>Ga0137415_10006047_pt1 | contig 11985 bp, 9 predicted proteins | sample CZODoug3_1_1_16f_FD_183082 | JGI IMG/M metagenome (GOLD analysis project Ga0137415, IMG submission 183082) | Vadose zone soil fungal communities from Angelo Coast Range Reserve, California, USA - CZODoug3_1_1_16fungal (Hybrid Assembly) | ecosystem: Environmental > Terrestrial > Soil > Vadose...
CAGATCGGCTTCTGCTTGGTCGAGGGCGTGCCTGGCACGCCGGAGGCGACTAAGGCCGTCGCGGCAAGGCTCGCCTACACGCGCCAGACAATCTTTGGCGGTTACTGGGATTTCACCGCCAACCTGGAGCACAAGGACACGGCCTATACGAGCATGGCCATTGGTCCGCACAGTGACGGCACCTATAGTCTCGATGCACCGGGCTACCAGATGTTCCATTGCCTCGCGGCGCAATGCACGGGCGGTGAGAACGTCCTGCTCGATGGCTTTCGGATCGCCGAGATCATGCGCCGCGATACGCCGGAGGATTTTCAGCTCCTGACCGAGATTGCAGTTCCGGGGCAATACATCGACGAGAGCCGCGGCATCCACCTGATGGCGCGTCGACCGCTGTTCAGGCTCGACGACTCGGGCGCGCTCGTGCAGGTCAGCTACAATAACTATGACCGCGCGCCTTTCGTCTTAGCGCCGACGCGCCAACGAGCGTTCTACCGCGCCCTCGCGACCTACAACGCACATTGCAACGAACCATTGCTGCAGCACCGGCGCCGGCTGCTGCCGGGCTCGGTGCTGCTGTTCGACAACTGGCGCGTCCTGCACGCGCGGGACGCCTACACCGGATACCGACGCCTCGCCGGAGTCTATCTCAACAAGGAAGACGTTGAGAGCCGGCTCAGGTCCCTGCGCACCCGAGCCGGTGAAGTGGTCTAACGCGTGGGCCGAGCCGAAGTTCGGGCGCGAGCCGCCCGAAGCGCGCCGCGAGGAGCTCGTGGCAGTCTCCCTTGCGTCCCACGGTAACGCGTACTCTATAACGCATTACAGACGGAGTTCGCATATGGTGGAAGCAGCACGACTTTTAATCCGGTAGTCGACGGTTCGATTCCAACCGGGGGAGGCTATTCCGGTTACATGGGAATCGTTTTTCTCGGCCAGTGACCTCGTCCCGGTTTTGTTGGGCAGTTGCTCGTGTGCTTCCTAAGGCCGGCTGCGGCGCCTCGCATAAGTGCGCCTGCTAGGCCGCGCGACGCGTTTCACGAGCGTCCGCACGCAGACTTACTTTCGGATCTGCGAGGACCTTAGAAATCGGAAGGCCCGCGTCATCGGGCGAGAGTGAGTAGAATCGTCCTGTGTGATTCGGTCGACTCAAGCGCAGAATCACGCTCATGAAGCACGAATTCTCTACCAATAAACTACATTAAGAATGCACTGTAAATATTTGATAAGAATGCCCGGGAGAGGCATCAAACCTAGACTGTAATTCCTTCCGCAATCATAGCCTTAACACGGTGGGACTCTTTGAGTTACCCAGAAAGTTACCCACGCCAATCGCGCGCTGCGATGGGACCGCTTGGTATCGGTTGAGCGCGCATGAGCCGGCTTGTCAGCTCGGGCGGCATTCACCAGCTTTCGGGCAGTGGTCGCGCGAAGCGGCATGCAGCGCTGCGGACGGATACTCTTGCACAAACGATCGGCCTCGCCAACGTGCAGCGGCCGGCTGGCAGCTGCGCTTGGTGATCGGTGACAATCAGTACCTTCGGCTTCTTGGCAGTCGGGAGCTGACCGCACAGCACCCAAGACCGCGTTTTGCACGCACCAGGACGTGTTCATGAAAGCCTTGTATACGTCCCTGCGCCAGGCCGTCGCCTTCGTTCTGGCGTTCCTGCTCTCGACCGGAGTCTTGGCGCAATCCGCGCCAATCGGAGCGCCTCGCACCTCCATCGTCATCCGCGTCGGACAGCTTCTCGACGTTCGGTCTGGAACGTACGTCAAGGGCGCTGCGATCTACGTCGAAGGCGAGCGCATCAAGGCTGTGGGACCGGCGACCGATGTGCTAAAGCAGGCGCCGACGACTGCGGGGATCATCGATCTGGCAAATGCGACCGTGCTGCCCGGGCTGATCGATTGTCACACTCACTTGATGGCGCGCATACCGGATGACAAGTATGGCTATGCGCTGAACCTGTTGACCAAGTCGCAGGCCTACCGGGCACTGGAAGGGGCTGCAAACGCGCGAGTAACGCTGGAGGCGGGATTCACGACGGTCCGCGATGTCGAAAACGAGGGCTCCGGGTACGCGGACGTGGCGCTTTGCGACGCCATCAAGGATGGGCTCGTGGAAGGACCCCGCATGCTGGTTGCCACGCGCGGGATTGCCGCCGTCGGCCAGTATTTCCCGTTCCGGATCTCTGCTGACCTATCGGAGTTTCCGACTGGCGCGCAAATGATCAGTGGACCTGATGAAGCCCGGCGTGCCGTACGTGAGCAAATTGGCCACGGGGCCGACGTGATCAAGGTCTACGCAGACTGGCACTACCCAACGCTAACTGTTGCGGAGATGCAGGTTGTCGTGGAGGAAGCGCATAAGGCTAAGCGAAAGGTCGCCGCCCATGCAACGACGCCCGACGGCATCCGCAACGCCGTACTGGCCGGCGTCGACTCGATCGAGCACGGACACCGCGCCGATCGAGCGACTCTACAACTGATGAAGTCAAAAGGTGTGTACTTGGTGCCAACCCTATCGGTGATCGATGCAATGGTCGCAAAGTCCCCCGGCGACTGGACTTCACCGGAAGACAAGTCGTTTCTAGAGTCAATGCATCAAGCAGTTGCAATCGCAAAGGAGCTCGGGGTCAAGATCGCCGACGGGTCGGACCCTGCCTCGATCGAGCGGCACGGCAGAAATGCTGAGGAACTCGAGGCGATGACTCGGCGGGGCCTCACCACGCTGGAGGCGATTCGCGCAGCAACGACCTCGGCCGCCGATCTGATCGGCTGGCCCGATGAGGTTGGCGCTGTCGAGGTCGGGAAGTTCGCCGATTTGATTGCCGTGCAGGGCGACCCCATCGCCGACATCACCGTACTGCAGCGTGTCAGATTTGTGATGAAAGGCGGGCGCATCATCAAGAACGAACCTGCGGGCAAGGCACCATAAGTTTCCCGTGGCTGCCGTGGTGGCGCTAGCCGCTACGCGGCAGCGGTCGACCGCCCGGACCTGACCCGTTCCGGTCACTCGGTGATCGGTGACCCCGAAAGCCGACCTTCGGAATCGGGTCAGCAGGCAGGCGCTCGGGTTAGGTCTCGTGTAGTGCGTCGGCGACGTTTGACGAGGCGGCACGAATTGCCGGAACGATACACACTACGAAGCCAAAGCCTTCAGCTTTTCTTTGTCGCTCTCAGAGGGCATGTGGCTCAGTTTGAGAATGATCTCCGCGAGCGTCTTTACCGAGCTAGACGCCTTGTCGCTCTTGACGATAGCTTCAAGTTTCGGCTTGTCCGCAGCAGCCACCGTATGCTGCACGTCCATTAGAGCCTGAGCCACGGTACGTTCATCCTTGGTTGCCGACTTGTCCTCTGTGATCTGCTTAAGCGACTGCTTGTCGGCATCGGTGGGGTAGTGCTGGAGATGCACCAGTATTCCGGCCATTGTTTGTATGGCCTTGCTCTCCGCGGCGTTTACCAGGCTCGCAACAGAGCCAAGCAAGAGAACGACCAACGCGACAGCTATCCGATACTTCATAGGTATCTCCCGGCGATTCATCATCTACGTCAAGATGTACAGATCCGGGCAAATCCCGGACCGCTCTAGGCGGCTTACCGGCACGGATGAGATTCGAATTATACCTCATCCACCGCGCCACCAACTCTGGACCCAAGCCTGTAGATCGAGCCTCGGCCTCAACGCATGAGAGCCATGCGTTGGTGTTGGTGGGCTTGCTCTTGCCCGCCGCTCAGAACCGCGATCGGCACGACCGCCGTCCACAGCCCGCAGGCGACGAGCGGCGCGCCGAGGAGCCGCGCCAAGGTGCGCGTCAGTAGTTACCGTCTCAGTAATTACCGCAGCGGCTGCAGGGTTCAGCCGCATGGACCGGCTGCGCATGAGCGCGCACAGTCGCCAGAGGCGGGCAAGTCATGACTGGAGTGACTGATGCAACAGCCTTCGATGTGATCGTCATCGGTTCGGGAATCGGTGGCCTGGCGTGCGCCCTGGCACTCAGTCGAAGCGGCCGTAAGGTGCTGGTTCTCGAGCAGCATTTCGTCGCGGGCGGTCTCACGCAGACTTTCAGCCGCGAGGGCTTTACCTGGGACGTAGGGCTCCATTACCTCGGCGACATGCACGAAGGCGGCGGCGCGCGGCGGGTGCTCGACTGGCTGTCGGACGAGGCGATTCACTTCTCACCGGTGGGAGTGGTCTACGACACCGTGCATTTTCCCGAGGGTTTCGAGGTGCTGTTTCCCGCCTCGCGCGCGGCGCTGGAGGCGTATTTTCTCGGCGGTCGAGGATGCCGCACAACTGCCCTTGCACGGCTTTGCGGTTGCTTGGCGTTTTTCGGCACGAACGCGGCAGTCGTTCCGCGAGTTGCCGTTGCCGCAACGCCGTAACGAGTGGTGTCACAAGTTCAGCGCGCTATTGGGAATAGAAGGCCGCGAGCCTTGACTGGCTCCGTGAGGTGCGATTGGCTACCTGCGCCGTGTCCGGCGCCAAGCTCCTGGGCTGGTTCCAACCATTCGCGCGAAGGCACGCGTGAGATGGCTCTGATCAGAAAAGCCGCACGCCTTGGCGATCTCCCGGAGGGACATCTGCGAATTCAAGAGCAGACCTTGGGCCGTTTCGACGCGCCGCTCGAGGAGCCAGCGGTGCGGGGGCCGGCCAGTCGCTTGCCTGAATGCTCGGGCGAAGTGACTGCACGATAGGCCGCATTGGCTCGCCAACTGTGCGATGGAGATGTCCTTGTCGAGGCTGGCGTTCATAGCCTCTTTAGCGCGCCGCTCCTGCCACGGCGTCAGTCCACCCAGGAGCTGTGGCGCCTCGGTGGAGCCCGCGAGGTAGGTGCGGTGGACGTGGGCGAGGGTCGCGAGTGCAATGTGGTCAAGGAACAACGAGCTCGCTTCGGCTGGCTTTCCAAGTGCGGGCAGCGCGGCCGTGGCGAATTGGAAGAGAACCGAGTCGAGTGTGATTTTAAAAAAAGGCGCTCGGAGGTGGCCCGGGCGTGGAAGGCCGGCGTCCTTGGCTAACTCGTCGATGGCCAGTCTAGGTATGTAGATTCGCATGAAATCGTATGCGGAATGACAGCAAGTGCTGGGACCAGAATCGAGCGTCAGCAGAGTTGCCGCACCTTCTGGGATCGTATCCGACCCGAATTTGCGGCCGTTCATCCATGTTTCGAATGGCCCGGCGGCACGTAGGGCAATGTGGATCGCATAGGCGTCCTCCCGAGGTTCGCGCTTGGTCGGCCTCGTGTCTGGCCAATCCCGGCGCAGCCGCGAGAATATGATGGGCGCCTTCGTCAGGCGATCCGTGATCTGCGTCGCCGCGCTAGAAAGACCGAAGTGCTCGCACACCTCTTGTTCGCACTTATCATTCCGCATGCGACTCTCGTGTGCCGATGTCGGTCGTCAAATCTGGCACGGTTGGTCGCGGCACCCGGTGGAGGACCCGCCGGTCAGTCGTAGAGCGTACGCAGGCCCGTGCTCGAGCGTGCACGGGTTCGTGTCGGTCAGTCGGCCCCGCCGCCACCGCCCCGGGGTCGCGCCCTTCGTCGTTCCGAACATTCGCGTGAAGTGGCTTTGGTCGGAGAACCCGCAGATCAGGGCGATCTCCGCGACGGATAGCGCTGAGTGGCGTAGCAGATCTGCGGCCTTCTCAATGCGCCGGTCTACCAGCCACCGATAAGGTGACATTCCAGTGCTGCATTTGAAAGCTCGCGCGAAATGGCTGGCAGAAAGCCCGCACTCGGTCGATATCTGGGCAATTGAGACTCGGCTGCCGAGGTGCGCCGTCAGCATTTCCTTGGCCAGTCGCAGCTGCCAAGGCGCGAGAGCCCCTCGGGTGGATTGCGAACGGATCCGCATGCCTCCGTACTGCTGGGCAAAGTGCGTTTGCAGGGCTAGGGTGACATGATCGGTGAGCACCTCGCTGGCGCGGTCTCGTCGTTCAAGTACTCCTTGTAGACAAGCCGCAAGCTGTGTAATCACGGGGTCTGGGGCGCTCACGCCCGGCTGCATGCTGCAATCGACAATTCGTGGCGCGTCGTAATCGTCCGCCAAGCGATCCAGAGCGCTCCGTGGGAAGTAGAGGTAGACGAAGTCGAACGGACTTTGGACGTCGATGACGGTCTCGTAGCGCAGGTCGAAAACGCTAACTTCTCCATTGCGAAGCACGTTATGCAACTTAGGGCGCCCGTCAATCTCTAGGTTGCCGCAAGCAAGGTCACGCATCAGCGAGAGAACGACGAAGGCGCTCTGTGCCGGTATTCTCGCCGGCCCGTGCGCGGGCCGCGAGTACGTGAGTCGCGCGGCGGCGATACCGCCTCGGGGCAGCGGTTTGGTCAAGACAAACGGCGGGGCGTCTGTCCGGAAGCAATTGGCGAACTGCGCGCCGTCCGAATACTGAGTGCTCATGACTGCTTCGATCAGCGTGCTATGCGCCTGATCTCCTATTGTCCGGTGACGAGCACGATGCGAAATCGCGCTTCGTTGTTCATCATTCGCCGGTAGGCCTCCTGAGCCTTGGCGAGTGGCAAGGTCTCGACCATCGCGCGTATGCCCTGGAGAGCGCTGAACGCGAGAGTGTCTTCGCTGTCGATCGAGTGGCCTGTGAGGGTGCCGACGATCGAGCGCTCTCCGAAGATGAGAGAAACGGCATTGATAGCCATAGGCTCGCCGCCGCCCGCGCCCGCAACGATCATCTCGCCTTGCGGGGCAAGGCCGCCGACGATGGCGGACATCGATTTGTTGTTGGCGGCGGTTGCGAGAATTACCCGCGCGCCCCCCAGTCGTTGCAGTTCTGCGGCAGGATTCTGTGTACTGCTGTCGATGTAGTAGTGCGCACCGAGCTTCAGGGCGAGATCGCGCTTTTCCGCGCCACGCGCGATCGCGGTGACCTTGAAGCCCATGTGCCTGGCATACTGAAGTCCCAGATGCCCCAATCCGCCGACGCCCTGGATGGCGACCAAATCACCTGCGCGAGCATTAGACTTTCGTAACGCGTTGAACGTCGTCAAACCAGCGCACAGGAGAGGCGCGGCTTCGACGGGGCTCAATTCGTCGGGAATCGCGGCGAGCGCATTCGCTTTCGCGATCATCACTTCGGCATACCCACCGTCGGTGTGGACACCCGACACGGGCTGACGCTCGCAGTTCACGAAGTCGCCGCGTCGACATCGGGAACAGATTCCACAATGTCCGCCGAGAAAGCCGATACCGACCCGCTGTCCCACGCGCCACGGCTCGACGCCGCTCCCGAGCGCGTCGATTCTGCCGATCGCCTCATGGCCCGGCACGCGCGGATAAGTGAGCCCAGGAAACCCGCCCTCGACGGTAACCGCATCGCTGTGGCAGATACCGCAGGCTTCGATGCGAACGCGAACGTGCCCCGGCGGCGGTTCTGCTACCGGCAGGTTTACCGCTTGGAGCTTGCCGGGCGCGATCGCTTGAATCGCTATGTACGTTGCACTCATCTCTTGGGGTCGATGTGTGTGGAGTTTCCGACCTTTATGAAGCTGCTCAGGCAGTCCCTCCAGTTGTCGTGATGCACACCTAAAGCTACCGCGCAGCTGGCTTGCCGGCGATTAGGCTGCAAGGCCGCTCTCGGCAGCTGTGTTCCTGGGTGCAGCCTCGGCGCTCGCGGCTGCAGATCGGGACGCCTTTTGTTTCAGCTGCTGTGCGTCTTCTTGTTTGAGGTGGTCGATGAACCAGCGCCCCGCTGGCCCCGGGGGGCTGTCGGTCCGGTAGATGGCCGACATTGCGATGACGTGGCCGTCGGGCGGTGTCTCTTCGGCCGAGATCTGAACGAGCTCGCCGCTTGCCAGGTCCGCCTCCACCACGTGCAGCGGCATGAAGCCAAACCCGAACCCTGCGCGCAGGAAGGCCAGCTTGGCCCCGAGATGGGCCAGGAGCCACGTTCTGGGGGACTTTAGCGCCAATTCGCGGTCCGGCGCGAGATCCGAACGATCGGTATGTACGAGCTGGATGTGCTCAGCGAGGACGGTGGTCGGAATCGGCAGGCCGTGGGTCGCCAGCGGGTGCTGTGGCGAAACGACCATGGCCGTCCTGAGCGTCAGCAGCCGTTCGCAAGTGAGCAGCGGTGGCGCGAGCGACAAGGACGCCATAATGCCGACGGGGCATCGCCCGCCGAGCACCTGTTGGACCACCGTGTGCTGCCCCTCGATGTAGAGCTTCAACGCGGTCGCGGGGAATCTCGCTTGAAAGGCGGCCACGGCAGCGGTGATCGGCGCGATCGGAAACATGACGTCGGCGACCACGCTCAGTTCCGGCTCAAGTCCACGGGCCAGGCCCTTCGCTCGGGCTTTGAAGAGGTCGATGTCGCCCGCTACCGTGCGTGCATCGGCGAGAAGTGCGCGGCCTTGATCTGTCAGCAGCGGGAGGCGAGCGCTGCGATCGAAGAGCTTCACGCCGAGTTGCCATTCCAGATTCGCGAGCGTCTGGCTGACGACGGACTGGGCGCGCCTCAGGCGGCGGCCGGCCGCCGAGAAGCTGCCTTCGTCCGCGGCCGCGATGAAGGTGCGTAGTTGATCGAGTGAAACGCCATCTAACATGTGTCTGCTCCAGACTGGCAGTAGCCGAGATCGAGCCAGGCTCTCTGGACCTTTCGACCGGCGTCCGTGGTGCCGATGGCTTCGATGGTCGTGACGGATGCATCACCGATGCTGCTGACAGGAGTCACGCAAGAACGGATGGTGACCCCATTCATATGGACCGTGCAGGCGCCGCACAGAGCCATGCCGCAGCCGAACTTCGTCCCGGTCATGCCGAGCACGTCGCGCAAGACCCACAGCAGCGGCGTATCGCCGTCGACGTCGGGGCGATGTTCCCCACCGTTAACCTTGATCGGTGTCACCGTGTCGGCAAACCGGTTCGGCCGCGTGCTCCCGACGATCATTCCTACCTTCAGCATGTTTCTTCGTCGACTACGGGTGTCGGCGCGCAATAAGTTCTCACTCCGACCGTACAGCGGATGGAATGTGAGAGCGCCCCACGATCGAATGGCGTTTATCCCCCACGATAGTGGGGTACGTGCATTCAATTACACTGATAGCCTTTGATAGGGGCCGCCTTTGGCGACGGTCCTTGCTTGCAGCCACCGAGTCACCGATCACGCTTGGGTCCGTCGACGTCCGGATGTTGAGAACCTATATGGATTCGGCGACGAGGCGACTCATGCGAGACGCCTACGACCGCCGATCAATTGAAGCTCTGCCGGGGCGAGGGCGGAACCCGCTCTGCCGACGCAATCTCCGGACTGCGGTCGGACGGTTGCGCAGAAGGAATGACGTCGCCGCAGGGCCACGTATCTAGGGATCCGCCATGTCTCAACCGACAGAACTGATTGTCCGCAACGCCAGGATTACGACCGTCGATCGTGACAACCCGCAAGCTCAGGCGTTGGCCGTTGCGGGCGGAAAATTCATCGCGGTCGGCGACGAAGCGGAGATCATGGCGACCGCGGACAAGCGAACGCACGTCATTGATGCCCGGGCGCATCGGCTAATTCCCGGGTTAATCGATTCGCATCTTCATGTGATCCGCGGCGGGCTGAACTACAACCTTGAACTCCGCTGGGATGGCGTTCCATCGCTCACCGATGCGATGCGCATGCTGCGCCAGCAAGTCGCGCGTACACCGGCCCCGCAGTGGGTGCGCGTCGTTGGGGGATTCACGGAACTGCAGTTCGCCGAGAAGCGCTTGCCAACGCTTGATGAGCTGAACGCGGTTGCACCGGACCTGACTCCCGCGTTCGTGCCGAAAAATGCCAAGCGACCGCAAAGCCGTGCAATCCCGCTATGCCGCGGTAGCACTAACGTCTCGGTGGACTGGACGTGAGGGCGGGTGGCTCTCCGGTCCCAACGCGGAGTGATGCATGGACTTCACGATCAAGGTTAACGGCGCGGAGCATCGCGTCGACGTTGACGGCGATACGCCGCTACTGTGGGTCTTGCGCGACGTGCTCGGCATGACCGGAACGAAGTTCGGCTGCGGGATGGCCCTATGCGGCGCCTGCACGGTCCATCGGAACGGGGTCGCCATCCGTTCTTGCGTGACTCCTGTCAACAGCATCGGCGATGCATCCGTCACGACCATCGAAGCCATCGGCACCACGGACGCCGGTCGAAAGGTCCAGAGAGCCTGGCTCGATCTGGAGGTGGTGCAATGCGGCTACTGCCAGTCGGGTCAGATCATGTCCGCAGCTGCGCTGCTCGCGAGTAACCCCCACCCGAGCGACTCCGACATTGACAATGCGATGTCCGGAAACATCTGCCGTTGCGGCACCTATGTGCGCATTCGTGAAGCCATTAAGCACGCAGCGAAGCCATCTGCAGCGAGCGGGAAGGGGGGCTGACCATGCACTTCGACCGACTCAGGTCTGTCCCGGCTGACCGCCACGACTTTGTGCGCCTGGACGGTGTATCCCGGCGAATCTTCCTCAAGACTGGCGTCGCTGCTGGCGGTGGGCTCATGCTTGGTTTTGCTCTGCCTGCTTTCCTCGACGACGCCGCGGCGGCGTCAAGCAGCTTTGCGCTCAACGCCTTTATTCGCATCGGTCGCGATGGGTCGGTGACACTGATCATGCCTTATGTGGAGATGGGCCAAGGCACCTACACTTCCATTTCCATGCTCATTGCAGAAGAGTTGGAAGTGGCCCTGAGTCAGGTGGGCTTGGAGCATGCTCCGCCCAACGAGAAGCTCTACGGAAACCCGTTGTTGGGCGGCGTCCAGGCGACTGGCAATTCAAGCGCGATACGGGCGGCGTGGCAGCCACTGCGGCAAGCCGGGGCCACCGCCAGAGTCATGCTGATCGCGGCGGCCGCAAAGCGCTGGAGGGTGGATCTGTCCGCGTGTCATGCGGAGCGAGGTGAAGTCGTGCATAAGGCGAGCGCGCGCAGGATCAAATATGGCGCTCTCGTCGACGATGCAGCGAAGATGCCAACTCCTGAGAATGTGGCGCTGAAACGCCCGGAAGAATTCAAGCTGATCGGCACGCCGGCCAAGCGTCTTGACGCTCCGTCGAAGGTCAACGGAACGGCGATCTACGGAATCGATGCCAAACCGCCGGGGGTGAAAATCGCGACGCTCGCGCAGTCGCCGGTATTCGGCGGCCGGCTGAAAAGCGTCGACGACACGGCAGCCAAGGCCGTCAAGGGCGTGCGTCGGATCGTACAGCTGGACGATGCGGTGGCCGTAGTGGCCGACCATATGGGAGCGGCCAAGAAGGGCCTCGCGGCCTTGATTATTCAATGGGACAAGGGACCGAACGCGACGCTCAGCACCGAGGATATCGCGCGTGATCTCGGGAACGGTACGCTCAAGCCAGGAGCGGTCGCGCAGAACGTAGGTGATGTCACCAGGGCGATCACGGGGGCTGTTACCAAGGTCGACGCGATCTACCAGGTGCCGTTTCTTGCCCACGCGGCGATGGAGCCCATGAACTGCACCGTCCATGTTCGCAAGGACGGTTGCGAAGTCTGGGTGGGCAACCAGGTCATCCCGCGGGCACAGGCCACTGCCGCAAACACCACCGGCCTGCCGTTGGAGAAAGTCGTCGTCCACAATCACCTGATCGGGGGCGGCTTTGGGCGTCGGCTCGAGATTGACGGCATCACCCGCGCGGTTCAGATCGCCATGCACGTGGACGGTCCGGTGAAGGTCATCTGGACCCGCGAGGAAGACATCCAGCATGACATGTACCGCCCCTATTTTTACGACCGCATATCCGCCGGTCTCGATGAGGCGGGGATGCCGGTTGCCTGGAACCATCGCTTCGCGGGCTCCTCGATCCTCGCCCGCTGGCTCCCTCCGGCCTTCAACAACGGCCTTGACCCTGACACAACCGACGGCGCGATCAATCTACCCTATGCCATACCGAATCTGCGCGTCGAATACTTGCGGATAGAGCCTCCGGGCATTCCCACCGCGTTCTGGCGCAGCGTCGGACCGTCGCACAATGTCTTTGTGATCGAAAGCTTCATG
>Ga0137415_10006048_pt1 | contig 11984 bp, 14 predicted proteins | sample CZODoug3_1_1_16f_FD_183082 | JGI IMG/M metagenome (GOLD analysis project Ga0137415, IMG submission 183082) | Vadose zone soil fungal communities from Angelo Coast Range Reserve, California, USA - CZODoug3_1_1_16fungal (Hybrid Assembly) | ecosystem: Environmental > Terrestrial > Soil > Vadose...
CCGCTCTTGCTCGGTTCCTGGATGGGCTCGCCTTCGTTCCGATATTCGCCGACGTTCTCGCCGTGCGGGCATGCTGGAAGAGCGCGTGCTGGCAGCGGGATTGAAAGGATACGTCTGGTGACATGACCGACGCCTCACGGTGCGAATCGCCCAGATGGTACGGATCGTTCTTCGCGCCCGCGCGTTGAAACCAGCGGGATCACCCGCCACCGGAGGATCGATGATTCCCGCCCTCGCCGCCGCCCTGCTCCTTGCCCAGGCCCCGCCGCCCGCGGCGCCGAACGCACCGCGTACCGTCCACGCTTCCGGCGAGGGGCGCATTTCCGTGGCGCCCGACGTCGCGCGCGTCGCCATCGGCGTCGACATGCAGGACCAGAGCCTCGCCCGCGCGAATGCCGATGCGACGGCGCGCATGGCCAAGGTGATGGCCACGCTCGAGAAGGCGGGCATCGCCACGAAGGATGTGCGGACCACCCGCTACTCCGTCGAGGTCCAGCGCTCTTTCGAAAAGTCGAGCGCCGGCGCCGTCATCGGCTACCGCGTGACGAACCAGGTGCTCGTCACCGTGCGCGACCTCCGCCGCCTGGGTGGACTCCTCGACCAGGTCGTCGCGGCCGGGGCGAATGACGTCGGGCCGCTTTCGCTGGAGAAGGACGACACCTCCGCCGAACGCGCCCGCGCCCTCGAGTGGGCCATGTCCGACGCGCGCACGCGGGCGTCCGTGCTCGCGAAGGCGGCGGGCGCCTCGCTGGGCGAAGCGCTGCAGGTGACGGAAGGCGGACGCGGGCCGATCGTGCCGCTGCCGATGTACGCGCGCGCGGCGCCGGCGGCGTCCGGCGTGCCGCTGTCTACCGGCGAGCTGGAGATCGTCGCGACGGTCGACGTCACGTTCGCGATTCGCTGAGCGCCGCGCAGGCGTCGCGCGCCTGGCGGACGAGATGCTGGGCCCGCGCCTGACCCAGTCCGGGAGCCCCAGCGCCCGTCGCGCCGGCTCAGCGGGGCAGCGCGATGGGAGCGGAGCGGACGCGATTCTCCGCTGTCCAAGGACCAGCGCCGTGCTCACCCTGCGGAGAAGACGCGTCGCACGGACGGGAGGCATCATGGAGAGCCTGAAAGGAGTGAGGGTCGCGATCCTGGTAGAGAACGGTTTCGAGCGGGTGGAGATGACGGAGCCGCGCAAGGCGCTCGATCAGGCGGGCGCCGAGACGCGGCTCGTGTCGCCGAGGCCACAGAAGGTCCGCGGGTGGGAGTTCACCGAATGGGGAGACGAGTTCCCGGTGGACGTTCCGCTCGATCGCGCTGACCCGGTCGACTTCGACGCGCTGCTGCAGCCGGGTGGCGTCATCAGCCCCGACACGCTCCGGATGAACCCCGCGGCCGTCGCATTCGAGAAGAGCTTCTTCGACGCGGGCAAGCCGGTGGCGGCCATCTGCCATGGACCTTGGATGGTCATCGAGACGGGCGCGGCGCGCGGACGGCGGATCGCCGCCTGGCCGTCGCTCAAGACGGACCTGCGCAACGCCGGCGCGCAGTGGATGGACGAGGAGGTCGTGGTCGACGGGAACCTCGTGTCGAGCCGCAACCCCGACGACATCCCGGCGTTCAATCGCGAGATGATCAAGCTCTTCGGCCGGCCGCGGCGCGCCCCCGAGGCGGGTCGCGCCCAGCCGAGTGTCCACTGAGCCGCCGCGCGCAGCGGAACCGCCAGAACGGCATCGAGCGCGCCGTCCACGTACCGGATCCCGGTGCACCACAGCGGAATCGGCTTCGACCTGCCGGCGGCGGCTGGATGAGTCCCTCCGTCGCCTGCGAGGAGTTGGCGGCTCCACTCGGTTGATCGGATGCGAGCGAGCGCCTAACTGCCTGTGCCGACAACGATTTCACGACGAGTTGAGGGTACGCGGCCCGAGCCTTGTCAGGGTCGTGTAGTACTCTCGAACCATGGATTTCGAGGGTGCGACTCTGCACTTCCACATGCAGTGCTTCGACGGCGTCGTGTCCGCCGTCATAGCGCGGGCTTATCTCACCGGACGTGAACGTTGGCCGGAGCCGACGCTGATACCGGTGACCTACACGGTCCAGCAGGACTGGTTGAAGAGGGCATTCGGGCCCCGTACCGCAATCGTCGACTTCCTCTTTCACCCTGAGGCGAGCTTTTGGGTGGATCATCATGAGACCGCGTTCGTGGGGGCGCCGCCTCAGCGGATGGAGCCTCTGTGGTTCTACGATGCGAAAGCGGATTCGTGCGCCGGCCTTCTCGCGCGCGTTCTACCGGAACGAGGCTTCGATCCTCAGCGCTTCTCGGAGCTGATCTCGTGGTCGGAGCGGATCGATGCCGCCCGGTATGCCTCGCCTGAGGAAGCGATATTTCCGTGGTCGCCTGCGCTCGTGGTGAACGCCTCGCTGACCGCCGCATCGGCCGAAGATTGCATCGAGCTCGTGCGGTTTCTCAGCGGCGGCTCGCTTGCCGAAGCTGCGCGGCTCGACTCCGTGTCAGCCCGAGCGCGCGAGCTGCAGCGCCGGGTGGAAGCGGGGCTTACGCTCGTGCAGCGCGCCATCCGCTTGGAGCAAGGCGTGGCAGAGTTCGTCGTCGATGCGCCCGACGATGCAGTGGTCCATCGGTACGCTCCGTACCTCTTTGCACGCGAGGCGCGGTACTCGGTCGGCCTCATCCGGTCGCCGGATCGCATCCGCCTGTCGGTCATGCGCAATCCGTGGCGCGAGTTCCAGAGCATCCATCTCGGGAGGCTGTGCGCGCGATTCGGAGGGGGAGGGCATGAGCGCGTCGGTTCGGCGACATTTCCGCCGACCGACTCGCGACGAGCGATGGAAGCAATGGAGCAGGTCCGGAAAGCAGTCGTCGCTCACTCCGCATGATCGATCGCTTCAACTTTTACGACGTCTACGGGTACCTCTTGCCCGGGCTCGCCCTTGTGGCGCTCCTCGGGCTTCCTGGCGTGATGATCGCCGGGAAGCTCCCGTCTTCGGAGCTCGTTTCGGCGCTTGCGGCCGTGGCCGCCGCATACGTAATTGGCCAGCTAGCACACGCTTTCGCGCGTGCGTTTTTCGAACGGGAACGTCCGTTCGCGGCGAAGCTCGCGGAGCTTTCCGTGCCCGCCAAGGCCCGTCTGGAGCGGCGTCTCGCGGAAGCGTGCGGCAGGCCGATTGCGATCACGGATAAATCGGTGTTCGACATCTGCCGCCGCGTGCTGCAAGACCAGAAGCGGGGCCAAGTCGCGGATCAGTTCCAGGGGATGTACGCGCTAACGCGCGGGTTATGCCTGGCGTTCCTGGCGGCGGCGGCGTACTACGCCGGAATTTCGTTGTGGGGCCTTTATCGCCAGCACGCGGTACAGTGGGCATGGCTCGTCCCGTTCTTTTTCGGCTGCCTGTGGTTGACCGTCGCGCGTGCTAATCCGCGTCCGGAGCCCAAAGGAACGGCAGAAGGATCTCCGATGCGAGCCTCGGCCGGCGAAGCCGGCGAGCACACGGACGAACCGAGCGAGCGAGCACCGGACAAGACGGACGGTGGCAACGCAGACCAAGCGCAAAGCCGCGCGAAGGCGACTCAAGAAGCGAGACACCGCGAACAGCAGCGACGCGAGGCAACCGCCGCCGTCTTGTCGCTCGTGGTCATGGGCGCCGCCGTCGCGATCTTCATGCCCGTCCGTCCGAACAGGTTCGAGGCGTTCGGGGCGGCCGTTCCGTTCTTGCTTCTGTTTGCGCTGAAGATGTATCGCGTGTCCCGCGAGCAGGACAGCAACGTGGCGAAGACCGTGCTGAACGACTTTCTCGTGGAGCCGCCGGCGAAGCGCCCAGAAGGAGAGAACGACAACAAATCGTCCTGATGGTGGGGCACGTCGGGCGAGCTCCCGGTGCGTCAGCGCTCCTTGCCGAACAGTTTGCGCAATTCCTGCTTGGCCCCGCGCGATCTGGCGCTTGCCGCCGACCGCAGATGTGCGCGCAGGCCGGGCGACCGCCGATGTGGGCGCTCGCGACGGACCGCAGATGTGCGCGCGATGTCAGAAGCCCGCTACGGCGACACCGGCACGCCAGGAGCCTCCAGAAGGGGCCTCACCTCGATCGACTCGAGCCCGCTCGTGCCCACGAAGCCGCTCGCGAGGGCGATCGCCTCGTCCAGGTCCTTGGCCTCGATGATCGTGTACCCGCCCAGATGCTCCCGCGTCTCCGCGAAGGGGCCGTCGGTGAGCAGTCGCTTGCCCTCCCGATACCGGATGGTCGTCGCCGTGGAAGTGGGCTGGAGCGCTGCGCCGCCGAGGAGCTTCTTCTGCGCGCGCAGCTTTTCCACGTGCGGCCAGCAGTGCGCCATCAGCCGCTGTTGCTCGACCGGGCCGAGCTTCGCCCAGGCCTTTTCGTCCATGTAGGTGAGCAGCATGTATTTCATCGTTTGGTACCTCCAACCCAGAACCGAACGGCGCCACGGCGGATCGACACCTGCCGGCAGAAAAACTATCATCCGCCGTGGTCCAGCGAATCGATGCCGTAGTTTCCGACGTTTACCGCGCCGAGTGGGGGCGCGTTCTCGCCACCCTGATCCGACTGACCGGCGACTTCGGCCTGGCCGAGGAGGCCACGCAGGATGCATTCGCGGCAGCGCTGGGCCGCTGGCGCGACGGCGGCGTGCCCGAGCACCCGCGGGCCTGGTTGATCCAGACGGCGCGCACCATGGCCATCGACCGGCTCCGCCGGAAGAGGGTGCTGGCCGGAAAGCTCGACACGTATGCGGCAGATCTCGACGAGATCACCGCCGGGCCGGACCTCCCCGTCGAGATCCCCGACGATCTTCTCCGCCTCATCTTCACCTGCTGCCATCCGGCGCTCGCGCTCGAGACGCAGGTCGCCCTCGCGCTGCGCACGCTGGTCGGCCTCGACACGGACGAGATCGCGCGGGCATTTCTCGTCACGACCGCGACGATGGCGCAGCGTCTGGTCCGGGCGAAGAGGAAGATCGCCGCTGCGAAGATTCCGTACGTGGTCCCCGAGGCGAAGGAGCTGCCCGAGCGCCTGCACGCCGTGCTCACGGTGCTCTACCTCCTCTTCAACGAGGGGTACGCGGCGACGCGCGGGCCGGCGATCGTGCGCACCGAGCTCTCCGCGGAGGCCATCCGTCTCACGCGCCTCGTGCGCTCGCTCTTCCGCGAGGGGCCTCCGCGAGAGCTGACGGCGCTGCTCGCGCTGATGCTGCTCCATGACGCCCGCCGCGACGCGCGGATCGATGCGGCCGGAGACATCGTCCTGCTCGACGAGCAGGATCGCACCCTGTGGCACGAAGCGCAGATCGCTGAGGCGCTGCCGCTCGTCGACGAAGCCATGCAGGGCGAGCCGGGCTCGTTCGGGCTGCAAGCGGCGATCGCCGCCGTCCATGGCCGCGCGAAGCGGAAGGAGGACACCGACTGGGGCGAGATTGCGCGACTCTACGAACGTCTGGAGCGCATCGACCCTTCTCCGGTGGTCACGCTCAATCGCGCGGTCGCGGTGTCCATGGTCGATGGCCACGCCGCGGCGCTCGCCATCGTGGACGCGCTCGCCGCGGACGGCGCGCTCGACGGCTACCATCTGCTGCATACCGCGCGCGGCGAATTCGCCCAGCGCCTCGGCCGCCTCGCCGAGGCCGAGAAGAGCTACGCGCGCGCCCTGGAGCTGGCCAGCAACGACAGCGAGCGGAGGTTCCTCTCGCGCCGGCTGACGCAGGTGCGGCAGCGCTTGTGACAATGGCGCAAGTCCATCGAACGGGGCAGGCACGGTAGCGCGATCACGCACGCTCAGTGGGAGATGCCCCTGCACCTGCTACCGGCGGGGGTCGAAGTTCACTTCCTGCAGACTCCTCATCGCCTTGCGCCAGAGCCCCTCGAATCCTTCGGCCAGGTTCCGCGCCAGATCCCGATCGCGCACCAGCAGGGACGCGAACCGACCCTCCGGAACGAAAGGATGGTCGAGCGGCAGGACGACCACCTCGTCGTCCACGACGTGAAAGGGGTGACCGAGCTCGCCGGAATAGCGGACTCCGGTGAGGTGGCGGATCTCCGCGCGGTGCTTCTTCAGGAAGTCGAGCAGCCGCGGCGCGCCGGCGTACGAAAACCCGAACACGACCTGCTGGCGGACCTTTCTCTCGGAAGCATTGCGCGCGATGCGACGGAGGATGGGAAATCCGGCGTCCACGGCCTGGTCGATCGTGTCCAGGTCGGGCCGCTCCATATACGAGAGGATCCGTTCTTGCGCGGCCGCGAGATGTACGAGATGGCGCTTCACGTGGCTCTCAGCGCCCAGCGCCAGGTCCACGAACGTCTGTCGACCGCGGAGCCGCCCGGGAAGGTCCTCGAGCAGGGTGCGCAGCTCCGCGGATGCGACCGCGAAGCGCTCCGCGCGCTCCCGGGCGAGCTCGACGACGCGATCGACGACCTCGCCCGGCGGAAGCGCGGAGTACATCTTCGGCCTGCTCGGCTGCATCTGCACCAGCCCGAGCTGCGCGAGGTTCTCCATCGCCCGGTAGATCTTCGAGGTGGGAATGGCTCCCTCCCGGCAGATGGAAGCCGCGTCCGCCACGCCGAAAACCATCAGCGTCACGAGGGCCTTGCGCTCGTAGAGCGAGAGGCCGATCTCCTCGAGAAGCTCCGGATCGGGGACGCGCACGGAAGGTTTTCTACTACCAGAAGTAGTTGAATCGCTCCAGAACTCGGTGCGAGTCTGCGGGGGTAAGCAAGACGAGCCCGCGCGCGAGCGCGAAGGAGCCAGATCATGAGCAAGCCCGCAGCGAAGACGGTCATGCCCATCATCGCGGTCGAGTCGGTCGACGAGATCCGCAATTTCTACGTCGAGGCGCTCGGCTTCGACCATCTCATGGGCGTGGTCGGCAAGGACGGCAAGTTCGACTTCGTCACCGTGGTGAAGGACGGCGCCCGGATCATGTTCGCGCGCGCTCCCGCACCGAGCGGCCAGAGGAAGGCTTCAGCGGCGAAGCAGCCGGTGGAAATCTACCTCGAGGTCGCGGACGTCGACGCGTATCACGACCGGTTGGCGAAGAAGGGCGTCCGGATCACCGACCCGCTCACGACGCAGTGGTGGGGCGACCGCACCTTCAAGGTCCTCGACCCGGGTGGCTACGAGATCTGGTTCTACCAGACGACCAACGAGCCCAGGCCGCCGCAGGGCATGAAGATCGTCTGACGGAGCACGGGTACCGCGGAGCACGCGATGGCCTATGACGAAGCCCTGGCAAGCCGCATCCGCGAGCTGCTGCGGGACCGCCGCGATGTCACCGAGCGAAAGATGTTCGGCGGTCTCGCATTTCTCGTCACCGGCCACATGTGCTGCGGCATCGTCGGTCGCGATCTCATGGTGCGGGTTGGCCGCGAGGAGTACGAAAGCGCCCTGTCGGAGAAGCACGCGCGTCCGATGGACTTCACGGGCCGGCCGCTGAGAGGCATGGTCTATGTCGCTCCAGCCGGGGTCCGCACCAAACGCGCCCTGGAGACCTGGATGGATCGAGGTGTTCGCTTCACGCGGAGCCTGGCGGAAACCGCGGGACCTGCGCGGTCGAAGCGGAAGGCAGGAAGACGAGGACGTTCGCCATGATGCCCCGGTGGGTGCAGCAGGTGATGCCGGAGTAGCGGCGGCCAATCCGCCGACGGCGCCGCTCAATGCGCGCACTCCGGTAGCATGGGCGCGTGTTGTACCGCTTCCTCGCGGACGTCGTGCTCGTCCTCCACCTCGGGTTCGTGCTTTTCGTGGTCGCCGGGGCGTTCCTGATCCTGCGCTGGCCGCGAATTGCGTGGGTCCAAATCCCGGCGGCGCTCTGGGGAGTCCTCGTGGAATGGTCCGGCTGGGTGTGCCCGCTGACCCCGCTGGAGAATCGGCTGCGCACGCAAGGGGGCGCGTCGGGCTACGCGGGCGGATTCGTCGAGCACTACCTGGTTCCGGTGCTCTACCCGGCGAGCCTCACGCGCACCGTCCAGGTGCTGTTCGGTGCGACCGTCCTTGCGGTCAACGTGATCGCCTACGCGCTCGTCGTCGCGCGCCACCGCACCCCTCGTTGAGCCGGAAGCCTCGAACGGCCTATCGTGTCGCAGTCCAACGGAGGCCCCATGGTGACTTCCAAGACGCATGCCGTGGCATCGCTCGGCGCTCTCCTCCTCTGCGCCACCTCGGTCGCGGTGGCGGACGAGACCTGCAACTCGCCGTACATCGGAAACCTCATCAAGGGGCAGGAGGACTACCTCTACGTCTGGGTGCTGGGGGAGAAGGGCCTGGGAGACGGGTCGGACAAGCTCGTCACCATCGGCGCGAAGCCGGGATCGGCGAAGTACGGGAAGGTGATCCACAAGGTCTCGGTCGGCTCGCGCGGCGAGGCGCACCACATGGGCCTCACCGACGATCGCAGGTTCCTCTGGGCCGGCGGCCTGGACGACAGCAAGATCTACGTCTTCGACATCGCGAAGGACCCGGCCAAGCCGCGCCTGGTAAAGACCATCGCCGACCTGCCGGCGAAGACCGGCTACCTGGGGCCGCACACCTTCTACGCGCTGCCCGGCCGCATGCTGGTGCAGGCGCTCTCCAACTCCAAGGATCACGGCGGCGTGACGGGGATGGCCGTCTACAACACCAAGGGCGAGTTGGTGACCAAGTACCCGATGCCGACCGAGGGCGGGGGCGACGGCTACGGGTACGACGTCGCGGTGAACCCGCGGAAGAACGTGCTGCTCACCTCCAGCTTCTCCGGCTGGAACAACTACATGATGGACTTCGGGAAGCTGGTGAACGACCCGGAGGCCATGAAGCGCTTCGGGAACACGATGGTGGTGTGGGACCTCAAGGCGATGAAGCCCACCAAGGTCCTGAGCGTGCCGGGCGCGCCGCTGGAGATCCGCTGGTCGCTCAAGCAGGGCGACAACTGGGCCGTGACGGCCACCGCGCTCACCTCGAAGCTCTGGCTCATCAAGCAGGACGCGAGCGGCGAGTGGCAGGGACAGGCGGTCGCGGACATCGGCGATCCGGCGAAGATCCCGCTGCCCGTCGACATCAGCATCGCCGCCGACGGCAAAGGCCTGTGGGTCAACACCTTCATGGACGGGAAGACGCGGTACTTCGACCTGTCCGATCCCGCGAAGCCGGTGCAGACGTACGAGAAGGTCATCGGCAAGCAGGTCAACATGATCTCGCAGAGCTGGGACGGCAAGCGCGTGTACATCTCTTCCTCGCTGCTCGCCAACTGGGACAAGAAAGGGGCGGACAACGAGCAGTTCGTCCGCGCCTTCAACTGGGACGGCAAGGAGCTGACGCCCGCGTTCGAGGTCGACTTCCTCAAGGAGAAGCTGGGGCGCGCCCATCACATGAAGCTCGGCTCCAAGTCGCTGAAGATGGCGTTCAACGACGAGGCCGGGCGCTGAGGGAACGCCGTGGGGAAGCGAGTCCTGGTGCTGGCGGGCCTGTTGCTCGCGCCCTCCGGTGCGCGGCCGCAGGAGCTCGACTTCGCGCCGCCGGCTCCAGGCAGCTACCAGCTGCAGCACATCCTGCGCGCGCCGGAAGGGACGGTGCTCGACCGCGACGGCGAGGCGAAGCGCCTTTCGCGATTCACGACCGGCAGGATCACCGTCCTGAGCCTCATCTACACCCGGTGCGGCGACGGGCAGGGCTGCCCGCTCGCGACGTACCTGCTCAAGTCGCTAAAGGGGCGCATCGACCAGCGGCGCGGATGGAGCGACTCGCTCCGCTTGGTGAGCCTCAGCTTCGATCCGGACCATGACACGCCCGCCGTCATGCGCGCCTACGCGAGGGGCTACGCGCCGGACGGCGGCGGGCTCCCCTGGCATTTCCTCACCACGCGCTCGCGCCGCGACCTGCGTCCGCTCCTCGACGGCCTCGCCCAGGACGTGTGGGCGCCAGCCGACCGGTCATCCGCCGCGGCCGGAGCGCTTCCTCACGTGCTCAAGGTCTTCCTCATCGACCGGCGCGGCTGGGTCCGGGAGATCTATACGACCTCGTTCCTGCAGCCGCAGATGGTGCTGAACGACATCGAGACGCTGCTCGGGGAAGGGTCGTCGAACTGATATGGAACGGGATTCTCGGTCCGGACCTGGGAGTGATTCAGGTGGAGCGAATCAGCCGAAGGACCTCTTCGCGACGCGGAAGCCCCGCCTGTGCTCCCAACCTGGTCGTCTTCAACGCCGCCGCAGCGCTCGCGAACCGGGCCGCGCTCGCTACGTCCTCTCCCTTCGCGATGCAGACCGCGAGGGCGGCGGAGAATGCGTCGCCGGCGCCCGTCGTATCGACCGCCCGCAGGTCGAAATAAGGAAGCCAGAGCTCTCCCTCCGCAGAGACGAGCAAGTTGCCGCCGGCAGCGGCGACCACTACCGCCTGGACGCCTCGCCGCAGGAGGTTGGCGGCCGCTTTTCGCGCGGCGGTCCGATCGACGATCTCGATGCCGGTGAGCGCCTCCGCCTCGAAGGCGTTGCACCGGATCACGTGGACGTCCTGGAGCAGCTCTTCGCCGAGCTGGTGGGGTGGCCCGGCATCGAGGATGACTCGCGCGCCAGCGGCGCGCCCGAGGCGCACGGCGGTTTCGACGCTCTCGAGCGGCACCTCGAGTTGGAGAAGGACCACCCGCGCCTTCGCCAGGAGGTCCGCGGCGCCGGCGACGTCGCGGACCGCAAGCTTCTGGTTGGCGCCCAGGGCCGACATGGTCTGCTTCTCGCCGGAAGCGTCCACCATCACCAGCACGGCCCCGGTTTCCGCCTCGGCATCCCGGAGGACCGCCTTCGCGTCCACCCGCTCGTCGGCGAGGCGGGACAGAATCGCGTCGCCGCGCGCATCCTGCCCGATGCGTGCAATGAGCGCGACGGTTGCCTCGAGCCGTGCCGCCCCGACTGCCTGGTTGGCCCCCTTTCCGCCCGGAGCCTGCTGGAACGTGTCGCCCTCGACGCTGCGGCCGGGGCCGGGGAGCGAGGGGCCGCGAATGAGGAAATCAGTATTCGCGCCACCTACGACGACGACGTCCAGCTCCTCTGCGCGCATCGCCCGCCTCCGCGCTCACGCATGCCACTCCAACGTTAGGTCGCCCGGTGCTCGTCTGCCGTCCTCGAACGGTTGCGCCAGGCTCGGCGGCCCCTTGGCCACGAGGCAACTGGAGTTCCCGTTCAGCGCTTTCGCCAGCCGCCACGCATCCGTCGGGGAGCGTGTCGAGGCATCGCTCGCGCAGATGCGCGCGGGGCGAGCCGCATCTCGGCAGCCAGCCCCGGTCCGCGATGTCCCGCAACCCGGTGCCTACTTCTTCTGCCCGCCTTGCCGCGGCATCGGTTGCCACAGCGCGATGGTCGCCCCGGTCGGGTCCACGATCACGCTCATCCAGCCCGCGTCGGCGATTTCCGTCTTGTCCATCATCACCTTCGCGCCCAGCTCCTTCGCCTTGCGCGTAGACGCGGCCACGTCGTCCACGCCCACGTACGCCTGCCAGCGCGGGGGCGATCCGGGAGGTTGCGCGGTCATCATCCCGCCGCCGGTTCCTTCGCCGACGTCGAGCATCGTGTAGGTGCCTCCGCCGGGCATGGGCATGTCTTGCAGCTTCCAGCCGAACAGCTTGGTGTAGAACGCCTTCGCCTTGGCGAGGTCGTTCGTGTGCAGCTCGACGTGTACGAAGGGATTGGCCATGAGACCTCCTTTCGGCTGGACGTAAGAGGATCCCTGTCCGGCCGCCACAGCAATCAGGGTGACGTTGCAGGGATGCAACGATCCCCCGCAACCTTCGTCCGGGGTCCGCATCCAGAGTCCCAGGATGCGCGCGCTCGTGTTCGACAACTCCGGCGATGCCGGCGGAGTGCTTCGGCTCGGCGAAGCGCCGGAGCCGGTGCTTCAGCCGAACGGCGTGCTCATCGAGGTGCGTGCCCGCGTCATCCAGCCGGCCGATTTCCTCTTCGTGCGCGGCATCTATCGAGTCCGACCCATCTTCCCGCAAGTGGCGGGATTCGACGGCG
>Ga0137415_10006049_pt1 | contig 11984 bp, 13 predicted proteins | sample CZODoug3_1_1_16f_FD_183082 | JGI IMG/M metagenome (GOLD analysis project Ga0137415, IMG submission 183082) | Vadose zone soil fungal communities from Angelo Coast Range Reserve, California, USA - CZODoug3_1_1_16fungal (Hybrid Assembly) | ecosystem: Environmental > Terrestrial > Soil > Vadose...
TCGGATACGGCCAGAAATGGTCCGGGAAGAATGGGTGCGTCTCGTCGTCGGGCATGTCGTCGGCGAGGTGGTGGCCCGCGTCGCCCATCAGGATGGGGAAGAGGGCGAGGCCGACCACCACCGGGTAGAGGATGTGGTCCGGGCCGATCGGCAGGCGCTTCCAGTCGGGCTCGAGGGTGTGGCCGCCGCCGTGGCCGTCGACCTCGATGATCTGGATCTCTTTCGGCGGTGCCACCGCCGCGCCGGGTCCTTCTTTCCGCATGCTCTTATCGCTCACAGCGGCTCCGAGATGCCGTGCGCCCGGATGAACCGGAAGTGCACGTACATCAACAGAACGATCACCGCCGGCAGCACGAACACGTGCAGCGTGAAGAAACGCTGCAGGGTTGGCGGGCCGACCACCGGGCCTCCTTGCAGCAGCTCCTTGACGAACATGCCGAGCTGCGGGGGTGGCGTCAGGCCCGCGATCTTGATCGTGACCTCGGTCGCGAAGTAGGCCTTGCTGTCCCAGGGCAGGAGGTACCCGGTCAGTGAGAGGAAGAGAACGATCAACAGCATCAGGACTCCGACGATCCAGTTGAGCTCACGCGGCGCCCGATAAGACCCGGTCCAGTACACGCGGGCCATGTGGAGTAGAACCATGATGATCAGCAGGTTGGCGCTCCAGAAATGGACGCCTCGGATCAACCAGCCGAGGTACACGGTGTTCTGGATGAATTGCACGCTGGTGTAAGCAGGCGCCGGATTCCCGGTCGCGTCGGGAACGTAGTACAGCGCGAGCAGCACGCCGGTCAGGAGCTGGAACGCGATCAGGATGAAGACCATGCCGCCGAAGCAGTAGTAGAAGGCATTGGCGAAGTTCGGCACACGCTGATAGAGCGCCTCGTCGACGGCCTTGGTGAACGGATAGCGCTCGTCGAGCCAGTCCACGACCGCCATCTGGATGTCGCGCGGGTGTGGGATTGCCATCAGAAGCCCAGCACGATGCCGTCAACCACGATCTGGTCGGGAGTTGCTCCCTGCTTCCAGGTCAGGTGCGAAAGCGGGGCCGGCGCGGGACCTTGCAGCACGGTGCCGTCGAGGTGGAACCGCGATCCGTGGCACGGGCAGTCGAACGTCTTGGCGGCTTTGTTGAGCGCCACCGAGCAGCCGAGATGCGAGCAGTTGATCGCGAAGACGTCGACTTTGCCCGAGTTCTTGACCACGAACCCGCCGAAGGCGAGCTCGCCTGGAGCGTTGTCGCCGCCCCCGTCGGCCATGATGAAAGCCGTGTTCGGGGTGCGGGGAGCGTCGAATTTGACCGCGTCCCCCTCCTGCAGCTGGTCGATGGGAGTTTGCAGGGCGACGTTGACGGGGCCTTTCTTCTGGCCTTTCGGAGGCGCGGGCCAGAAGTAGACCAGGATCGGCGCGACGGCGGTGATCACCGTCGCCGTCAGGAGGCTCGCCAGCCACCAGCCTAGAAACGTCCGGCGGGTGTATCGCCTTGGGGCCGCGGCCTCTGCCATGCGGCTCAGATTTTAGCGATCCCGGTAGGGCGGCAGACCGACCGCCTGGCGGACCTCGACCATGGTCCGGCCGGCGACATCCTGTGCCCGCTCCGCGCCAGCGTCCAGGACGCGGTCCACGTACTCGCGAGTCAGGCCGGCCCGCCGCTCCCGGAACGGCGCGAACCGCTCGATGATCCGCTCCGCAAGCAGCTTCTTCTTGTCGTTGCAACCGATCTCCGCCTTCCGGCAGAGCTCCCAGTAGTGCTCCCAGTCGTCGAAGAAGAACTTGTAGAAAGCGCACACGTTGCAGGACCGCGGATGGCCAGGCTGCGACTTGTAGATCCGTTTCGTGTCGGTCACCATGCTGTGGACCTGCTTCCGGATGAGCTCAGGCTCGTCCGTGACGCCGACGATGTTCTTGAGGCTCTTCGACATCTTCGCCTTCCCGTCGGTGCCCTTGACCAGCGGGGCGTCCGGGTTGAGGACGATCTGGGGCTCGGGAAACACCTCGCCGTAGGTGCGGTTGAAACGCCGGGTGATCTCCCGGGTGAGCTCGAGGTGCGCCGCCTGGTCGCGGCCGACAGGGACCACGTCGCCCTTGACGATGACGATGTCGGCGCACTGCAGCACCGGATATTCGAACAAGCCCAGGTTTACGTTGTCGGGCTGGTTCCGGACCATCTCCTTGAACGTGGGCACCCTCTGCACCCAGCTCAGCGGTGTGACCATGGCGAGAAGCAGCGTCAGCTCGGCCACTTTTGGGATCGCCGACTGGCGGTACAGGACCGTGCGCTCCGGGTCGATGCCGATGGCGATCAGGTCCATGACCATCTCGTAAAGGTCGTCTGTGAAGTCGTGAGCGTTGGGCTTCGTGGTCAGCGTGTGGTAGTCGGCAACGAAGATGTACGACTCGTACTCGTCCTGCAGCCGGACGTAGTTGATTCCGGCTCCGAGGTAGTTCCCGAGGTGGAAGCGGCCGGTCACGCGAATTCCGCTCAGAGATCGTTTCGTCTGCGCCATGCCCGGGAGGAGTCTAGCGAGACCAACATTTACGATTCAGTCAGTTGCCTGACAACGATCCACCACCTGAGCCGCAAGTCCCGAGCCTAGGCCTGGGGTCGCGGGCGCTCCGCAACACGATCGTCGTGCTCGCCGCCAAGGTCGTCGCGCGCCTGATCGCGCTCCTGACCGTCATCTACCTCGTCAACTCGTTGACGGCCGACCGCTACGGCTCCTTCACCGTGCTCATCAACCTCACCGCGATCGCGAGCGTCGTCCTGGACCTCGGCTTCAACGTGCTCTTCGTCCGCGAGGGCGCGCGCCACCACGACGAGATCCAGCGCTACCTGCGCAACGTGATGTCGCTGCGACTGCTGATGTCGATCGTCGCCTTCCTCGTGCTGGCCGCGTTGGTCGGACTGCTCGGACTCGGCGACCTCCTCATCCCGGGCTTCTTCCTGATGGTCCTCACCTCTTACGCCACGCTGCTGCGCAACGCGCTCTACGCCGTGCAGCAGCTGCGCTTGGAGGCTGTGGCGGTGGTGCTCGAAAGCGCCCTGCTGCTCAGCCTCGTGGTGTATGGCAGCCGCACGCATCAAGGCGTGACCTTCTATGTGTGGGCGTACGCCGCCCAGTACGCGTTCAGCTGCGTCTACTTCGCCGTCGTCCTGGCGGTCAAGCGTATCGCGGTGGTCGGGTGGAAATTCGAGCTGCCGCTCCTCCAGGAGTGGTTCTGGAAAGGCCTGCCGTTCGCCTTGACGTTCGTGCTCACGATCCTGTACTTCCGGATCGACCAGCCGTTGGTTTACGCGATTCAGTCCAAGACCGCGGCGGGCTACTACGGCGCGGCCTACAAGCCGATCGAGTCGCTGCTGTTCATCCCGATGACCTTCCTGTCCATCGTCTTCCCGGTGCTGTCTGTGTATCACCGCGAGCGACCGCGGGAGATGGTCGACACGCTGAGCCGGTTCTACAAGGCTCTGCTGCTCATGGGGTGGCCCATGAGCGTCGGCATATATGTGCTCGCGGTGCCGTTGAATCATGCTCTGCACTTCCGCGATCAGTCCGCCCCGGCGCTCCAGATCCTCGCCCTCGCGCTGGGTTTCGCCTTCGTCAACAACGCATTCATCGGCGCCCTGAACGCCTCCGACCGGCAGTCGTCGTTCACGTGGGCCGCCGCATGGAGCCTGGTCGCGAACGTCGCGCTGAACCTCGCCCTGATCCCGCGCTTCGGCTACCTCGGTGCAAGCGTGGCGACCGTCCTGACCGAGGTCGTCCTCGGTGCCGTCGCGTGGATCCTGACGGCGCGCCACGTCGGCCGCGTGCCGGTGCTGGCGCTCAGCTGGCGGATCGTGCTGGCCGGGCTTGTGATGGGCGTTGCGATCTACCCGCTCAGCAGCCTGGAGGGATTGGAGGTCGCGATTCCGATCGCCGCCGGCGTCATCGTCTACGCCGCCGCGATCCTCGTGCTGCGGGCGTTGACTGGAGAGGAGATCGCGTGGGCCCGCCGCGCCCTCGCGCTCGCGCGATGAGTCCAAAACCGCTGTTCCTGAAACCACGCGGGGCCGCGGAGCTGGTGCCGTGGGAAGAGATCGCGGTCGACGCGCCGGAGGTGGGCGGGCGCACCGCTCTCGAGGACGCTCAGTTCGTAGCGCTCGACGTGGAGACGACGGGCAACGCGCCGTTCCTGGTCCTCGAGATGGGCGCCGAGAGATTCACCCTCGAACGCCCGCTTTCCTTCTTCGACACACTCGTCGACTGCCGCGCTCCCATCAACCCTTATGCCCGGAAGCGCCACCACATCGATCGGTCGATGCTCATCGGAGCGCCCGAATTCAAGGACGCTCGTCGCGCGTTCCTGCGTTTCGCACACGGCGCGGTGCTGGTCGAGCACAGCCACGACGCGTTCGACACGTGGCTTGTCGGCCGTGGGCTGGAGAGCCCGCTCGAGCACCCGATCATCGATACCACCGCCCTTGCGAGGCTGGTGCTCGACCTGCCCAAAGGCCAGACGCCGGGACTGGCTCGCCTGGTCGCTGAGCTGGGCCTGGACGTGACACCCGCCCACGCGGCGCTCGACGACGCGCGCGCCACCGCGATGGTGTTCCGCGCGCTGATCGCCCGAGCGCGCGAGAAGCTCGGCTGGTCGACCGTCGGGGAAGTGCTGGCCGCGTTGCCGCGACCGGTCGTGGACCGGACCGCGCCTAGTCGAAGAGCGTCAGCTGCAAGTCGGGCTCAGGGTGTTCGAGCCCGGACAGCCCCACCCCAATCAGCCGCACCGGCCGCGACTCCACGTGCGACTTCTCGAGCGCCGAGCGGGCGGCGCGGAAGATCGTCTCGACGTCGTCGGTCGGGCTCGTCCGGCTCACCTGGCGGCTCACCAGGCTGAAGTCGGGGAGCTTCAGCTTCACGTAGACGGTCCGCGCGCGGACCCCGTCGGTCTTCAGCCTCTCGGTGACCCGGTCGGTCAGGTCGCGCAGCGCGTGCTCGAGCTGGCCGCGGTCGCTGACGTCCTTGTCGAAGGTCGTCTCGGCGGAGATGGTCTTGGCGGGCCGGCTCCCGTCGACCGGCTGCCGGTCGCGGCCCTGGGCGAGGCGCTGCAGCACGGCGCCGTTGGTGCCCAGCGCCTGGACGAGGCGCTGCGTCTCGTACGCGGCAAGCGCGCCGACCGTGCGCAACCCCATCGCGCGCAGCCTCTCTTCGGTCTTCGGCCCCAGTCCCGGAATCACGCTGATCGGAAGCGGCGCCAGGAAGTCGGCCTCGGTGCCGGGAAGGACCAGCACCAGGCCGTCCGGCTTGCGCGTCCCGCTTGCCACCTTGGCGACGAGCTTCGACGTGGCCGCGCCGACCGACGCCGTCAGCCCGACCTCGGTGTGAATCTGGAACTTGATCCGCCGCGCCACCTCGTCGGCGGTCGAGGTCCCGTGCCGGGTGCGGGCGGTCACGTCGAGGTACGCCTCGTCCAGGGCCACCCCCTCGACGAGCTCGGGCGAGGTGAAGCGGCGGAAGATCTGGTGCACGAGCCGGCTGGCCTCGCGATAGCGCGCCCCGTCAGGTGCGACGACAGCCAGCTGGGGGCAGACCTGGAGGGCCTCATGGAGGGGCATGGCGGACCGGACCCCATACGCCCGAGCTTCGTATGACGCGCCCATGATCACCGCGCGCCGGGAGCGGCCGGCGACCGCGACCGGGACCCCGCGGAGCTTGGGATCATCGCGTTGGTGAACGGACGTATAGAACGCGTCTAGATCGACATGAAGGATTGTCCTGGGCCAGTTGTCCGGTCTCGCCATCTCGCTGTGGCGGCCAGTCTGCCACAACCACTTGTGGCCGGCCCCTGCTTGCAGCACAGAGGCTCGGGCGAGAGGGCCCCCGGCCTCTAGAATCCGGTGGCGATGAGGGGTGTAATCCTTGCCGGCGGCACGGGCAGCCGGCTGCACCCGCTGACGCGAATCACCAACAAGCACCTGCTCCCGATCTACGACCGGCCGATGATCAGCTACGCGATCGAGGCGCTGGTCGGCTCGGGAGTCGGCGAGATCATGCTCGTGACCGGTGGTACGCACGCGGGCGAGTTCCTCCGCCTGCTCGGCAACGGCAACGAGTTCGGGATCGACCGCCTTTTCTACGCGTACCAGGAGAAGGCGGGCGGGATCGCCGAGGCGCTGGCCCTGGCGGAGAAGTTTGTCGCCGGGGACCGGTGCGTCGTCCTGCTGGCGGACAACCTGTTCGAGCGCTCGATCCGGCCGTGCGTCGAGGCGTTCCTCAAGCAAGAGCGGGGCGCGCGGGTCGTCCTCTCCAAGGAGCCCGAACCCGAGCACCTGCGCCACCTCGGTGTGGCTCAGTTCGACGGCCACCGGAGGATCGAGCGGATCATCGAAAAGCCGGCCCAGCCGCCCAGCGAGTTTGCGGTCACGGGCGTGTATTTCTACGACCACTCGGTGTGGGAAGTGCTTCCCGTCCTGAAACCGTCGGGTCGCGGCGAGCTCGAGATCACCGACGTCAACAACTGGTACCTCGATCGAGGGTTGATGGAGTACGACGTCCTCGACGGCTACTGGGGGGACGCGGGCGAGTCGATCCAGGCCTACTACGCGGTGCATGATTTCGTCCGCGCGCATGGCGCGAACAAGAACTTATGAGCATCGACGGCGTCGTCCTGAAAGAGCTGGTCACGCATGTGGACGAGCGCGGCTTCTTCCGCGAGGTGATCCGCGAATCGGACGAGTTCTTCGATCACTTCGGCCAGTGGAGCCACTCGCTGATGTACCCCGGCGTCGCCAAGGCCTGGCACATCCACCAGCGCCAGACCGACTGGTGGTACGTCATCGGTGCGCTGAAGGTCGCGCTGTACGACACGCGTGCGGACTCGCCGACGAGGGGTCAGCTGATGGAGTTTCTGATGGGAGACGGGAAGCCAGGGTGCTTGAAGATTCCACCGGGCGTGGCGCACGGATGCAGGGCGCTGGCCCTGACCCATCTGCTCTACATCACGTCGAACGTATACGCGCCTGACGACGAGGGGCGCATCCCGCATGACGATCCGACGATCGGTTACGACTGGACGGCGGGTCCTCCGGTCAAGTGACCCGGCGGCTGAAGCGGCTCCTGGTCGCGGGAGCGGCTGGTTTCATCGGATCGAATTTCGTCCGTCATCTTCGCCGCACGCGCCCAGACGTTGAGATCACCGTCCTCGACAAGCTCACTTATGCGGGGAACCTCGCCAACCTGACCGAGCTCGACGGACAGCCCGGCTATCGCTTCGTCCATGGCGACATCTGCGACGAGAAGCTGGTCGACTCGCTGGCGGCGGAGACGGACGCGATCGTGAACTTCGCGGCCGAGACGCACGTCGACCGTTCGCTCATGGATCCCTTTGCCTTCGTCGAGACTGACGTTCGCGGCACCGCCGTCCTCTGCGAGGCCGCGCGCAAGCACGGCCACGAGGTGTTCCTTCTCATCAGCACGGATGAGGTTTATGGCGACGTGCGCGAAGGCCGCTCCACGGAAACCGACGCGCTGAAGCCGCGCAGCCCGTACTCGGCGAGCAAGGCCGGGGGCGAGCACATCGCGCAAGCCTATGCGGAGAGCTTCGGGCTGCCGCTGCTCGTGACGCGTGGGTCGAACAATTACGGGCCTCACCAGTACCCCGAAAAGCTGATCCCCGTCCTCATCACCAACGCGATCGACGATCTGACCTTGCCGCTGTACAACGACGGGTCGGCGGTCCGGGATTACGTGTTCGTCGAGGACCACTGCCGCGCCATCGACCAGGTGCTCCACGAGGCGCCGGTGGGCAACGTCTACAACATCGGCACCGGCGTCGAGACGAGCGGACTGCAGGTTGCGGAGGCGGTGCTCGCGATCATGGGCAAGCCGAAGAGCCTCATCGAGTTCGTGGCCGACCGGCCGGGTCACGACTACCGATACGCCCTGGACATCTCGCGCATCACCGCGTTCGGCTGGGAGCCGCAGGTCGAGTTGGGCGAAGGCCTGGAGCGCACGGTCCGCTGGTACGTGGACCACCCCGAGTGGTGGCGGCCGCTCAAGTCAGGCGAGTACTGGGAGTATTACAGGCGCAACTACCGGCCGCTCGTCACGTAGACGTCGGTTGCGGCACCGCGCGCCACGTGCGACCGTCCCACCAGTAGTAACCGTCGACTGATCGCAGAGCGGCCGGCGGAGCTTCCCGCGAGGCGTCCTTCCATGCTTGGCCGTCCCACCAGTAGTAGCCGTCGGGCGACATCTGGACCCCTCCGGGTAGCGCGGCATACGCCGCGATCGCGGTGCGGCGTGTCGCGCGGCGGATCAGCCCCACCACGAGCAGGACGATGCCCGCGAGTAGAGCGAGGATGAGGACGTCCGCCGTCAGCCCGCCGAGCCGGTAAGCGATGTCGTTCTGAGCGTTGCTGCTGGAGGCGTTCTCCGGCCACTGCGCGGGCGGAATCGTGCTCGGCGGCGCGAATTCGTACTGCTTCAGGGTCTGGGTTGACGCGGAGTCGGCCAGGTCGTCAGAGCCGGACAGGATCCCGACCAGGAAGTAGTCGTTGCCTTTGACGAAGGCGACGATGTCGGCGTAGGCGGGCGTCGCGGGATCCGCGAAATGGCCGCCGTAGGAAGGGTCGACTCCATTGACCACGATCGCGCCCTTGAAGTACTGGTTGGAGGAGTCGGCGGCGTGCGAAGCTCCCAGCCAGCTCTTCGCGCCAGTGGCGCCCCTGAAGGCGACCACTATCTCGAGCAGCAGGTGGGTGGTGCCCTGCTGGGCCCAGCTGCGCCCAAAGCCGGAAACAAAACCGTCGTGTTTCAGGGTCGTCTCCATATCGGACGGGTTCGAGGGCGCCAGGAAGTTGACGTACTCGGCCACGTCGAAGGCGCCCTCCACTCTCATGAACGCCTGGGTGTCCACGACGTAGTTGGACGCCGGCGGGGCCGCCAGCAACGTCCCGAGCGAAGGCGACGGCGAAGGTGAGACAGCTGCGACCGGCGCCAACGAAACTGCCGTGACCGCGGCCAACGCGATGCCACGGATCATCGGCAGACTCGCGGCGTCAGCCGGTCGGTGGTTGCTCGGGCTGGGCTGCCTGCGGAACCGGCCGCCAGGTGCGACCGTCCCACCACAGGGTGCCGTCGCTGGATCGCTGGGCCGCGGGTGGCGCTTCATGCGCAGCATCGCGCCACGTCTGGCCGTCGTACCAGTAGTTGCCGTCTGGCGACAGCTGGACCCCGCCAGCGCCCCCGACCGCTCCCATCATCGCCGGCGTCGCCGCACCGCGCCGCCTCATCACCAAAAAGACGACCGCGATCACGACGACGACGATGATCGCGGCGATGATGCCGAAGCCAAGTGCCGCGGACGATCCCGAGGTTGGGCTCGAGGCGTTCTCGGGCCAGTCCGCCGTGGGGATCGTGCTGGCCGGCGCGGCCGCGTACTGCGCTTTGGCCTGGCTGGTCGCCACCGTCAGCACGTCATCTTTCTGCGACGCCAGGATCACGAAGTACACGTCATTGCCCTTGACGAAGACGAAGAGGTCGCCGACGGTGTTGCTTGACGTGTCAGCGAAGTGGGCGCCGTAATAAGGGTCGATCCCGGAGATGGTGTCGGCATGTTTGTAGCTCTTGTCGGACTTGTCCGAGGCCTCGAGCGAGGTCAGCGCCTTCCGGGCTCCCTGCCCGCCGGTGAAGGCCATGACCGCCTCGATCATGGCGTGGCCGGCCGAAGCCTGAGCCCAGGTCTTGCCGTACCCGTCCACGAATCCATCCTTGGTCAGGGTCTTCTCGGTCTCGGTGGCATCCGAGCCGCTCGCGTTGGTCGTCGCCCAGTCGTGGGCGGTGAACTCGCCGTGCAGCACCCCGGTCGTCAGCTCGGTGAAGTCAGAGCCGGGCGGCGCGGCGAGCACCTTGTCCAACGACGGAGAGGGGCTGGGGGTGCTGGCTGCCGTGGCGAAGAGAGGATAGATGGCGAGCGCGACGGCGGCGGCCAGTGTCAGCGTGCGGATCAGGCCCTTCACGCGGCACATCTTATCGATTAATCACCAACCTTCCGGCCATTCCGCGCCAGTACCAATGAAGGTAACGCGGCAGCCACTCCAAGAGCTTGAAACGGCTCTGGCCCGCGGTCCTGTCGCGCCACGTCGTCGGCACCTCGGCGACGCGCATCCCGAGCCGGTACGCCTTGACCGTCAGCTCGAGCCCCAGCTCGAAGCCGCCGCGCGACTCGATGGTGACCTGGTTCAGCAGGCGCTTGGAGTAAAGGCGAAAGTTGCTGGTGGCGTCGTGCACCGGCAGCCCTCCCAGCCAGTGGAGGGACAGGCCGGCCATGCGAGACATCGTGCGCTTGAGAAGGGGGCCGCCGACCTGCCGCCCGCCGCGCATGTAGCGAGACCCCGCCACCACGTCCGCGCCGCCTCGCGCGAGCTCGTACATCGAATCGATGTCGGAGGGATCGTCGGACCCATCGCCCATCGTGATGAGGACGTAAGGCGCGCGCGCCGCGCGCAGGCCCGATTTCATCGCGTTGAGCGCGCCGCGGCCGAGCGTGTTCTTGTGCAGCCGAACCTGCGGGAGCTCGGCCTGCAAGCGCCTCACCACCGGGACCGTCGTGTCCTCGTCGAAGTCGTGCACGACCAGGACCTCGAGCGGTCGGGTCCGTGTGTGCTCGACGACACCGCGCAGCGTCGGCACCACGTTCTCTCCCTCGTTGTAGACGGGTATGACGACGCTGAGCGCCGGCGTGTCCTGGCTCATCTGGGAGCCTAGATCCGGCCGGCCCCGATCTCTTCGCGGATCCATGGGATGACCTCGTCCAGCACTTCCTCGATGGGCGTCGTCGCCTCGAAGCCGAGCACCTCGCGCGCCTTGCGCACGTCGGGCACACGCATCTGCACGTCGTGCTCGTAGGGCGCGTCGGACACGAGCCGGACCGGCTTGTCGGGCCCGTGGACCTTGCGCCAGATCATCTCCGCCAGCTCGCGTACCGTGGTCGACCGGGCGGTCGAGAGGTTGAAGTCCTCGTTGAGCGCGCGGTCCGACTCGATCGCGAGCCGGATGCCATGCGCGAGGTCGCCGCCGTACGTGTAGTGGCGCACCTGGCTGCCGTCGCCCAGGATGTGCAGCGGGTCCTGGCCCTTGAGGATCTTCTGCACCAGGTCGGGGACGACGTGGCTCATCGCGAGCTCGACGTTGCCGGACAGGATCTCCTGGTCACCCAGGGCCCGGCTCTCCCCGATGCCCACGCAGTTGAAGGGCCGCACCAGGGTGTAGGGAAGCTTGTACTGATCCCAGGCGGCCCGGGCGAAGTACTCCACGGCCAGCTTCTGGAATCCGTAGGACGACAGCGGCGGCGGTATCTCCCGCTGCTGTCCTTCGTAGGACGGCCACTCGTCGGCGCTCTCGAACACCATCGAGGAGGACAAGTAGGTAACCTTTCGCAGCCGGCCATCCCGGCGCGCGGCGATCGCGGCATCGCAGGACGCGGCGATGATCCGCTCGTTGGTCGCGAGCAGGTCATAAGCATAGGTATGGAAGTACGAGATCCCGCCGATCATGGCTGCGCCGGCAATGAAGTGATCACAGTTGGCCAGCAGCCTGGTCATCAGCCCGACGTCCCTGGCGTCGCCCTCGACGAGGCGGTAGCGCGGATCGTCGTCGTAGGACTTCCTGACCTTCCCGTACTTGGAGAAGTCGTCCAGGCCCACCACGGCGTAGCCGCGGTTCAGCAACTCTTCGACAACGTACCCGCCGATGAAGCCAGCGGACCCGCTGACCAGCACCTGCTCCATCAGGACTCCTGCGCTCCTTCCCGTTGCTCCGGTTCAGGCTGGCCATCCGTCCCGCGATGCCGCATCTGATCGGCGGTCAGCCGCGGTCCGAACGCGAAACGATACCAACGGAGGTAGCTCGGCACCCATTTCGCGATCTTGAAATTCGACACCCCGGCCTGGCGGTCCAGCCAGATGGTCGGAATCTCGGCTACCGGCAGGCGAAGCCGTTTTGCCT
>Ga0137415_10006050_pt1 | contig 11983 bp, 10 predicted proteins | sample CZODoug3_1_1_16f_FD_183082 | JGI IMG/M metagenome (GOLD analysis project Ga0137415, IMG submission 183082) | Vadose zone soil fungal communities from Angelo Coast Range Reserve, California, USA - CZODoug3_1_1_16fungal (Hybrid Assembly) | ecosystem: Environmental > Terrestrial > Soil > Vadose...
TGGGAGTCTGGGGCTACTGGGCGCTGCTGACCACGCCGATCGACGCGATTCCGGACCTCAGCGACAACCAGGTCATCGTCTTCACGGACTGGACGGGCCGCTCGCCGCAGGAGGTGGAAGACCAGATCACGTATCCGCTGACGGTGAGCCTGCAGGGCCTGCCCGGCGTGCGCGTCGTGCGCTCGTCGTCCGCCTTCGGGTTCTCGATGATCAACGTCATCTTCGAGGACTCGGTCGATCTCTACTTCGCGCGCTCGCGGGTGCTGGAGCGGCTGAATCTGTTGACCAAGGCGCTGCCGGCCGGCGTCGTCCCGACGCTCGGGCCCGATGCGACCGGCGTCGGTCACGTGTTCTGGTACACCGTCGAGGGCAAGGGCTACTCGCTGCGAGATTTGCGATCGCTACAGGATTGGTTCATCCGGTACCAGCTCAACTCGGTGCCCGGCGTCGCCGAAGTCGCCAGCATCGGCGGCACGGTGCGGCAGTACCAGATCGACGTCGAACCCACCCGCCTGCGCGCCTACAAGATCCCGCTCTCGGCCGTCGTCGACGCGGTCCTGCGCAGCAACCGGAACGTCGGCGGCAACGTCGTGGAGGCGAGCGGCAGCTGGTCGGTCGTGCGCGGCCTGGGTCTCATCGAGAGCGTCCGTGACGTCGAGGACATCGTCGTCGGCGCCGAGGGCGGCGTGCCGATCTTCATCAAGCAGGTGGCCCAGGTGAAGATTGGAGACGCCTTCCGAGCGGCGGCGCTGATCAAGGGAACGGACGAGGCCGTCGGCGGCGTGGTCGTGGCCCGCTACGGCGTCAGCACCGTCGATGTGATCAACCGCGTGAAGGGGAAGATCGCCGCGCTGCAGGCCGGCCTGCCGGCGGGGGTCAGGATTGTGTCGTTCTACGACCGATCGGCGCTCATCGAGCGGGCCGTCTCGACACTCGAGCGGGCGCTGATCGAAGAGACGATCGTCGTCACCATCGTCAACATCGTCTTCCTCCTGCATCTTCGCTCGGTGTTGATCGTGACCATCCCGCTGCCGCTCGCCGTCCTCACCGCCTTCCTCTTCATGCGCTACCTCGGGATGAGCTCCAACATCATGTCGCTGGCGGGGATCGCGATCGCGATCGGCGTCCTGGTGGACGCCGGCATCGTGGTGACGGAGAACGCGTTCCGGTTCATCGAGAAGCGCGGGGTGAACACTCGCAATCGGCGCCGCGTGGCGGAGACCGTGCTCGAGGCGACGCGCCTGGTCGGCCGGCCGATCTTCTTCTCGCTGGCGATCATCATCCTGGCCTTCCTGCCGGTGTTCGCGCTCACCGGACAGGAGGGCAAGCTCTTCCACCCACTGGCCTACACGAAGACGTTCTCGATGATCGGCGCGACGATCCTGTCGGTGACGCTGGTGCCGGTGCTCTGCAGCCTGCTCATCGGCGGTCGGGTGCGGGGCGAGGAGCACAACCCCGTCATGCGCCCGCTGGTGTGGCTCTACCGGCCCGTGCTCGACTTCGCGTTGCGGCACCGCGTCGCGACGCTGGGGGTGGCCATCCTCGTCGTCGCCGGCGCCGCCGCGCTGGTTCCCCGCATCGGCACGGAGTTCATGCCGCCGCTGAACGAGGGCGACCTCATGTTCATGCCCGTGACCGACCCTGCCATCGGGCTCGGTCAGGCGATCGAGATCACGCGCAAGCAGAACCAAGCGATCCAGAAGTTCCCCGAGGTCGCGTCGGTCGTGGCGAAGGTCGCCCGCGCCGACACGTCGACGGACCCGGCGCCAGTCAACATGACGGAGACGGTCGTGAGCCTCAAGCCCGAGCGGGAATGGCGCCCGGGGATGACGCGCGAGAAGCTCATCGGCGAGCTGGATGAGGCCACCACGCTGCCCGGCGTGTCGAACATCTGGACGCAGCCGATCATCAACCGCATCAACATGCTGACGACCGGCATCCGCTCGGAGGTAGGCGTCAAGGTCTTCGGCAACGACCTCAACGCTTTGCAGGAGCGGGCGCGCGCCATCGCCGATGTTCTGCGGCCCATCCCGGGAGCGGCCGACGTCTACCCCGAGCAGGTGACGGGGGCGCCCTATCTCGACATCCGCGTGAAGCGCGAGGCCGCCGCCCGCTACGGCATCACGGTCGGGGCGGTTCAGGACGTCATCGAGACCGCGGTGGGCGAGACGAACCTCACGCTCACGATCGAGGGACGCCAGCGTTTTCCGGTGCGGGTCCGCTATGCGCCGGAGTACCGGGCCGATCCGGCCGCGCTGGCCGGCGTGCTGGTGACCGGGCCGAACGGTACCCAGGTGCCGCTCGGCCAGGTCGCCGACATTCGATCCGTCTCCGGCCCCTCGATGATCTCGAGCGAGAACGGCCTGCTCGTGGTCAGTGTGCTGCTGAACGTCCGCGGCCGCGACGTCGGCAGCTTCGTGCAGGAGGCGCGCCGGGCCGTCGCCGAGCGCGTCGCCCTGCCTCAGGGCTCGTATGTCGAGTGGAGCGGGCAGTACGAGAACGAGCGCCGGGCACGAGAGCGCTTGCAGGTCGTGATCCCCCTCGTTCTGATCGTGATCTTCGTACTGCTCTACCTGACGTATCGCTCGCTCCTGGACGCCGCTCAGGTCCTGCTCGCCGTTCCGTTCGGGCTCGCCGGCGGTATCTACCTGCTCTACGCGCTTCACTACAACTTCTCCGTCGCCGTCTGGGTCGGATTCATCGCGCTGTTCGGCACGGCCGTGCAAACGGCGGTGGTGATGGTCATCTATCTCGAAGAGGCCGTCGCTCAGAAGCGCGAGGACCTCGGTGGACGACTGACTCGCGAGGCGCTGATGGACGCCGTGAAGGAAGGCGCGCTGCTACGGCTCAGGCCGAAAGTCATGACGGTCTCCACGATCGTGGCGAGCCTGCTGCCGATCATGTGGAGCCATTCGACGGGCGCCGAGGTCATGAAGCCGCTCGCCACGCCGGTGCTCGGCGGCATGGTCAGCTCGCTCGGCCTCGTCCTGATCGTGACCCCGGTCATCTTCTACTGGCTGCGAGAGCGAGAGCTGCGACGCGCCGAGACAGCGGAGCGCGCGGCACGCCGAATCGGCGAGCGGCCCGCGCTGGAGTCGAACGAGTAACGCGAGAACATCACAGGAGGACACAACCGATGAAGCGTCTGAGCGTACTGGTGACAGCGTTCGCGTTCGTGTTCGGAGTCGGCGCCGCAAGCTGGGCGGCAGAGAAGACGTTCGCCACGCAGAAGACCAAGGACATCGTCGTCACGCTGAAGAGCGAGACCGGCCCATGGAAGCAGGGCAAGAACGACTTCGCCCTGGAGTTCGCGTCGGCCAAGGACAAGCAGCCGGTGGATGTCGGCAAGGTGACGCTGAACACCAGCATGACGATGTCGGGGATGGCGCCGATGATCGCCGGCGCGACCCTCAAGCCCGACAAGACGCCCGGCCGCTACCTGGGGACGATCGAGTTCCCCGACACCGGCGCGCGCCAGGTGACGGTCGCCTGGGATGGGCCGGCCGGCAAAGGCTCGACGAAGTTTTCGGTTCCGGTCCGCTAGCGCCATGCCTGGGCTACGCGGAGAACTTGCGCTGTTCGTCGTTGTGGCGGCCCTTGCCGCCACCGGCATCGCTCAGGCCCAGCCCGGCGCCGAGGTCACCGTCGACGAGCTCGTCGCCCGCGCGCTCGCCGACAGCCCCGATCTCCGCGCCGCGCGTGCAGAGATCGAGGCGGCCGTCGGGCGCCTGCAGCAAGCGGGCCTGCGTCCGAACCCGATGCTCGAGCTGGGCGGCCAGAAGGCACTGAGCCCCGACAACAACGTCACGATCGGCCTCACCGTTCCGCTCGATCTCAACGGCCGAAAGGAAGGTCGTGTCGGCGTCGCGGAGCGCGAATTGCAAATGAAGCGGGCCCAGGTCCGTGACCGGGAGCGGCGCCTGGCCGCCGACGTCCGGATGAAGGCCGGCGAGCTGCTCGCGACCCGACGCGGCCTGGCCGTCACCGACGATCTGTTGACGGTGAACCGCGACGCACTCCGTCTCGTTCAGGATCGCGTGCGTCAGGGCGCGACGCCGGCGCTCGAGGAAAACCTGATGCTGGTCGAGGTGAATCGCCTCGATGCCACGCGACAGATGCTCGCGAGTCGCGTCGAAATCGCGTCGCTCCAGTTGAGAGCGCTCGCCGGGATGGCGCCCGACGCGGTGCTCGTTCTGCGCGGCGACCTGGCCTCCGCCATGTCGCCACCGCCCGCCGACGAGGCGGCGCATCAGGCCCTGACGAGCCGGCCCGATCTCGACGCCGCTCGCGCCGACGTCGCGATGGGCGCCGCGAAGATTCGCAAGGAGCGGGCCGAAGGCCGATGGGACGCCAGCGTCAACGTCGGCTATCAACGCCAGGACTTCGGTTTCGACCTGAATGGTGTCACGAGCACGGGCGCGACCCGTCCGATCCAGGACGTCTTCCATTACTTCGGCGCCGGTGTGAGCATCGTGCTGCCGGTGCGCAACCGCAATCAGGGCAACATCGCTGCGGCAGCGGCGGAGGCGCAGGCGGCCGAGCGGCGACTTCAGTTCGCAGAGCTGACGGTGCGCCAGGAGGTCGCCGCAGCGCTCGCGCAGTACGAGGCCGCGCGGCGGTCGTTCGACATCTACGAGCGCGGCGTGCGTGACGTGGCCACCCGCAACCTCAGCGTGGTTCGCCAGACGTACGCGCTGGGGCGTGGCTCGCTCCTCGACGTGATCGCCGAGCAGCGGCGCTACATCGACATCGAGAACGGGTATACGGATGCGCTGAGGCAGGTGTACGACGCGCGGGTCGAGATCGACCGGGTCACCGGGACGATGACGTCCACGGCGGGGAGATGATCAATGGAGCGCGATGACGATGTGATCGACCGGCCAGCCGCTCGGGACCGGCGTGGACGCGTCCGCCGATACGTCGGTGTGGTCGCCGGCGCCGTCGCCCTGCTGATCCTCGGGGCCGCGGGAGGCGTCCTCTGGAGCGAGCGACACGGCGGTATGCGCGCGCGACCAGCCGCACCAAACCGTGATGCTCAAACGCCGGCCGCATCGCCGGGTGGCAGATCTATGCCCGGAATGTCCGGTATGTCGACGCCGGCGGGACAGGCGGCAGCGGCCAAGACCGAAGAGGCCGTCGAGGTCTCGTTGACGCCGGAGGCCGTCGAACGCGCGGGGATCAAGATCGCCGAAGCAAGGGCTCAGTCGTCGGTCTCGGGAGTAACCGTGCCCGGGACCGTCACCTCCAACGCCTATCGCGATACAAAGGTGAACGCGCTCGTGGGCGGCATCGTGCGCCAGGTCATGGTGGAGCTCGGCGCGGACGTTCGCCGAGGCGCGCCGCTGGCCGTGATTTTCAGCTCCGAGCTCGCCGAGGCGCAAACGAAGTATCTATCGATGCGGGCGATGCTCGAGGCTGACCACCAGAAGCTCGAGCGGACGCAGAAGCTGGTGGCGCTCGGCGCGGCCAGCCGCCAGGAGCTCGAAGAGGTGACTGCCGTCCACACCGGCCACGAGACCGAGGTGGCCGCTGCGCGGCAGCGGCTCTTGCTGCTCGGCCTCTCGACCGAGCGCGTCGCCAAGCTCGAGACCGCGCCGCAGGTCGTCTCGGAAGTCACCGTGGCGTCCCCAGCGGATGGCCTCGTCATCGCACGCTCGGTGAACCCTGGCCAGGTCATCAACGCAGGGCAGGAATTCTTCGTCGTGACAGACCTGAGCACGGTCTGGGTCATCGGTGATCTCTACGAGCGGGACTTCTCGCGCGTCCGGGTGGGTGCTCCCGCCACGATCACGCTTGCGTCTATGCCCGACCGTACGCTGCGGGGTCGCGTGGCCTACATCGACCCGAGGGTCGATGTGGCGACGCGGACGGCGAAGGTGCGCGTCGAGGTGCCGAACCGCGCCGGCGATCTCCGCCTCGGTATGTTCGTCACCATGACGTTCGAGACGGGCGCGAGCGAACGAACCACCGTCGTGCCGCGCGCCGCCGTGCAGATGATCGGCGAGCGCTCGGTCGTCTACGTGCCGGCGGAAGGCGAGGAAGGCAAGTTCGTCGAGCGTGCGGTGAAGCTCGGGCCACCGGCCGGCGAGTTCGTGCCCGTCCTGGACGGGCTCAAGCCAGGGGACAAGGTGGTGACGGATGGAAGCTTCTTCCTCCGCGCCGAAGCCGCGCGAACACGATCGAATCCTTGACGCGACTCTCAGCGTCTCTATACTGAGAATGGTTTTATGAAGTGGCGGAGCATCGTGGTCGCGCTCGTGGTGATCGCATCGGTGCTGGTGGCCCCGATGGCAATGGCCTATGCAGGTTGCCCCATGATGGGTACGGTGTGCTACGGGCCGTGTGCAGTGTCCTGCGCAGCGGTCTCGCCTGTGGCCTCGCTCTCGCCCGTGCCGAGCGCGGTCGCTTCCATTGTTCCCGAGGTCCATCACCACCACGGGAACGTCTTCGCAGCATTCGAGCCTCCTCCTAAATTCCCCTTCCGCTCGGCGTAGTCGCTTCAAAGCGTCGTTAAAGAACACGATCGTTGACCGCGGCTGATGTCTGTCCTCTGAGAGGACAGCGCCGGGCTGCCGCCCGCTGCCGCGAAGGGGGATTCCATGCATCGGTTCATGCTTCTCATCGTCAGTACCTCGATGACGCTCGCCGCATTGGTCGGCGTTGGACACGCCGCGTCCTCGGTGCGGGACGCACTGAGCGAGCGCTTCAGGCCTTCCCGGATGGAAATAGCCACCGGATCAGATGAAGGACACGTCGTCACGAAGGGGACCGTACTGCGCCTGACGGCCGACCGGATCCCGGCCGGAGTGCTGCGGACGACGCAGCTCAATACGAAGTCTCCGCGCTTTCCCGTGCATGACTACGCGCGCGTCGCAATCGATGAGCGGGGGCGCGTCTCTGCCGAGCCGGGCAGCGTGGCGCTCACCCAGGGTACGCGAATGGTCGTGCTGAATCTCAAGACGGACCGGGACCGCGTGCGGCTGTTCACCCATACGCTCGACCCGGTACAGTTGCCCGACGGTAGGACAGCGCACGGTTGCACCGAGTTCGTTTTCACCTTCGACCCGACCACCCTGAACACGGCCGATATCGCGACGGTCAACGCCCGCATCGAGCAGTGGCTTGCTGTCGATTCGGCCAGCTGAAAAGGAGGACAGAAATGATGCATATGATGAACGAGAGCTGCGGACCGCTCATGATCGCTCTCATGGGAGCGGGCTGGCTCTTCGGACTCGGGCTCATCGGAAGCTTGATCGTGCTGGCGTGGACTGCCGTGGGACGACTGCGGCGAACGCCGGCTAAGGCCTAGCCGAGCGTCCGGGTGAAGGACTGCGAAGGGCGTGACCGGGTCATCGCGCCGTTCGCAGTCCTTCGAGATCAGGCGCGCCCGCACCCGGACCGGGGATTGACCCGGCCCTTGGGGCCGCCCTCTATGCTTCTAGATATGGCGCATGACGGATGGCTCGTGGGTGAGTTGGCGCGCAAGGCCGGGACGACCAGGAAAGCGCTTCGCCTCTACGAGGCGGCGGGACTCTTGGCGCCGGCGCGGCCTTGCCGGCATGTGCACGAGCTTGTGCGGCGGAAGGCTGCGGATGTCGAACGGGCGCTCGTCGAGCTGAGCGAAGTCCGAAAGACGCTGCTCGGACTCCTTCGTTCATGGCCGTCTCTGCAGCGTGGCCCGGCGGCAGTATGTCGTCACATCGAGAGCTTCAACGGCTCACAATCAGCGAGGGAGGTAGGGAGCAATGAGGTCGCGACGCCTGTTCTCGAATTCCTCCCTACTGATCTCGCCGCGGGCATACCGCTCACGGAGGGCATCGAGCGCCGGATCCCCAGCGCGCCGCCGATGTTTCAGCAGCCGCCACATGCCCGCCGCGACCGCCCCGATGACCACGAGCCAGCCGATGGCCATCAGCAACATCATTCCGCTCATGCCGGACCCATCATGGTGGGCCACGGGCGGGTGCAGCGGCAATGCCATCGAGATCGAGTTGGACAGGACATGGCTGACGCTGTAGCCTGCCGATCATGACGCGCGCGCCGCGGTCGCGACACCTACTGTCGGTCACAGTGCTGGCTATCCTGGCGTTGACGCTCGTCGGACACGTCTGCGCGCTGCCGCTTCACGGCCATGCCGCGACTGAAGAGCATCACGATGCTGGGGACTCCGTCCATGGAGCCTCGTGCGAAGTCCTCCGTTCCACGCCGTCGTTGACGTGGCACCCCATCGTCGAAGCGGCGCCGCTCGTCGAGCGCCCCATTGACGATCGTTCGGGCACCTTCCACGTCTTCTCCACTCCGCTTTCCGTCCATTCGCCGCCGCTGTTCTTGCTTCACGCCGCGCTGCTGATTTAGCCGCCCTCTCCGCCGCCTCCTTTCAGACGACGCCGAGCGTCTGCCTCGGCGCGCCGTTGAACGTTCCTTGCGTGGAGGAAGAGATGATTCGTAGATCGCTGTTCCATGTCTGCTTGCTGTCGTTGGCGACCATCGCCGTCGGCGCCGGGGCTTTCGCCGCGGGGACGTTCGCGGACGGAAAGGACCAGGAACCCGGCCACAAACACGAGCATGGAAGCGGGGCTGGGCACATCCACGCGCCCGTCCCACCTGGCTACGCTGCTCAGATCGCGCCGCCTGAGATCTGGACCGATCGGGCCATCCTCGCGCGTGGCCAAGCGATCTATGAAACCAAGTGCGCAGTCTGCCACGGCCGGCAGGGTGGTGGCGACGGGCCAGCGGCCGGCGGACTGATCATGAAGCCCGCGTCCTTCCGGGACAAAGCCATGGTCGCCGAGATGACGCCCGCGTATTGGTTCTGGCGTGTGAGCGAAGGGGGAGCCGTCGAGCCATACAAATCGAACGGCTCCGCGATGCCGGCCTACAAAAATGACCTGTCCGCGGAGGACCGCTGGGCGGTGATCGCATTCCAGCATTCGCTCAGCGGCCATGCCGGCGCGCACGGTCCGTCAGAGCACCCCGAGATGCAGGGCGCTCCGCGTGCGCATCCGGAGCCTCGCGGTCTGAAATTCGGAAGCCAGTGGGTGACGCGAGACCACCGCTGGCAGCCTCGGGGTCCTTGGAAGGACGAGGTCAGGCGCCAGCTGCCGCAGCTCTACCGTGAGCTCAACGGGATCGACTTCGGTCACGCCCACCTGGCTGAAACGCTGCTGAAGACTCAGGACACTCAACGAATCGAACGGGCGCGCCTCGAAGTCCTGGACTTCATCTTCAGCTCACCCGCCGTCCCTCCGGACGAGGAACAGATCGCCCCGACGATCAACCGTCTGGTGTGGGAGGTGACGAAGACGTTCGACTGGGCGCACATCTTCCATCGCAGCCTCTACGACCTGTTTACGAGTGACACGGTGAAAGACAAACAGGCTGCGTACCGCAAGCTCCTCGCGGACTACCTCGAAAAGCCGGAGGCAATCACGCCGCACCGCCTCGATCATCACGGCGCGCTCTGGAGCTTCGTGGAGTCCAAGTCGTTCCGGGACAAGTTCGGGAAGTTCAACACCCAGATCTGGGCTTACCACTGGCTGCAGGCGGCGATCTACGACGTCCAGCTTCTCGGCGACGCGAAGCGACAGCAGGAGCTGATGCCAAAGGTCATCGCGTTCTACCACGGTTACCTCCGCCGGCCGCCGGTCGAATGGCAGTTCATGCCGATGATGCCCGAGGCCGCGCCCAACTTTGCTCGGGACTTCCCGGAGGCGGCGACGATCTTCGACAACCTGCACATGCTGCACGACAACTTCGACGACATCCTCGTGCGGCCCGACCTCTTCCCGACGCTCGAGTCGAAGCGAGCAGCGATCTTGAGGATCCTGCCAATCTACCTGCATCGTGGTCATGGGCCAGACCACCAGTACGCCGACTTTCACCAGAGGAGTGACGCAGGGCACGGCGGCATGGCGATGGGCCCCCGGCCGCCATCGGTCCACGAGGTCCTCGCGGGTACAGCGCCACCAAGCGATCAGCCGCAGCCGTATGCGCCCAAGGCACCGGGCGCTGGTCACAAACACTAAGGCTGAGATGAGACATGGCTAGAGTCGTCGCCGTTGCGATCTTCGTGCTGATAGGGCTCGGAGCTCGTCCCGCCACTGCTATCGATCACAAGAATCTGGACGAAGGTCGCCCTCTCCGACTGGACGATGCCTACTCGATCGCCGCTGGAGAGATCGCCGTCGAGGCAGGCGGGGGCTTCACGCTCCAACGCCGTGGATCGACTCGCGGATTCTTTCCCGTCGAGCTGCTTTACGGTGCATTTCCCAATCTTCAAGTGGGAATCGGCACGTCGCTGGCCACCGATCCGCGCGGGATCGACGACCGACCGAAGTCCGGCGATCTGCGCCTCGGCGTTCTGTACAACTTCAACCAGGAAACCTTGACGCTTCCGGCTTTTGCCGTGAAGGTTGGCTTGGAAACACCGACCGGCGTCGACGCACGCGGCTTCGCCGTCGAGGCGAAGGGCATTGTCACGAAATCGGTCGAACGCTTGAGCGTTCACCTCAATGCCGGCTATGAGTTCCTGACGTCGAGCCGCGACGAGGAGCGCGACGGCCGGTACAAGCTCGCGCTCGGCGCCAGCTCTCCGGTGGGCGCTCCGAAGTTCACCCGCGCCACGATCGTCGGCGACGTCTTCGCCGAGCAATCCGTCGCGAGCCGCGAGCCGACCGTCGTCGGCACGGAGGTCGGCCTTCGCTACCAGCTGACGCCTCGGATCGTCTGGGATGTCGGCATCGGGACCGAATTCGCGGGTCCAGCGCACCGGTCGACCTTCTTCATGACGACTGGCTTTTCGTTCGGCTTCTGAGAAGGAGTGCGCCACGTCGCCTCGCTGCTCGCGAATTTCGGATTCTTGCGGAAACCCCGTGCCTCAGTGCGTCTGCGCTGGCCAGCCATGCTTCTCAACTAGCGTATGGGATCGCCATCATTGGCGGAGGCATCGGCGGCACTTGGCGTCAATGTCTTACCCTCGTGGCGCCGGCCGACAGCCACGATCGCCGACCGGGTTTTGAGAGGACGGAGGACCGATGTCGGACGCTGTTAGTGCCGTGACGGACCCAGTCTGCGCGATGGACGTCGTTCCTGGACGTGCCCGCGGCGCCAGTGCTGACTACGCCGGCCAGACCTACTGGTTTTGCAGCAAAACCTGCCGCGAGAAGTTCGTCGCGGACCCGAAGCGCTACGCGACGCCGGCGGCCGAGCGTGTCGGCCCGGCCCCGACACGCCCACGCACCAAGTGGACCTGCCCGATGCACCCTCAGATCGTCCGCGACGAGCCCGGGAGCTGCCCGATCTGCGGCATGGCTCTGGAGCCGATGACCGTTACGGGCGACGAGGGCCACAATCCCGAGCTCGCCGACATGACGCGGCGGTTCTGGATCGGTCTGGCGCTCACGGTGCCGCTGCTAGGGTCCATGGTCGGCGACATGTTGCCGGGCGAGCCGCTGCGCCATCTCATATCGCCACGCGTATCCGCGTGGGTGCAGCTCCTCCTGGCAACGCCGGTTGTGCTCTGGGCCGGCTGGCCGTTCTTCGTGCGCGGCTGGGCCTCGATCATCAATCGCAGCCTCAACATGTTCACCCTCATCGCCCTCGGCACCGGAACGGCCTATCTGTATAGCGTCGCAGCCACAGTCGCGCCAGGTCTGTTCCCCGAGTCGTTCCGCGCTCACGGCGGCGAAGTCGGTCTGTACTTCGAGGCCGCCGCCGTGATCACAGTGCTCGTGCTGCTTGGACAGGTGCTCGAGCTTCGCGCCCGGAGCCAGACGAGCAGCGCCATCAAGGCCCTGCTCAATCTGGCGCCGCCGACGGCACGCCGTATCCGGCCCGACGGCACAGAAGAGGACGTTCCGCTCGAGGCCGTTCAGGTCGGCGATCGGCTGCGTGTCCGTCCGGGCGAGCGTGTTCCTGTCGATGGCGTCGTGATCGAGGGGACGAGCGCAGTGGATGAGTCGATGGTGACCGGCGAGCCGATCCC
>Ga0137415_10006052_pt1 | contig 11982 bp, 12 predicted proteins | sample CZODoug3_1_1_16f_FD_183082 | JGI IMG/M metagenome (GOLD analysis project Ga0137415, IMG submission 183082) | Vadose zone soil fungal communities from Angelo Coast Range Reserve, California, USA - CZODoug3_1_1_16fungal (Hybrid Assembly) | ecosystem: Environmental > Terrestrial > Soil > Vadose...
CCCTGATCATCAGGGGCCTGGCCAGGCCTTTTTGGTGGGCGATACTGGGATTGAACCAGTGACCTCTTCCGTGTCAACAAGGTTCGCATCTCCCGCCCATCTGGGCTGCGTCTCGAACACGCTGGTCAGGCCGTTGGGCAACGTTGGTTTGGGGGTGTAGCTATCGCTGGGAAATCCAAGATCATCTCCCAGGGTTCTCCCGATGTTCCCGCACGGAGTCCCGGGGTCGGCGGCACGGCGGGGGCCCGGGGTGTGCAGGACTGGAACCGTGACGCGGTCGCCAATGGGTTCAAACCTTCGTGGATGGTCAGTGCGGTCACATCGCTCTGGGGGAACCTGCTGAGGCGAAACCGTCAGCTGGCGACGACATGGAAGATGTCGGCAGCGGTACCTATATGGGCATCTCAGCTTTTGATGGAAATCGCAAAATTGGCAACTCAAGTTGAGCTATTCGGTTAAGTAGTTCGCAAGCTACAATAATCGACTCGCGGGCAACGTCAGTAGTCGGCGGCCTAATTCCATGCATCCATTTGTTACGCGCTGAGCGCGCAGAGTCCATCCGTCTCTTGAGGTCATCGCTCAGAATGCCCGCCATTGATAATACTTCGGAGATTACCGATGCTGTGAAGTCGCGGCCATGTAACCTCTCGCGTCGATCTCGATTCATATTGAGCGTCTGAGCATTCGCGGCGTCACTTATATAGCGCTTCCACAGCTCCGACTGGCAGGCCTCGGTGACGGCCCATGCGAGAATTAACGCCTGCTCGAAGCTGTGATCGTGGAACGCGGATGCTCCACGATTCAGCAGTGCTACCAGGTCTGGAGTGCCAGTATAGGCGCCCCCAATAATTTCGTCCGCCAGCTTCGACGCTTCATCCAGAGCTTCTGAGGGTGCAATTCCTGCTCCGCCTAGAATAGTCACATCGGTACCAATATATGACCTTGCGTCGTCCAGAAGCCCCTTGGCGATAGTGCCAATGCTGAGCGCTCCGCCTGTGCCCGAACGTTGGATGATGTGCTGACGGGTTATTGCGGCGTTCGCGTGGTAGCGGCCATTTCCCTGGTTAAGCACCGTGCAAAAGGAGTACTCGAATACATTCATCTTAATCAGCGCGTCCGCTATCCGGTCGTACGCTTCTGCGCGTTCGCGCTCAACGCCCGTTCTTGCCGTAGTAGTGTGATTCATGTCAAACTGGATCATCCCCCCGGCATAAGCTCGGAGTGAGGGGCCAGAATCAAGTTGTCGCGACCAGACCTCAGTCCACAGCTGGTCGTACCCTTGAATTCGGAACCGACCCGTAGGTTCGAGTTCGCGCGGATCCTTCACAAGCCAGCGTGTTCCGGATGTGAGATAACTCGGAAGCCAGCGCGCCATGAGAAGCTGTGAATCTCGCTGATCTTGTGCGGAGTTGTCAAGGCCGTCGGTCATGATGACCACCGTTCCACACTTGAGCGCGCAGAAAGAGGAATCCGCACGAGTCGAGGTCTCTCCTGGCGATCGACTGATCTTGCTAGGGAGTGACGCGTAATTTGTACCGCCAAGAGAGGTGTGATGGATTACTCTTTCAAGGTGAACTGTCCTTGAGTGAGATTGACCGGTGTAGGGCAGTCGCGGGCCCGGATATGAGCGCCGAAGTGCGCAAGTGTGTGGAGGCACTTCGCGCTAGTGGACGTCGAACGCGAGTGGCGCCGTTCTTAGCGTCGTCACATCGGTCGACTACCTGCTGGCGAGCAGCTCGTTGACTGCTGCCAGCGCATGCTTGACCGGGATGGCATGCCTGTAGCCGCTGGGGGTGTCCGTGCCCGGGAGGACGCCGATCGGGGAGTCAATGCCGATCACTTCGCCCATGGCGTTGATCAGCGGGCCTCCGGAGGCGCCGGGCTGCAGGCCGAGACGTGGCCGGCGCGGCCAGGTTGGGGGGTGGTACCTGGCCGCGCCGCGTGTTCTTTGTAGTCCGACGTGGTCGGGCTCGAAGTCGTTTGGCCCAGCGTCACCCGATCTCGCTATGCAGGGCCCCTCTGCAGGTTCCACATGCTCGGCGCCGCACGGCACGTTCCCCGCCGGCGGGTGGCGGCGCTCCGAATCCGCGCCTCGCGCTGCATCTCACCCTCCTGCCTCTGGACTCGCCGGCTGGACCTCGACTTTCGCACTTCGGTCGAACGCGCGTTCGTCCCAATTTGTGTCCGGTTGAGGATCGCCAACGGACTATGGCCGGCCCAACCGCCTGACTGCGGTACTTCTGCGAGGGGCAGCGGAAAGTGGGGACCGTTCTCGGGTCGTCAGCGGGGAACCGCTGCTGCGCGTCCCGGGCCGGTGAATGGGCCCTATGACAAGCAAAAGCGCACGCGGTGCTGACCTACAACCCACGGGCCCATGCGCAGTCACGGTCTCGGTCGAGCGGGTCACCGTCCGGGTACGATCATCAAACAGCTACCAGCAGCAGCTCTTGAGAGCCCGTATCGGAGGTGCCGCGATGCGAATCACAGTCGGTTACGACGGCATCAAGGAACGCGTTGGGGCCCTGCTCAACCTCGTTCCGGAGCCAGCGGCCTATGCGGTGTTCGGTATGCCGATCGCGCGCACCATTCAGCTCGCCCAACGCGTGGGCATATTCCGGGAGCTCGCCGCGGGCCCGAGCACGGCCGCGGACCTGGCGCAGCGTCTGAGCCTGCGCCAGGAGGGCACCAAGCTGCTGCTGGACGCACTGTGCGCGGGTGGAACATTGCGGCTGCGCTCCGGCCGCTACACGATGCCCGCACGCGTGGCGAAATGGCTCGATCCCTCCTCGCCCAGCTACCTCGGAGACTACGTTGCTGACACCTGGTTTCACTGGGACTGGTGGACTGGTGTTGAGGAGCTGATCCGTCATGGCCGCTCGGTCGAAATGCACGACCGCCCGCCCGACGACCCGTATTGGCGCTCCTACATCACCGGCCAGTACCAGCTGGCGCGGTTGTCGAGCGACGCTGTCGGCAAAGCAGTCGGCCTCCGCCAGGACGCGAGGTCGCTGCTGGACGTCGCCGGCGCGCACGGAGAGTTCTCCATGGCGCTTTGTCGCCGCCACCAGAGATTGACCGCGACCGTCGTCGACCTGCCTGGCAGCGCCCGGATCGGCCACGAGATCGTGACGTCGGCGGGCATGGCCGAACGTGTTCGCTACCTGGCCGGGGACATGTTCGAAGCCGACTACGGCGGCCCCCATGACGGCGCCCTGACTTTCAACATCATCCACCACCTCTCCCCGGAAAAGGCGACCGCGCTGTTCGAGCGCGTCGCGGCGGTGCTGCGCCCCGGCGCGCCGCTATGCGTGCTCGACCTGTACGTCCCCCCGGCGGGCAAGCGCCCGGACACCGGCAGCTTCCTAGGCTTGTTCTTCCACCTGACCTCCGGCGCCGATCTCTACCGGGTCGAGCAGGTGTCGGGATGGCTGCGCACAGCAGGCTTCGGTGAGCCACAGGTCAAACGGCTCGACCAGCTGCCCGGTCTCGCGCTGCTGCGCGCCGAGCGCAGCTGAACAACGGTCCACTAGGCAGCAATCGAGCACAGAGAGACGCCCCGTCCGTAAGGAACCGCAACTGAACAAGATCGACAGCATGCCCCGACGTGGATCGGGAGGCTCTGATCTGCACACCGGTGATCTGCACTGTCTCAGATAGATGATACGAATTGATTCTCACTTGAGGGGTGTCAAGTTTTACACCGTTCAGGCATTGCGACCGCTGGGCTCCTAGATGTGCTCTCCAGTTTCGCGCATTGCTAGAACATTAGTTCGAGCGCGTGTCTGGGATGGGATCACGCACAGGAAGAGTTGATCATCGTGTACGCAGCGGATCCCTCTCTGGACAAACTGAGCTGCAGGTCAGGCCGGCGGGTGCACCGGCTGCGTTTGTATGGGGACTACCCGGGTCAGGCCGGCGGTGGGTGGGCTGCGTGTGTGCGGCCCCGGTTCCGACGGCATCGTTGACGTCGGTTCGGGGGCTGGCGAGGATCTCGGTGTGGCAATGATCCATGATCGTGGCGGCTCCGTGGCGCGAGGCATCGGCGTGACTGGCCCGAGCTGGCGCGTGTCGGCCTCATCGTTTGTTGGCCGGAGCCACGAATTGAGCACCCTGAGTTCGCTGCTGTTGAGCCAGTGCCGGTTGGTGAGCCTCATCGGGCCTGGGGGTGCGGGGAAGACCCGTTTGGCGTCGGAGTGGATTGGTCTACGCCTGGATGAGCTGGTGGGGTTCGTGGAGCTGTCCGCGCTCCCGGACACCTCGTTGCTGATGGTCACCGTGCTGGGCGCCTGTGGCATCTCCGAGCGGCCGGGGACCGACCCGCTGGAACGGGCGGTAGAGGTGCTCGCGGAGCGAGATGGCGTGCTCGTCTTGGACACCTGCGAGCATCTCAGGGATGCGATTGTCGGAACCGTTGTTGTGTTGCTGCGGCGTTGCGCGAGCCTGCGGGTTTTGGTGACTAGTCGAGTCTCGCTGGGCATTCCGAGCGAGACGGTGGTGCCGGTCGCGGGTTTGGGCGGTGACGCACACGCGTTGTTTCTCGATCGGGCTCGACAGGTACAGCCCGATCTCGCGGTTGACGACGGCATCATTCGGACGATCTGTGAGCTGGCAGACGGCTTGCCGCTGGCCATTGAGCTCGCGGCCGCGCACGCGCGGGCACTTCCGCTGGCCGATATCCATTCCGGGATGGCGAATCGCCTGGGATTCCTCACCGGGCTGGCGTCAGTTGGCGAGCCAAGGCACCGGTCCTTGGAGGCGTCGATCGGATGGAGCTACCAGCTGCTGGATTCCACCGCCCGAGGCGCGCTACGCGCGCTGTCGGTGTTTCCGGGTCGCTTCACCCTGGACGCGGCTGTCGCGGTGATAGGTCGGCTGGGTCGAGAGCTGGTGGAACAGCTAGTCGACCACTCGCTGGTGCTGTTCAGCCCAAGGGACGAACGATATGTCTTGCTGGACACGATCCGCGAGTTCGCGGCGAGGGAATGCAGCGCTTCCGGTGAAGCCGAGGTGACCGGTCGGCGCGTGCTGCCGCCCTGACGAGGCAGGCGGAGGCGGGCCTGGATCGGGCTGATCCGGTTGTACTGCGCGGGGTGCTGCGTGACGACGCCGCTGTCCGCGCGGCGCTGAGCTACGCCATCAGAACCAGCGATGGGCTGAACGTCGCGGCCGAGATCATTGCCGGATTGGCCTTCTATTGGTCAGTACGCGGATGTCTAGCGGAAGGGTGGGAGTGGGCGCTCCGGGTGTCATCGGTTTCCGAGTCCCCGTCGAGCGGACTGACCTGGGCATCAGCATTCCTGGCCTGCTACGCCGGCAACCTGGACGCGGCGGCCGAACTGGGACATCGGGCAGCGTCAATAGCGGCCGCCGCTGGGGACGATCGGATGCGCGGACGTGCGTTGATCGTCGTTGGCTTGGTCGACACATCAGGCAATCATGCGGCGTTGAGCCAAGCTATCGAATACACCACCCGCGCAGGTGACCGATGGGGGTCGGTAGAGGCACGGCAGGTTTTGGCGTATTTGTTCCTGGCACAGTCCGATTACCGGGTCGCGCTCACGCACCTCGATGCGGCGCTGCCGGTCGCCGAAGAATTGGGTCATGATCAGCTGCGTGCCTGGGACGCGGGCGGGCGAGCGGACGCCGCCCGGCTCGCCGGGCAGTTCGACGTGGCGGTGAGTACCGGACGACGTGGCTTGGAGCTGGCCTGCGCGTTGGGCGACCCGGTCAGTGCCTCCTTCGCACTGCGACCGCTGGTCCAGGCACTATGCCAGCTGGGACGCGCCGAGGAGGCGGTGGCTGAGCTGGCTGCGCGACGGTCGTTCTTCGCTGAGCACCCTTCTTTCGGCGATGGACAGGTGGCCTACACCGATGCGGTTGCGGCAATGTGGGTCACTAGCCCGGCGGCGACGCGGGAGCAATTGGAGCAGCTCCATACAGCCCTGCCTGCCGGTGTTTGGGGGGTGATGGAGGTGGAAGTGGGGTCGCTGCGTGCGGTGTCGCGGCTTGCCGAAGGCGACCCCGAGGGTGCTCGCGGCGTGGCCAAGGAAACTGTCGAGCTGGCTAGGCAGTGCCTGGCGCGGGAGGCCGCTTGTGTCGCGGCGCTGGCCGGGTGTGTGGCCGATCGGATGTTGGGCGGCGAGACAACCGATACCGCTAGCGACACCGATGGCCGCGCACGCCAGGCGCTGGCCGAGGCGGTCGATTACGGTCTGATGCCACAGGTCGCCGACGCAATCGACGTTGTCGCCGGGGTGGCGATCGACAAGGGGCGGCTGGTCGTCGCGGCCCGGCTGCACGCGGCGAGCGCACGGATACGCCATGAATTGGGTTGCGTCTTGTCTCCGCTGGCCGCGCTGTTCCGCTCCGCCGATGAGGCCGAGGTCATCCGGCGGCTTCCCGCCGAAGACCTCGCCGGCGCACACCAGGAGGGCGGCCGGCTCAGCATGACCCAGGCAGTCGCCTACGCGGCCAGGTCGAGAGGGCGACGTTCCCGCCCCAAATCAGGGTGGGCCAGTCTCACCCCAACCGAACTGGAGGTCGTCACGTTGGCCACGGCCGGGTTGACCAACGGCGCGATCGCCGAGCAACTGCTGATCGGTGAGGGAACGGTGCGCACCCACCTGCGTCACGTGTTCGCAAAGCTCGCGGTGCGCACCCGCGCGGAGCTGGCGGCGGTGGCGGCGCGCCGAGGAATCTGATCGAGCCCTCTGCGGATCAGCAGATGTTTGTCCACCCGCTCACCCCTACCGTGACCCACCGTGGCCCGGCGCATCGGCCGGGCGATCACACGCTCGTACATCCACAGGCTTCCTTGCCAGGGATTGGGGTGGGTCATGGTTACTTCTCGTCCGCACGATTACGTCATCGTCGGCGCCGGTTCCGCCGGCTGCGTGCTCGCCCGCCGGCTCTCGGAGGACCCGGGCGTGCGGGTGCTGCTGATCGAGGCCGGCGGCGAAGACACCAACGAGTTGATCCATATGCCGATCGGGTTCGGCGCACTGTTCCGCAGCGACGTGGACTGGGACTATTCCTCGCACTATGAGCCCGGATGCAACGGCCGGCGAATCTATCTGCCGCGCGGCAAGGTGCTCGGGGGCTCGTCGTCGATCAACGCGATGGTCTACATGCGGGGAAACCGGGTCGACTACGACGGGTGGCGCGGGCGGGGCTGCGCGGGCTGGGGGTGGGCGGACATGCTGCCCTGTTTCCTGCGCGCCGAGGACAACGAGCGGGGCGCCGGCAAGTTCCACGGGGTGGGCGGCCCGCTGGCCGTGAGCGACCTGCGGCACCGCAGCCCGATCAGTGAGGTTGCACTGGAAGCGGCGCTGGCGGCCGGACTTTCGGCCAACGACGACTTCAACGGGGCCGAGCAGGACGGAGTGGGCTTCTACCAAGTCACCCAGCGCGACGGACAGCGAGCCAGCACGGCGGCCTGCTACCTGCACCCGGTGGCCGACCGGGCGAACCTGTCCGTGCAGACCCACGTACAGATCACTCGGGTGCGCTTCGCCGGCGAACGTGCGATCGGCGTGGCCGGCGTGCAATTCGGGCGACCGGTGGAATTCGATGCCGAGCGGGAGGTGATCCTCTGCGCCGGGACCTACGGGTCGCCGCAGCTGCTGATGCTCTCCGGGATCGGGCGACCCGACGAGCTGGCCGCGCTGGGTATCGCCCCGATGGCCGAGCTGCCCGGCGTTGGGCGCAACCTGTCCGACCACCCCGTTAGTGCCGTCGCGGCTCGCTGCGCGGGTCCGGATGGGCTGTTCGGCGCGACGAGCGCGCAGAACCTGGACCGCTACGCCGCCGGCCAGGGACCGCTGACTTCCAATGTCGCCGAGGCCGGGGGGTTCATCCGCAGCCGCGACGGTCTGCCCGCGCCCGACATCCAGCTGTTCATGATGCCGGTGCTCTACACCGAAGAAGGGCTGGCGCCCGTCGGCGCGCATGGGGTGTCCATCGGCGCGTGTTTACTCACGCCACGCGCACGAGGCGTCCTCAGGCTCGTCTCCCCGGATCCGACCGCGAAGCCGTGCATCGTGCACAACTACTACCACCACCCGGAGGACCTACGCAGCCACATCGAGGGCCTGCGCGTCGCGATGCGCATCCTGGCCGGCGCCCCGTTGGCCGGACGCCTCGCCGACCCGGTGAGCCTTCCGGCCTCAGACTCCGACGCCGACCTGATTGCGCACATCCGCGCCACCGCGCAGACCATGTACCACCCGGTGGGCACCTGCGCGATGGGCATCGACGACGACGCGGTCGTCGACCCCGAGCTACGCGTGCGCGGCATCGAGGGCCTGCGGGTGGTGGACGCCTCAGTGATGCCGACCGTGCCGCGCGGCGCGACCAATGCGCCAACCATCGCGCTCGCCGAGCGCGCGGCCGCACTCATCAAGGGCCCGGCTCCGTTCCGCCGGGAAGTCCGTGCCACCGCGACCACTACACGGTCGGTTCGAGTCGCCCCAATGGGCACCGCGGGAGCACCGTGATGGCCTGACGCGCTCCCATCGATCCCCGCCACGGTTACCACCCATCCATAGGCGGGTCGCTCGGCGGCGACGCAGGTGACTCCCTGCACATGCCCCGGGTTCCACGTGAGGTGCTGGAGTTGACGAACGCGCCGAGTACCGCCCTCAGCCGGCCAATTTCCTGAACCCAACCGGACGTCTCGAGCGCAGCTAAGCGGTGTGTTAGCACAGGCTGATACCGCCGGTCGGTCGTCTGCGTTCATGTCCGACCGGGAAAGAAGCGCGGGGTAGCCCGCAGTGAGGATTTAAGACGTTGTGGCGCTTCTGCTGCGCCGTAGGGCGCGGTAGACCGTGGGGCGGCTTACCCCGGAACAGGTGGACGACTTCCGCGATGCTGTGCTCTCCAGCAGCGATCAAGCTGACCAGATGAGCTTCCTGCCGAGCGTTGAGTTTGGGCCGTCGGCCGCGCAGACGGCCCTTGGCCTTTGCGACTCTCATCCCTTCCTTGGTGCGCAGTCGGATGAGGTCGGCTTCGAACTCCGCGACCATCGCCAACCAGGTGGCGATGAGCTGCTCGAGCCGGTGACGGCGCTGGGCTTGAGGCAGTGATCGTAGGTCCTGACCATTGTGCGCAAGCAGGTCGAACACGACCAGGGTCGCCGGTGCCTCGACCCGCCGGGAGGCCAGGCGCCGCTGCAGCGCCTGGAAGTCGATCCGGGATCCGGTCATCAGGACCAGCTCGCCGTCGACAACCGTCCCTGGTGGCAGACGCTGGGACACGATGTCGACGATGTCGGGGAACGCGATCAGCGGGCGTTGCTGGCGCGACTGCAGCTGGACGCGCCCTTTCGCGGTGTGCAGACATATGGTCCGAGCGCCGTCGGCCTTGGGTTCGTATCTCCAGAGTTCGCCTACCGGCATGGTCACGGCAGTACGGGCAACCATCACCGTGACCGGCCACCGCACCGCCATCACCCGACGGTAAGCCAACCACAGCGTGTGACTGCAACGGACACAGACCGTAGGCGACGGACACCGGCAGCGGCACGCTCAACCCGCTGAGCCTCGTCGTATCGGCCCTCGGAGCCAGAGGATGTCAGTTTGGTGGGGGCGTTGACGGTTTGGTGTCTGGGGCGGAGGGTGGCCCGGTGTCCGAGCCGATGCCGGAGGGTTTGCTGCCGATGCTCGCCACCGCTGGGGCGGTGCCGGGCCGTGGCAGCTGGGGATTTGAATTTAAGTGGGATTTCTGTGCAGGGTTTGAGGCTGTTGGACCGACACAGTCCTGTCGCGCGCAGCAGGGCCGACGGACCGATCGCTGGACTAGTCGGGTCAGACGCGTGGCGCGGCTTGGTCATCATTCGGGTTTGCTGGCGACATGGAGAACGGCTCCCCAACCGCGGCGGAGCCGGCGGTCCGCCCTCTGCGCGAGTCGACGTCTGATCTCCCCATAGAGATGATCACGTTTCGGGGTGTCCATGGCTATGTGGCCGGAGAAGGTATCCAGTAGCCGTAGGTAGTCCTCTGCGGTGTAGCTGATCTCCCAGTCGAAGTGTCGAACTTGGATGTCAACGAATGGTCCGCTGTCTTCGATCTCTGTGCGGCTATCGGCTAGTTCCCCGGGGCGTGGCTGGATCACACCCTCGGGTATGCCCTCGCCTATCTCGTCGTAGACGTCCTGGATCTGGGCGAAGAACGGGTCACCGCCATCGGGAAACACATGTGTGGCGCTCCAATAGGCAAGGTGGCCACCCGGCCGCAGCAACTCCCAGGCCCGGCGGTAGCGCACCGACGGGTCGAGCCAGTGCCAGGCGGTCGCGGCGAAGACCAGGTCGAACTGGTCGGCGGTTGGCGGACGCCAGACTTCGAACGCGTCCTCGAAGATCTCCACGTCAGGGAAGCCGGCGACATTGCGGCGAGCGAGCTGGGCCAGGTCATGACCGATCTCGACGCAGACGATTCGGAAGCCGCGACGAGCCAACGGGATCGTCGCTTTGCCGGTGGCGCATCCAATCTCAAGTAGCCGATCTCCGGGCTTGAGCTGGGCCAACTCGACGAGCGTGTCGTAGAGCCGCTCGGGATAGTCCGGCCTGGCCTGCTGATAGAGCTGGGCTGCAGACTCGAACGTCGTCCTGAGTCGTTCCCGATCATCAGCCACATGTCTGAGCTTAGGGGCCGAGCGCGTCCGCAGGCCGATCTCCGGGGTCAACCGCGACCTGCGAGGACGTCTTGGATAAATCGATGCTTGCCAGCGGTGTAGGCCTCGCGGTCTTCTCGGTGACGTTGAGCGAGGTCTGTCTTGAGCTGGCCGTAAGCGTGCGCCAGATCGGGCCGGGTGCGTAGCGTGTCTCGAAACGTCAGCTGTTGTTCCCAACGGGCGCTGTCCGGCAGTAGTAGGTGCAGGTGCGCGGCACGGTGGCCGGACTTGACTTTGATGAAGAACCGCCGGTAGGGCCGCTGTTCAAGCTCCGGTGGGACGTAGTGCCAGTCGTGCGCGGACAGGACGCCGGCTATCAACTCGGCGACAGCGAGCTCCGGCACCGGTGCTTGCAAATCGATGATCGGCTTCGCTGCCAAACCCGGGACCGCAGTAGAGCCGACATGTTCAATCCGGCCAGCGAGCCAGGGTTTGAGAAGTTCGTGCAGGTGCTCGCGTTCTCGCTGCCCTCGTTGCGCCCACTTCGGGTCATAGCCGACGAGCGAGACCGCTTCGGTGGCCCACCGTGGCCACGACGGTGGTTCCCCCGTGTCTTGGCTGGTCATCGGGGTGACTCCGGCTTCGGAGGAGTGTGTCGTTCAGATGGACCGACGATGTAGAGGCCTGCCGCTGTCGTGTCGGCGGCGGCATTCAGTCGCTTTGTGAGTACGTCGACTTCGGACTGAAGAGCGGTGGTCTCAAGTCACCCCCAGCCACTCCACGAAGCACCCAACGACCACCCGCCCAACACGACGCGCGATCCGTCGGCTCCAGAGTCACAAACACCCGGTTCGTGTACAGAATGGGACGGTGCCAGAGCCATAGCGTTCCGCCGCGCTGCGGACACCCGGCTGCAGTCCCGCCAGCAACGTTCCCTCAGCCTCGTTCTTTCTCAGGTCTGTCCTGTTGCAGGCTAGCGGTCAGATGCAGAGAAAGGGCCAGGCCATCCGGCGTGCCGCCCTTGCAGAGTCAGCAACAGGACGAAGAGGCTGAGTGCGGTCAAGTGGGCCTGCGACGAGGACTGGAACAGAGTCCTGAATGGGGCACGTCAGCGCTGTGGGCCGCATGTGTAGCGGAGGTTGATCGGTGGGTGGCCGAGTGGGGGTGAGCACGAGATCGATCTCCGAGCCGCCGCGCGATCAGCTCCCGCGCACCTGATCCCCGGTCTTGGCCGCCATGCCGTGCAGCCAGGTCACCAGCTCCGGGTTCCCGCTGGTGGAGGCTGCATCTAGCGGAGTGTCCGGGCCCCACGGCGGTATCCAGTCCAGCTCAGCGCCATGGCCGTGCAGATACCGCGCCGCATTGAGTCGGCCA
>Ga0137415_10006053_pt1 | contig 11981 bp, 5 predicted proteins | sample CZODoug3_1_1_16f_FD_183082 | JGI IMG/M metagenome (GOLD analysis project Ga0137415, IMG submission 183082) | Vadose zone soil fungal communities from Angelo Coast Range Reserve, California, USA - CZODoug3_1_1_16fungal (Hybrid Assembly) | ecosystem: Environmental > Terrestrial > Soil > Vadose...
TGCCGAGCTCGACGAGGGCATGGACATCCTCGAACGCGCAATGGCGCGCGAGTTCACCACCAAACCCGCGATCGCGGCGTGACGGAAGGCAGCGCGACGGAAGAAGTCGGCCGCGGCTGCTGCACCCAGGAAAAAGTGCATCCGCCGCGGCCGCTATCACTCAATACCCATCGGCTTCCTCGAAAAGAGCCGCCAACAGCGCGCTGTCGGCGTTCCAGATGCCGTTGGTCATGAGGATCACGCCTTCGTCACTCATGGGATCGAACCACATGTTGGCGCCGGCACCGTTGTCGGCTCCATCATGACCCCACACCGTCCGCCCATCGACGGACTGGCTGACCCACGTCAATCCTTGCGCAGGATCGAGCGGCGTCTGCCGCTTGAGCATGTCCCGCACCGTCGTCGCTTTCAGGATTTGCCGGCCGTTGTTGCGGCCGCCCTGCATATACGCGATCAGGAAGCTCGCGAGCTCTTTCACCGACGTACGTAGCATGCCGTCGGGATAGTCCGGCTCGCCATACTGACCGTAAGGAACGTAGCCGGATGACGATTTGTCATAAGGCATGGCGAGAATGGACCGGTCTATTCCGGCGAGCCTCCAAGAGGTTTTATCCATGCCAAGCGGCTTGAATATGTGGTCTCTACAGTACTGGTCGAAAGGCATATCACTGATCAGCTCCACCAGATAGCCCGCGACCACAATGCCCATGTTCGAGTATTCGCTCGCCGTGCCCGGGGGATTCGGTTTGAAATTCCCGGTCCGGTCGTAGTACGCACCGCCCGGCGTGAGATATCCTTTCGTAAAATCCGCCAGGGAGATCGGCGAATCCGCTCCCCTGGTGACGAAAGCGCCGAGCGCCGAGCCGTAGGGACACGACCCCGGACAATTGATGTACTTGGTGTTGTCCTTGATCGAGGCGGTGTGGGTCAGGAGCTGGCGGAATGTGATCGGTGCGGTCGGCGCGGCAGGAATGGCGATCCTGAAGGGGAGATACTCGTTGATGTCATCGTCGAGCCGAAACTCCTCTTGCTCATACAGCTGCATCAGCGCGGTCGCCGCGACCGTCTTCGATACGGATGCGATCATGAAAAGCGTGTCCGGCGTCACCGGCATCCGTTGCTCGATGTTCGCCATTCCCGCCGCAGCAGTGCAGACAATGCGGCCGTTCTTGACGATCGCTGCTGCCAGCCCCGGCACGTCGAGCGTTCGCAACTGCCTTGTCAGATCTGTCGTGCAGGTCGGCACCTGTTCCGCGGTGCCCTCCGCCACCTGCACCTTGGACGCCGCCGTCGTCGATCGCTTCATCTTCAGCCGGACGGGGAACGCGTTCTCGTTGGCGTAGGCGCGCGATCCAGAGTGGATGGCCAGCGCGCAACAGATACACAGGCAAATACACAGGACGATGACAGTCCTGATAAGTTGCGGATTCTGGTTCATGCCGGTTGCGCGTGTTCCGAGGCGGCCGCCGATTCGGTTGCCACTGCGAGCAGGCGCGCATCAGGAAATAGTCCGAGATGCTGCCGCACCGGATCGGCAAACGGACCGCTGAATGCGGCGAGCAGCCCGGCGACGCCGGCTGCTCCGCTGAAACCGGTGCGAATGCCGCACGCGCCCAGTTCGGTCGCCGCGGTCGTTGCCCAGGAATCCTCGATGGCAAGGCAACAGCTCACCCCGGCGTGCAGGTTTGCAAACGCGGTAACCGATACCGTCCCGCATTGCAGGACGCTCATGGCTGTGTCCTGGTTCGCGGAGACGGTAATCGGCTCACCGGCCGCAAGGGCCGCCATCACGCATGCCGCCGGCTCCGGTTCGACCACGATCACGCGCGGCGGCCGGTCATGACGGCCGAGCCGCGCCCAGCTCGTGCCGGCCGACGCCAATCCCCCGACGCCGGCCTGGACCGCCAACGCATCGATGCGGTCGTCCGCAGTACGGGAAAGCTGCTGCTCGACTTCGGCGAAAGCCGTCGTATAGCCCGCCGTTACCAGCCGAGGGACGACATCGGTGGCCGATCGAGCGGTGTCGGATATGAGCAGCGTGCCGGCGCCGCCCGCGGCGTCACGCGCGGCGTCGACCGAAGCATCGTAAACGCCATCGATGACCATCAGCGTCGCCCCCTCCGCCTCGATCGCCTGGCGCCGGCCGGGCGACACGAAGTTTGGAATGAAAATCCGCGCCTCCAGGCCGAGCCATCGCGCCACCCGCGCGACTGCGCGTCCATGGTTGCCGTCGGTCGCCGCGAGCAGCGTCAGCGGCCGCAAGGGGGCTGCCCAGGATTGCAGGCCGTCGTACGTGAGCGGACCATCCGCCGGCGGGCCAAGCCGCTCACGCAACGCTGCGTAGGTCGCCCACGACGCCCCGAGGATCTTGAACGACGGCAGTCCGAACCGCGACGTCTCGTCTTTGACGAAGACTTTCGCGACGCCAAGCATTTCGGCGAGCCGCGGCGCCTCCACGAGCGGCGACTCGGCATAGCCTGGAAGCCGGCGATGGAAGTCGATCGGCCGATCGGACGTTCCTCGATCCGGCATCTGCGTCGTGAGCCGCAAAAGGGCGCGCATGATCACTCACCATCCAGGACTAGAGCCCTCGCCCTATGCCACCTTGGCCGGAACAAACGCCTCTTCCATCTTCTGATCCGTGCCGCTGACCACCCTGTCGCCGACCGCCCTCGCCGGATTTCCGCGCCAGGTTGTGTAGGGATCCATGATCTCGCCCTTCATCAGGTACGAATTCACTTCGAGCACCACATGATCGCCCATCGTCACGCCGTAGTGCGTGAGCGATCCGGCGCCCAATGTGCACCCCACTCCGAGCTTGATGCGGTCGGACTTGAAGACTCCCTCTTCGAGCGAATGCGGCCAAAGTATCGAGAGCGTGTTGAAGTTCGCGTAGTCGCCGATCTCGAGCAACGAGTACTCCGTCCAGCGAATACCGTCATCGAATACTTTCTTGCCCATTCGGACGCCCTCGAGGCGCGAGATCAGGTTCTTGAACGGCGTTCCCGCAAACCAGTTCGCCACCAGCGTCAATCCGAACAAATGCCAATGCCGCTCGTGGAACCAATAGTACTTGTCCAACACCAACGAGATCTGCGGCGACAGCCAGCCGAATCCAAGACTTGCCCGCTCGATGAACCAGTTCCAAAAGATCGTGAAGACGAAAGCGAACGCCGCAGAAGCAGCGACTGAAAGCATACCGTAACGCGGATAGTACACGAAGGCGAATGCGGCGGAGAGCGCCAAGCCGGCGACCAGGAACCAGGTCTTGAGCAGGAACAGAATGGCGGTCACGAAATTATAGCGGTTCTTCGCCCGCAGCCGCTGCTTCCGGGTGGCCTCGTCCATGTTCTGCGACATCTGCTTGTCGCGATCGACGGCACGCGGGATCTCGAAACACGGCGATCCGAGCAGCCCGACGTTCTCGCGCACGGGGCCATCGATCGGCACCAGGGTCTTGGTCCCGATCAGACAATTCACGCCGGTTTTGCCGTCGTGCGGATAGCGGATGTAGTTGCCCAGATAGTTGTTATCGCCGATCTTGACCATTCCGAGCCTGAACGACGAATTCGACATCGTCGTGTTGACCATCATGAAGCCGTCGGAAACCATCGTTCCACTGCCGATGTCGCACAGGAACGGATTGTCGTGCTTCTGGTCCTCTCCGAAATTCGAGCCGGTCTGCACGATCGTGTTCAGGTTCCAGCCGACCCATCCCATGTAGCGAACGACCCCGCAGCTGTCTCCGAAAAGACGATTGTAGAACTCGGAATTGCTGAGCGCCGAGATCGACTGCTGCAGGAAATAGTGCACGCCGTAGAGGACGTAGGTCCTGTCCTTGCGCAGAAACAGGTTCAGGAGCCTCGGAACGACGCCGATATTAAGCACGCCAAGGGCGACCGCGACGAAAAAGGACACAAAGGACAGTGCCAACACCTTACCGCTCATGAGCAGCAGAGCGTCGCGCGGGACGTCATTTGGGAAATCAACGCCGACGAAGGCCTGATAGATCGTCGGAAACCAACTGTAGACGAACAGCACTGGGAACGGCATCGTGGCAAACCCGATGACGAACGGCAGCAAGGCGTAGATGGCGCGCCGGAACCCGCCACAGGCCCTCGGCTCGATCTGGCAATAGTCCGCCGTGGTCTCCCGGGCCGGCGATCCGTCGTAGCGCTTGCCCTTCGGAATGGTTTGGCCGTCGTGCAGCGACGAGGAATTTCCGAGCTGGGTGCCATCCTCCATCGTCGTGTTGATATCGATGACGCTCGCCTCGCCGACGAACGCGTTCGCGCCGATGCGGATCGGCCCCATATGAATGTAGTTCGATTGCGCCTTGTAGCCGAGGATGATGGAGTCCTGCCGCAGGATCGAGTTGGGTCCGATGGAAATGAGATCGGTGCACACCGGAATGAGCTGGGATTGGATCACGGTGTTGGCGCCGATCTTCGCGCCGAGCAGCCGCAGATAGAGATTGTAGATCGGCCCGCCGACCATCGCCATCGGGGCGCTCCGGATGAGCGTCTTGACGGCCCAGAAGCGGAAGTATCGCAGACTCCAGATCGGGATGGATTGAGCCTTCCACCTGCCGATCAGCACCCACTTCAGCACGATTGGCAGGAGGCTGAAGACCACGAACAGCCCGAAGGCCAGCTCGACGACCCGCAGATAGACTTCGTTGAGATCAGGCATCGCGGCATAGGTCCATCGGATCGAAGCAACGAAGATCCAAAGCGCGACCGCGCTCCAGCCGAGGTACCAGATGAGCTGCAGAGTACCGCATCCGTAATAGGAGAAATTCGATGGAACGTGGAATGCTTCCCGGATGGTCTCCCGTTTTGATTGGCTCGACGTGTCGGCCGGCAAGGAATCGATATGGTTGGCGAGCTTCTCGAGGGTGGGATTGAGATAGATGTCCTGCATCGAAATGCCCGAGATCTTCAGCCGTTTGCGGATCTCAGCACCGAACCGGGCCATCAGCAGCGAATGGGCGCCGAGGTCCTGGAAGAAGTTGTCCTCGATCGACGCGCGCTCGATCTTCATCACCTCTGTGAGCGCACCCGCGAGTGCCTTCTGGGTGTCGGTCGTCGGCGCGACATATTTGTTGCTCGAGACGGAGAAGCGTGGCCCCTTGGGCGCCGGAAGGTTCTTGCGATCGGCCTTGTTGTTCGACGTCATCGGGATGACGGCGAGCTCTTCGAGATAGCCTGGCACCATGTAGGGGGGCAGGTTTTTGCGTAGCGACTCCGATACCTCGTTTAGCGACAGCTCCGGCGCACCCTGCTTGCGGGTGTAGTACGCGACGAGATCGACGGCGCCCGGTTCCGCCTCGTAGGGATTGACGACGGCCTGCGAGATCTGCGGCAGCTGCAGCAGCACCGCCTCGATCTCCTCGAGCTCGATGCGATAGCCACGTATCTTGACCTGGGTATCGATCCGGCCATGGAACTCGAGCTCGCCATCACGAATGCAACCGAGGTCGCCGCTGCGGTAGATGCGCCCCGAAGGATTGTTCGGCAGGTTCAGAAAATCGGGAATGAACTTCTGCTTCGTGAGCTCCTCGCGATTTAGGTAACCCAAGGCAAGCCCGACGCCGGCAATTCCTATTTCGCCAGTTGCGCCGTCCGCGGCGAGCTCATCCTTGCTCTCGTCGAGGATGACGACCGTGTACGTCGGCAGCGGAGCACCGATGGTCACCGGATTTTCCGGAACCAGTATCCGCAAGGTCGAGCTCACCGAGCACTCGGTCGGCCCGTACGCATTCAAGATGCTGCGACCCGGACGATGCCAGCGGATCACGAGGTTGTGGGGAACGGATTCGCCGGACAGCAGCACGACGCGCACATCCGGCAGATCCTTCTCGATCGTGGCCCACAAGGTCGGAACACACGGCAGGACAGTGACCTTCTTGCGCAGCAGGTACTCGTACAAATCATTGCCGAAGAGGTTTGATCCCGGCTTTCCGACCACCAACGTGCCACCGGCGATCAGCGGAACCCAAAGGTCCTCAACGTGGAAATCGAAGGCAAGGGTCATCGCCTGATAGCAGCGGTCCCCTTCCCCGATCCCATAGACCTCCCCTGCGACTTTCACGAAGTTGCAGATGCCGGCGTGCTCGATCGCCACGCCTTTGGGCTTGCCGGTCGTGCCGGACGTGTAGATGACATAGAAAAGCTGATCGCTCGACGTGGTCTTTTCATCGTCCGCAAGGCGTGTTGTTGATTTCGCGTTGATCTCTTCTTCGGCGCTGTCGAGAAGCACTTGCGGGAGGGTCAGCTCTTCGAGCTTCGCGCGAAATCGCGACTCCGAAACGATCGCCTTGACCTCGGCATCTTCCAGAATGAAGCTGATCCGATCGGTGGGGAAGCTCGCATCGAGCGGCACATAGGCAGCGCCGATCTTCAGCACCGCCAACAGCGCCACATAGCGATGGATGGTTTTCTCGAACAGGAGGGCGACGCGATCCCCCGCCTTCAGGCCCTGGTCGAGCAGGTATCGCGCGGCCTGGTTGGCGCGATTGTCGAGTTCGCGGAACGTGAGCGAGACATCCTCGGCAATGACCGCCAGGTGGTCCGACGGCACCTGATCGCAGCGTTGCTCGAACAGCTGTTCGAGTCGCTCGCCCTTCTTCCAGCGAACCGTATTGTCCACGTCGCTGCGAACGAGAATCTGGCTGCGATCATCGACCAGCGCCGGGGCCCTCACTTCGGGCAGCAGCGCCTGCTTTGCGGCAATGGTCCTCGGCGCGGGCTCCTCTGGCTCATCGGCTTCGCCGATGAAGCCGCCGAACACCCGCGCGGTCAGGAGACCCACGTCGTCCATCAGCGTGAACATCGCCGGCACGAACAGCAACGAGAGCAGCGTCGACACCAGGAGCCCGCCTATCACCGCGATCGCCATCGGAGATCGGAACTCGCCGCCGGTGCCGAAAGCGAGCGCGCTCGGCGCCATGCCGGCGGCCATCGCGATGGTCGTCATCACGATGGGGCGGGCGCGCATGCGGCCCGCATCGATGATCGCGGCGGCGCGGTCGACGCCCTTGCGCATCGCGGCGATCGCAAAATCGACCAGCATGATCGCGTTCTTGGTGACGATGCCCATCAGCATCAGGATGCCGATGACCACTGGCGCGCTGATCGGCCGATCCGTGATTAGCAGTGCCAAGATCGCGCCGCCGAGCGCGAGCGGAAGCGATATCAGGATCGTAAGCGGCTGCAGCAGACCACCAAACAGGACGGCGAGCACCACGTAGACGATCAGCAGGCCGTTGCGCATCGCCGAGCCGAACCCGTCGAACAGCTCCGCCTGCAGCTCCGCATCGCCCGCCTCTTTGATGGTGACACCCTGCGGCAGGCCTTTCATCATCGGCAGCGCCTTGACGGCCGAAAGCGCCTCGCTGAGCGCGGCGGTGCCGAAAAGATCCGCCTCGACCACGGCCTGCCGCTGCCGATCATAACGGTTGATGCTGATCGGGCCTTCAGCGAACCTGACATCTGCAAGCGCCGTCAGCGGCACGCCGCCGCCGCGCGGAGACGGCACGCGGATCTGCTCGAGGGTTTGTCGATCGGCTCGCGCACCCTCTTCGAGGAGTACGCGGATGGGTACCAGCCGGTCGCCGGCATCAAATTTCGCCAGCGCCGGGCCGACATCGCCGATGGTCGCAACGCGAATGGTTTCCGATAGAGCCTCGGTCGATATCCCGAGCCGCACGGCCAAGTCTCGGCGCGGGTAGATTCGCAGCTCCGGCCGATTGAGCCTTGCCGTCGACACCACGTTGGTGACGGAGCGCAGCCGTTGCATCTGCGCCGCGAGCTCGGACGCTACGTTGGCGACCGTATTGTCGTCCTGGCCGGTCACGATGAAGGTGACGTCGCGCTTGCCGTTCTCGTCGAGGAACCAGTAGCGAATGTCGGGGATATTCGCGAGGTCCCGCATGATGTCGGTCTCGAGCTCGCTCTGCGAGCGCGATCGGTCCGACTTGGGCGTGTAGTTGATGGTCAGCGCCGCCTTGCGCACCTCCAAGGCGGTGGGCGGAATCCTCCCGCCGTCGATGAAGACGCTGACCACCTCGGGCCGGCTGCGCACGCGCGCGGCAATGGCCTCGGTCACCGCCTCGGTATCGCTCAGGAGCGAGCCGGGCGGGAGCTCGATCGCCAGCAGGGAGCGCGACTTGTCGATGTCCGGCAGGAAGCCCGACGGCAGCAACGTGGCGCTCCAGATCGAGGCCAGGAACAGCAGCAGTCCGGTGACGATGGTGATGAACCGGTGTCGTATCGACCACGTCACCAGCCGGGTGTAGGTGCGCGTGATGAAGCCGTCTTCCCTGCTCGCATGCTCGCGCGGGCGAAGCAGATAGGCAGCCAGCATCGGCGTGATGAAGCGCGCGACGAGCAACGAGAACAGCACCTGCACCGAGACGGTGATGCCGAACTGCTTGAAGAACTGGCCCGGAACCGACTGCATGAAACTCGCCGGCACGAAGATCGCCACGATAGTGAGGCTGATGGCGATCACCGCCAGCCCGATCTCGTCGGCTGCTTCGAGCGCCGCCCGGTAGGGCGATTTGCCTGCCCGGATGTGCCGCGCGATGTTCTCGACCTCGACGATCGCGTCGTCGACGAGGATGCCGGTACTGAGCGTGATTGCCAGCAACGTCACCATGTTCAAGGAGAAGCCGAGCACGTCCATGACCCAGAGCGCCGGCAGGATCGACAATGGCAGCGTGACGGCGGTGATGACGGTGGCGCGCAGATCGCGCAGAAACAGGAAGATGACGAGGACGGCGAGCGCGGCACCTTCATAGAGTGTGTGCAGTGCCGCGTGATAGTTCCCGAGCGTGTAGCCGACCGAGCTGTCGATCAGCTTGAGCTCGACGTCGGGGTTCGCGGCCATGATCGCCTTGGCCTGCGCGGCCACCGCGTCGGCGACCACGACGTCGCTTGCGCCCTTCGAGCGCAGGATGCTGAAGCCCACCACGGGCGTACCGTCGAAGCGGGCGAACGTCCTGGGCTCGGCAATGGTATCGCTGACGAGGCCGAGGTCGTCGAGACGCACCTCGCCTCCGGTCGGCAGCGCGATCCTGGTGGCGGCAAGGTCGGCAACCGTCCTCGCCCCGGCGAGAGTGCGGATCGCCTGGTCGCGCCCGCCGATCTCGGCGCGTCCGCCGGCGAGGTCCACGTTGCTACCGCGCAGCTGTCGGCTGACGTCGAGCGGGGTCAAACCGAGCGCCTGCAGGCGCACCGGGTCGAGTGCAACGCGGATCTCGCGCTCCACGCTGCCGATGCGCTCGACGCGGGCGACGCCGCGCACCCCTTGCAGCGCGCGAATGACCACGTCCTCGACGAACCAGGAGAGCTGCTCGGGCGTTTTTCCGGGCGATATTGCCGCATAGGTGAGAATGGGAAGACCGGCGATATCGACGCGCTGAATGACAGGCTCATCGACCGTGCGTGGAAAATTCGCGCGCACACGCGAGACCGCATCCTTGACATCGTTGAGGGCGCGATCGGTGTTGGTCTCCAGGCGGAAGGTGACCGTGGTGTTCGAGATGCCGTCGGTGACGGAGGACGTGATGTGGTGAGCGCCTTCAATGCCGGAGACGGCATCCTCGACCGTCTTGGTCACCTGCGATTCGAGCTCGGCCGGGGCCGCGCCGAACTGCGTGATCGTGACCGAGATGACGGGGACATCGACGTTCGGCAGCTGCGTGATCGGCAGCTTGCTGAAGGTCAGATATCCAAGTGCGACGAGCGCCGCAGCGATCACCAGAGGGGGAAGCGGGTGTCGGATCGACCACGCCGAGAAATTGACCGCCATCAGCGCCCCATCATTTCAACAACAGTGTGAGCGGAACCCCGTTGCCGTCGGAGCAATCCATGAATCCGCCGGAGCCGCCTGCCAATGCCCCGCTATAAGAGCACCGGGCTCCATTGATGAAAAGCGTGGCATGGATTTCCGACGACCACACCGACTTCGATACGTAAAATTCGATCTTTCCGGTTTTTTCTTCAGGGCCGTTGGCGCTGCACAAGCCCACATGCTTCAAGGTCAGCGGCCCCGAGAATTCCTCGCGCCCGCCGGACGCGGTGACATTTGCGACATCCGCGTTTAGTTCCCATTCCGAAAGATAACCCGCGGTTCCCGTAACATGTAACGACCGCGCCCGGGCGGGATCGGCATGAGACCCCACCACGAGCAGGGTCAACGGAAGGACCGGAAGAAAAAGCGTTCGTGCCGGCATGACACTTCGGTCTCCGAGGTGGTCGGAACGGGTCGCGGCGCTAGTCGTTCGACCTTCGCCGGCTCACGTAAACCTTGATCGGCTTCGACATGACCGGCGGATTGTGCGGGACATGATTTTCGTCGCCGAGCAAGAGCTGAAGCGTGTGATACCCGTAGGGAAGCGTGACGGCCGCCTCGGTCTGCCCTGCCCCGAAATGCAGATGGTTGAAGTCGCTCGGGATGGGCTCGTTCAGATCCGGCAGCTTGGTGTCGATGAGAAGATGGTGGTGCCCGGTATTGGGCTTGTCGATGCCTGCAGGCGCCACACCCATATTGGCGAGACCGAAGCGGACGACGGGCTTGTTCGAAATGGTGGCGCCGTCCGGTAGCCCTACGAAATAGACCCGCGCGTCCGGCGGCGAGGGCTTCCGCAGCGACGGGTCGACCACACGGACGTTGATGCGCTGCGACATGACAGGTGGCGTATGCGGGATGTGATCCTTGTCTCCCATGAGCAGCTGGAGGGTGTGCTGCCCGGCTTTCAGGGTGACCTCGGCCTCGGTCTGGCCGCCTCCGAAATGAAGGTGATTGAAGTCGCTCGGTATCGGCTCGTCGAGCGGCGGCAGCTCGGTGTCGATCAGCAAATGGTGGTGGCCCGAATTTTGGCGATCCGAACCCGCGGGCGCGACGCCCATGTTCTTCAGGCCGAAATAAAGCGTCGTCTTGGGACCGACGATGGTCGCGCCGTCCTTGAGATCGACGAAGTAGACCTCGGCTCCGGATGCCGAAGGCGACGGGCCTCCGGTCAGCCCGGCATTCGCATCGCCGGCAACCCGGACCTTGATACGCGAAGACATGACCGGCGGCGTGTGCGGAACATGGTCCTTGTCTCCCATCAGCAGCTGCAGGGTGTGCTCTCCGGGCTTGAGCGTAAGCTCCGCCTCGGTCTGGCCGGCACCGAAATGCAGGTGATTGAAGTCGCTCGGAATAGGTTCATTGAGCGGTGGCAAGTCGGTGTCGACGAGCAAATGATGATGGCCGGAGTTTTCGCGATTTGAGCCGGCGGGCGCGACCCCCATGTTTCGCAGGCCGAAGTACACCGTGAATTTGCCGGGAACGGTGGCGCCGTCCTTGAGATCGACGAAATAGACCTCGGCGCCCGGCCCGGACGGGGTAGGACCTCCGGTCCGCGCCTGCTGTGCGATCGCCACGCCGCATGCGAGCGCGCCGGCCAGCAACATCGCGCTGACGAGCGCAATCGCGCTCTGATCGTGCCGGCCCGCGATTTTGTTGAGCACGCGCATGGCTACGTCCCTTCCGTGACTATCGCTGTTCATTTGACGAAAAATCGTCTCCCGGACTTGGATTGCCGGGGCTCGGGCTTGGAAAGAGTTAATCTATGTGAACTCGCCGAGACAGGGAAGCGCGCTTCTCAGACGCGGCGGGCGGGCCGCGGGCGGGCGCTATTGAATCCGAGCGCGACACGTCTACAATGTTGGTCCGCTTTGCAAAAATGGTCCGGCGCGAGCGCCGGAACGCTCAGCCGAGGAAAACGAGGTTAACAGGCTCGCCGTGTGACTTGGTGGCATGAGGCACTTGGTAGCATGATGAACTCGGTCGAAAGAGTGATCTAGTTCGCATAGAAGAGTGATGTACTTCGCAGAAATCTCTTGGATGCAGGGATAGCTTGGGCGCAAAAGGATAGCTTGGGCGCAAAACGCTAGGTTCGGTAAGGCTGGCACCAAGGCAGCCAACGTCGG
>Ga0137415_10006054_pt1 | contig 11981 bp, 5 predicted proteins | sample CZODoug3_1_1_16f_FD_183082 | JGI IMG/M metagenome (GOLD analysis project Ga0137415, IMG submission 183082) | Vadose zone soil fungal communities from Angelo Coast Range Reserve, California, USA - CZODoug3_1_1_16fungal (Hybrid Assembly) | ecosystem: Environmental > Terrestrial > Soil > Vadose...
CAAGGTCCGGGGCAAAAAGAAGTTTCGGAGTCTGGTCGCCGCCGAGAGCGTTGGCGAATATCTTGAGCGGATTCGGAAGGTCAGCAAGGCCACGAAGCTGGATGATAAGGTCTTCACCAATTGGACCGGCCAACCGACAAAATCCCTCTACTATGATCTGTTGGTTACGCTTCTGACTGACGCAAAGCTGCTAACCAGCTCCACCGGGAAGCGGCGCAGCATTTATTGCTTCCGGCATACCTACGCCACGTTCCGGCTGACCGAGGGGGTGGACGTGTATTTCCTGGCTAAGCAGATGGGCACGTCGGTCCAGATGATTGAAGCCCACTATGGCCATGTGAACCCGGTGAAGCATGCGGAGCGGATACTTATGGGACTCCCAGGTTGGTCATCTGCTGCCGCCGAGGGCATTGGGGCGGCGAACAGTGGCGGCGTGCACGCCGACGCCGCCGACCCAGCTGCGGAAAAAGAGGGCGCGCCCAAGAAGCGCGCCCGTTCTTCCAAGCCCTACTGAGCGCCGAGTTCGGCGCCAGGCCACCGTTAGGTCGGTTTCGGCTGGCGAGTTCGCAAGCCGGGTTCTTCAGCGAACTTGAGCTTCTCGGCCTTTGCACGTTCGGCTCTGTCTGGTGGCCCGCGACGCGGTTGGCCCATTGCCGCCTTCGTTGCGTGGCCGTGATGAGCTGCGGATTTGTTCAATCCCCAAATCCAAACCATCTGGTCGCATCCTGGTCATAGTGTTTGGCGGGATCATACACGGGCGCCGGCAGCTTCAGGTACAAGGCCGTCATTTGCCCCATGACCCCTAGCACTCGATAGGCTGCCGCTAAGCTGTTCTCGCGCTGGGTAATGGCAGTAATCTTCGACTGCAGAAGTTCTTGTTCGGCATTCAATATGTCGATGATGTTCCGGGACCCAACTTGAGATTCGACAGTGGTTCCCAAGTAAGCGGTACTATTTGCGGCGGCTTGCTTTAACGACAAATCAGCGGCGGTACGGCTTGTCCGAAGCGCCTCCCAGGCATTCTTCATGTCCTCGCGAACTTGGCGCTCCGCATCATAAGAAGCAAGCAGGGCTTGCGAACTCTGTTCCGTGGCTTGCCGCACGGAGGCTTCTTCTGCTCCGCCCTGGTAAAGTGGAATCGTGAGCTGCCCGAGGACCGTGACGCCATTTTGGCTAACGCCCGGCGCGATCTCATCGATCGACCTGCCATATTGGGCGTGCACGGAAAGCGAGGGAAGCAACGCGCCTACTGCGATGCTTACATTCTGGTCGGCCGCCCGGGCTTCGGCCTTGCGCTGGTCCAGGGTGGGGTTTTGATCCAGTGCCATCGCTAAGGCTTTGTCCTCATCTACGGGAAGACTGGGCGGCTCGTGTTCCGCCAATGTCTCTGCAGGACGTCCTACTGCATGTTCAAACGCGGCCCTACTTGACGTGAGCTGTTGTTGGGCCGCCGCCAGACTGATCTGGCTTCCCAGAAGACGGGCTGTCGCCTGGGATGCGTCAGTCTTCGTCAGGTCACCGATTTTCAGGCGGGCATCGGTGTTTTTCAGGATCGCCCGAAGATGATCGATGTCTTCGTGGTAGGCATCGACAATCTGGACATCCCGCAGTACGGCAAAGTATGCACTGACAGCATTCAGAAGCACAGTCTCCTCAGTCGCCCTGAGTTCCTCACGCCCCGCTGAAACCAGTTCCTTCGCGTGTGAAACGGTTGGAATGGTGCGCCCATCGAAAATTGGTTGAGATATTGTCAGTTGTTCGGACTGAGGAACGGACGTGACGTTTTGCGGGCCGAGCAATGTTTGGCTCTGTTGTTGCCAGCCGTAACTTCCGTTGGCTCCAATGTTGGGACGCCATCCGCCCAGAGCTTTTGCCACTTCCTCGTCGGTGGCACGAAGCGCGGCTCGCTGCGCTTCAAGTTGGGGGTTGGAGAGATAAGTCGCCGCAAGAGCGGCTTCCAACGTCATGTTTTCGGTTGCGGCCGCGGCTGTGTCGACCCGGCATGCCTGAAATAACAGCATAAACACGTATGCAATGCGCTTTGCGGTATTCAAAACGTCGCGCGGAACTTTCGAGTGACAAAAAAATGGCGCCGGCTTTTGGACGACTGTATTCAGTTCGGGTGGAGTTCCATTCCGGCGTGCGCGTTGCTGATAATTTGTCACTGCAAAGCATGCAACGAGAGGACGCAGAATGTTTTCATAAAAAAGTTTTGATCTCATCTTCGTCCCCCGCGATTTATATTTTCTAACCGCATTGTTGACTCAGTCCTACATAAAATTCACGCTCCCATTGCTCGAACAGAGCGGGGCTGGGCGTATGCAGGACGAAACTCCTGTCATTTCGGAACACAATGTTTCGGCATTAGATAATCTGTCGATCCTCTTTCGTTTTCATGGAAGGGCATTTGACAGGGAGAATGCTGCACGGTTGCTCCTGGCTGGGACCGAACCTACGGCCGATGAAGTCATTCGACTTGTCCGGCGACAGGGACTTAAAGCGAAGATCGTAACGTCCGCGCCGGAGCGGCTCGCTTTTGTCCCGTTGCCCGCACTCGCCCGGGATAAGGACGGGCGCTATTTCATTCTCGCAAAGGCGGCGGAAGATAAAGTTCTTATCCAGCGCCCAAAGCAGCCGCCGACGAGCCTGACCTTTGCCGAACTGACGGAGATCTGGGACGCCAACCTTGTCCTTATCACCCGCAGAATATCGCTTGGCGAGTTGAGCGAACGCTTTGATTTTACCTGGTTTATCCAGGCTTTTTTCAAATACCGGTGGGTCATCGGAGAGGTGCTGATTGCATCGTTCTTCCTGCAGATATTTGCGCTGATTTCACCGATTTTCTTCCAGGTTGTTGTCGACAAGGTCCTGGTTCATCGCGGGCTTTCGACCCTCGATGTCCTTGTAATTGGGCTGGTGGCAATTTCTTCGTTCGAGACGGTTTTGGGCGCGCTCAGAACCTACATCTTCTCCCATACGACCAACCGCATCGACGTGGAGCTGGGCGCCCGGCTGTTCCGCCATCTCCTGGCATTGCCGCTTGGGTATTTCGCGGTGCGGCGGGTCGGTGATTCCGTGGCGCGTGTTCGGGAACTGGAAAATATCCGTCAGTTTCTTACCAGCTCGGCCCTGACCTTGGCGATCGACCTGGTGTTCACGGTGGTCTTCATCGCCGTGATGGCGTGTTATTCGCTCTGGTTGACCGCGATCGTCCTTGCGTCGCTGCCACTTTACTTCGGTATCAGCGCACTCGTTACGCCGCTGTTTCGCGTGCGCTTACAGGAAAAGTTTCGTCGCGGTGCCGAAAATCAAGCGCTGCTGGTCGAGACGGTAACCGGCATTGAGACGCTCAAGTCCATGGCTGCGGAAAATCAAATGCAGCGCCGCTGGGAAGATCAGCTTGCCGGCTATGTAAGTGCCTCGTTCGCCGTGACGAGCATTGGTAACTATGCCAGCCAGGCAATTCAGATGATCTCCAAGATCGTCACGGCTGCGGTGCTGTTTTGGGGCGCCAAGGCTGTGATGGACGGAAGCATGACGGTCGGCGAGCTTGTCGCCTTCAATATGTTCGCAGGCCGCGTCGCCCAGCCTGTCCTGCGGCTGGCGCAAATGTGGCAGGATTTCCACCAGACGCGGCTTTCTATCGAACGTCTCGGTGACATCCTGAACACCAAGTCGGAACAAGCTTCGGCGGCCAGCAGGACCACGCTGCCGGCCGTGAAGGGCGACATCCGCCTGGAGCGCGTTACTTTCCGGTACCAGGTCGATGGTGCGGAAGTTCTTAAGAATGTCGATCTGCATATTCCGGCCGGGCAGGTCGTGGGTATCGTTGGGGCGTCGGGATCGGGCAAGTCCACGCTCGCCAAGCTGGTCCAGAGGCTCTATGTCTCCGAGAGCGGACGGGTGCTGGTGGATGGCACCGACGTGGGTATGGTCGATCCCGTCTGGCTGCGGCGGCAGATCGGCATCGTTCAGCAGGATGGCGTTCTCTTCAATCGTTCAATTCGCGACAATATTGCCTTGGTCGATCCCGGCATGCCGATCGAGCGTGTCATGGCTTGCGCCAAGCGGGCGGGAGCGCACGAGTTCATCGTCAAGCTGTCGGAAGGATATGACACCGTCCTAGCCGAACGCGGCGGCGGGCTCTCTGGAGGGCAGCGGCAGCGGATTGCCATTGCCCGTGCCCTTGCGGTCAATCCCCGCATCTTGATCTTCGACGAAGCGACCAGCGCCCTGGACTACGAGTCCGAGCATGCGATTCAGCAGCAAATGCGACGGATATGTGCCAATCGAACCGTCCTTATCATTGCACATCGGCTTTCCACCGTACGCCAGTGCGACCGGATCATTGTGCTGGAAAACGGTCAGGTGATTGAGGATGGACATCACGATGAGCTTGTCGGGTTGAACGGCCGGTACGCGGCCCTTCATCGGCTTCAGGGAGGCATGACGGATGCCGCTTGAGCTGGTTCGGGACTGGGTTCAGGAATACCGACCCGCGGCACTGCTGCGCTCGCCTAGCGAACGGGAGTTCCTTCCCGCAGCGCTCGAAATCATCGAGAGACCCGCCTCTCCCGCAGGCCGGATGGTGGCTATCACCATATGCGCGGCGGTTGTTTTGGCGCTTGGTTGGGCGACCTTTGGGAAAATCGACATTATCGCGACAGCCCAGGGCCGCGTGATCGCCGTCGGTAACACTAAGACCATCCAGCCGATGGAAATCGGCACGGTGAAGGCTATCCATGTTGCTGATGGGGACGTTGTCCATAAGGGACAGGTGCTGATCGAGCTTGATCCTACCGATGTCGACGCGGACAAGCAGCGTTATTCGGAAGAGCTTCGACGCGCTGAGTTAGATCTGGTAAAGCAACAGGGGCTATGGACGGCGATCCAAAGCCATCGCGCACCAGATCTCACGACCTTGCCCACTGAGGCGTCTGCAGCTGAAATTGCCGCGTCAAGGTCTTCTATGCGATCAGAATATGATAACCAGACCGCGGCTCTTGCCGATCTCGATCAGCAGATTGCCGAAAAGTCGGCCGAGAGTGCTGGCGCCAGCAACTCGATCGAAAAATACAAAGCGTCGCTTCCTTTCGTGCAGCAACAGGCGGACCTGCGCACTGAACTCATGAAGCTGCAGTTCAGCAACAAGCTCGCCTATCTCCAGGCTCAGCAGACGCTTGTCGAGCAACAGCGGCAGATCGTGGTACTCGGAAACCAGAAGGACCAGGCGGTAGCGCAAAGGCTGGCGCTTATACAGAAGCGAAAAGAAGCCGAGAGCACTTACGAGAAGACCGTCCTTGAAGATCTAACGAAAGTGCAGGCGCAAGTCGCAGAACTTCGCGCGGGGAAAGTCAAAAGCGTCCAGCAGCTTGAGGCCAAGACGTTGCGAGCGCCGATCGATGGCACGGTGCAGCAGTTAGAGGTTCACACCGTTGGCGGTGTGGTGACCCCGGCACAGGCGCTCATGCTGGTTGTCCCGCGCAATGGGGGCCTGGTCGTCGAAGCACATGTCAACAACCACGATGTCGGTTTTGTCCATACGGGGCAGACCGCCGAGGTCAAGATCGATACCTTCAACTTCACGCGCTATGGCCTGATCGAGGGCACGGTCGCCAGCCTGAGCCAGGATGCCGTCGCCCCCGATGAACAGGCCCAAAAGCAGAGCGCCGCGGATGCGCAAAAGAGCGCGCCGCTCGAACCATCCTATATCGCCTATGTGCGACTGCAGCGTAACTGGATTGATACGGAATCGGGGCACACGTCTCTCGGACCAGGGATGATGGTTACGACAGAAATTCACACGGGGCGCCGGCGGATAATCGACTATTTGCTCTCACCGCTTCAGGGCAAGGTTTCGGAGAGCATGCATGAGCGGTGAGCTAGTTCACCAGCTGTTGGTGCTGATGTAGTGCGTCATGTGGAGAGCTTTCAAATGAAACTTGAGCTGAGCAAATAATGAATAGGATCGTCACCTTTGGCGTAGCAATCGCAGCCTTGAGTTTGCCGATTGTTGCAATCAGCGCAACGAAGGTTGTTGCGTCGGTTGTCGGTGGTTACGCAATACCAGATTTCGTTCCGAACATAAGAGTTGCCAATGTCTATCTCGATGATCTGGGACACGTCGTTTTAGGGTATACCTATCCAACGGCTGATGGACTAAACGCGGGCTTTTTCGATACATTTCACCAACGACGGCTAACGTCGAATGACGAAACACGCATCGCGCATGACAGCGCTTATCAGAAGCATCTCGTGGAAAGGCTTCGCCTAACACTGCAACATCCGTCACTTACTCTGGATACCGGTGGAGTAAAGTGGACAGCCATGAGGCTAGATGGTGCCAGTTGTACCTGGCCATACAGCGCGAGCCTCGAAATAGAGCGGTCTGGCAGCACAAGTGAGTGGATGATCTTCGCAAGACTGCCCGTGGCCGAAAAGAGGCCGTATGAAAGAGACTGCGAATACATCGCTGGTGAAAAGGTCCTGAGCACGCGCTATCGGACTCAAACTTACTTTTTCTACAAGCTGGGTAACGACGGCGTTTTTGTGAAGATTCAGGATCGCCCCTACCTCATTCACTTCGATGACGCGGGCCGCAGTAGATTTTTCGCGGGAAGAAAAGACGTTGTGTTGGTGCCTACATCGGAAGTTCAGTCAATCGTTGCTGAGTCGGATAACAGCAAAAAGCCACAGCAATCGTACATTGACGATATCGAAAAACGAGTTGCGCAAAGAGCCGCTATCCAACTGGAGAAATGAATATGACCTCTATTGCTGATCAGGTGAGAAGCGCAGTCTGGTATCATGAAGACAACACTGGGACACTTGCCTACCAATTATCGGATGCAGGACTAGCCAATAGTGGTTTTAGTTTTGGTCATTCTCAATTGGATCTAAACGGCAATCCCGACGTCGCCGGGCGTATTCTTGAAAATATCTTGAGCACCACCGCGGATCAAACGGGCTTAGGTCTAAGCGACATTCAAGCGATAATGAACGGATTAAAAAGCAATCTGGCCGATAGTGCATCTGCACAAGCGGTTTATGATCAATATGGGACGCTAATCAATCAAGCTCTGAACAGCGATTACGGAAGGACGACAATTGATGCGGCTGATGCGCAAACCACAAGCAAAGTGGACACGCAGGTCAAACAGGCACTTGGTGCAGCAGAATTGAATCCCAATGGTGCAGGGGATTTTGCGGGATATAGCAGCGGCCAAAGCACAGTCGGGATTGCCGAGCTCGCCCAATGGGCAAATCAACATGGCAATCTGGACCAGGTGACGGCTTGGCTACGAGGAAGCGCCGTTACAGCTGACGACGGCACCGTGTTACAACTCAATCACGCGCCAACCGTAAACGACCTCCAGAATTTTCTTTCGCACACGAGCTACTTCCAAAATTACCCTTCGCAACTTACAAAATTCAAGAATGACGCTCAACATAGCGGGGGAAATTCCTCGCCGTCAGATCCGCCAACTCCAACACCGCGCCCTGGGCTTCCAACAGATCCCCCAGGAGGGTTTGCTGCCGGAACACCTGTGGTGCAGCCACATCCGCACAACACGGGCACCCCTCGTCGTGGGGGTACCCACAATGACGGTGGAAGCTGGATAGATAAAATATTGAATTTCTTCAAGGGGGCTTTGCGCGACCCACTGGTGGTTGATCTTTCGGGTACCGGCTTCAATCTGACTTCTCGGGCCGACAGTACAACCTATTATTCATGGGACGGAACTCAGTTCGCAAATAATACGAGCTGGATTGGTCAAGGGACAGGGTTTCTGGCCATTGACTCAAACTCGGACGGCCAAATCGAGTCATCCGAACTATTTGGTTCATCTAGCGAGAGCGGATTTCAGGCACTTGCTAGCTTAGACTCGAACCACGACGGTGTAATCGATGCTTCAGATGCGGCATTCGGTTCACTCGTTGTGTGGCAAGACACAAATGGTGATGGCATTGTCGAAGCCGGAGAGTTGGAAACTTTCACGGAACTAGGGATCACCAGCATCAGTCTCAGTGCCGCCAATGGCACTTCATATGTCGGTGACAACACAATCGTTGCCACCTCTCAAGTTACTTTCGTCAACGGCACACACACTCAAATAGGCGAAGCTGAACTCGATGTAAGCTCGACATACACGCAATGCACAGGTGACCAGGCAATCTCCTCAGATGCGGCCGCGCTGCCAGAGGTGGACGGCGACGGCACCGTGCTGGATTTGCAGCGCGCAATGAGCGCTGATAGCACCCTATTGTCTGAGGTGCAGAGCATAGTTAGCTCGTCGGCGACGGATATGGTCGGCTTCGACTCAGCGCTCGAATCAATAATCTATAAATGGGTCGGGGCGTCCTCTGTTGACGTTGACCAGGACGGCGCATATTTCGACGCGCGCCGTATGACCGCGATCGATCTATTTTCCGGCACTGATTTCGTTGCAGGCGGCATCAATGGAGCATGGTGCGATCCCCAAGCAATTACTCTCACGGCAGGCTGGGAGGCTCTATTTCAGGGGGTTAAGGCTCGACTCCTTGTTCAAACGGATAATTCCGGGCTGGCTGATCTTTTCCATATCGATCAGGCCAACGATTGGGTGCTTCCGAACAGCGACATCTTTTCGACCATAGAGCAAATCCAAGAGAACGCTCCCACTTCCGATAATGCGCTCGCCTATTGGGCAAACGCGTTGCTCGTCATCAATACGTATATGGACGACGCCGGTCACGATGGCGATCAATTGTCGACTTACGTTGCGGACGAATTACTGGCGGACGCCCCAAACTATTTCAGCAATGAGGTCATTCAAGCCGCTTCGACCGGCAATTTGGCTTACGTTACTTCATCGGATTCGACGCTTTCACACAGCAGCACGACCTACGGAACCGACGGTACCGATCTGATTTTCGTAACGGAGGCTAATACTACGGTTGAGGGTCTTGGTGGAAACGATGAAATCGTTGTTAACCCTGGGCTAGGCGTAACTACGATTTCTAGTGTCCATGAAGCTGACGTTTCAAACAGTGGTACCCAAAGTGGCACCCTTTTCCTTCATGGCATCAATCCCGATGACGTCACGATATCGGCAGACCAGTCAGGTGAGCTGGTGATGACACTTGATACGAGCGGTGATGAAGTCGTTCTAAGTGGCGCATCAGATGACGCTTTCGGAGTGGCGAACATTCTGTTTGATGACGGTACTGTGTGGAACGCATCAACCCTCATCCCTACAAACACAATCGGTACAAGTGGAAGCGACAACCTATATGGTACCGGCGCACCTGACGTCTTTGATGGTCACGGGGGTCAGGATTATGCCGCTGGCTTTGGCGGCGGAGATACGTTTGTCTTTAATTCCGGCTATGGCTTTCTCGAAATTTCCGAATACGACACGACTGGCGCAATTAATAAGCTCCAATTTGGCTCAGGCATCAATCCCGCAGACGTGGTTGTTACGAGCGATGGATCGAGCTTCATTCTCACGATTGGATCTTCTGGCGATGTCGTGAAATTGGATAACATGTTCGACCATCCGGACTACGGAGTTGAAGAAATTGATTTTACCAATGGTACGGTCTGGAAAGTCCAGGATCTTGTAAATAAGGAGACGACAGGTTCGTCCAGTAACGACACGATTGCCGGCACCACTGGCGCCGACATTATAGACGGTCATGGTGGCGATGACACGATCAACGGCAATGGCGGAAGCGATTTCTATATCTTCAATAGCGGCTACGGTCGTCTGACCATAAACCAAGAGGACTCTGGACAAGATGCAAGTACATTACTTTTAGGGCCTGGGATTACACCTAGCTCCGTCAAAGTAAGTGCGTTAGATCTTCCGGGCCAAGCAGACCAAGGTGCGATCAAGCTAACCATTGGGCAAGGGGGGGATGAAGTCATTCTCAACGGAATGGCGCAGTGGTCGAACCAGGGCGTCCAAACCATTGCGTTCAGCGATGGAACGATCTGGACTTGGCAAGACGTTGACGCGATGTTGACTATTGGCGGCTCGGGTGATGACTCACTCTATGGCTCCGAAGAGAACGACACTTTTTCCGGAAACGGTGGCGATAACTACATTGTCACAGGTGGTGGCAACGATATAATTCTGTTTGGTCCTGGTTCCGGCCGCGATACGGTTGCTGAGCTCGTCCAGCCGGGGTGGTTCGGCGGTGCCAATGAAGAAAACTTGACGGTCAAATTTGCATCGGACGTTCTTCCAACTGATATTTCTTGGCACTTTTTGGGCGAGGATATAGTCGCTCAGATCGTGGGCACCGATGACAGTGTAACGTTGAAGGGCGGCTTACTGACTGGTCACGTTACTTACTCGTTCGCCGACGGCACATCGATCTCTTCGGATAGCTTGCTTCGCCAATCGCTTACAGGCACGTCGGGCTCCGACTACATCGACGCGGGCTTTATTAATGCCGCCCCACTCGATGGTGGGGCAGGAGACGATCTTCTCACCGGACAAGAGGGCAATGATACCTATGAATTCAATCTGGGCGACGGCAGAGACATTGTGCTGCCCGGCTCGCAAAACGGCGGTAACGGTACAATTTTCTTTGGAGCGGGGATCGCGCCCTCTGATGTTCAAGCGGAAGCAATCGGTCCAGACCTGCTCCTGAGGTACGGAACTGGAGGGGATCAGATTCTAGTGAACAGATCCTTCAGTTGGTGGGCCGCTGGTGAGCTTGGCAATGCAACCTTCACTGACGGTACGACTTGGTCGCTTACAGATATATATAACTCGGCCCCGTCGGCCCAGACTGAGACAGGTACAGCAAGCGCGGGCGGCGAGCTTCAGACCTACAACGTCGACTTAACGGCGGGTGACGCTTACATACACGACGACTCGCTTCCTTTTGTAAGCGAGAATTCTCCCAAAACCGTCGTCAATATAAATTTGCACAACGTCAACCCGGCTGATGCTTCCATCGAAGCCACCTTTAAAATTTATGGCACATTTGCGATCTACGCCGATGGCCACACGCTGTATGTGAATCCGCAGACGGTCATGCCCCAAATCACGTTTGATGATGGCACCATATGGACAGCGAGTGACCTGCAGTCTCGGTTTGAATCGGCTTATGGAGGTCATTTCGTTCAGCCGGGTAGTTATACTTCTGGTGATGGTTTCATCGAGGTGGCTGCAAATGGTCCTTATTTTAACCCCGATACACCATCATTGTTTTCATTTACCGACGTGGATCTGAGCCAAGTCACGTTCAGCCAAGCAGCGGATGATCCTGGAAGTTTGGAACGAAACTCGCTTGTAATCGATATCGCAGGAACCAGTCCTGGGCGGGTTGAGATTACCGATGAATTCGGGATTCCGGGCTCTCCCCATGTCGGAGATGGTGTCATCACTTCTTTTTCGTTTGCCGGCGGCACGACCATCAGCTTGGCGCAGATTGAACAAGAGCTCATTACTATAGACGAAAGTGACGACGCCGACTATGTGCAAGGCTTTGCAGGCGACGACACGATTCAGGGCGGCAAAGGCGACGATATCTTGGATGGTATGGGAGGAAACAATACATTTGTGTGGTCGCCAGGAGATGGAAACGATCAGATAGCGAACACTGGATCTGGCGGCACGAATAAACTCGTACTCCACGGAGTGTCATCAGCTGATGTTTCTATAACCGTTGATCCGACAAATAGCGCTAATGCCGACGTCGTGATTGGGCGCGAGAAGATTGCCCTCGTCGACCAGTTCGGGTTCTATCACGACGTCATAAGTTCGATCGTATTTGACGATGGCACTACATGGGGCCTCAACGACATAGGCATCATGGCCTCCGGTGGCTATGGAACGGCGACGACAATACAGGGCACGTCTGGCGATGATACCATCTCGGGTACCGCCGGCAACGAGGTGATTGATGGCGGTCCTGGCAACGACACGATCACGACTGGCAGTGGAAATGACGTGATACTGTTTGGCGTTGGGTCCGGTAACGAT
>Ga0137415_10006055_pt1 | contig 11976 bp, 11 predicted proteins | sample CZODoug3_1_1_16f_FD_183082 | JGI IMG/M metagenome (GOLD analysis project Ga0137415, IMG submission 183082) | Vadose zone soil fungal communities from Angelo Coast Range Reserve, California, USA - CZODoug3_1_1_16fungal (Hybrid Assembly) | ecosystem: Environmental > Terrestrial > Soil > Vadose...
CATACAGACAATCCGCAAGGATGTGGAACTCACCATTCTATGTACTTATTAGCTATCTACTGATTTGTAAATACTCCCGTAAATATATGAAAATAAAATGCTGACCATCCCGAAATAGGGGTATACCCCCTCAAAGAGCAGCAGCTTTGCGGAGTTGGTTCTGGTATTCGGTAGGTGTGTAGTTGGTGATGGATTTGAAGTCGTTGATGAGATGGGCCTGATCGAAGTAGCCGAGGTCGAGGGCTAGTTGAGCGGCGTCGATTGCCTCGCCGGAGTCGGGGCGCCCCGACTCCAATCGTTGGACAAGTTCATGCAGGCGGTAGCGGCGGATAACCCATTTGGGCGTAGCTCCGATGTATTGGCTGAAGAGGCGTTGTAGGCTTCGCTTGTTGATGCCGATGATTTCGACGAGGTGGTCGACGGTCATGATCTCTGGGGTGTTGAGGATGCGGTAGACGAGTTGTCCGGCTTGCTGGGCTTGTTCGTTGAGCTGTAGATGAAGGCTACGCAGAAAGCTGGTTGCGGCTTCGGTCATGCGGACTTCGTTGGTGGTGTTGGCGAGTATTGTTGTGAGGTCTCGGATGGATGGGCCACCTTCAACACCAAAGACACTTTCAGCGGGGATGACCTTGTTGGCTATAGTGCTGAGTGGCTGCTGGAGGATGGGATAGAAGCCGCCGGGGGTGAACTTGATTCCGAAGACGTGGGATTGGTCTTCGAGGAGGCGGGAGAATTTGCCGGTTTGGATGCCGTAGATTTCGGCGGCGTCGCGCTCGAAGACAAGGTGAACGCTGGGATGCGGGAGGGTTTGAGGGTTGGCGGGTGGAAGGCCGCGCATGTCCCAGGTGACGATCCAGTAGTGCTCGATGAACGGTGCGAGGTCGGGCGGTGCGAGATGGCGGGCGTGGTGGATGCATTCGGCGGGAGCGGGCCTCTTGAGGAAGCCGCGAGGCATGTTGACGTCGGGAAGCGGTTGTCGCGTTTTTCCAATCATGCGTATGTGTGGGCGATTATGCTGGTTTGCGAGGTGATGCTATGAGCGAGTTGATCGTTCGCGATTCGGTTGTTGTGGATGCTCCGGTAGAGACGGTTTGGGATGTGCTGACCAAGTCGGAATTCAGCCGCCAGTATATGTTTGGTTGCAGCATGGAGACAGACTGGAAGCCGGGTTCACGGCTGCTTTGGAAGGGCGAGCCGAATGAGACGGTGTACGTAGAGGGCGACATTGTGGCGATCGAGAAACCTTACCGGCTGGAGTATACGGTGTTTTCCCAGTCGCTGGGGATTGCGGATATTCCGGAGAACTATTTGAAGGTGACGTATTCGCTGCGTGAGGGCGAGAACGGTGGGACTGTGCTGGAGATTTCTCAGGGAGATTATTCCAAAGTTGGGCTGGGTCAGAAGCGGTATGAGGATACGGTGAGCGGTGGTGGCTGGGCTGTGATTCTGGAGAAGGTTAAGGGGATTGCTGAGAAGCAGGGTGTAGGGATTAGCCATTAAGGATTCAGGTCGCAGGGCTCAGAGCACAGGAAAGGCAGAATCCTTTGGTCCTCAGAGTTTAGTTGTGACCGGAGCAAAAAGCAGGTCCTTCGACTCCGCGTTCCTTCGCGCTGCTCAGGGCGCTCCGCTCAGGATGGCACCTAAAGCCTAAACCGAATCAAAATTCGTCGTGTCTATAAGTTCTTCAGGTAGTTGAGAATTTCTGGGTTGGTCCAGTTTTGGGGGCCTATGAATTTGCGGCGGACGTTGCCTTGCTGGTCGATGACGAAGGTCTCGGGTGGGCGGGTGGTTCCGTAAGCCAGGTTCGATTTCTGGGAGAGGTCGAGGATGGTGGTCAGCTTGTCCATGTGGTGGTCGGTGATGAATTGACGGTAGGCGTCGGCGTCCTGGTCAAAGCTTACGGCTAGCACAGTGATGCCGGGCATCTGCTGCTGGAGTTGAATAAGCGTAGGCAGTTCTTCGAGGCAGGGTGGGCACCATGAGGCCCAGAAATTCAAGACGACAACTTTGCCTCGGTATTGATCGAGGCTGATGGTTTTTGCTCCATCGTGGATGGTGAAGGCTGGGGCCTTTTGCGCCACTTGTGTGGGATGGCTGCCTCGGTCGCATGCGGTGATGATGCCGATGCAGAGTGTCAGCGCTATGGCCGGGATTCGTTTCAAGCTCACATTTCTATAATAATGATGTGACGCCACTTCATGATGACTGAATCTGCTTTGGAATCCAGCCAATTTTCGCTTTCTGTGATCGTTCCGGCTCGCAATGAGGAGGACTGCATTGGCGATTGCTTGCGATCGCTGGTGGCGCAGTCGGAAGATGCGTGGCAGCTTGGGCGGGATTGGGAGATTCTGGTGGTCGATGATGGATCGACGGACCGGACGCGGGAGATTGCCCGGAGCTTTGCTGGCGTGACGGTGATGGATCCCGCCAAGCTGCAGAAGGCGTGGATGGGGAAGACGAATGCGGTTTGGACGGCTGCGCAGGTGGCAGGTGGCCAGTGGCTGCTGTTTACCGACGCCGATACGATTCATGAGCCGGGGCACTTGCGGCTGGCGATTATTGAAGCGGAGAAGCATGGTGTGGGGATGTTGTCGTACTCGGCGCGGCAGTTGGTGACCGGGTTTTGGCAGCGGGCGCTGATGCCGCTGGTGTTCAGCGAATTGTCGGTGACGTATCCGCCGGCGAAGGTGAGCGATCCGGCGTCGCATCTGGCGGCGGCGAATGGGCAGTTTGTACTGGTGCGGCGCGATGTGTATGAGAAGATCGGCGGGCATGAGGCGGTGCATAACGCAGTGCTGGAAGATGTTGAGCTTGCCAATCTGGTGAAGCGGCGGCGGCTGGGATTGCGGCTGCGGTATGCTCCGGAGGCGGTTTCTACGCGGATGTATCGCAACCTGGGCGCGATGCTTGAGGGCTGGACGAAGAATCTGGCGTTGCTGTTTGGGAATCCAATTGCTTTGGCGGCCTGGCGGTTGTTGGACCTGGCGCTGTTAGTTGGGCTGCCGCTGCTGACTTATTTTGTCTATCAGCAGTATGGGCGGCAGTTGGCTGTGTTGGCTCTGGTGCTGTTGTGGGTGAGGACGCTCTGGCGGTTCTACCGGCGGGTGGCTAAGTCGAATTTTCCGTTTCTGGATTGTTTGCTTACTCCGTTGGCTTTGCCTTTGTTTGCAGGGTTGTTGTGGCGGAGCTGGTTTCACCATACGGTGACGAAACAGGTAGTCTGGAAGGGGCGGGAGTACAGGGTTTAGAAGAGCAGGGAATAGGGATTAGCCATTAGGGATTCAGGGCACAGAGCTCAGGGTTCAGGAAAGGCAAAATTCTTGGATGCCCGGAGTTAGTTGGACCGAAGCAATAAGCAGGTTCCTCGGCTTCGCTCGGAATGGCGCCTTATTTTTCTTGGAATGCACCTTGTTGTTCGAGATAGCACGTCTTGAGGGATTGATGATTTTGTTGACGAGGAAGGCTGAGTTTTCTGCTTCGCACTACTACTGGAACGATGTGTGGAGCGAAGAGGAGAACGTACGTGTGTTTGGCAAGTGCGCGAATCGTAATGGTCACGGGCACAATTACATGTTGGAGGTGACTGTTGCGGGTGAGCCGGATGCGGTTACGGGATTTGTCGTTGACTTGAAGCAATTGAAAGACGTGATGGAGCGCGAGGTGGTGTCTGTGTATGACCATCGGCATTTGAACCTTGAGGTGCCTGAGTTCAAGGCGGCGATTCCTACGACGGAGAATATTGCCGTTGCCATTTGGAAGCGGCTGGATGGGAAGATTCCGGGTGCGAAGTTGCAGCGCGTGCGTGTGTATGAGATGCCGGACCTGTTTGCCGATTACTACGGAGAAGCATGAGAGCTTATTTCGGACGGCGGTATCGATTGAGCGCTTCGCACCGGTTGCACTCCGATGCTCTGAGCGAGGCGGAGAACAAGACCGTCTATGGCAAGTGCAATAATCCGTTCGGGCATGGGCATAACTATGTTGTGGAAGTGATCGTTGGCGGCGAAGTTGATCCTACGACAGGCATGGTTTGCGATCTGGTGGAGCTGGATGCTTGCGTGCATAAAGAAGTGGTCGAACCGTTTGACCATGCGAATTTGAATACTCTGGCGAGCTTTCAGCATCTGGTACCTACTACGGAGAATCTTTGCATTGAGATCTATCGGCGGCTAAAGGCTGCGTTTACTGGCGCGGAGTTGTCTCGTGTGCGCGTGGAAGAGACGTCGAATAATTTTTTTGAGTATCGCGCATGAGCAGAGACGGGAAAGGCGGGCAGATGGCGAGAACAGCGCTGGCTGAAAAGATTATTGGAACGACTGGGTTGGAAGATATTTCGACGCAGGATATGTATCGCGAGATCATTCGCCGCTTCGACGAAGACCCAACGCGTGATGGGTTGGAGCGCACTCCGGAGCGTGTAGAGAAGGCGCTTACGTTTCTGACGAAAGGCTATAAGGAAGATCCGACGCGGATTCTGCGTGGCGCTCTCTTCGATGTCGATTACGACGAGATGGTGATCGTGAAGGACATTGAGATGTTCTCGTTGTGCGAGCACCATATGCTGCCGTTTTTCGGCAGGGTGCATGTTGCGTATATTCCTAAGGGCAAGGTGATTGGGTTAAGCAAGATTCCTCGCCTGGTGGAAGTGTTTGCGCGTCGGTTGCAGGTGCAGGAGCGGTTGACGCGGCAGATTGCAGATGCGATTCAAGAGGCGATCGATCCGCAGGGCGTGGGCGTGGTGATCGAAGCGCGGCATCTTTGCATGATGATGCGCGGCGTGGAGAAGCAGAATTCTTCTACAGTGACTTCGGCCATGTTGGGTGTTTTTCAGAAGCAGAATACTCGGACGGAGTTCCTGTCTTTGGTGAGACAGGGTGTTGGGGATAGGGTTTAGAAAAAGCAGGGAATAGGGATTAGCCATTAGGGATTAAGAAAGTCAAAATCCCCGCTCTGACTTCGTCAGGATGAGGCACCCGCATCTACTTCGCACTTATAGTAGTAAGGATGAATGGGCTTCTGGTTCTTGATAAGCCGGATGGGATGACGTCGCACGATGTTGTTGCCAAGGTGCGGCGGGTTACCGGCGAATCTTCTGTTGGGCATTTAGGGACGCTTGATCCGATGGCTACGGGTGTTCTGCCGTTGCTGCTGGGGAAGTACACGCGACTGGCGCAGTTCTTTGGCGCGAGTGAGAAGACGTATACCGGTAGCATTCGATTTGGGTTTGCTACGGATACTTACGATGCCGAGGGGAAGGCTGCTTCCGAGCTTTGTGCTGTTTCGTTGACGCTGGATGGTGTTCGGGCTGCGGCTGCGCGATTCTCTGGTGAGATGGAGCAGATGCCTCCGTCCTTTTCTGCCAAGAAGGTTGATGGTAAGGCTGCGCATAAGATTGCTCGTGCTGGTGAGACTCCTAAGTTAAAGGCTGCCCGAGTGATGATTCACTCGTTTGTCATCGAGAGTGTGGATAGCGATATTGCTGTGTTCTCAATACGGATTTCCGCTGGCGGCTATGTGCGTTCTGTCGCGCATGAATTGGGGCAGGCGTTGGGCTGTGGTGCGCATCTGGCGAGTTTGCGGCGTGTGGCTGCTGGTGCATTTACGCTTGTTGATGCTTTGCCGCTCGATGAAGTGGAGAACCTGGCGCGTGCGGGGCTTCTTGAAGAGCGGCTGCCGCATCCTCGTACATTGTTGCCGGAGATTCCTTCTGTCACCGCTGACTTGCAGACGCTAGGTCGATTGCGGAATGGTGCGCAAGTAAATCTACCGGAACTTTCTGCTGCTCCGGTAGTGAAGATTTTTGAGGGGCAAAGAAATCTGGTGGCGATGGGAAAGCGGATTGCGGGGACTTTGTTTCAGCCGTTTGTGGTGCTGGGGTGAGATAAAGCAGGGAACAGGGATTAGCCATTAGGGAAGTCAAAATCCCCAGGTTAGCTTCGCGAACCTGGGGCACCCGCATCTTGCCGACGGGCGCATTATCTGATCTCACTGGGCACCCGGATTCTCTACTTGTGCAGCAGTGGTTGCAGGATTGAGAGGAAGTCCTGTGCTACTAGCTCTGCTCCCTTTGCTGTTGGGTGGAGGCCGTCTTCCTGGATGGTTCCTGGGATGTGGTAGTCGTGCAGGCTGATGAGCGGCACGTGATATTTGGCGGCTAGTTGTTTGTAAACCTGCTGTATTGCTTGGATGTAGTCCTGTCCGTAGTTCGGAGGCAGTGTTATTCCTGCTAATACGACCTTGATATGCGCGGCGAGTAAAGTGGAGATGACCTGGTCGAGATTGCGTTGCGTAGTCTCGATTGGAAAGCCGCGGAGACCGTCGTTACCGCCGAATTCGACGATGACAACATGAGGTTGCAAAGATAATACGTCTTTCAGGCGGTTAACCGCGTCTTTGGATGTATTGCCACTGATGCCTTTGTTGAGGACGAGATAGTGATAGCCGTGGGCGTCGAGCTTTTGCTGCAGGTAGTCGGGGTAGCTGTGGCCGGGATCGACTCCGTAGCCTGCGGTGATGCTGTCGCCAAAGCAGACGATGGCGGGACGGGGATCGGCTGCGTGTGCACGGATGTTCAGGAACAGAAGCAGGGCAAAAAGCGTAAGCAATAAGCAGCGGCGGTTCACAGGATAAGTGTAGCAATGGAAACCAGGGGACAGAGCAAAGAGCTCAGAGCACAGGAAAGGCAGAATCCCAAGTCTTTTCCTCGCAGACCCTTTGACAAGCTCAGGGCAGGCTCTGGGGCACCCGCACCTAGCCAACTATAAATGTAAAGAAATGTAAAGCAGGTTCCTCATTACACTACGTTCAGTTCTACTTAAAAGCAGATCCTTCGACTGCGTGCCCTTCCCCTCGGTGCTTGGGGGCCGGGACACTCCGCTCAGGATGACACCAATTTTAGTGAGCAGACATGATTGAAGTTCGTGGGCTGAAGAAGTCCATTCGGAATGGGACGAGGACGGTGGAGATTCTGCGCGGGATTGATCTGCTGATTCCGCAAGGGCAGTTTGTGGCCATCATGGGGGCCTCGGGCAGTGGCAAGAGCACGCTGCTGGGATTGCTGGCGGGGTTGGATTCTCCTACGGAGGGCGAGGTTCTGCTGGATGGCGTAGCGATCAGCGGGCTTGAGGAAGATCGTCTTGCGGAAGTGCGCGGGAAGAAGATTGGATTCGTATTTCAGTCGTACCAACTGATTCCTACGCTTACGGCATTTGAGAATGTTTTGTTGCCGCATGAATTGAATGCCGTTGGAGATGGCAAGAAAAAAGCTGCTGCTCTGCTGGAGACCGTAGGGCTGAAGGAACGAATGCATCATTATCCCGTGCAGCTTTCCGGTGGCGAACAGCAGCGCGTGGCTCTGGCCCGGGCCTTTGTAGTGGAGCCTCCGATTGTACTGGCAGATGAACCTACAGGAAATCTGGATTCGACAAACGGGCAGCATGTGCTGGAGTTGCTGACAGACAGGCAGCGTGAATCTGGCACGACTCTGGTGATGGTAACGCATGATCCGCAGATTGCGGCGCGTGCCGATAGGCAGATTCATCTACGCGATGGGTTAGTAGTTGCGGATGAGCTGGTTGCGGAGCGAGTTTAAGATGGCCAGCAACTATAAGCCCGCTTTGCCATGGAGGACTGCGGCCCGGATTGCCTGGCGCGAGCTACAAGCATCGCGTGCGAAGTTTTTGTTTGTGCTGTTGTCGGTTGCTATTGGCGTTGCCGCGTTGACGGGGGTGCGGGGCTTCAGCTTGTCTTTCCAGAAGGCATTGCTGACACAGGCTCGCAGCCTGATGGCGGGCGACCTTTCTGCACGGATGTTCCGGCAAACGACGGCGAAAGAAGATCAACAGTTAAATGCGCTGGCGTCGAACGGCATTGATCGAACCATGGTGACGGAGACAGTGTCCATGGCATCGGTAAAAGGCGATCCGGTGCCGCTGCTGGTTTCGCTGAAGGTGGTTGATCCGGCGAAGTATCCGTTCTATGGATCGATGGCGCTTGATCCTGTTGGTGATTTGCGGGCGGCGCTGACAGATTCTACAGTCGTGGTGGATGACAATCTGCTGGTTCGGTTGCGTGCAAGGGTTGGAGATGAGCTGAAGATTGGCGGAAGGTATTTTCGCATAGCCGCAGTGATTGTTCGCGAACCGGATCGCATGATGGCCGGTGTGGGGCTTGGTCCGCGTGTGATGTTGACGCGGCAGGCAGTTATGGAAACAGGATTGTTGCAGCAGGGAAGCCGCGCGACAGAGCGTTATCTGTTGAAGATCGATACTACGAAGCAGAGTGTTGCGGATACTCGAGCGGCAGTAGAGAAAATATTGCCCGATGCGCAGATAACGGATTTTCGAGAGACGAATCCGGCGCTGACAGATGGATTGGATCGAGCCACTGGATTGTTGAGTTTGATCTGCCTTGTCGCGATGGTGCTGGGTGCGATTGGCGTGGCGATGGCAATGCGTGCGCATTTGCAGCAGCGGATCGAGATTCTGGCAATCATGAAATCGATCGGCGCGCGGTCGGCGGATATTCTGCGCATTTATCTGTTACAGACACTGTTTCTTGGATTGGTAGGCGGTCTGATTGGCGTGGTTCTTGGGCTCGGCGTGGAGTATGCGTTTCCTCTGTTGCTGGGGAAGCTGTTGCCGATTCGTCCGGATATTCGATTGCCTCTGAAGCCAGTGCTGGCTGCGCTTGGGACCGGCGTGCTGACTACCGTGTTGTTTTGTCTGCCTCCGTTGCTCGATGTGCGACGAGTGCGACCGATTGCGGTATTGCGGAAGATGGTGGAGTCGAGCGAGGGAAGACGCGGATGGCTAGAGCGGCTGCGCGAGCGCAAATTGCAGTTGCTGGCGATTGTCTTGATTGTGGCGGGACTTGGAGGCATTGCAGCGGCGCTTTCCGATTCGATGCTGGTGGGAAGGTGGTTTGCGATTGCGCTTACGGCATTGTTGATTGTGATTCTTGCGCTGTCTGCGATTACGCTCCGCTTGCTGCGCGCATTTCTTGCGAAGACGCGGCTGCATCTGCACTCCGCTGTGCGGCACGGGCTGGCGAATCTTTACCGGCCTGGGAATCAGTCTTCCGCAGTGCTGGCAGCGTTGGGAACTGGCGTGATGCTTATTCTCAGCGTGTTCATCATGCAACGCTCGATTGTGCGTGAGCTGCATGCGGGAGCTTCTCCGAACACGCCGAATATTTTTATGATCGATATCAGCCCGGAGGAGTTGCTAGGTGTGAAGTCGTTACTCGCGAAGCAGGGGATTGGCAGCGAAAAGCTGGAGACGGTTCCGGTGGTTTCAGGGCGTATAGCTTCGATTGATGGAGTGGCTGCCGATGCTTTGAAGGTAAAGAACTATCCGAAGCGACTCTTGAACTCAGTTACGCTTACGTGGGCGGATGCTGTTCCATTAGGCGTGAAAGTTGCGGAAGGGAAGTGGTGGCATAGCGGGTCCGATGCGGAGTTGGCGGTGGCGGACCGTGTTGCGAAACGGCTTAATCTAAAACCCGGATCGCAGGTGGTGTTTATTGCCGGCGATAAAGAAATTCCTGTGAAGGTGGCCGCGATCTATAAGGCTGATGGCGGGCATGCATTTGCGCGAAGCGAGTTCGTGCTTCCATCCGGGCTGCTGAAAGACCAGCCTACGATCTGGTATGGCGCTGTGCATGTGACGCCTGCGCAGATTCCGGAGATGGAGAGAGCTTTGTTTGCGGTGTATCCGACGGTAACGGTGATTAACATCTCGGATATTTTGCTGACGATTCAGGGTGTGGTGGATCAGATCACGATTGTGATTCAGTTCCTTGCTGGTTTCTCGATTCTTTCGGGTGCCATCATTCTTGCATCAAGCGTTGCAAGTACGCGATTCCGGAGAATTCGCGAGGTAGTTGTGCTCAAAACATTGGGAGCTACGCGGAATCGCATTGCTGCAGTATTTAGCATTGAGTTTGTCTTTCTGGGATTACTGGCAGGGATGGTGGGGGCTCTGTTTGCGAATCTGCTCTCTCGTGTGCTGTTGCACCGGATGGACGTGGTTTTTCGCTGGGATGTGAAATGGACTCTGATTGCCATATTGGGCACGGCGATACTGGCTGTTGTAACGGGTTGGATTGCGAGCTTCCGGTTGCTGGGACAGCGCCCGCTTGAGGTTCTTCGCGAAGAGTAGCTTTGCAGGATTGTTGGTTAGATTGACCTAAGCCGCGGATGCTTTTACACTTAACAAGTGCGGTTCCTATAGCCGCCTTATCAAAGCATTGCCCCCTCGTTCAATGGTAGGACAGCTGCCTCTGGAGCAGCCTATCGGGGTTCGAATCCCTGGGGGGCAACCAATTGAAACTCAAGAACTTATAGCTATTTTTGAATGCCTCCGATTAAACAATTGTCGGAGGTTTTGTCGTAATTGATTAACTCGCCGCGCCTACTAGATGCAAGCTTCTTCCACGATTACGCTTGTTGATGATATCCGCCACGCCGCTGGTTGATGGGTGAAGGTATTTTTGTGTTGTCGCGATGGATTCATGGCCAAGCACCCGCTGCACGAGTGCCAGGTCGCCGGTTTCAGCCAATAGGTTAGTTGCGAAGGTATGTCGAGCGCAATAAAGCACGATCGATACGGATATATTTGCAGCGGCTCGCGCCGCCTCATATTGTTTATCTACTGTGGTTCGATGTCCGGCGGCTGATTTTCCAGGGAATACCCATGGAGACTTACTCCCTTGTTGTCGAACGCGAAGCCTGCTGGCAAGCCGTACAAAATGACGGATGGCGGTGGCCTTTGTTTGCTGATTGCTTCATCCGGTGCGAAGCTATGGCGCTGGCGCTACTACTTCGAGGGCAAAGAAAAGATGATGGCGTTTGGCGAATACCCACTCGTCTCGCTCAAAGACGCCCGCGAGTTGCATTTCGCAGCCCGGAAAATGTTGGCTAGTGGTGTTGATCCGATGGCCGAACGCAAGGCGGAAGCAGAGTCCAAACAAAAAGAAGTTGAGACCCGGCAGCGCGAAGCGGAAAGCAGCTTTGAGAAGATTGGCCGTAAATGGTGGGCACGGTGGTCTGTTGGTAAGTCTCCGCGTCATGCCGATACAGTCATGCGGCGTCTGGAGGCAGACGTTTTCCCCGTGATTGGCCACAAATTCATCGACGCCATTAGCGCCGCTGATCTTCGAGAGCTAATCCTGCCGATTGAGGCACGCGGCGCGCGTGACGTCGCTAAACGCGCCCACGAAACCATCGGTCAGATTTTCCGCTATGCCATAGCGAATGGACTGGCGAAGCGCAATCCCGCGGCGGACTTCAAACCGCGTGACATTCTCAAACCAGCGGAAGAGGAAAATTTTGCTCGCGTGGATGCAAAAGACTTGTCCGCGTTACTTTTGAAAATGTGGGAGTACGATGGCGATATTCTCACGATCTATGCCTTGCAACTCATGGCTTACCTATGGGTCAGAACGTCAGAACTTATTGAGGCTGAATGGCCGGAGTTTAACCTGGACAGCGCGCGCTGGGAGATTCCACCGGAGCGTATGGAGAAAAAGCGTCCGCATATCGTACCGCTGCCTAAGCAAGCTGTAGCAATACTGCGGGCTTTGTACTGGCGCACAGGTAGGGGAAAAAGGTATTTCCCGGCGCGATTGACAAAGAAAAGACGATGAGTAACAACACCATCCTGTTTGCACTCTACCGTCTTGGCTACAGGGGCGAAATGACTGGCCACGGCTTCCGTGGAGTTGCATCAACGGTCTTGTATGACTCCGGCCAGTTTGAGGAAGACTGGATAGAAATGCAGCTTGCCCATGTGCAACGCAACAAAGTGAAAGGAGCCTACAATCACGCGAAGTATCTGAAGCAGTGCACAGGCATGATGCAGTGGTGGGCCGATTATCTGGACGCTCAATTAGCCCGGAGCGAGGAGAGCAATAGCAGCGTAGGCCGGAAGCACACTGCGATTCCAGCAACGCACGCTCACGTCAAGCCGCGCGGCC
>Ga0137415_10006056_pt1 | contig 11976 bp, 9 predicted proteins | sample CZODoug3_1_1_16f_FD_183082 | JGI IMG/M metagenome (GOLD analysis project Ga0137415, IMG submission 183082) | Vadose zone soil fungal communities from Angelo Coast Range Reserve, California, USA - CZODoug3_1_1_16fungal (Hybrid Assembly) | ecosystem: Environmental > Terrestrial > Soil > Vadose...
CGCGGCCGTTGCACATCAGCAGCAGCGTGGCCACCGATTCCAGAGCGTGCAGCAGGCCGTACATGCCGCTTTGCCGTTCACTGACGGTGTACGGCAGCGATTCCAGCAACGGCCGCTCCAGGGTGATCCAGTACGAAGTGGTGTGCATCTCGTTTTCCGGCAGCTCCAGCTTGCCGGCACCCACATTTTCGTTGGTGAAAAACTTGATCTTCTTGAATCCCACCACTTGCGAGCGCACCAGCACGTCACCATGCGAATGTGAATTCGCGTTAGCTGAGCCTTGCTGTGATAACGCCGCAGGATGCGCCTGGTCCGGCAAACCCTGAGAAGTGGCGGCGGTCTCTAGCACGCGCACCTGCGTGTAGCGAATCGCATCCGTGTAGTAGTCCACGTCGACTTGCTTCACGTACGCTTTGCGCTCTTTGAAATCCAAATGTTCAACGTGATATTGCTCGCCGCCGTGCAGATAAATGGCCTTCTCGTGCACCGTGGTCAACGCGCTCGAGAAATCAACCTCCCCAATTACGTTCGGCTGGCCGGTGATATCGATGATCACAAAATTGTCGCTGGTCACCGAGCGCAGGCTGATGGTATCGGCGGGATAGGCTTCTTGCGTCCAGTGGTAATTTTCCCCGGCGAGATGCAGAAAGCCAGCCTCGGCCAGCCTTGCGCACAGATCGGGCAAGTCCACATCGCCGAATTTTTCGGCCGGGGCGAGGGGCAATTCGAACGCGGCGCATTTCAGATGGTTGATGAAGATTTCGAGATTATCGGGCTGGATGAAAGCGTGCTCCGGCGTATTGCCGAAGAAATAGTCGGGATGGCGCACGATAAATTGATCCAGTGGCGCGGAGGAGGCGACCAGTACGGCGCAGGAGCTTCCGCTGCGGCGTCCGGCGCGCCCGGCGCGCTGCCACGTAGCGGCAATCGTGCCGGGGTAGCCGGCCATGACGACGGTATCGAGCGAGCCCACATCAATGCCGAGCTCGAGGGCGCTTGTGGAAACCACGCCGCGAATTTTTCCGTCTCGGAGGCCGCGCTCGATTTCGCGCCGCTCATTTGGCAGATAGCCGCCGCGGTAGCCGCGAATTGACTCCGGTTTTCCCGGCAGTTGTGGATTGGCCTGCCGCAAATAGGTGAGAAGCACTTCGGTGTGCAAGCGGGAATTCGCGAAGACCATTGTTTGCAAATCGCGATTCAGGAATTCCTGCGCCACGCGCGAGGATTCGTTAATGTAACTGCGGCGAATCCCCAGAGCGCGATTGACGACGGGCGGATTGTAGAAGACGAAGGTCTTCTCGGCAGATGGCGCACCATTGGTATCCAGGACTTCGACTTCCGATTCCAAAAGCCGCCTCGCCAGATCTTCGGGATTGGCAATCGTGGCGGAGCAGCAAATGAATTGCGGCTCGCGTCCGTAGAAGCGTGCAATGCGGCGGAGACGCCGGAGGACGTTCGACAGGTGGCTGCCAAACACGCCGCGGTAAGTGTGCAGCTCGTCGATGACGATGTAGCGCAAATTTTCGAAGAGGCGCGTCCAGCGGGTGTGGTGCGGAAGAATCCCGGTGTGCAGCATGTCCGGGTTGGTCAGGACGACGTGGCCTTTTTCGCGAATGGCTTTGCGCGCGTCGGCGGGCGTGTCGCCGTCGTAGGTGAAAACGCCGAAGCAGTTCTCCAGGCGCTGGTTGAGATCGTAGAGTTCTGCAAGTTGGTCCTGCGCGAGGGCCTTGGTGGGGAACAGGTAGAGCGCCCGCGTGTCTGAGTTCTCAAGAATGGCGTTCAGGACGGGCAGGTTGTAGCAGAGCGTCTTGCCGGAAGCGGTGGGCGTGACGATGACGACATTCTTTCCCGCATGCACTGCCTCGGCTGCCGCGGCCTGGTGCGTATAGGGGCGGCGAATGCCCTTGGCGACATACGCGGAAATGAGGTTTGGATGCACCCAAGCGGGGAATTCCGTCCATTGCGCCTCGCGGGCCGGAAAATGACGGACTGCGGTGAGGACCTCGCCAGTATGATCGCGCGAAGCGAAGGCATCGAGCACCTCATGGACGCGCGTGACTGCTGTCGAAATGCCAGCTCTTCGGACGGCAAGCGATTCCGGCATCAAAGCCCCTTTCATTGAATTCGCCTTTTATTCGCCCAACGCTAACACGCGGCTGGACGAGGCGCAAGAGCAAATCAGGAGTGGGTTCGAAGGCGAAGAACCAGGGCCGCTCCGGTGAAAAATAGAATGGCCGAGGCGGTAAAGGCCGTCTGGACGCTGACCGCGCTCCAAAGGAATCCGACGAGAAGGCTGGAAGCGAAATCTCCCACGGCGTTCACGGCGGCGAGGGTGCCAAAGGCCATGCCGTGCTGCTCTTTGGGGACAAGTTCGGCGGAGAGAGAGTCTTCGAGCGCTTCTTCCGTGCCGACGTAGAGACCAGCGAGGATGAAGATGATGGCGAGCAGCCACAAGGAGTGAGTGCCGGTGCAAAGGAGGAGCGCTGTGACTCCAGCCAGCGCATATCCCGCGGCGAGGACGACTTTGCGGCTGGGGACATGGTCGCTCAACCAGCCGCTGAGATACGCCGAGCCCGCATAGAAGACGTTGTGCAATACATAGAGGCCAACCGCAATGCTCGCGGCGCGCGCCATACCGTGCACTGGCGCCAACATGCGCGAGGCGTAGAGGATCAGCAGGGAGTGAGAGAAATCGCCCGCCCCGAAAATGCCGACGCCCAGCAGCAAGCGCCGGAAGGGAATCGGCAGCGCTTTGAGGCCCAGTAAGAAAGAGCGCTGAGGCCGGGCGGCGATGGGCCGTTCGCGCACGAAGATCCAGAAGATTGCCGCTGCGACCATCCCGGGGAGGAGCGTCCAGAGGAAAACGTTGCGGTAGGAATGGGCCGTTACTTCCAGCAACCACAGCGCGGTGAGCGGCCCCGCAATCGCGCCTACCGTGTCCATCAGTCGTTCGAAACCGAAGGCGCGGCCGTAAGCGTTCGGCGGCACATCCGCTGCAAGCAGCGCTTTTTTCGCGGGCGAGCGAACACCGCGGCCCAACCAGGCAGCGGATCGTGCCAAAAGCACATGAGACGCGTGCGTAGCGAACGCGAATGATGCCGTCGAAATCGCCGTGAACGCGTAGCCGAAGACGGCGAGACGCTTGCGGCGTTTCAGGCGGTCCGTGTAATGACCAGCTGCGAGCTTGGCGAAACTGGAAAGGCCGTCGGCGACGCCCTCGATGGCGCCAAGCCACACCGGGCCGACGCCGATCGTCGCGAGAAACGCCGGCAGCACTGCGGTCGCGATCTCGTGGCCCCAGTCGCTGAAGAGGCTGGTGAGGCCGACGCCAAGCACCGTGCGGTTGAGCCAAGATTGTTCTTGGGGAGCGTCGGCCATGGGCGGGTCGGTAATTGAGGCTCCTACTTTAGACGAGCCCGCGGGGGAAGGCCACTGGCCTCTCTATTTCTTGGCGGCGCGATAGAGAATTACTCGCACTTTTTCGAGTGTGATGAGGCCGCCTTCAACCATTTCGTCGAGGCGGGGAAGAATTTTTTCAATGCGCTCGTTGGATTCGATGACCTCGATCACGATGGGTAGGTCTTGGGACAAGCGGAGAATCTTGTCCGTGTGATAGACGCTCGACCCACCGTAGCCGGCCACGCCGCGCAACACAGTGACGCCGGAGAAGCCGTCTTTGCGCAGCATCTCCACGATGGCGTCGTAGAGCGGCTTTCCGTGCCATTTGTCCGATTCGCCGATGTGGATGCGCATCAGAGTGCGCTCTCCCTCGAATTTTTCGTGAGTCATCACGGCACCTAGAACTTATTCGCTAGACGAATTCCTGCAACCGAAAGAAGCAGTCCTGCCACCACACTTGCGCCCACATAAGCCGACGCGCGGAGCCACGCGCCTTCTTCAAGCAATTTTGCCGTCTCCCAGCCAAAGCTGGAGAACGTAGTGTAACCACCGAAAAAACCGACGGCGATGCCGACGCGCCAATCCGGCGAAATCACCATCCGATTCATCGTGAATTGCCCGATCAGGCCCAGCAGGAAGCACCCCGTCAAATTTACCAACAGCGTGCCGTAGGGAAAGGTGCTCCCCAGACGAATTTGCACGACGCCTTGAAGGCCGTAACGCGCGAGCGTCCCAATGGCGCCAAAAATGGCAATCAATGCAATACGCAATGCTGCTCCAATCCGCGTCCCGTCTGGGCGCACCAGAGAATAGCCTGCGAGCTAGTAAACAGAAAACTCCTGGAGCCGCTAGGCTGCCAGGAGTCATCAACCCCGACAAAAATCGCAGGGCGGTTGTGGCGAACTCCATCGCCATTTTAAAGTCACGTCAGTTTAGCATTTTCCCGCACTGCTTGAAGGCCAATTCAATGGCTCGGTCCATCGCCGCAAGCGGAGACTCAATTGTTTTTCCATGACCAACAGCAAGGCGGGTCGGTTTCACGTGACGGAGTTTCCGAGCGCTCTCGGCGGCCAATTCGCGATTCCAAGAGAATATTCTGGGAAATGGGAAATTGAGTTTCAGTACCCCGGCGGCAACCACGCCAGTCTGGGTTGTAAACGCGTCTCCCGCAAGCAGTGAACCATCCCTGACATCTAGATACGCCATGTGGCCCGGCGTGTGCCCAGGGGAAGAGATTGCCAGTAGAGAGTTAACACGGTCGCCATCGTTGAGGCAACGGTTCGGACGAGATTTCACGCCTGGGAAACCAAGAAGCTTCTTTCCGTTTTCGCCAGCATCCAATGTGAAGTCACCAGTTAACAAGCGAGATTCACGTCGCCCAATTAAGAATTCGCATGCCGGAAGCTCGCGCAGAAGCGCGTCAACAGAACCGACATGATCCACATGAGCGTGTGTCAGAACGATTCGACATATTGGCGAATTCAAAGCTCTTGCTGCCCGGAGTATCCCCACTGTTGAGCCAGCGAGACCCGTATCAACCAAAGTGAGGCCATCCTCTTCTCTCACCAGAAAGCAATTAACCATGCCAAAGCGAGTCAGACGAAAGAGCTTTTTTGATTCTTGAATGAGCTTCACGAATGTATCCAGCCGGCTAAGGCTTCGGACGCGCCGCCGTCATTGGAACTGTTTTGGCCCTTTTCAGCAAGGCGATTTTTTCCATCCGTCCTGCCCGTGCAACGAATCCGCTTTTGCGCCGTCAAAAATGAAAGAGATAGCGAAGCTCTCCGGTGAATTGCCGGGGATAGTTCCAGTGCGTCCCTCCAAATGTATTCGAGCTGTCGAGCAGGTAGCGCGAATCGCTGATATTCTGCGCGGTGAATGAGACACGGAAGCGCTCGCCAAAAGATTTGCCGAGCGAGAGCGAGAACTCCGTGTGGCCGGGGCGATGATTGGGGCCGTTGCCGTCAAGGAATCCGGACCCGTAGCTCAGATTCGCGGACGCGAACGTACGCCACGGCAACGTCGCGTGAAAGCCGATGCCCAGCGTGTCTCGCTGGTCGTGGTCGAGGAGAAAAAATCCCTGGTCCGGCGGAGTGAAATCGGTGAGGCCACCCGTGACCGCTCCGGCACCTTCCACGAACTGATGGGAATAGGTCAGATAAACCTGGAGGCGATTCGCGAGGCGCGGCGAGCGCGCGGTCAGTTCCCAACCGTGAATGCCGGCACGATCGATCGTCAGCGGAAAGAAAATGTTGGCATTGCCGAGCACGCCATGATCGAAGAAGTTCCGAACGTGCGTCTGGAAATTGGAAATATCAAACTCCCAGCGGCGGATGGGAATGGTCAGGCCGAATTCGCGCTGTTCGTCCCTTTCGCCGCGAAGAGGCAGGAAATCGAAGCCTTCGTCGATGGCTTGCTGCAGGAGCGGCCCGGAAACCGTGAGAAGAGGCGGAGCCTGATAGTAGCGGCCGTAGAAGGCGCGGAAAACCCAGTTCAGCTTTGGCACGCGAAGAGCAGCTCCCACGCGCGGATTGACGTTGTCTTCGGTGAGCCCACCAGAAAAATGCGTGTAGCGGAATCCGCCATTGAGCGTGAGCCAATCGGTGATGCGGTACTGGTCTTCGGCGAAGAGAGAAAAGAGCCCGCCTCTTGGGCGTTCCGTTTGGCTGAGCGGCGCACTGGAGCCGTCGGCAGCCACGAGACCAAAGAATGCGTCGTCCTGCTGCGCGAAGCCATACAAACCGGCGCGTGCATTGTGCCTACCGCGCGTGACAGCTAGAGTCGCGAGGCCACCTTCATAGTGAGAGTCATGGTGATCGCTTGGAATGATCCGTGTGTCCTGGTTGCCGGGAGGCAGACTTGGATCCGGGCGATCGTAGCCGTCATAGGCGGAGCGATTCCAATGGTAGAACGGCGCGAGCGTAACGAGAATGCCCGGCTTGGCGGTGTGCACCCAGGAGAAATTCCCGAAGACATCCCGTTCGCGCTGAATATCGCGCACGCCGATGAACTGCTGATCGGCCGTGTTCGGAATTTTAAAATAGTCCGCTCGAGCCGACCCGACGAAGCGAAGTTGATCTGCCGACGTCGCGTTGAAAATCAGCGAAGTGAACCCGCCAACGCCGTTGTTATTGTCGTGCCGCTCTTGCCGTTCCGGCGTCATCAGGCCTACATCGGTGCGATTGACGCTTAGGCTTGTGTAGTACGCGAAACGATCCGTGTGATCACCGAAGCTGATCTGGCTATCGGTGGAATGGAAGCTGCCGTAGGTGGCAGCGAGTTCGATTTCACGGTTACGTTCGAAACCCGAGCGCGGAATGACATTGAAGACACCGTATGTCCGGTCACCGTATTCCGCGGAATAGCCGCCCCGCTGTATTTCCACGACATCAATGTCTTTGGGATCGAATTGTGGGCCAACGTTGGAAGCGATGTTGGTGTTCGGAACGGGCACGCCGTCGATCAGCCAGGACACCTGATGACCGCCGCGAATGTGCAACTGGTCGTGAACCATATAGGCGCCCGGCGTGTAGGCGGTAATGAATTCGAGGCTGTTCGTCCGGGAAGCGCCGGGCGTGGCTTGAATATCTTCACGCGTTAGTGTTGCCGATGCTGTGGAGAATCCTGCGTCAACCGGCTGCGCGGAATCGGTGACCTCCACGCTCTGGTGTATCGCGGCCAGTTCCATCGGAAAGTGAAGAAGCGGCGCGGAATCGGAGATCACGGTCAAATCCGACTTCACGTCGCGAAAGCCGTCCCGCACGATGTGGATCGTGTACAAGCCGGCAGGCACGGCATCTATCTGAAAACGTCCTTCTCCATCCGTGACGGCTTCCTTTTTCCAGTCGGACTGTCTTGACTGCAACACAACCTTCGCGCTCTCGATGGGCCGGTGTTGCGCATCGTGAACGATGCCGCGAACAGTGCCGAAGATTCCGGCAAACGTGATTCCCTGAGAAATTAGAAATAAGACCAGGCATGGCAAAAAGAGTTTGCGAAAAGCGAGGCGGCACAATCGAAAATGGCCTGACATGAATTCTTTCTCCTTGGAATAATGATTGATGCGCAGCGATGACGCCGCGACGCGAGTGGATCAGCGAACGTGAGTAGAAAGCGGTGCCTTAGGCAGCCGCAGGAACGAGTCGAGGTGGAGGAGAAAGCGGTTCGAGCGAACGCAGAAAATCCAGGGGTTTCGTCGCCTCGATCGGCGACTCGCTCCCGGCCGGCGCGATGACCATGACTGGCGAAGGCAGCACAAACGCGACGGCACTGACCATCGAGCGCTCTGAATCATGGCAGCAGGACATCGAGCAAGCCATCATTCCGGGCATGCCATGTCCGCAATCCATCTGATTCGCAGGTGCAACAGGAGCTTTTTGATGATGATGCCCCGCAATCGGGCATTGATCAGAAGTACAGCAAGAAGCTTGGTACGCGGACCACGCTGCCCCTGCCAAGGGCGCATAAAGCAAAACGACAACGAGCAAGCAGATGCTCGCAGAGATCGAACGCCAGCGTTTGAGACGTTGTAATTCCATTCGAAACCCAACCCAAGGCCGATCGAGGAATACTATGGCGTGAAACGCCATAGTTTGCAAGCGCAATCAGCCTAGGCCGGCTCCGATTCGTGCGACGTCGTTCCGCAGGTCAACTTGACTTAGGTTCAAGTGCGTCGCAGACTCAAAGCATGTCTCACATTTACATCCGATTGGACTTTGGCACGGACGAAGAAAAAGCGCAGTTGGCCCGGCACAAGCTCGACGGTTGGAAGCAAGCTTTCCGCTTGGACAAGAAGCTCCTCTACAAAGTAGCCCGCCCCGAGAGTCCTTCGGAGGAAGCGACGGCGAAGACTGAGACCGCGGAAAAGCCAGCGCCTGCCGCCAAAGCCAAGGGAAAGACGAAAGGCAAATCGAACGACTCTGGTGCAGAAAAGTCCGGGCCCGCCACAGATGGCAAAGTAAGTTTGCTCGTGCGTTTGTACTTTTCCTCCCACGAAAAACTTTCTGAGCAGCGCTGGGTTGCGCGTATCCCGTTGGAGGAGCCTTTTAAGAGCGCATCCCCGAAGGTGATCCTGACCTCCGATCCGGAATTCGAGAAAGCCAACCAGCAGTTCGAATCGCTCGATTAGCCCCCGCCCCACCAACGCTTGGTATTGGAGCAAGCCCTGATAAGGCCAATTTGGTCTGTTTCTACCACGGCTCGGATGCGCTTGGCGGGTCAATTTGAGTAGTCGAACAACGAAATCCGCTATAATTGAATTCCGCGGACGCAAAGAACCCCGATCCCAACGCGAGGGCAGAACGAATGGCGTCAGAAACGCGCGTCAAAGTGGGAAAACTTGACGCCCCCAAAGTTCATGGCCTCGACCACGAAACCCTGATTCGCCTTTATCGCACGATGTATTTATCGCGACGGCTCGATGACCGCGAGATCCAGCTCAAACGCCAGAACAAAATCTATTTTCAGATTTCCAGCGCCGGGCACGAAGCAATTACTGCCGTCATGGGACTCTTCCTCCGTCCCGGCGTTGACTGGTTTTACCCGTACTACCGCGATCGCGCTCTTTGCCTGATGCTTGGCGTAACTCCCCTGGAGAACCTTCTCGCGGCCGTCGGAGCAAAGGATGACCTCAGCTCCGGCGGCCGGCAGATGCCCTCCCACTGGGGCCACGCGAAGTGGAACATCGTCAGCAAATCCTCCTGCACGGGGACGCAGTTCGTCCAAGCTGTGGGCGCCGCCGAAGCCACTCTTTATTACCAAGGCCGCCCCAAGGCCCTGGCCCAGGCAAAGAAGGCGCCGCTCGGGGAACACGTGAGCCACGAGCCCGATGAAATCGTGTACGTCTCAGGTGGTGACGGCTCCACCAGCGAGGGCGAATTCTGGGAATCCCTGAACGTCGCTTGCCTCAAGAGGCTTCCGCTCCTCTATCTCATCGAAGATAACGGCTACGCCATTTCGGTTCCTGTGGAAGTACAAACTGCCGGCGGAAGCATTTCAAAACTCGTCCGTGGTTTTCCGGGATTGCACGTTGCGGAAGTCGACGGCACGGATCCTTTCGAAAGCTACTCCACGTGCAAGGAAGCAGTGCAGTATTGCCGCGAGCGCCGAGGCCCAGTGCTCATCCACGCGCATGTGACGCGTCCGTATTCCCACTCGCTCTCCGACGATGAGAAGCTCTACAAATCCGTGGAAGAGCGCGAAGAAGAAGCCCGACGCGATCCACTTTCAAAATTGGCTCTAGTGCTGGTTCGCGAAGGCGTGCTCGACCAGAAGCAGATCGAATCCCTGGAAGCCGAAATCGACAACGAAGTCCGCGAAGCCGCGGATCAGGCTCTTGCCGCCGAAGAGCCTTCCGTCGACTCGATTCAAACGAACGTCTATTCGCCTGAGGTGGATCCCGCCTCTCCCGCATTCGAATCGCAACCGCATTTCCATGGCGCGCCCAAGACCATGGTCGAAATGGTTGCCGCAACGCTCTCTGACGAAATGGCGCGTGACGAGCGCATCACGATTTTTGGCGAAGACGTGGCCGACGCCAGCCGTGAAGACAGCCTCAAGCACGTGAAGGGGAAGGGCGGGGTTTTCAAAGCGACCGCGGGGCTGCAACGCAAGTATGGGGGCGATCGCGTTTTCAATTCGCCGTTGGCGGAAGCCAGCATCGTCGGCCGTGCCATTGGCATGGCGACCCGGGGCTTGAAACCCGTGGCGGAGATTCAGTTTTTTGACTACATCTGGCCTGCCATGATGCAGATTCGCGACGAGCTCTGCGTGATGCGTTGGCGTTCGAACGGCGCTTTCAAAGCGCCCGTGGTGCTTCGCGTGCCGATCGGAGGTTATCTGACTGGTGGCGGCGTGTACCACAGCCAGAGCGGCGAATCGATCTTCACCCACTGTCCCGGCCTACGCGTGGTGATGCCTTCTACCGCCCTGGACGTAGCCGGCCTTTTGCGCACGGCCATCCGCTGCGATGACCCGGTCCTGTTCCTCGAGCATAAACACCTCTACCGCCAGCCCTACAACCGCTCGGAAAATCCCGGACCGGATTTTACGATTCCCTTTGGGAAGGCGCGCACGGTAAGAGAAGGTACGGATGTAAGCATCATCACCTACGGCGCCTTGGTCCATCGCACGGAGGTAGCCGCAGCGCAGTTGGAACGCGAAGGTATCTCGGTGGAGATCGTCGATCTTCGCTCAATCTCCCCGTATGATTGGGAAGCTATTGCCGCCACCGTTCGAAAGACGCACCGGGTCATCGTGGCCTACGAAGACATGCTGAGCTGGGGCTACGGCGCGGAAATCGCAGCGCGCATCGCCGACGAGCTGTTCGAAGAGCTGGACGCCCCCGTGAAACGCGTGGCCGCCATGGATACATTCTGTGCCTATCAGCCAAAGCTCGAGGACGCAATCCTTCCGCAGACGAGCCATATCAGGGCCGCGGTGAAGCAGCTCTTGGAGTATTGAGCCAATTGGGTTTAGACCGCCGATTCAGGAAACTTTCCTTGATTCATTTACGTATTAGGTATAGGAATGCAAGCCAGAACTACTCCGTGGGGGTGACTTGATGAATTGCCCAAATTGCCAAAAGGACATCGCGGCCGGGTCGAAGTTCTGTTACAACTGCGGCGCAAAACAGCCAGAAGCAGCGGCGCCATCTGCTCCTCCTGCTTACAACTCGCGCAAGAGGCTTGTGCGCTCGATTAACGATCGAAAGATCGCGGGTGTCTGCGCGGGAGTCGCGGACTATTTCGATCTCGATTCAGTCCTGGTCCGTGTGTTGTGGGCACTAGCGGTCCTCTGCGCGGGGACGGGGGTCTTGCTCTATATGATCCTCTGGATCGCCGTGCCGGAAGGCTACACGGGAGTGTCCGCGACATCGACCGCGGCGTCGTCCTAGGTCGCTATCCCCTGGGGCAAACTTTCAACCTTTCGACCTTTGAGAAAACCTAGTTCTGCTCTTTCCGTTTTCAAACAGCGGATAGTCGAGCGAAATCGTTCCTGCTCCCACGGTAGCCAGCGCGAAGCAGGCCGTCAGCAATGTCAAAGGAAATTCGTATTCGTGCACGGCCAAATAGCCGACGTTGCTGTGCACTTTCCAGATCGCCACTCCCATTTCAATCGCGAGCAATAGCGCCGCTCCACGCGTAAACAATCCCAAGACCAGTAGAATCCCGCCGAAGACTTCCAACACCCCTGCGATATACACGAAATTCCCCGGCAGCCCGTGCTGCACAAAAAATCCCTGCATCCCTGCGCCCTGATGTGCCAGCTTCGGATAGCCGTGAGAAAAGAAAATGATCCCCAGGGCCAATCGCAGGGCCAGCAAAGCCACTGGCTGAAGGGAATTGAGGGACTTCATCGAGTGTCCTCCGCGATCCGGACCAAAATTTGGCGCTCTGGGCACTCGCATCTTAGCAGAAACGGAATGCCCTCAGTGGCCGTGGCGCTAACAAACTTTCAGGTACAATCTTTATGGAATCAACAGAGACGGACGCGGAATGACGGCGAAGGCCATGAACGTGGATGTCGTTGACGGCGCATGAAGAGAAAACTCCTCATTGCCGTGCCTTTGCTTTGCCT
>Ga0137415_10006057_pt1 | contig 11976 bp, 11 predicted proteins | sample CZODoug3_1_1_16f_FD_183082 | JGI IMG/M metagenome (GOLD analysis project Ga0137415, IMG submission 183082) | Vadose zone soil fungal communities from Angelo Coast Range Reserve, California, USA - CZODoug3_1_1_16fungal (Hybrid Assembly) | ecosystem: Environmental > Terrestrial > Soil > Vadose...
CGGCCAACCTCGGCGGCCGTGTGCGGATCGCCGGTCGCTGCCCACATCCGCATCCGGTCCTGCCAGGGGCGCGGCCAGATGTTGACGTGGCGATGGGTGAAGTGCTTGCCCTCCCAGGAAAACGGCCCGTCCTGGTGGGTGAGCGCCTTGCCGATGAGGTCAATTGCCTCCCAGTAGCGCTCGATGTTATTGACCGGGTTGGCATTGGCCGACGCCATCTCGGTCCCGCCCGATTTCACGAAACCGAGCTCGAGACGGCCGCGGGAGATCACGTCCGCGATGGCATACTCTTCGGCGACGCGCACCGGCTCGCGGCGCAGCGAGATAAGCGTTCCAAGGCTCAAGATGCGTGCCTTTCGCGTCTGCCGCGCGAGGATGCTGACGAGCATCGGGTTCGAGCCAACGAGCGAGTTGATGCCGGCGTGATGCTCTGTCGCGCATACGTTGAGGCCCATCTCGTCGCAGAGGAGATATTCGTCGATCACCTCCTCGAAGAGATCTGCAGCGACCCGCGGGTCGCAGTAACGATTGGGCAGGCTGGCACGCACCGAGTCGGCCGCGTCGAGCACCGCCTTTGGCACGTCGGGATAGGGCACCTCGCACATCCACCAAGCATCCATCGCGGCCTCTCCGAAGAGTTAGGGTCTGTCAGCAGCCGAGGAACTCGAAAACTCGATCGGCGAGCGCATCCGGCCGCTCGAACTCGGGGTGATGCCCGGCCCCGTCGATGAGAGCGAAGCGCGCGCCAGGGATGAGCGACGCGTAAGCGCGGCCGTAGGCCGGCTTGACCACGCCGTCGGAATCCCCCCAAAGCACCAGCGTCGGGAGCTCGATGCGGCCGAGCCATCGTTTGAGACGCGGGTTGTACATGTAGGGCTCCCAGCCATAAAGGCTGAGCGCCTCCCAGTTGCGCGCGTGCCGCGTAAGCGCTTCGTCCGAAAGCATATCGAAGTCGGGTGCCGAGCGTTGGGGATCGTGCCAGCTCAGTCGGCGCACGGTGTCGGGATGGGTGTTGAAAACGTCGAGGATGTCGGGCGTCTCGCGATCGCCGAGCTTGATGCCGAGCGCATCCACGAGCACGAGACGGTCGAGCCGGTGCGGGCAGGAGGCAGCGATTTCGGCGGCGAGCCAGCCCCCGAACGAGGCGCCGATAAGCGTGACCTTGTCATCCGGTAGTCCGTCGAGGAACTCGCGGTAGAGCTGGACGAGGTCGTAGACAGTTTCGAAGTCTTTGGGCCGCGCCGAGGCGCCGAAGCCCGGATGCGACGGGGCGATGACGGAGGCTCTGCGGGACAGAAGCTCGAGAAAACGAGCATTCGGGTCGAGCGTGTGAAAGCCGTGCAGGAAGACGATCACACGCCCAGTACCGCGCCGAACGATCTCAAGATCGACGTCGCGGACCGTGAACCGATCGGCGCGCGCCGATATTGCCTGGGTCATGCCCGCCTCCTGGCCGGTTCATGGCGTTCCTCCCGTCAGCTTGGAATAACGGAACGCAACTCAAGCGCAGTGCTACTGTGGCAGGCGTTCCGCTCGCTGGCAACGGTTGTACGGTCGTAGTGTCGCGCGTCCACTGAAGCGAGGGAACTTGGAAACTGCGGAGTAGTGCAACAGGCTGCTGCACAAGACGGTTAGACATTCGCGTCTCGGACTCAAGCGGCAACAACTCGTCGCTTCAGCGTGCTCGAACATGTTCGAGTGGAATCGGCGAAGCGTGGTCGTGGTCAACTGTGGAAAATCACGAGTAAGCACGAGATACATGCACCACACCGCGATCCCAACGGATTTCGCAAATCGCATAAGATCGGAACTCGCAGTGACCCAGCACGGGCCCCGCTTCAGGCTGACCAAGCCCGTGCGATCGTCGCAATATTGAATCCGGTCAATGGAAAAATCTTGCCCCCACAGAAAAATATGAAGCGTCGCTGCCATGCCATTTCAAGATTTTCGCGAATTTCTTGACGCTCTCCGCAAGCAAGGCGAATTATTGGACATTGAACGGCTGGTGGCGCTCGATCTCGAGGTCGCCAAGGTCCTGCGCAAGAGTACCGCTATCGGCGGCCCCGCCCTTGTCTTCAAGAAAAACGGCACCCGAGGGCACCGCAAAGGCGAGACGGACGATTCTCGGATCTGAGGGAGCCAAGCCATGACGCTGGGAAGCCGAGGCAAGGAGGCTGGGAGGGCGGCGGTGACGATGGACACGGTGCCGGCCGGTGCCGCAGCGGCGACGCTCGGCGAGCACCACTGGCGTGTGGCGGCAATCGCGCTGCTCTCGGTGCGGATCGTCCAGGGCTTCATCTACTGGGGTGGCGGCTCGCGCCGCTTCATCTACGACCCACAGAAGCTCGACCCGGACGCGCACTCCTGGATGGCGAGCAAATTCCAGAGTGCGATGCCCGGCGCACTGCTTGGCACCGATCACCTGATCGCCTTCCTGCTGCATCACTTCTGGCTCCTCTACCCCGCCCTGATCCTGTTCAGCGCCGCCGAATTGATCGCCGGCACGGCGCTGGTGGCCGGGCTGATGACACGGCTGGCGGCGCTGGCCTCGATTGGCTTTGCGATCGTGATGATGCTGATGTTCGGCTGGCAGGGTGGCACCTGCATCGACGAATGGACGATGGCGGCGTGTAATCTCGCGATGGGTGCCACTTTGGTGCTCGCCGGAAGCGGCGCCTATTCGCTCGACAATGTCCTGCTGAAGCGCAATCCCGGTCTGGTCGACCGCGCCTGGTTCCGCTGGCTTGCCGGCAGCCTGCCGTTGCCGCTCACAGACACAGCATTCCGCAATCTCGGACTCGCGGTACTGGCCGCGGTGCTGGCCTTCAACATCGGAACCTACAGCTATTATCGCGGCTCGGTTGTCACGCCGTATCACAGCGGGCGGGTCAGCCCTACGCAACACCACTTCGCGCTCGGCAACGGCGCTCTGCTGCCGGATGGTGGCGTGAGATTCCACATCTACCTTGACGGCGGTACGCCCGACACACCGGCCCACATCATGAAGGCGGAGCTGACCGGCGACGACGGCCAAGCGCTCGAAACCTGGAACACCGAGACGCTGACCCGACTATCGGCAGATTCCATCCGCAACGACTTCGCCTACAACAAATTCCAGGCGGGTCCCTACGGTATTGTCGCTGCGATGGGCGCGATGGCGACCATCACGCTGCCGCCGCAGCCGAACGCTCCTCTGCCCGCAGGCGGGACCACCACTCTGAGGCTGACCGACGTCGACGGGGACAGCTTCAGCCTGAAGCTGACCGCCGGGGGCGCGAACCGCTGAGTTCCGGACCGTCAGGCGGCAACGGCGTCGGGGCGGCAGGGTGGGCGGATGTGACTATGAACATGAAGCGCATCTGAGAACTCCTCCTGAGGCGAGCTGCCAGCGCCATCGCCGCGGAACGGTCTCGCTATTTAAGTCGACGAACCAGCCCGCGGCAGATCGACATGCGCTTTGTATAAAATCGCGCCCGGCTCTACCCGACCGACAAACTTGATGCGTGAGACCAGAGAATATGGCGACCTGCCGTGGTCAAGGCGACTCGGGATGACCGGTGACGATGCAGCCTGACGATCACGCGGGAGCTTCTCTCGAAAGATCGTGGCACAATGCACCACGATTTCGCCGGATCAGACACCTAGATCATGCTGTCGAGCCGGACGTAGCTTGCCTCCATTCCGTGCTCCATGCCGGTCGCGAGCATGCGCGACCTGGTTTCGGCATCGGGCAGGGTCATGCGCATTGTCATCAACGTACCGGCGCCGTCCGGATCGAACCTCGTTTCCACGTGATTGTCCGGCGTCGGGTCGGGCAAATACATGCGCTCGACATGGACGATTCTGCTGGAGGGCTCCAGTTCCAGATACTCGCCTGTCAGATAAAATCCGGTGCCGTCCCCGATTGTCCACTCGTAGCGGATCTTCCCGCCTGGACGGGCCTCGCTGATGCAAACGGGCATCGTCGTACCCGCAGGACCGAGCAGCCATTTCTGGATGAGCTTCGGCTCCGTGTGCGCGCGGTACACGGCTTCTGGCGACGCAAAAAGCGCCTCGTCACCACAACAAATCGATCACCTTCGGTCGAAATCGTCATCTTGCTCATAGCGTTTCCTCTCCATTCCCTGAATTCAGCGCCGCCAGTACCTCATCCAACTTTTCATAGTTTTTCGCCAAAGCCTCTCGCAGCACCGCAAGCCATTGATCGATCACTTCAATTCCGGCCTTTGCGAGCCGGCAAGGTCGCTTCGTGCCGTCAGCTCTGCGGACGATGAGTCCCGCGCCCTCGAGCACCTTCAGGTGCCGCGAGATCGCGGGTTGGGACATCTCGAACGGCGCCGCCAGCTGCATCACCGTCGCCTCGCCTAGAACAAGACGGGCGAGGATCGCCCGACGAGGCGCGTGCAGCTTGACAATCGACAGCGTATGTTCTCTTTTTGTTCTCGCCGTTGAGAGCTCGTCGAAATGTCACAGGTGAACGGTCGGATGGATATGACGGCCACCATCCTCCATGCGGACCTGGATGCCTTCTATGCCTCGGTCGAGCAGCTGCTCGACCCGTCCCTGCGCGGCAAGCCTATCGCCGTCGGTGGAGGGGTTGTGCTGGCCGCTTCCTACGAAGCCCGGGCCTTCGGGGTCCGTGGCGGCATGCCAGGTCGGCGGGCGCGTGAACTCTGTCCGCACCTCACTTTCGTCAGCGGCCATTTCAAGGACTACCAACGGCTGGGCGACGCCGCCATCAAGGTGGTCGGTGATTTCACGCCCTTCGTCGAGCGGATGTCCATCGATGAGGCCTTTGCCGACGTGGCGGGCTGCACCCATCTCTTCGGGTCGCCGGCCGAAATTGCGCAGGCGATCCGGCGCCGTGTGCGGGCGGAGCTTGGCCTTCCGATCTCGGTCGGCGTGGCGCGCACCAAGCATCTGGCGAAGATCGCATCGCAAGTGGCCAAGCCCGACGGGCTGGTCGTCGTCGATCCCGACACCGAACTGGACTTCCTGCATGACCTGCCCGTCGAGCTGATGTGGGGCGTGGGCCCGGTCACCAAGGCGCAGCTGGCCGAGATCGGCGTGCTGACCATTGGACAGTTGGCGAAGACACCGGGACGGTCGCTCGGGCAATTGCTCGGTCCGGCGGCGGGAGAGAAGCTCGCAGCGCTGGCGTGGAATCGCGATCCACGGGAAATCAAGACGTATCGCCGGTCACGATCGGCGGGAGCACAGTCAGCGATCGGCAAGAAGCCTGCTGAAGAGCGAATTTTCCGACCCACATTGGGTCATCTAGCGGATAGGATCGGTGCCCGGCTTCGGGCCAAATCCCTGGCCGGTCGAACCGTGACGGCCCGCGTTCGCTTCGCCGATCTGCATTCGGTCACTCGCTCCGTAACGCTCGACGCGCCGATTTCTGCGACTGTGAGCCTTGCCGAGATCGCCGAGGAGCTTGTGCGCGCGGTCCTCGCGCATCACCCCCACGAGAGGTATATCTCGCTCTTGGCGATCTCCGTGTCGAATCTCGAGAAGGACCGAGGCCTGCAACTTGAACTCGCACTCGGGCTTGAAAACGAGGGGCGCCGGCCCGGCACCAAAAGAGGCATGGCGCGTTGCGCCGCCGATCGCGCCGTCGACGCGATCCGCGATCGCTTCGGATGGGGGGCGGTCGGATACGGGTCGGTCGCGTTGGGAATTTTCCGTTCCGTTCCCGACGCGTTTCGCGAACTCGCCGAACGGGACCTGTGATCAACAGCGCTGAAGAAACTGTCGCGCCACATCCTCAGCCGATGTTATTTCGAAAGCTCGGACAACAGGACGCGCAGCGAACTGAGCGGGCCGCGCGCGATGAACTGAACCGCTTCATTCACCGCTTCTATTTTGAGCGATTCAAAGACCGGACAGATCGCGAGCTAACGACAGACTGCGATGTTTGCTCAGTCAGCATGCTGGCAGCTTTTTTACCATGATAAAATAGCGGCTGGTCCTCTGTTAACAGGTCGCTAAAGTCCCTGCGCCCTGTCGCGGATCCGCAGCATCTCGGCGACCGACCATCGAAGGAATTGGCAATGAATGCACTGAGCAAGATCCGGCAGATCGACTACACTGTCGTCTTCGCGCGCGACATGGCGGCGATGCGAAAGTTCTATGAGAACGTGATGGGGTTCCCGCTGAAGGGCACGCTCGGGGAAAGCTGGATCGAGTACAACGTCGGCTCGAACACCTTGGCGCTCACGGCATATGGCCAACGGTTCAACGACACCCCTCCGCCCGCGGGCGCCCTGTCGATACAGATGGCCTTCCGCGTCACGCCAGGCCAGGTCGCCGAATGCGCGGCCGCCCTCGAAGCCAAAGGGGTGCCGCTCCACTCCCCGCTCACCGACCAGCCCTGGGGCCATCGCACCATCTTCTTCCGCGATCCCGACGGCAACGTGCTGGAGATATTTGCCGACATCTGAAGGCGGGCTGGCCGTTCGGCACTATTAGCTCGGCCCGCATCGACCTGTGACCAACAACGCTGCACAAGCGGTCGCGCCACTTCGCGACCATCGGGTGATCGGCCGCAAGGATCACGCGAGCGTGAGGAGCCCGGGCCTATTGGCGTAGCGCCAGGGCAGGATCGGCTCGCTTGTCGCCGCTTTCCACGCCGGCGACGTGCTGGGCGATCGCACCGGCGACTTCCTCGGCATGGGTCGAAATCATGAAATGGGCGGCTCCGGCGATCGTGGCGACCGAGGCGTTGGCCATGCATTGAGCCAAAAGCTCGTTCGCACGCCGCATGGCCGGATGACTGGCACCACCCCGCAGGACGAGGGCCGGGACGTCGATGTTCGCAAGACAAGCGGGCGTGAGCTGAAAATCATAGGCGCTCGCCCAATCCAGGATGTTCACCGGCGTCGTGTCGACGGCATAGCGGCGAACGCGTTCCGGCCAGCCGGAGAACGTCCCGGCGCCGCCATAGAAGTCGATCATCAATTCGATCGCCGCCGTCTCGCCGGCCCTGAAGGCATCGAAATAGACGTCGGTCATTTCCCGGAAGGCGCGATAGTGCCGGTGCTCTCCCGCATGCCGCAGCAGTTCCGGCACGGGGGCCTCGATGATCACCAGGCTGAGCAACGGCACCCGCTTCCTGAGCGCGACGGCGAGTGCCGCCGCGCCGCCGAAGGAATGGCCGACGAGATGCACCGGAGAGGCCGCGCGCCGAACGACGGCTTCGAGGATCTCGGCCTCGTGGCAAATATCGGCATCCCGCACGGTGCGGCGTTCGGCTGTGCCGCCATATCCGAGCAGGCTTGTCGTCACTGAGCGCACGCCGTTTCCCAGCTGGGAGAGGATGGGCCGCCATGCGGCGCCGGTGCTGCACGAGCCCGGCACGAGCACGACGGTCGGCCCCGCTCCACTTTCCGCATAGTCGATGCAGCCGCTTTCGTCCTCGATCATGGCTTGGGGTCTTCCCGATCGACGAACCCGCGGCCGGGCAGCGGGAGAAGCATGGCGACATGCTGCCGGTAGCGCCGATACCGGTCGCCGAACATCCGGATGAGATCGCGCTCTTCGAGCTGGATGGCGATCAGGATGTAGCCGGTGGTCGCCAGCGCGAACAGCAGATGCCCTGCCGTCATCGACGGCGTGGCCCAGAAGGCGAGCAGAAAACTCAGGTAGATCGGATGCCTGACGTGCCGGTAGAGAAGCGGCGCGCGGAATTGCGGCTCCGGCAGCTTTCTGCCGAGCAGGCGCGCGAACACCTGGCTCAGCCCGAAAAGCTGGAAATGGCTGATCAGGCAGGTGCTGATGAACAGCAGGCCCCAGCCAAACCAGAAGACCACGTTGATGAGCGCCGCAGCGATCGGATTGTGCACCGTCCAGATCGGCTCGGGGATCGGCCGCCACTGCCAATACAGGACCACCAGCACGAGGCTGGCGAGAAGGACATAGGTACTGCGCTCGACCGAAGCAGGCACGAGGCGCGTCCACCAGCGCTTAAAACCTTCCCGCGCCATGACGCTGTGCTGCACGGCGAACAGCCCGAGCAGCATCGTATTGATGAGCAGGCTCTCGAGGAACGGTCCCGCCACGCCCGAGTCGATCGATTTCGGAACGACGAAATTGCCGACGAAACCGATGGCATAGAGCAGGGAGAAGAGAAAGACGCCGTAGGCGCCGATGCCGTAGAGGACCGCAAGTAGGCCTGCCATTGTTGCTCCTGACCGATTCGAGAATTCGGGTTGTCGGGAGAAACTAAAGGCAGCCGTGGCCGATTCTTATCCAATTCGCGCCACAGCTATCCCGTGCACGAAATTTTGATCCGCAATCGGCGCTCGAAATCTGTATATGTCGTCCCCCGCCATGCTTGCCCGCCCTCAAGAACCCTCGAGCCCAAACCTGCTGCCGCGCGGCGTACGGCGCGCGCTCGACGCAATGCGCGCGAACGTGGGCCGCGACTGGAGCGTGGTCGATCTGGCGGCCGCGGCCGGCGTATCGAGCAGAACACTTCAGCGCCAGTTCAAGATGTTTCTCGACAAGACGCCGGGCGCCGCGCTTCGTGACATCCGGTTCGACGGCGCGCGCCGAGAGCTCCTGCAGAGTTCGCCCGATGCCAAAGTGATGGACCTCGCCCTGCGCAGCGGCTTTGCGCATTGCGGGCGGTTTTCCATCGAGTACCGCCGCCGCTATGGCGAGACGCCGTCGCAAACCCTGAAGCGGCAAGCCGTCTTGACCGGCGTCCTCGCATCGATGCCGTCATTCTTTGCCTCCGGTCGCGATCGGTTGACCGTCGTCCTGGAGCCGATCGAGTCCAGCCCGGAGAATGGCGAGATCGCCCGCCTCGTTGCCGACGAGCTTGCCACCGCTCTGGCGCGGGCCGGCGTTGCCGTCGCAAGAGAGCCGAGGTCGGCGCGCTATCGTCTCACCGGCGTCCTGCGGGGATGGAGCTGGCAAACGCGCCTGACCCTTCGGCTGATCGAGGCCGACACGGGCCGTCACTTGTGGGCGCACCGTGCCGATGGCGCCATCGGGGAGGACTCCGCGCCCCGCGAGCATCTTGCCACGAGAATCGCCGCGGCCCTTCAGCCCTGCCTGCGCCTTGCCGAGATCGATCGCGCCCAGCAGAAGCCGGACGGCGAGCTCGGCCCGCACGACCTTGCGCTCAGGGCCCTGCCCGGCGTCCTCTCTCTCGATGCCGAGGGAAATGCGCGCGCCCTCGACCTGCTGGAACGCGCGATGGCTCTCGACCCCAACCATGCGCTGGCGATCGCACTCGCCGCGTGGGCGCACGTCCAGCGCGTCGTCTATCATTTCACCGCGTCTCCCGTTGAGGAGCGCGCGCGAAGCGCCGACCTGGCGCGCAAGGCACAGGCCCTTGCCGCCGACGCGACGGGGCTTGCCGTGCTCGGCAACGCCCTCACCTTGCTGCACGACCTCGAGACGGCGGACCTGGTCATCCGCAAGGCGCTCTCGGTCGACGGCGGCTCGGCGTGGGCCTGGGGCCGCCACGGGTGGATCGACCTGTACAAGGGCGACGCCGAATCGGCTATCGAGCGGTTCAAGATCGCGCTCGACCTTGCGCCGCACGACTCCTTTGCGTTCAACAACCTGGTCGGGATCGGCTGTGCGCATTTCGAGGCCGGCCGCTATCTCGATTCCGCCCGTTGGCAGGAGCGCGCGCTGGTCGAGCATCCATCGGCGACCTGGGTCCACCGGACGCTCTGTCCCGCCTATGTGCTGGGCGGCGCCCAGTCCGAGGCGCAGCGCAGCCTCGCCGCCCTGCAGGAACGATATCCGGGCCTCACAGTCTCGGCGGTGCAGCAGGGCCTGCCACCGATGTCGCAACGCTACAGTGATCGTCTTTTCGACGCCCTGCATACCGTCGGACTTCCGGCCTAGGCCCTTGGCCGCATTGACCTACTTGCAGCCGGGCTCCGGTGCGATCTCTCCGAGGGCGCGCACGGTGACGAGGGCGCGTCCCTGGGTCTTGGCGAGGAACATGTTCATGGTCGCGTGATGATTCTTGCCGATCGTCACCGGCCCTGTCGGTGATTTGATCTCGACGCCCGCGAGGGCATCGATCATCGCTTCCTTGTCGACTTTGCCCGCCCTTTCGACCGCCGCCTTGAGCGCGATCAGCGCGTTGTGATGCGTCATCACGTAGTTCGACACCGTGGCCCCGGCACCGGATTCCGCCCGGACCTTGGCGACGAACGCCTTGGCGGACGGATCGTCACTCGTCGCCACGAACGGCACCACCACGAACATGTTCTGGCCCTTGCCGCCGAACCCGCCGAGATCGGTCTCGGACAGTCCGAGAAACGCGATGGTCGTGTCCTTCAGCAATCCGAGGCTGTCGGCCTGCGGGATGAAGCCAAGGCCGTCGCCTTTCAGCGCGAACAACAGGACCTTTGGCTTCGCCGCCGCGATCCGGGCGATCAGCGGGGTGAAATCCTTCTCCGTGCCGGTGGTGTATTCGGTGCCGACGACCTTGCCGCCGAGCTTTTCGATGATCGGCTGCGCGGCCTCGAACATCTTGTGCGGCCAGGCATGGTCGGCGCCCAACATGAAATAGCTGTTGCCGAAGGTTCGAGTCATGTAGGGCAGCAGCTGGGCGAGCTCCTGATTGGGAACCGTGCTGAACGAGAAAATGTATCGGCTGCACTGGCCGCCTTCGTAGTTCGTGGCGTAGAGCAGCGGCATCTTCAGGCTCTCGACCACGGGCGCGATGGCATCGAGATTTCTCGAGGTGATGGGCCCGACGAGGGCCAGCACGTCCCCGCGCCCGGCCAATTTGCGTGTCGCCTCGATCGCGACCGCCGGATCGGTCTTGTCGTCTTCGTAGACCACTTCGACCGGCCGGCCGAGGATCCCGCCGGCCGCGTTGATGTCCTTGACCGCAAGGTCGAGTCCGAGCTTCGCCTGCCTGCCATAAAGCTCGACGCCGCCGGAGAACGGCAAAACCGCGCCGATCTTGATCGGCTCGGCAGAATTTGCGCTCGTTGAATGAACGATCCATAGGCAGCAGACCAGCCAGACAAACGCAAATTTTTTCATAATTGTGGCCCGATGTGACGCATTCAGCGCAGGGCTCGCACCACGGCGTCCGTCACGTCCGGCTTCTGCCCACCCCAGGTGATGCGCAGATAGTTCGCAAGCTCGGCGGCTTGTCGATCGCTGAGCTTGTCGGCGAAGCCCGGCATCGCCTGCAGGCTGGCGCGGTGCGGAAAATTCTCCGGCCCGATGCCGTCCAGCATCGCCACGATCAAGTTGCGCGAATCGGCAAGCCGCAGCGTGCTGTTGTTGCGCAACGCCACCACCGTGTTCGGCATACCGCTGCCGTCGAGGCCGTGGCAGCCGGCACACAGGGCTACATAGTTGGTCCGCCCCGCGCCGTTTGCCGCCGCCTCGAGGACCGCCGGGTCGGCGGCCGGCAGCGGCGCGGTTGGCGGCGGCCTGTCGCCGAGGAGATAGGTCACCACGGCATCATTGTCTTCCGCCGTCAGGTTTCGCGTGCTGAGCACGATCACCTGATGCATGTCGCCGAACGCCGAGCCTCGACTGGCGATGCCGCGGCTGAGATATGTGCGCAGCGACGCGGCCGTCCAACCGCGCGACGCGAGCCCGGCCGGCGTGATGTCGGGTGCGGCGACGCGGCCGAGCGCGAAGCCTGCCAACGGCTGCGACAACTCCATCTGTCCCAGGATGCCACGGGGCGTATGACATTCGCCGCAATGCCCGAGCACATCCACCAGATAGCGGCCGCGCCGCCATGCGGCGGAGCTTCCGGTCGATGCCGCGGGAATGGTGTCGGTCAGAAACAGCAGGTTCCATCCCATCATTCCCAGGCGGATGTTGTAGGGGAAACCGAGCTCCGTCCGGAGGTTCGCCACCTTCATCGGCCGCAGCTGCATCACATAGGCGTAGATCGCATCGGCGTCCGCCCGCGTCATGCCGCGATAGGACGTGTAGGGCATTGCCGGATAGAGCTGCTGCCCGTCGCGCCTG
>Ga0137415_10006058_pt1 | contig 11975 bp, 6 predicted proteins | sample CZODoug3_1_1_16f_FD_183082 | JGI IMG/M metagenome (GOLD analysis project Ga0137415, IMG submission 183082) | Vadose zone soil fungal communities from Angelo Coast Range Reserve, California, USA - CZODoug3_1_1_16fungal (Hybrid Assembly) | ecosystem: Environmental > Terrestrial > Soil > Vadose...
ACCACCGCGGATTCCGTTAATCTAAAGTCTATGGTACCGCACACCGCTCGGCCGCCAGGCGATTCCTACGCGTGATGCCGCGGAAGCGACGAGGTTTAGGGCGTAGGCTACAGGGTGGATGCGGGATGCTGGCCCGGACTCCGTAAGGCGCTCGGAGCGGGTTTTATCGCGCCCTCATTACTTTTAGTTTGCCGGAGTGCCCATGCGGTCAAGACATGCCATCAAGCAGCCGAACGAGTTGCCCCATGCCGAGTGACCAGGACATCTACCTATTCCGGGAGGGCACGCTTGCGAACGTTCACCGCATGCTGGGCTGCCACCTTGTCGAACCGGGCCCCGGCGCCGCCTTTGCCGTCTGGGCCCCCAACGCGTCCGCCGTATCGGTGATGGGAGATTGGAATGGGTGGAATCCCGACGCGAACCACCTATCGCCCCGGCCCGATGGATCGGGCATTTGGGAGGGAGTCCTGGACGAGGTGCAACATGGCCAAGCGTATAAGTATCGCATCGTTTCCCGCGATGGATCCAGGCTGGACAAGGCGGATCCGGTCGGCTTTTTCTGCGAACTCCCGCCCGCCACCGCGTCGCGCGCCTGGAGACTGGATTACGAATGGGGCGACGGAGCATGGATGTCGTCCCGCGGCGCGCACAACGGACTCGCAGCGCCGATGGCGATCTACGAGGCGCATCTGGGCTCGTGGCGCCGCAAGGACGGCGAATTCCTGAACTACCGCGAACTCGCGCATGCGATGGCGGACTATTTGAAGGATCTGGGTTTTACGCACGTCGAACTCATGCCCATCACCGAGCACCCGTTTTACGGCTCGTGGGGTTATCAGACGACCGGATATTTCGCGCCCACCGCGCGGTACGGCACCCCGCAGGATTTGATGTACTTCGTCGACCACCTGCACAACCACGGCATCGGTGTGATCCTGGACTGGGTGCCCTCGCACTTTCCCGACGATGCTCATGGATTGGCCCAATTCGACGGCACGCATTTGTACGAGCATTCCGATCCGCGCCAAGGATTTCACCCGGAATGGAATTCGGCCATTTTCAACTACGGCCGCAACGAAGTGCGCAGCTTCCTGATTTCATCGGCGCTGTTCTGGTTCGAGAAATATCACATCGATGGCATCCGCGTGGATGCCGTGGCATCGATGCTGTATCTCGACTACGCGCGCAAGCACGGCGAATGGATTCCGAACCGCTTCGGAGGCAGGGAGAATCTGCAAGCCATCGAGTTTCTACGCACCTTGAACGAAGCCGTCTATCGGGACCATCCGGATGCAACGATGATTGCAGAGGAATCGACGGCGTGGCCCATGGTCTCGCGGCCCACCAGCATGGGCGGCCTGGGCTTCGGCCTGAAATGGAACATGGGGTGGATGCACGACACGCTCGTGTACATGAAGCAGAATCCGCTGTTTCGCCAGTACCATCATGGGACGCTCACCTTCTCCTTGATTTATGCGTTCAACGAGAACTTCGTCTTGCCGCTCTCGCATGACGAAGTGGTGTACGGCAAGGGCTCGCTGATCGGGAAGATGCCCGGCGACGACTGGCAGATGTTTGCCAATCTGCGCGCGCTGTACGGCTACATGTGGGGACATCCGGGCAAGAAACTGCTGTTCATGGGCGGCGAATTCGGGCAGCGACGCGAATGGACCCATGAGGGCGAACTCGAGTGGTGGGTCACTGGATTGCCGGAGCACGCCGGCCTGCAGCAGTGGGTACGGGACCTGAACCGCGTCTACCGCAGCGAACGCTCGCTGCACGAAATTGATTTCTCGTACGAGGGGTTCGAATGGATCGACGCCGGGAATGCTTCGATGAGCATCGTCGCATTCGTGCGCAAGAGCGCGGGCGGCCCGCCGGTGCTGGTGGTGACCAACTTCACACCGGTGCCCCGCACCAATTTCTTGGTGGGCATTCCTCTGCGCGGCCTGTGGCGCGAGGTGCTCAACAGCGACGCGCGCGAATATGGAGGATCCGGCTGGGGTAATCTCGGCGGCGTCGAGTCGGTCCCCGTGAGCGCGCACGGACGGACGGACTCGCTCAATCTCAATATACCGCCGCTTGCCACCGTGATGCTGCGTTGGGAAGGACATGGTTGAGAGAAGGCGCAAGAGCGCAGGCGGCATGCCTGTGGCTCCGGCCGCGCAGCCGGCCGTAGCGCCAATCCATGAGGGCCGCGTGCGTGCCGTGGTGGATGCGCTCCTCCCGTCGGTCGACGGCGGCCGCTTTGCGCCGAAGCGCATTGCCGGCGAACCCGTGCTCGTCGAGGCACACTGTTTCGCGGACGGGCATGACAGGCTGCGCGCCGTCTTGAGTTGGCGGCAGCTCGGCGACCCTGAATCATTCGAAGTCGAGATGAAGGCGCGCGTGAATGACGAGTGGACCGCCGAGTTCACTCCGCCGGCCCCTGGACGATACCAGTACACCGTGACGGCGTGGGTGGATCACTTCGAGTCCTGGCGCCATGACCTCACGCGGCGCGATGACTACAACGATATCCGGATCGCATTGCAGGTTGGCGCGGGGCTGGTCGAAGCGGCGTCGCGTCGGGCCCGGGCTGACGATGCCGCCGCCCTCTCCACCTGGGCCGCGCTCCTGCGCGGCACGGCGGACGACACGAAGGGGCGGTCGGACGCCGCTGCGATGAAGGCGATCGCGCTCGACCCGGCGCGGGCGTCGATGGCTGCCCGCTACGCCGACCGCCGCTTCGCCGCAAGCGCCACACGAGAACTGGTCGCGGACCGCAAACGGGCGCAGTTCAGCACCTGGTACGAATTGTTTCCCCGCTCCGCCGCCGGTGAACCCAAGCGGCATGGGACCTTCCGCGACGTAGAGGCGCGTCTGCACTACGTGGCCGAGCTGGGCTTCGATGTGCTGTACCTGCCGCCCATCCATCCGATCGGCCGGATTAACCGCAAGGGCGCCAACAATGCCCTCACGGCGGGTAGTGAAGACGTGGGCAGCCCGTGGGCCATCGGTTCCATCGAGGGCGGGCACAAGGACATCCTGCCGCAATTGGGCACTCTGCAGGATTTCAAAAGCCTCGTCGGGAAGGCACGCGAATCCGGCATCGACATTGCCCTCGATATTGCGTTCCAATGCGCCCCCGATCATCCGTACGTGCGCTCCCATCCCGAGTGGTTCCGGCACCGCCCCGACGGAAGCGTGCAATACGCCGAAAACCCGCCCAAGAAATACCAGGACATTTATCCGTTCGATTTCGAGAGCGACGACTGGCCGAATCTGTGGGAGGAACTAAAGAGCGTCATGGTCTTCTGGATTTCGCAGGGCGTGCGCATTTTTCGCGTCGACAACCCGCATACCAAAGCCTTCGCGTTCTGGGAGTGGGTGATCGGTGAAATCAAGCGCGCCTATCCCGACGTGATTTTTCTCGCGGAAGCATTCACCCGGCCCAAGGTGATGCACCGGCTCGCCAAGCTGGGCTTCACCCAGTCATACACCTATTTTACGTGGCGCACGTCCAAGCAACAGCTCATGGAATATTTTACCGAACTCACCCAAGCGCCCGGGCGCGAGTACTTCCGCCCGAATGTATGGCCGAATACACCCGACATCCTCCAGGAGGCGCTGCACACGGGCGTGCGCGCCGTGTACGCGGCGCGGCTGGTGCTCGCGGCGACTCTGTCGGCCAATTACGGCATTTACGGGCCGGCATTCGAGTTGATGGAGAGCACGCCGCGTGAGCCTGGAAGCGAGGAATACCGGGACTCCGAGAAATATCAGCTGCGCGCATGGGCCATCGACCGACCCGATAGCCTGTGGCCCCTGCTCGCGCGGGTCAACCGTATCCGCCGCGACAATCCGGCGCTCCAATCCGACCACAATCTTACCTTCTGCGCGGTCGACAACGACCAGCTGATCGCCTACGCCAAACACGATGTCGCATCGCAGAACATCGTGCTGACGGTCGTCAATCTGGATCCCTACAATCCGCAGTCGGGGTGGGTGGTGCTCGACATCGGGGCCCTGGGAATCGACCCGGAGCAACCCTATCAAGTGCACGATCTGGTGAGCGATCAACGTTACCAGTGGCGCGGCGCGCGAAACTTCGTCATGCTCGATCCGCAGCGCATGCCGGCCCATGTTTTCAGGGTGCGGCGCCATCTTCGCAGTGAACGGGACTTCGATTACTTTTTGTAGCGCGATTCAATGAACGACGTGCAATCTCCCCCCCAAGAATCCGCAGCACCATCCGGCCTCATCGTCGATGATCCTCTCTGGTACAAGGACGCCGTCATCTACCAGCTCAACGTCAAGTCGTTTTTCGACTCGAACGATGACGGGATCGGCGACTTTCCAGGATTGACCTCCAAGCTTGAATACATCCGCGACTTGGGCGTGAACACGATCTGGCTGATGCCGTTCTATCCCTCGCCGCTGAAGGACGATGGCTACGACATCGCGGATTACAAGGACATCCACCCGCAGTTCGGCACCTTGAACGATTTTCGCGCAATGCTGCTCGAAGCCCATCGGCTGGGCCTCAAGGTCGTCACTGAACTCATCATCAATCATACGTCGGATCGGCATCCCTGGTTCCAGGCCGCGCGCAAGGCGCCGTCCGGTTCGCCCGAACGAGAGTTCTACGTCTGGAACGATACCGATCAGAAATATTCCGAAACGCGCATCATTTTTCTCGACACCGAAACTTCGAACTGGACCTGGGATCCGGTCGCGAAGGCGTACTTCTGGCACCGCTTTTTCAGTCACCAGCCGGACCTGAATTTCGACAATCCGCGGGTCTTGGATGCGGTCCTGCAAATCATGCGATTTTGGCTCGACATGGGGGTCGACGGCTTTCGGCTCGATGCGATCCCCTACCTCGTCGAGCGCGAAGGCACCAACAACGAGAATCTTCGCGAGACGCACCAGGTCATCAAGCAGCTCCGTGCCGCGATCGACGCTCACTATCAGAACAGGTTTCTGCTTGCCGAAGCGAATCAGTGGCCGGAAGACGTGCGCGAATATTTCGGCGATTCCGACGAATGCCACATGGCCTACCACTTTCCGCTGATGCCGCGCATCTACATGTCGATCGCGCAGGAAGACCGCTATCCGATCACCGAGATCATGCAGCAGACCCCGGACATACCGGATAGCTGCCAGTGGGCGATATTCCTGCGCAATCACGATGAACTGACGCTGGAGATGGTGACCAGCAAAGAGCGCGATTACATGTACACCACGTACGCCTCCGACGTCCGGGCACGCATCAATCTGGGCATCCGCCGGCGCCTGTCGCCCCTGATGGAAAACGACCACGACCGCATCAAGCTCATGAACAGCCTGCTGTTGTCGATGCCGGGCTCGCCCATCCTGTACTACGGCGACGAGATCGGCATGGGCGACAATGTGTTCATCGGCGATCGCAACGGCGTGCGCACGCCGATGCAATGGAGCCCGGATCGCAACGCGGGATTTTCGCGGGCGGACCCCCAGCGACTGTATCTCCCGCCCATCATGGACCCCATCTACGGCTATCAGGCGACCAACGTCGAGGCACAGATACGCGATCCCAGCTCGCTGTTGAGCTGGACCAAGCGCCTGTTGGCCGTCCGCAAGACCAGCCAAGCCTTCGGACGCGGAGCACGCCGCTTCCTTAAGCCCGGGAATCGCAAGATCCTGGCCTACCTGCGCGAATACGGCGATGACACGGTCCTGTGCGTCGCCAACCTGTCGCGCTCGGCGCAGCCGGTCGAACTCAATCTGGCTTCGTTCAAGGGCCGGGTCCCCGTCGAAATGCTGGGTCGGACCACGTTTCCGCCGATCGGCGACCTGCCGTATTTGCTGACCCTCTCGGCCCACGGCTTCTACTGGTTCAAGCTGACCACGGACGCCGAGGCGCCGTCATGGCACGAGCCAATCTTCTCCATCGACGAGCGCCCTGTGCTGGTCCTGTTCGACGGCTGGAGCAGCCTGTTCCGTGACCGCGTGGTGCCATGGCGCATCGGCATGGCGGAAAAAACGCGCCTGCAATTCGAGACGGATACGCTGCCCCGCTTCATCGAGACGCAGCGGTGGTACGCGGCCAAGGGCGCGCCGATCGAACGCGCCCGCATTTCCGATCACGTCGTGTGGCAGGAAGGGAAATTGAGCTGGGTGCTTGCGCTGCTCGACGTCGGCACCGCGCACGAGCCCGCCAGTTATTTCATGCCTCTGGCGCTTGCCTGGGAAGAGCGTGACGAGGAGCGGGTGCGCAACTTGTCGACTTCCGCGATCGCCAAGGTCCGACAGCAGGCAAACGTCGGTGTGATGGGGGATGCTTTTGCGGACGAAGCGTTTTGTCGGGCGATCGTGGTTGCGGTGTCGAAGAGCCGCGACATTGCGACCGCGCAGGGCAAGCTGCAGTTCCGTCCGACCGCCGCCTTTGGACAATTGGCGGGCACCGACTTCGCCACGCTGCCGGCCGCACGGCCGCAGGGCTCCAGCTCCAACACCATAGTCGTCATGGGGGAACAGCTCATTTTGAAGGGATATCGCAGACTCCGGGACGGGGCCAGCCCCGAACTCGAAATGGGACTGCATCTTACGGAGGTGGTGCGGTACTGGAATTGCGCACCGCTCGCCGGCGTCCTCGAGTACACCGGCAACGACGGCCAGACGAAACTACTCGCGATGCTGCAGGCTTACGTGCCGAATCAAGGCGACGGATGGACCTACGCGCTGGAGTACCTACGGCGCCACCTGGAAGTGCATCGCACCGCGCCCGCCACCGACGCGCTGCCCGTCAACGCCCACGAAGCCTTCCTCGTCATGATTCGCACGTTGGCCAAGCGCACCGCCGAGCTGCACGCCGCGCTTGCCACCCGTACCGGCAAGGCCGACTTTGATCCCGAACCCCTATCGCGTGCCGACTTTGACAGTTACCGGCAGCGCGCGCTCGGCGAGGCGCGCAATGCCCTTGCACTACTGAAATCCTCCACCGAGCTGATTCCAGCCGCCGACCGCGACAAGGCAAGCGAAGTATTGGCGCATCAAGACCGGCTGCTATCACGTCTCGAAGCCGCCGCTTCGGAAGACGGCCAGGGGCAGAAAATACGGATCCACGGCGACTATCATCTCGGACAGGTTCTGGTGACGCGCAACGACTTCGTGATCGTCGACTTCGAAGGCGAACCAGGCCACAGCATCGAACAACGGCGCGCCAAACAATCCCCATTGCGAGACGTCGCCGGCATGCTGCGCTCGTTCAGTTATGTCGAGCACAGCGCCTTGCGCAGCGTGGCTCACGACGAGGTGGAATTCGCCAAGCTCGCGCCATTGGCCAGCGCGTGGACTGCCGAAGTGCGCACCGCCTTCCTCTCGGCTTACGAGGCCGAAGCGCACCGAACTTCCGCGTACCCGCCATTGACGCCGGGGCACGGGCTTCTCGGACTATTCGAGCTCGAAAAAGCCCTGTATGAACTTCGCTACGAGCTCAGTAATCGCCCCACGTGGGTGGGCATTCCCCTGCAAGGCATTCTGGAATGGGGTGCCGCGGAATGAGTGTAGATACCGCGCAGCGCCGCGAATCCGCCGGAGGCCTTCATGCAAAGCATTGACATGTTTCTCGACACCACACGTGAGTTCCTTCATCAGATCGCCGCCTTCCTGCCGCGTTTGGCGTTGGCGCTTGCCGTCGTCGCGGTCGGGTGGATACTGGCAAAGGGGGTACGCTTTGCCGTCCAAAAGGCCCTGCGCGCGATCAATTTCAACGTTCTGACCGAGCGTGCCGGAACCGACCATTTTTTGCAGCAAGGCGGGCTGCAGGGGGATACGACCACGCTATTCGGGTTATTCGCCTATTGGGTGGTCATACTTGCGACCCTGATCATCGCCTTCAATGGCCTTGGGCTCACATACATCACCGATTTGCTGCAGCGCGTGGAGCTGTTCGCGCCGAAGGTTCTAGTCGCCATGCTGATCCTCGTATTTGGCTCCTACTTCGCCCGGTTCGTGGGCGAAGCCGTCAATACCTACTGCCTCGATGCACAGATTCCTGACGCCGACATCCTCGGCAAGATCTCCCGATATCTCATCATGACCTTCGTCGTGATGATCGCCCTCAGTCAGGTTGAGGTCGGAGGCGATATCGTGCAGAGGACCTTCCTCATCATTTTGGGGGGCTTGGTTCTCGCATTGGCGCTCGCGTTCGGACTTGGCGGCAAGGAGTGGGCTGCGGCCATGCTGGAACGCTGGTGGCCGCAACGGCGCAAGGACGATCAGCGCACGCTATGACGTCAATCCGACCGGCTAAACTTCAACACCAGCGTTGCACAGCCGAGCAGGCCCACGCCCTCGACCCAGGCAAGCCACTGGTTCATCGATCGGGTGACGCCGAATCTGGCCGACGCATGCGCCGCACCATGCGCGAGCCAGCCGTAGGCCAGCAGGATGCAGCACTCGGGCAACATGGAGGTGGCGGCCAAAATCAGCATTTGCGGTGCCACCGCATGCTGCGTGTCGATGAACTGCGGCAACAGCGCGAGAAAAAACAGCAGCGCCTTCGGATTGGAAAGCTGGAGGGTGAGCGCGCCGAGATAGATCTGCCGCCGATCGGGAGCCTCCCTCTCACCCGGTGTGGCCGTGCCGGTCAACGCGATCGAATGACTGGCTGCGGCCGACCGCAGCGATTTGATGCCGAGATAGATCAGATACGCGGCACCCGCCCACTTGGCGATCGTGAAGAAGCGCGCGCTGGCGGCGATGAGCGCGCCGAGACTCGTGGCGGAGAGCGCGAAGTAACAAGCATTCGCGCTCAAGATCCCCAACGTTGCCGGAACCGCCCGCGGAAACGCCCGGATGCCCTGCGAAACGACATAGAATACCGCGGGACCCGGAGACAGCGACAAGGCGGTCTCCATGACTAGGAACAGCAGCCATGTCTCAAAGGTCATCTCGGCGTCCAATCATTGGGTACCCTAGCATAGCCCAAGTTTTGTGCGAAAATCCTTCCGATGAGTATCCGACCCAAGGGCGCGTGCCATCCCTTGCTCCCCTTGCTGGGTATCTGCGCGTTGATGACCGTACCGAGTTCTGAACCTTCAACGGCCGCGTCCGTACCGCCGTTGACGTATCCGCTCGCCCCTCGCGGAGCTCAGGTCGATGAGTATCACGGCGTCAAGGTTCCCGACCCGTATCGGTGGATGGAAGACATCGATTCGCCCGACACGCGGACCTGGGTTGCCGCCCAGGGCCAGCTCAGCCGGGAATTCCTCGACTCGATCGGCGGACGCGACTCGATGACGCAGCGGCTTCGCGACATATGGAACTATGAACGGTGGACCCCGCCGGTACGCTATGGCGGGAACTGGTTCTTCACCCACAACGACGGGCTGCAGAATCAGTCCGTGGTGTTCGTCATGAAGGATCTTCGGGCGGGCGATGCCGGCGGCGCCCGCTTGCTGCTCGATCCCAATACTTTATCCGCGGACGGTACCGTGGCCCTTCGCGAAAGAGCCATCAGCGCCGATGGACGCCTGCTCGCGTACGCTCTCTCGGAGGCGGGCTCGGACTGGCAGGTCTGGCGAATACGCGATGTCGCAACCGGCCAGGATCTGCCGGATACGCTCAAATGGTCAAAGGCGGGCGGCGGAAGCTGGCGCAAAGATGGCTCGGGTTTCTACTACACCGCCTACGACCCGCCAAAGGAAGGCGCCGCCCTCAAGGCCGCCAACGAATATGAAAAACTGTATTTTCATCGGCTCGGCACCCCGCAATCCGACGATGAGTTGATCTACACGCGCAGCGACAACCCGGGCTGGTTCGTCAGCGGTATGGTCACGGACGACGGACACTTTCTCATCATTCAAGCATCTCTCGGCACCGACATCCGCAATACCGTCCTCGTTCAGGACTTGTCCAAACCCCACGCACCGATCGTACCCGTGATACCGGTTCCCATGGCGACGTACGACGTGATCGATACGGTCGGCAATCTGTTGCTCGTGCGCACCGATGACGCCGCACCGAAACATCGCATCATCGGCATCGACCTCGCAAATCCGGCTTCGGCGCATTGGCGTACGGTCGTCGCGGAGGGCCGTGACACCATAAACGCGGTCTCTTTCGCAGGCGGGCAGCTCCTGGTGCATCGATTGAGGGATGCACACAGCACCGTCCAGCGATACGCGCCCAGCGGCAAACTTCTCGGAGATCTCGATCTGCCTGGTATCGGCACTGTAACCGGACTCGAGGGCCACGCCGAGGACGCCGAGATCTGCTACGGATACAGCGGGTTTGGCACGCCGCCCTCCGTGTTTCGAGTGGACCTCGATAGCGGCAGCGTGAGTCTGTGGCGAACTCCGCAGCTCAAGGGGTTCGTGCCGGCCGACTACGAAACCCAACAGGTATTCACCAGGAGCAAGGACGGTACTCGAGTACCGCTCTTCATCACCGCGCGCAAGGGCACGAAACTCGACGGCGCAAATCCGACCATCCTGTACGGTTACGGAGGCTTCAACTCGTCGGTAACGCCCAGCTTTTCGCCCCTCATTGCCGCATGGGTGCAAATGGGCGGAGTCTATGCGGTCGTCAATTTGCGCGGCGGCGGCGAGTACGGCCGCGCCTGGCATGAGGCCGGCATGAAAGTGCGAAAGCAAAACGTATTCGACGACTTCATCGCCGCTGCGAATTATCTAACTGCGGCGCATTGGACCAATTCGAAGCGGCTCGCGATCCGCGGTGGTTCCAATGGCGGCCTTCTCATTGGCGCGGTGGAAGAACAGCGCCCGGATATCGCTGCGGCGGCGATCGTCCAAGTTGGCGTCTTGGATATGCTGCGGTTTCGGCAATTCACCGTCGGTAAGGCGTGGGAATCGGACTATGGCTCGGTCGACATCCCCGACGAGTTTCGGGCGCTGTACAAATACTCGCCCTATCACAATGTGCGCCCCGGGGTGAATTATCCTGCCACCCTGATTATGACCGGCGACCACGACGATCGAGTGTTTCCCGCTCATAGTTTCAAGTTCGCCGCGGCCATGCAGCACGCCGACCCGCATGGGCAGCCCATCTTGCTGCGGGTTGAAACTCGGGCGGGCCACGGCCAGGGAATGCCGACGGCGAAACTCATCGACGAAGTGGTGGATATATATGCGTTCGTATTCAAAGCCTTCGGGTTATCCGAATGAGGAAAGCACATGACCAACAGCAAATTCGCGCTCGCATTGACCGCCCCTGCAGGCTGACCCGCTGATAGGCCGGTGAACTGCACGAAGTTTTGGGATACTTGCTACACACAATGGCTGGAGGGGAAATTTTCATGAAATACCGAATTGCTGGATTGGTATTGAGAGTGTCCACGGTGTTCGCCCTGGGAATTGGCGTCCTCGCGGCCGCGCCCGCTCCGGCGCCCGATCCCGCGCTGACCGCAGCTGTCTCGGACCCTGCGCGGACGGCCGCTTTTGCGGCCCGCGACAAGGCTCGACACCCGGCGGAGGAGTTGGCGTTTTTCGGGATCGGCCCCAAGTTGACAGTGGTCGAATTGTGGCCCGGCGGCGGGTATTGGACCGAGATTGTGGCACCGTACCTGGCGAAGGGCGGCGGCACGTACTATGTCGCCCTGAACGCGCCGGGCGACAAGGAGGAGGACGCCGGCGTGCAGCGTTGGCGTGCGCGAGTTGCCGCTCAAAAGGATCGCCTCGGAACCATTCATGAAACGATGATCGGCGCCGGTCACTTTGACATTGCACCGCCGGGTTCCGCGGATCTCATCATGACATTCCGCAATCTCCACAATGCGATGGGCGACGGTACGGCCGACCAGGCACTGGCGGCATGCTTCAAGGCCCTCAAACCGGGCGGGATTCTCGGCATCGAAGAACACCGAGGCCGCAACGACAAACCGCAGGATCCAAAGGCGAAGGACGGCTATGTGCGCGAAGACTACGCAATCGCGCTGGCGAAGAAGGCCGGATTCGTTCTCGTCGGTTCGTCGGAAATCAATGCCAACC
>Ga0137415_10006059_pt1 | contig 11974 bp, 9 predicted proteins | sample CZODoug3_1_1_16f_FD_183082 | JGI IMG/M metagenome (GOLD analysis project Ga0137415, IMG submission 183082) | Vadose zone soil fungal communities from Angelo Coast Range Reserve, California, USA - CZODoug3_1_1_16fungal (Hybrid Assembly) | ecosystem: Environmental > Terrestrial > Soil > Vadose...
ACCGGGGACGAGCACATCGATGCCGCGGTCGAGACGCTGTTGCAGACGAGCCAGACCGAGTTTCCGGTCGTCGACGGCAATCGCCGCCTCATCGGCGTCGTTGGCCGCGCCGAGATCATCCGGGCGCTTCGCGAACTTGGGCCTTCCGCCCCGGTCTCCGACGTCATGGTGAAGGACATTCCGACCATCGAGCGGAGTCATCGACTGGAAGAAGCTTTCCGTCTCCTGCAGGAAAAATCCGTGCCCGCGGTGGGCGTCGTCGATTTTGCGGGGCGCCTGATCGGGCTGGTGACGCCCGAAACGGTCGGGGAACTGCTGATGGTGCGCAAGGCGCTGCCTGAGGGCGCCAAGCTCGGCCCCTGGAGCCGGCCGGCGGGAGTGTGAGGACCGGCGACTTTGTCGAGCCCGGCGCGAGCGTCGTAGGGTGGGCAAAGGCGGCTGTGAAGCCGCCACTGATGTTCGGCGTCAGGTCCGCCTTTACCCACGCGGTCCGGCCTCTGTTGTCAAGGATGATTCCGACCGCGTGGGCAAAATCGCCCGGCAACGCTGTCTTTGTGGTTCATCCGTGCAGCGATTTTGCCCACCCTACGACGCCTCAATGCGGGCAGAATCTGCGGCTATCGGCTCCCGCGCTTCTTCGAAATATCGAAGCAATTAGGCCTGCGGTGCAGCGGCGCGATCGTTTGCGTCCCGGGCAGCGCATCCGCGATCGCCTCGAACAGCGGTTCGACGCCGAGATCGACGAAAGTCCCGAAAATCTGGTCGTGATGGGCGGGCATGAAGATGCGGGGCCGGAACTGCTTGACGAGTTCGAGCGTGACCGGCGCCTGCACCTGCGCGACCGGATGGCCCTGATAGGCCACGATGGCGATATCGACAGGGCCGAGTTTTTGCGCCAGTGCGCGCACGCCGTCCGTGACCGGCCCGGCGCTGTCGATCCATACGAGCTTGTATCCGGTGTCGAACGTGAAGGCGTAGGCGATCGTCCCTTTGGTGATGACGTCGGGCGCGAACGTGCCTTTCGCAAGAATAGCTTTCTCGGCCGCGGCCTGTTCCGGCGTCGCCGGGCCGGCGTCAAGATCGTAGAGTTTGCCGAGCGTATCGAGCACGTCGCGCGACAGCGTGGAATGCTGGGCCAGCGCCGCATCCACGGTGACGCCCTTGAACTTCAGTGTCTCCCCGCCTGCGACCGCTGTGCCTTGTCCGTCCGGAACGCCGAGCTTGTAGGCGGTTTCGATGGTGATGGGCGCACCGATCACCTTCGCCTTGGTCTTCTGCGCGATCGGCGCTGCGTCCGACATGTGATCAAAATGGGCGTGGCCGATGAATATCGCGTCGACCTGCTTGACTTCGCCCGGCACCACGCCGGTCGGCCGATTGCGCGGGCCGCGGTCGAAATAGGCATCGAGCAGGAACACCTGGCCGCGGTAGACGAGCTCGTAGTTCGATGTCGAAAGCCAGCGCAGCATGATCTTGCCTGGGTCGCGCAATAGGGGTCCGCCCATCGCGGTCGGCACCAGGCTCCGGCAAGCGTCCGCATCTGCGCCGGCCGCATACGTTTGCGTGCTGGCGACAAGCGACACGACAGCCGCCGCGTACAGCTTAAGTGCTCGGTAACGATACGTCATGGTTTCCCCCCTTTAGAGCGGATTTCGAAGAAGTCGATCCACCTTTGTCCGTCACCCGCGGGCTTGACCCGCGGGTCCATCTTCTTCGCATGAGGATGGATTGCCGGGTCAAGCCCGGCAATGACGTTCGACGAATATCACTCGGCTCGCCACCTGGCGAAATGATTCTCCGCGCGCCGCACCACGGCGTTGAGCACGATCGCCATGGCGGCAAGCACGCCGATCAGCCCCAAGAGCTTGGTGGGGTCGAAGTTCTGCGTGAACAGGGTGGTGAAATAGCCGATGCCGGCGATCGACACGTAAAGCTCGGCCAACAGCACGCCTAACAGAACGCCGCTCATGGCGAGGCGCATGCCGGCAAAGAAACTCGGCACCATGTGGGGAAAGATCACATGGCGGAAAATCTGCCAGCGGCTTGCCCCCATGGAGCGGGCGCCGGTGAGCAGAATCGGTTTGAGATTCTGCACGCCCGCCACCACGGTCACGATGACCGGAAATACCCCATGGGTAACCCCGAAGGCGATCTTGGATGCCGCCCCGATGCCGAAGAACAGGATGAACAGCGGCAGGATCGTGACCTGCGGCATGCCATAGAGCAGCAGCACGATGGGAAAAAAGCTGCGGCGCACCAGAGGCTGCAGCCCGATTGCAAGGCCAAGCGCCAACCCGATCGCAACCGCAAGCACGAAGGCAACCGTGAGCTCGAACAGGGTCAATTGCAGCGCGGCCGGCACGCCGCGGGTGTCGAAAACCTTGTCGAGCGAAGCAATGACCTGCGACGGCGGGCTCAAGAACAGAGGATCGACCAGGAAGCGCGCCGCGACTTCCCACAAAGCGAACAGAACCGCAATGACGATGAGGCGCGTGAGCCACGGCCGCTGCGCCAGGCTGCGCAGCGCGGGTCGTCGCTTCGGCACTGCAATAGCCATTCAATCCCGCTTCCCGTGCGCTTCGAGCCTCGACACGACGGCATTTAGGGTCACCGCGATAGCGATAACGAACACGATGTATGCAAACATGCGCGCCATCTCCATCGCCTCCGCCAGATGCACGATGCGATGGCCGAGGCCGGCGAGCGAGGCGAGCGTCTCGCTGCCGATGATCGACAATAGCGCGGTGGTGAAACCCATGCGCAGGCCGGTGAGAATGACCGGCGAGGCAGCCGGCAGCAGCACATGGCGAAACAGGTGATAGTCGGAAGCCCCCATGGACCGCGCCGCCGTCACGAACAGGCGATCGACATGGCCAAATCCCGCGATGGTGTTGATGACGATCGGGAAAAAGCTGATCGACGCGCCGAGCGCGATCTTGGAAGCCGGGCCGAGGCCAAAGAACAGCACAAAAAGCGGCAGGAACAGGATGATGGGAATGGAATAGACCGCAGCGAACAGCGGCTCGAAAACCTCGATCCAATAGCGCGAGCGGCTGATCAGATAGCCCAACGTGATGCCGCCGGTTGCCGAAATCGCGAACGCGGCCGCAAGCTCGCCCAATGTCGTCTCAAGATCGCCGATGAATTCACCCGATCGCAGGATATCGGATAGATTGTCGTAGACGGCGACCGGATTGGGCAACAACAGGCGGTTGACGCCCCAACGGGTCGTGGCGAGATACCAGACGACGACAAGGCCGGCGAGAAAACCCGCCTGAATGAGGCGGCTCGCCCCCCTGCCCGCCATCACGCCGGCTCCGCGCCCGCGCCGGGGGCAGTTGATTGCTGCACCGCTTTGCGGATTTCGTCGTGCAGAAGGCCGTAGAGCTGGTTGCGCAGCGACGTGAACTTCGCCGAGGTCACGAATTCCGGTCTGCGCGGATGCGGCTCGTCGACCGCGATCACCTGCTTGATGCTGCCCGGTCGCGCCGAAAACACCGCCACGCGATCGGCGAGAAACACGGCTTCGCCCAAGCTGTGGGTGACGAACACGATGGTCTTGCGGCTCTGCGCGAGCAGCACCGAAAGGTCCTCGCCCAGGATCATGCGGGTCTGCTCGTCGAGGGCGCCGAACGGTTCGTCCATCAGCAAGATCGGCGTTTTCAGGCTCAGCGCGCGGGCCAGCGCCGCGCGCTGGCGCATGCCGCCGGAAAGCTGCGCCGGATAGTGCTGGGCAAATTCCTTCAGCCCGACGGCTGCGAGCGCCTCGGCTGCGCGGGCCGCCCGCTCTGATTTCGACACCCCTTGAAACGTCATGCCGAGTTCGATGTTCTCGATCACGGTGTTCCACGGAAACAAGGAATTCTCTTGAAACACAAAGGCGATGTCGCGGGGCAGCGGACCCCGGACCGGCTGGCCCCGCACTTCGACGGTGCCCGCACTCGGCGCCATCAGGCCGCCCATGATGTTGAGGAGCGTGCTCTTGCCGCAGCCGCTTGGCCCGATGAGGCACATAAGCTCGCCCGCCGCGACATCGAGCGAGGTGTCGGCAAGCGCCCGCACGAAGCGTTGTTCGCCCTCATCACCGAAGCGGTGAAAAACGCCACGAACCCTGATCGCCGCCTCAGACGTCGCCATCCCGTTACCTGTTGTTCGCCGGGCCCCAGCGTCACATTGAATCAGTGTTTATCATGTCGATGCGCCATTGGCGGGCTTGTCGCAAGCATCTCGTAGAGAGGCGATAGACCGGCGCTACCCAAGGATCCACAGGGAAACGGTACCGGCTTTTCGCAACGCCGTTAACTTGGCCGCGAAGAACTCATATGTGAAATTCCAAGGGGGCTTCGAAGGCTGCAAAGCAGAGGCGGGCAGAGTCAAACAAGTACAACGGCAAAGCTGGATAAAGCTGGATTAAGAACGCCTATGCCATTGAAGATAATGCTCAAACAGAGCCATGCTGAATAGATGTTCCAAGCGTTCAAAAACACGGAATATCTTGGAAATTATTCCGGTAATGACGCCTAAGATGAAGCTAAGGGATGACACGATAGCTGTCCAATCTCCTGACAAGACGATCAACGCGCCAAGAAATATTACGAAGCCAAGAACCAACACAAATGCCACGTAATACTTCAGCAGGAAGCGGAGATGGAGTGGATGAAGCCAGAGCGTATTACGCATCACTTTATTCCTGAAGACCATGACGGCTTCTAGTGTTCCAAGAACGATGAACGCGATCAAAATTGCCAAGTCCATGCTGTCGAAAATGTACCCTAATGGTATGATATCAAATAATTTCGGCTCGCCAAGTTTCAACACAAGCCATTGAATTAATGCGACAACGCCTAATAGCAGCATAGCGACCAGGGCGTGGGCTGCAATGAATGAGCCCCATCGCAAGGCTGTTTCAAAGGCTGAATACCAAGGCTTACCCAAGAGGCACGCCTCCACGTTGAAATGCTCATGACGTACCCGTTGGCGAAGTAGTTTGCAACCGCACCACTGTCATTTCTTCGGCAAAAACGCCTCGGTGTACAGCGTGCCCATGTCAGGCTTTTCTGCGAGCGACCCCATCTCGACGAAGGAGCGGGCCAGCACGTCGAGCGCCCGGGCGTCGAAGCGGCCGGTCGGGTTGAAGACCGGCATCAGTTCCTCGTAATTGGCGGTCGCGACGGATTTCGACACCTCCGCAACCCGCATCGCGGCGGCGATGGTCTCCTCCTTGTGGTCACGCATGTATTGGACGCTTTCCAGCACTGCCTTGATGAAATTCCGCAATGCCTCGGGATTGCGCTCGATGACCGCCTTGCGGGCGAACACCACGTGGACGTGAAATTCTGGTATGCGCTCGCCGAACCGCACCAGAATCCGGCCGGTCCCCTCCTCGACAAGGCGCAGAACCGTCGAGGTTTCAGTCACCACGCCATCGACCTGCCGCGTTTTCAGCGCCGCCGCCTGGGCCGTGGTGGTGCCGAGGGGAGCGATCTTGATACCATCAGCGCCCCAGCCATGAGAGTGCGATAGTTCCTGGGCAAGCCAGTAAGTCAACGATCCGGTCGTGGATACGCTCACGGTGCGGCCTTTGAGATCCTCCTCGCTCTTGATAGGCCCGTCCTTCGCCACCACCAGCATGATGGTATCCGGCCGATTGGCAAGCGCCGCAATTGCCAGCATCGGCGCGCCTTTGACCTCGAACGCAATGGTAGGGCCGCCACCGAACGCAACGTCGATGGCGTCGGCGCTCATGGCCTGCACGAGACGCGCATCGCCGCCGAAATTCGCGATCTCGAGGTCGATGCCGTGCCGCTTGAAAATACCGGCAGCAAGGCCGACGTCCGCGGCGAGGAATGCGAAATTCTGCGCCTGGGCTTTGCCGAGGCGGATTTTGGTTTGCGCCGGCGCATCAGTGCTGTCCAACGACACGACACCGACGACAAGCGCCACGCACAACAATGCTCGTTTCCAACCTAGCCGCATGTTGCAGCTCCTCTCGCCGCCGAGCTCAAGAAAAAATAAGGTGGCATCGAGCGGCGCCTCTGTGTGGCGTTCTCGGGCAACCCGGCTTGCTTACGGCACTGCCTCGGCTTCCGCATCGGACTTAGGTGACGACCGCTATCTTGTCCCAGGATGAGGCGGCGCCCAAACGAAAATCCTGCACCTGCTGCAACACAAAAAAGAGCTGGGCACGACGACCTGCCGGCGAATGTTAGGACTGCGATCATACGTTCAAAAATCCCTAAGCCGGGGCGCGAAGAAAGAATTTTTCTCAACCACGTTGGTAGCTTTTGCAAACCGATGCGAAATATGCGCATTATGCCGCAAAACAAAATAAGGTCGCTAACGATCGTTGACGGCGATCCTGGCATTGCGAACGGAATCTCGGAATCCGAGAGTGGAGGAGAAAACATGAAGACACGAAACAGTTTGTACTTAGGCGTGGCGGCGGTCGCCATTGCCCTGGCGTTCGGCGTTGCGCCGACGACAGTGGTGGCGCAGCAGGCCGCGACTGTCAGCGTCGGGGCGACCGATATCGGCGGCGTCGTCCGCGGGCCGAACGGGCCGGAAGCGGGCGTGTGGGTGATTGCCGAGACGACCGACCTTCCGACCAAGATGAACAAGACCGTGGTGACCGACGATCAGGGCCGCTACCTGATCCCGGACCTGCCCAAGGCCAACTACATCGTATGGGCGCGCGGCTATGGGCTCGTGGACTCGGCCAAGACAACGAGCGAACCCGGCAAGACCGTGAACATTACCGCAGTACCAGCGCCTAATGCGGCGGCGGCGGCCGAACTTTATCCGGCCATCTACTGGTTCTCGATGCTGAAAATCCCCGGCAAAGAGATGTTCCCCGGCACCGGGGCGAACGGCAACGGCATGCCGACCACGATGAAAAGCCAGCTGCAATGGGCCGATCAGGTCAAGACCAACGGCTGCTATGCTTGCCACCAACTCGGTAACCGCGCGACACGCGTGATTCCGGCGGCGCTCGGCACGTTCAAGAATTCTGTCGAGGCCTGGGAACGCCGCGTCCAATCCGGACAGGCGATGACCGGCATGGCCGCCGCCCTCGGCCGGCAGGACCCGAAGATCTCGATTGCAAACCTCGCCAACTGGACCGATCGGATCGCCGCCGGCGAGCTGCCGTTTGCGAAGCCCGATCGTCCCCAAGGTATCGAGCGCAACATCGTGATCACCCAGTGGGACTGGGGCGATGCCAAGTCCTACATGCACGACCAGGTCTCGACCGACAAGCGCAAGCCGACGGTTAATGCTTTCGGCAAGCATTTCGGCGCCACCGAGGAGAGCACGGACTGGTTCCCGGTTTTCGACCCGGCGACCAACCAGCCTTCCAAGGTCAATATGCCGACGCGCGACCCCGGAATGGAGTCATCCAAGAACAACACCATGGCGCCGTCGCCCTATTGGGGCGAAGAGGCGATCTGGGATAGCAAGTCCAGCGTCCACAGCTTGATCATGGACGAGAAGACGCAGGTCTGGTTCACCTCGAAGGTCGGCAAGCCCGAGAACCCGGCGTTCTGCCAAGCTGGATCGGATCACCCGTCCGCCAAGGCGTACCCGATCAAGGAGTCCAACCGGCACCTCGCGGTGTATGACCCGAAGACCAACACCACCAAGCTGATCCGAACCTGCTACAACACTCACCACGTCGTATTGGCGGAGGATGCTGATAACACCGTTTGGATCAGCCAGGGCGGGCCGCAGCAGGGCGTCATGGGCTGGCTGAACCGCCGGATCTACGAAGAGACCGGCGACGAGGCGAAAGCCCAGGGCTGGGCCCCGATCATCATCGACACCAACGGCAACGGCAAGGTCGATGATTACGTGCAACCGAACCAGGCCGTCGACGCCAGCAAGGACAAGCGGCTCGCTGCCGGCCTTTATGGGGTCGGCGTGAACCCGGCCGACGGCACTGTCTGGGGTGCGGTGCTCGGATATCCGGGATACGTGCTTCGGTTTGATCCGAAGACCAAGCTCTCGGAAGTCTACGAGCCGCCGTTCCCGGGCTTCGGACCGCGTGGCTACGACATCGATCGCGACGGCGTCTCCTATGTGCCGCTGTCAAGCGGTCACCTCGGCGCCTTCGACCGCCGCAAGTGCAAAGGCCCACTCAACGGCCCGCAGGCCGCTGAAGGCAAGATGTGTCCGGAAGGCTGGACGCTGACGCCGTTCCCAGGCCCGCAGTTCCGCGATGTCGCCGAAAGCGGCAGCGCCGAGGCGAGCTACTACACCTGGGTCGATCAGCAGAACACGTTCGGCCTCGGCAACAACGTGCCGCTGGCGACCGGCAACGCCAACGAGTCGCTGATGGCGCTGGTAGACGGTAAGTGGGTCAACATGCGCGTCCCGTATCCGCTCGGCTTCTTCGCCAAGTGGATTGATGGCCGCATCGACGATCCGAATGGCGGCTGGAAGGGCCGTGGTCTGTGGACGACAGACGGCAACCGGACACCATTCCATCGCGAAACCGGCAAGGGAACGACGCCCAAGATCGTCAAGTTCCAGCTTCGTCCGGACCCGCTCGCGAACTGATCTCACGCAGGTTAGGCCGGGTGCAGTTCGCCCGGCCTAAATCTCAACCGAACGCCCGGCACCTTGTGCCGGGCGTTCGTGTTTGGGCGCCTCACGCAGCGAAATCCCGGTTAGGCTGTCCCGGATGTCGCGGAGTTTATCATCGGGCCCGGCCGAAGGCTGGAACTGGTGGCTCCATCCGGGCTACGGCCTCAACGCTACGCCGCCCGATCCGCGAGCAATCGCCGCATGACCTCAGGGTCGCGCTCGATGGCCAACAGTAGCGCGCGGGCTGGCGCGTCCGGGGTGCTCCGGTGCTGCTCCCAATCACGCAAAGTCGTAATCGGCAGGTGGAAGGCTTCAGCAAATTCCGCCTGCGTCATTCCGAGGCGCTGTCGCAGCACCTTGACGCGCGATACCCGGCGCATCTTCGCCAGTTGCTCGGGGGCGAGAGGCTGCGCATCAGGGTCGGACAGCGCGGCCGCTACGACCTCTTCATCAGTCATGGCATTGAGCCGCGCCCAATCGGTGTCGCCCCGCGGCAGGGTGTCACCAGACTTTACGGTCACCCGCGTAGTACCGATCTTGCTCATGTCGTGTGGCCTTCCGGGCCGATATGATTCTGGACGTGTCTTCGTCGCGTAGCGTCACGATTACGAACAGCCCATTGCTGTGAGCCATACCGATAACCTGAAATCCGCTCCTCGCCGTATCCGAACCGTGTGTCGATTTCTTCGAGCGCCGCGATGGAATCCACAAAATCAACGCCATGTTTGCGAAGGTTCACGGCGGCTTTGCCATCGTCCCACTCGTATCGCACGTAAAAATAGTACCGGATATCGGTAGTAGCGGCAAGTGGGCAACCGGCCTCCCCAGGGGCAGGAACGTCAAAACGCAAACGCTCAATGCTTCTGGCAAAGTCTCTCGTCCCGGATTGGGTTCCAGTTTCTCAAGAGTACGAATCGGCACGGCTTGGTACCCGCGCACAGGCTCGCGGCCGACCGCTCGACGTGTTAGGAAGGCATGGTAATAGCAAAGTGGCCGAGATGAGCGTCCCGCTGAAAAAACCAATCCAAGAATTCAAAGGCGACGACATCGCCGCGACGATGCGCGCGATCGGTGTCAACGCACGTGCTGCCGCCAGAATCCTGGCGACCCTCAGCCCGACGGAAAAAAACCGTGCAATCACCGCAATGGCTCACGCGATCAGGGCCGCGACTGCCCCGATATTGGCGGCCAACCGCGAGGATGTGGCGGAAGCCGACAAGGCGGGCGCGACCGCTGCCTTCATCGACCGTCTCCGGCTCGATGAGAAGCGGATCGCCGCCATGGCGGATGGCGTCGACATTGTCGCGGCGTTGCCTGATCCTGTTGGCACGGTCATCTCGGGCTGGGATCGGCCCAACGGAATGCGGATCGAGCAGGTCCGGGTCCCGCTTGGCGTGATTGGGATCATCTATGAGAGCCGGCCGAATGTCACCGCGGACGCCGGGGCGCTCGGTCTCAAGGCAGGAAACGCCGTCATCCTGCGCGGGGGCTCCGACAGCTTCCGATCCTCGCGCGCCATTCACGCCGCAATTGCGGCGGGCCTATCCGGCGCCGGCGTGCCCGAGACCGCGATTCAATTGGTGCCGACCCGGGATCGCGATGCCGTGGGCCTGATGCTGGGGGGCCTCGACGGCGCGATCGACGTGATCGTTCCCCGCGGCGGCAAGGGGTTGGTCGCCCGCGTGCAGGCTGAAGCGCGCCTGCCCGTGTTTGCTCATCTTGATGGTAATTGCCATGTCTATGTGGACAAGGCCGCCGACCCTGATATGGCGCGATCGATTGTGTTGAATTCCAAGATGCGCCGCACCGGCGTGTGTGGCGCCGCCGAAACGTTGCTCGTCGACAAAGGCGCTGCCCCAACTCTTCTCGCATTGCTGGTGCGCATGCTCATTGATGCTGGATGCGAAGTGCGTGGCGACCGCGATACTCAGGCCGCCGATCCTCGCGTAAAATGCGCCACCGAGGAGGATTGGAGCACCGAATACCTCGACGCCATCATTGCCGTGAAGCTGGTCGATGGGGTGGATGAGGCCATCGCGCACGTGGAACGCTATGGCTCCCATCACACCGACGCTATTGTGACGGCCGACCGCGGCGCCGCCGAGAAATTCTTGGCGCGGGTCGATTCGGCGATCGTGCTGCATAATGCCTCAACGCAATTCGCCGACGGAGGTGAATTCGGCTTCGGAGCGGAGATCGGAATCGCCACCGGACGCCTGCATGCGCGCGGCCCCGTCGGTGTCGAACAGCTCACGACCTTCAAGTATCGCGTGCGCGGTTCGGGTCAGACGCGTCCATGACTATGGCGGCCGACGCCGTCTCAGCTACCCCCCCTTCCTGCGCTCCCCCGCAGGGGGGGGAGGGAGCAAGCGGAGATCCTGTCCGGCAGGCGGGGGAGGATAGGGAGGGGGAAGCATCCTCGCCCGCCTCGAACGCTCCCCGTTACCGGATTCCGGTTCATTATCCCGGCCAGCGCGTCGGGCTGTTCGGAGGAACGTTCGATCCGCCGCACGAGGCCCATCTCGCTGCTTGCCTGCTGGCCATGAAACGACTGGCGCTCGACCAGGTGTGGTGGCTGGTCACGCCCGGCAATCCGCTCAAGAACACAACGGGGCTTGCTCCTCTCGATGAGCGTGTGGCGGCGGCAAGCAAGCTCGCCCGTCATCCACGCATGGAGGTTACCGGTATCGAAGCCGAGATCGGCGTACGTTATTCATACGACATAATCCGGTATCTGGTATCGCACTGCCCGGGGGTCCGTTTTGTCTGGATCATGGGAGCCGACAATCTGCGCTCCTTCCACCGCTGGCAGAAGTGGCGCGGCATTACGAAACTGGTTCCGATCGCGGTGATAGATCGGCTCGGTCCGAGCCTTCGTGCAACCGGCAGCGTCGCCGCGCAGGCGCTCGGTCACCGGCGCGTCCCGGAAAGCGAGGCTGCATCGCTGCTCGGCCGTCGTCCGCCGGCCTGGGTGCTTCTGCATGGATTGAAATCGCCGTTGTCCTCGACGGCCCTGCGCGCGGTGCGCCGGTCGCAGAAGCTTCGCATACCGCAGGCAAAATAAGTGCACTTGAGTCGTCGAAGCCCGGTAGCCCGGATGGAGCACAGCATAATCCGGGATAGCTGAACCCCGGATTATGCTGCGCTCCATCCGGCTACGGGCTTCGCCACCAGGGATCAGGGGCTCCGGTCAATAGATCAGCGACGAAAAAGCGCCTCCCGACCCGGACGAGCGGCTGAAGATCACAAGGCGGTTGAAACCGTTAACCAGTTGCTCTTATCTTAAGGCAGTGGCCCCGGGCAGGGTGCCCTGGGCAGCGGAACCGAAAGGAAAGGACCTCTGTCGACAGTTGCAATCTCGCGGGGCAGCGTTCGCCGCAGTCCCGATCTCGTC
>Ga0137415_10006060_pt1 | contig 11973 bp, 9 predicted proteins | sample CZODoug3_1_1_16f_FD_183082 | JGI IMG/M metagenome (GOLD analysis project Ga0137415, IMG submission 183082) | Vadose zone soil fungal communities from Angelo Coast Range Reserve, California, USA - CZODoug3_1_1_16fungal (Hybrid Assembly) | ecosystem: Environmental > Terrestrial > Soil > Vadose...
GCGGCGAGCGGCGCGATCTTCACGTACCACTGGTCGGTGAGATAGGGCTCGAGCACCGCGCCGCTGCGATCGCCGCGCGGCACCACCAGCCGGTGCTTCTCGATGCGCTCGATGAGGCCGGCCGCCTGCAGCTCCGCCAGCACGCGTTTGCGGGCCTCGAAGCGCTCCAGACCCCGGAAGCGCTCCGGCACCGTGTCGGCGAGCGTGGCGCGCGGCGTGAAGATGTTGATCAGGGGGAGGTGATGGCGCTGCCCGATCTCGTAGTCGTTGAAATCGTGCGCCGGCGTGACTTTGAGGCACCCGGTACCGAAGGCTGGATCGACGTACGCATCGGCGATGATCGGGATGGCACGCTCGGCGAGCGGCAGTTGCACGAGCTTGCCGACGAGGGGCTGGTAACGAGTGTCGTCGGGATTCACCGCGACCGCAGCGTCGCCCAGCATGGTTTCCGGACGGGTGGTCGCCACCACGACATGACCCGCGCCGGCGGCGAGCGGGTAGCGCACGTGCCAGAGCTGTCCGTCCTCCTCGTGCGCCTGCACCTCCAGGTCCGACAGCGCCGTGAGCAGCACCGGGTCCCAGTTGACCAGGCGCTTGCCGCGGTAGATGAGGCCCTCTTCATGCAGCCGCACGAACACTTCGATCACGGCGCGCGACAACCCCGGGTCCATGGTGAAGCGATCGCGCGACCAGTCGACCGAGTCGCCCAGCCGGCGCATCTGTGCGCTGATGGTGCCGCCGGACTGCTCCTTCCACTGCCACACGCGCTCGAGGAAGGCCTCGCGGGTGAGGTCGGTGCGTTTCACGCCCTGCGCGTTCAGCTGCCGCTCCACCACCATCTGCGTGGCGATGCCCGCGTGGTCGGTGCCGGGCTGCCACAGGACATCGCGGCCGCGCATGCGCTGATAGCGGGTGAGGGCGTCCATGAGCGTGTGCTGGAACGCGTGCCCCATGTGCAGCGTGCCGGTCACGTTCGGCGGCGGGATCATGATGCAATAGGGCTCGCCCCGACCGCTCGGCGCGAACCAGCCGTGAGACTCCCAGCGCTCGTAGATACGCCGCTCGATAGCCTGCGGCGCGTACACCTTTTCCATCGGGGGATTATAGCGGCTCGAGGCGCGCCGCCTTCGGGCCCCGGGTGTTATGTGGCGTGGCGGCGCCGGCGCGTCGGCTGCCGCCGCGGACGGCAGAAACGCACGTGGCGCAGTTTGCGGTGGTGGCTTGCGCCGTGGCGTGTCAGCGAGCCGCGCGCTGCAGTAGAAAGTCCGCGAGCAGCGGCGTCGGCCGGCCCGTACTGCCCTTCTGCGCACCGGCCTGGTAGGCGGTGCCCGCGACGTCGAGATGCGCCCATTTGAGTCCCTGGGTGAACTTGCCGAGAAAAGTCGCGGCGGTAATGGCGCCGCCGTCACGCCCGCCGACATTGGCAAAGTCGGCGAAGTTGCTCTTCAGCTGCTCCGCGTATTCCTCGGTCAGCGGCAATTGCCAGCAGCGGTCGTCCGCGCGTACCCCGGCCTCCAGCAGCTCGTGCACCAGCGGCTCGTCGTTTCCCATGACACCGGAGTGATGATGCCCCAGGGCGATGACGCACGCGCCGGTCAGCGTGGCGATGTCGATCACCGCTTCCGGGTGGAAGCGGCGCGCGTAGTGCAGAGCGTCGCACAGGATGAGCCGCCCTTCGGCGTCGGTGTTGAGAATCTCCACCGTCTGTCCGGAAGCGCTGGTGGCGATGTCCCCCGGTTTGACGGCCCTGCCGCCCGGCATGTTCTCCACCGCGGCGATCAGGCCGACCAGATTCAGGCCGAGGCGCAGCTGCGCCGCCAGGGTGAGCGCGGCGATCACCGCCGCCGCGCCGCTCATGTCGAACTTCATCTCATCCATGCCGGGGGGATCCTTCAGCGAGATGCCCCCGCTATCGAAGGTGACGCCCTTGCCGACCAGCACGACCGGCGGCTGCGCTTTGCGCGCGCCGCGGTGTTCCAGCACGATGAAACGCGGCGCTTGATGGCTGCCCTGCGCAACGGCGAGCAGGCAGCCCATCTTTTCGCGCCGGATAGCGGCTGTGTCGAGCACCCGCACGCTGAGGGAGCCAGAGCGCTTGGCGAGTGCCCGCGCCTGCTCGGCGAGAAACGTCGGCGTGCAGACGTTGGCGGGAAGATTTGCCAGATCACGCTGCACCTGGGCGGCGGCCGCCACCGCCGCGCCGTGTGCCAGGCCGCGCTCGGCGGCGGCGGCCTTGCGCACCGGCCCGGCCAGTACCTTGGCAAGGGCGGGCGCGGGCGCCTTCTTGCCGGTCTTCAGATCGTTGACGCGATACAGCGCCGCGCCGGTGAGTTCCGCGACCGCCCGGCCGAAATAGTAGTCATCGAGCTGCTTCGCCTCCGGGCGGTCGATGGCCACGGCGCAACTGGCGATGCGCGTGCGCGCCAGCGCCGCCGCCGCGGCCGCCCAGGCCTTGCGCCAGCTCCTGCGGTGAAAGCTTTTTTTCGCTCCCAGCCCCGTGAGCAGCACGCGCGAGGCCTTGATGCCCGGCAGATCGGCAATCAGCAGCGTGTCGCCCCCGCGGCCGGCGAAGTCTCCGCGGTCGAGAAGGTGCTTCAGCCGGCCGGCGCAGGCCGCATCCACGCTGCGCGCCTCGCCGCTGAGCTCTGCTTCCTCGAACACGCCGAGGACCAGGCAGTCCACGCCGAGTGTTGCCAAGCCCTTCGTCCAGACCCCGAATTCCATCCATATCTCCCTGCCGTTGAGGCGCGCGTGCGTTACGATTTACCTTGGTCGCGCCTCTCGAGCGCCTCGCTCCGTTTGGTGCTTTATGAGCGCGCGAGGCGCCGCTACGGCTGCAAGCGGCGGCAAGTGTAACTCAAGAGCCCGCCGGGTTTCCGGTAGGCAAGCGAGTAGTGCGTTGGGGAATACCCTCGGTCGCTACGTTCTGCGCGAAGTGGTGACGGCCTGGCTGGTCGTGACCGGCGTGCTGCTCGTCATTCTGCTGGCGAACCAGGTGGTGGGGGTGCTGGAGCGCGCCGCTGCCAACCAGTACCCGCAGGGTGTCGTGCTGGAACTGATCGGCCTGGGCGCGCTGCAGAACCTCTCGCTGCTGCTGCCCGTCGGGCTGCTGCTCGGTGTGGTACTGGCGTTCGGCCGGCTGTACCACGACAGCGAGATGGCGGCGGCGCTGGCGTGCGGGGTCGGGCCTGCGAATCTGTATCTGCCCGTGGCGCTGCTCGCGGCGCTCGGCACTGCGGGGTTGGCCTGGCTCACCCTGGTGCTGGCGCCGGATGCCACCGCGCGCGCGCTCAGTCTGCGCAGCGCCGCGCTGCGTGCCGGGCAGTTCGCTCCGGTTGCGCCCGGGAAGTTTCGCATCTTCAGCGGCGGCAACGCCGTGGTGTACGCGCAGGACGTCAATCCCGACGGCACACTCGCCGACGTGTTCGTGGAGCGCAATCGCGGCGCGCTGGTCGAGGTGGCGCTCGCCGAACGGGCGCGGCACACCGTCACGGCGGATGGCATGACGCACATTCTCACTCTCTATAACGGTGAGCGGTTCGAAGGCGTGCCCGGCGGGGCCGAGTTTCGCATCGTGCGCTTCGCCGAGCACGTGGTGCCGGTGCAGGTGCCGGTGCTCGGCGAGGGCGTCAGGAGTCTCGAAGCCCGACCCACCGCGAGCCTGCTCGACTCGCGCGATGCCAGCGAGCGCGCCGAATTGCACGCGCGCATCGCCATGCCGCTCATGTGCGCGGTGCTGGCGCTGCTGGCGGTGCCGCTCGCGCGCCTCAAGCCGCGCCAGGGCCGCTACGCGCGCGTGTGGCTCGCGGTCGTGATCTTCTTCCTGTATGTCAATCTCATCTCCGTGGGCAAGGTGTGGATCGCGCGTGGCACGATTCCGGAATTCCTCGGGCTATGGTGGACACACGCGGTGGTGGTGCTGCTCGCGCTCATGGTGATCGTGGGGCCGGGGCTGGGTAACCGGCTGCGCTACCGGATGCGCGGACTATGAGTGTGCTGGACCGCTACATCGTGCGCGCCATCTTGAGCTCGGTGCTGCTGGTGATGCTGGTGATACTGGCGCTCGGCGCGCTGTTCGTGTTCATCGATCAGCAGGAAGACATCGGCACCGGCCACTACACCGCGCTCGGGGCCTTCTGGTACACGCTGCTCAATCTGCCGCAGCTGGCCTACGAACTGCTGCCGATCACCGCGCTCATCGGCTCGCTCCTGGGCCTGGGCGCGCTGGCGCGCGGCAGCGAACTGACGGTGGTTCGCGCCAGCGGCGTGTCGATCGCGCGCCTGGCGGGTATGGCGCTGCTGGCCGGGCTGCTGCTGATCTTCGTCGAGCTGCTGCTGGGCGAATTGCTCGCCCCGCCGCTGCAACAGGCAGCCCGTGAGCAGAAGGCCTTCAGCAAGCTGAGCAACGTCAGCTTCGGTGGCGGCGGCGGCGCCTGGGTGCGCGACGGCGACCTGATCCTCAACGTGGCCGGGCAGTACAGCCAACGCCAGTTCGGCAGCATGCAGATCTTCGAGCTGTCGCCGCAGCATCGGCTGCTCGCCCTGGGGCACGCCACGCACGCCACCGCCGGCTCCCGGGGCAGGTGGCTGCTGAGTGACTACACCGAGTCGCGCTTCGCGGACGATGCGGTGACGACCCGCCGGCCCGGGCAGCGCCTGCTCGCATCGAACGTCACCGCGGGGTTCCTCGGTCTCGCCGTCGAGGATCCCAAGCAGCTCACCAGCCGCGCCCTGTGGCGGCTGATCAGCTACTACCGTACCAATGCACTCGACAGCCGCGAGTACCTGTTCGCGTTCTGGTCGCGCATCGCGCGCACACTCGCCATCGCCTTCTCGGTGCTGCTGGCGATTCCGTTCGTGCTCGGCTCGCTGCGCTCCGCGGGCGCGGGCACGCGCATGATGCTGGGGCTCATTCTCGGCATCGGCTTCTTTCTGCTGCAGCGGCTGATCGAGAGCGGCACGATCGTGTTCGATCTCAACCCGGTGGTGCTCGCCTGGCTGCCCACCGCGCTGCTCGCGACGGTGACAGTGACGCTGTTGGCGCGCGCGCGCTGATCATAGGGGTCCTGCGGAAATGCCGGCCGTGAATTGCGGCCGGCCGTCGTCGATCGACATCCACGGCAGCTTGTCGCCGACCCACAGGTGCATTTGCGGCGCGAGCAGCGTCGGGTCATCCAGGGTCGCGAGCGTCACGTCGATCTCGGCGGCGCGGGCGTCGTTGCGATAGGTGAGCGAGGTGCCGCACGCCGCGCACAATCCGCGCGTGACCGCCGCCGATGAGCGATATTCGGTGAGGCTCCCGCGGGTGAGTCGGAAGTTCTCCCGCACAAAGGTCCCCCAGGCAACCATGGGCGCACCGCTGGCGCGCCGGCAGCTGGCGCAGTGGCAGAAGCACGGGTTGCTCACCGTCCCCGACACCCGGTAGCGCACGCCACCGCACAGGCAGCCGCCGAGGTAACAGGTCTCGTCCATGGAGCGACGTTACCACTCGTTGCCTGGCGGAGCCATTCAGTCAACAATCGCGCCCCTGTTGTATCCGGCGCGAGGTCCGAAGATGAAAGCGGCATTGTTCAAAGGCGTGCCGGTCGCGGCGCTCATGCTCGCGACCGCAGTGGGGCAGGCCGCGGACCTGAGGGTGCGCGTCGATGCACGCGAGGTCACGCGCAAGCGCGTGCATACCGATCTGACACTGGCCGTGCGTGAGGGCCCGCTGACGCTGGTGTTTCCGAAATGGATTCCGGGAGAACACGGACCGACCGGGCCGCTCGAGTCCATCATCGGGCTGGTGATCCGCGCGAACGGCGCGCCGCTCGCGTGGCGGCGCGACCCGCGCGACATGTACGCGATCAGCCTGACGGTGCCGCGCGCGGCCGCGCACCTCGATATCGCGCTCGATACGGGGCTGGCAACCGAAGGCGGCCACTTCAGCACCGGGGCGACCAGCAGCGCAGCTCTCGCGGTCCTGCCGTGGAACGAATTGGTCCTGCTGCCCAAGGGGCGCGACGCCGGCGGCCTCAGCACCGAGGCCACGGTATTCGCGCCGCCGGGTTGGCAGCTCAGCTGCGCGCTCGAGCTGCGCCCGCAGGCGGACGGGAGCGTGCAGCTCGAGCCGGCCTCACTCGCGCGCCTGATCGACTCGCCGCTGCAGATGGGCCGCTACGCGAAGCGCATCGAGGTGCCGGGGGCGGCTCCGTTTCCCGAGCTGAAGCACAGCATTTCGCTGGTCGCCGACAGCGCCGCGGCGCTGACGGTGCCCGGGGACTTTGCCGGCGGCTACGGCCGCCTGGTGGAGCAGGCCGGGGCTGTGTTCGGGACCCGCATGTACCGCCACTACACCTGGCTCCTGTCGCTCTCGGATCACGTGGCACACTTCGGGCTCGAGCACCACGAGTCCAGCGACGACCGCACGGACGAGAACGCGCTTTCGGAAGCACCGCTGCGTGAAGGCGTCGCGGAGCTTCTCGCCCACGAGTACGTGCACAGCTGGAACGGCAAGTACCGCCGTCCGGCGGGCCTGCTGAGCCCCGATTACCAGCAGCCGATGGATGGATCGCTCCTGTGGGTGTACGAGGGCCTCACCCAGTTCTGGGGCACGGCGCTGCCGGTGCGCGCCGGCCTGGTCACACCCGAGAGCTACCGCGAAATGCTCGCCAGCCTGGCGGGGACCTTCGACATACAGCCTGGGAACCGCTGGCGGCCCATGGCCGACACCGCGGTGGAGGCGCAGATTCTCTACGACGCTCCGGGTGCCTGGGAGCTCAGCCGTCGCAGCGTCGATTTCTACGAGGCGTCGGTGTTCCTGTGGCTCAACGTCGACGCCGAGCTGCGCGCCCACAGCGCCGGGCGCGCCTCGCTGGATGATTTCGTCAAGCGCTTCTACGCGGGAACGGGCGGGGCACCGGCTCTGAAGCCGTACGGGGAAGCGGACGTCTACGCCACGCTGGCCGCGGTCGCACCCGGGGACTGGCGCGCGCTCATTCGCCGCCATCTCGACACGACCGGTACGCAGGCGCTGCTCGCGGGGCTGCAGAGCGCCGGCTGGCAGCTCACCTATTCGCCTGAAAAGAACTCCTACATCGAGACCCGGCAGAAGCGCGGGAAGACCGTCGAGCGGCAGTGGTCCATCGGCGTCACGATCAATGACAAGGACGATGACAAAGGCACGATCATCGACGCCGTTGAGGACCGCGCGGCCGCGCAAGCCGGCGCCGGCCCCGGCATGAAGCTCATCGCCGTGAACGGTCACAAGTACTCCGTCGAGGTGCTCGATGCGGCCATTGCCGCGGCGCACGAGACCCGCAAGCCCATCGAGCTCATGGTGGAGAGCGGCGATTACTTCCGCACGCTCAGCCTCGCGTACTTCGACGGCGCGCGCTATCCGCATCTGGCGCGCATCGACGATCGCCCCGACATCCTGGCGGAAGTGCTGAAGGCGCGCACCAACTGAGCCTCGGCCTTGGCTGTTGGTGAATCCCGCTCGCGGGCCTACACTGCTCGGCTCGCAGAGCGTCGCACAGCGCGACCGCTCTCAATCCAACAGGGGGAATCTCATGAGGGTCTTAATTTCAGCACTGCTGCTGGTGCCGGCGGCTGCGCTCGCGAGCAGCGCGTTTGATGGCACGTGGAAGAGCAACCTTGACTCGATGAAGGTGACCGGGAAACCGGACGTGTACCTGCTCGCCGACGGCGAATACACCTGCTCGAGCTGTGATCCCGAACTGAAGGTGAAGGCGGACGGGGCGGAGCACAAAGTCACCGGGCACGCCTACTACGACACGGCTATGGTAAAGGTCATCAGCCCGACTTCGGACGAGATCGTCCTGAAGCAAGCGGGCAAGGAGTTCGCCCGCATTGCTGAAACGGTCTCGGCCGATGGCACGACATTGACGAGCAAGTTCACCAACCACGTCGGCGCGAAAGCCGTCACCGCGGAGGTGACCGAAAAGCGGATCACGAGCGGACCGGCAGGCTCTCATGCCATCTCCGGATCGTGGCAACAGGGCCAGCTCAAGGGCGACGATACGATGCGCACCGTGCAGTACGAAATGACACCCGACCATTTCGCGATGCACTGGAACGGCCAGAGCTATGACGCGAAGTTCGACGGCAAGGAGTACCCGATAGTAGGTGACCCCGGACACACGCGTGTGTCACTGAAGAGGCTCGACGCCAACACCGTCGAAGAGACCGATCATCGCCAGGGCAAGGTGGTCGACGAGATTCGCCTCGCCGCGGCGAAGGACGGCAAGACCGTCCAAGTCACCGACAAGGACGTGGCGCACGGCCAGACGACGACCTACACGCTCGAGAAGCAGTAAGTGTGCTGCGCGCCGGGAGCCGCGAGGCTTCCGGCGCGCGTTCTCGCGGGTCAGTCCCTCAGTGGCGGTGCCCGGGAAACAGCCGGCAGTAGATGCAGTCAGCGCCGGTCGGATTGTCGAGCATGAAGTGGCGCACCCAGTAGCCATCGCCCGGGGAAGCTGCGTACTCGAAGGTCTGGTTCTCGAGGTCGTGTCCGACCACTTCCACCGCCCCCTCCGTTTCGAGGATCTCGGCCGCGCGCGCCGTTTCGATCGCGCCGCGCGGGTGAACGGTGATGGTGGCCGCGCCGTCCTCGACACGCGCGGCCAGCAGTTCCACGTACGGCCACTCGTTGTCCTCGCTCAGCAGGGTGCGGAAATACTGCAGGAACTTCGCGCGCGCCGAGGCTGCGGGATGCAGTCCCGCGCGCCCCGGCTCGCACGACGCTGTCAGCTCGACACGGTCGGTCGGAAACCCGTCGCCCACCAGCCGGGTGCGCACGCGGTCCGCGACCCCGTACTCGTTGAACACGGCGAGTAACACAGCGCTCATGTCGGTCCCTTTGCCCCCCTTGCTTCCAAAAAATTCTACGCCCCGGCCCCAGGCGCGGACATGCGCTGTTCACCTGGTGCCCCTGGGGTTTCTGCCTTAGTTGTTGCATTGCGGCATACTGCCAGGGGAGGGTAATTCGGGCCCTCGCAGCTTAGGATCTGAGCCATGTCCGGCAGCAGCCGCAGAGGACGACCTCCTCACGACGATGTGCTGACTCCCAGCGAGTGGCGCGTCGTGCACGCCGTGCAGCACGGCATGAGCAATCGCGAAATCGCCGCCCGCCGCGGCATCAGCCTCGATGCGGTGAAGTATCACGTGGCGAACGCAGTGGCGAAGCTGGGGCTCGCGAACCGGCAGGCGCTGCGGCGCTGGTTTCGAGTGCCGGGAACGAGTGCCTTGCGCCTGCAGGAGAGACCCATCATGACTACGCTGACCCTCGGGCCGCTGGCCCAGATCTCACGGACGGTCCGGGACATCAAGGAGTCCGAGGCCTGGTACGGCACGACGCTCGGTTTGCCGCACCTGTACACCTTCGGCTCGCTGGCGTTCTTCGACTGCGGCGGCACACGGCTGTATCTGAGTGCGCAGGAGAAGCCCGCCCCTGAATCCATTCTCTACCTGCGCGTCGCGGACATCCGTACGGCCTACGAGCTGCTGCGCTCGCGCGGCGTCGAGTTTGCGGACGCGCCCCACCTGATTCACCGTCACGCGGACGGAACCGAGGAGTGGATGGCGCACTTTCATGACCCGGAGGGACGACCCCTGGCGATCATGTCGCAGGTGAAGCCCTGAAGACCGTGCGGACCTGGATCGGCTGGCGGCGATGGCGCGCAGCGCCCACTAGATCCCGGGCGCTATTTCGGCGTGTCCGGCGGGGAGGCGTTGTCTGACGGGGAGGGGGAGGCGTTGTCCGGCGCCTTGCCTGGCGCAGTCGCTGCGGTGCTTTTTCTCACCGGCTCGGGCGGCTTCTTGAGCAGATCCTCGAGCGGACGGAAGATGGCGGCGTACTTGTAATCGGGGATCTCGAACTGCCAGCCACCGAGGCGCGCATTCAGTCTCTGCGCCTCCGCTTCGGTTTGCTTCGCGGTGGCGCGCGTGCTGAGGGTGACCAGCGAGCGCGTGCCGTCCTTGCGACCTGCGACGTCCACCTCGAGTCCGTCGAAGGTGCGGAACAGGGCGTGCGACGCCTTCGGCGTCGCGGCGGCGGCCGCCTTGCCGACGTCATCGAAGTTAAGCGAACTCAAGGAGCCCGAAATCGGGTCCGCAACGCCCGGACCGGTCAGCTCGCGGCCCTTGGGCACGGGCGTCACGGTGAAGTCGGTCTGCTCCTTCTTGTCGCGCGTGGCGCTGAACGCCGCGCCCTCGGTGGGTCTTTCCTCGACCTGACGCACCCGCTCGGGCGCCAGATCGATCAGCGCGCGGTCAAGCCATCCCTTGGGGTCGGCATCCACGGTAAGCAGCGGCGCCGCGAGCAGGCTTTGTGACGCGTTGGCAACGCGTACATACCCGGACTTGGCGTTCGAGGACTTGCCGACGATGAGCGCCCAGGTTTGCCCGGGGCTGATCACCTCGATGCGCGTCCCGGTGGCCTTGGGCGCGTTGAGGTCCTGCACGCCGAGCTGCGGGTAATTTGCCGGCAGCCGGGTCTTCTCCTCGACGATGTTGAGCGCGCCGAGATCGAGCAGCAGCTTGCGCAGCTTGCCGGGGTCGGCCGGCCAGCCGCGTTCGCCGACACTCCAGCCGGCGCCGTCCTTCTTCAGCGTGGTGCGCGTGCCGTCGCCCTTACGCAGCCCGATCTCGGTCACGGTATTGACGTGGTGCTCGAGGTCCGGCAGCACCAGGTCCCCGGCGAGCGTGGCGCGCTCCAGGTGCCGCTGGGAGGCGATCCACATGGCGAAGGCAACCAGCGCGAGCCCGGCGACAAGAAGCGCGGCGACACGGCGTGCACTCATGGCTCACCTCACGGGAGCGTTGGCCGGTGCCATTCGCCGCCGGCGACGCCACGCGGCCATGAGCAGCGCCACCGCGGCGAACAGCGCCGGCACCACGACGATGTTGATGACCTTGAGCGTCGCGCCCAGGCCCTTGATGTCCGCGTCCAGCCCGGCGCGCACGGCGCGCAACTCCTTGCGGATGCGCAGTTTCTCGGTCTGGAAGTGCTCGATCTCCTGCTCCTGCTCGGGCGTGATGATGAGCGCCGACTGATTGCCGCCCTTGGAGTGCAGCGCGGTGAGCTTGTCTTCCGTTTCTCGCAACTGCCGTTCGAGCTCCTGCTCCTTGGCCCGGAAGCGGTCATCTGCGGCACGCCGCAGTTTTTCCACGCGCTCGAACGGTCGCGTGAACGAGGCGCGGCCGCGCACACTGATGAGGTCGGTGCTGCCGGCGAGATTGTCGAGCGCGTTCTGCACCAGGTCGCCATTGCTCGCCCAGGCCTGGGTGAGGCGCTGGCCGAAGAAATTCTGCTCACGCACCCAAAGATAATCGGACAGCAGGTCGGTGTCGGCAAACACGACCAGACTGAGAGGTCGTGCGGATTCCTTCAGGTCCGTCTGGCCGGGGGCCAGCGTCACGCCCGCCGGTGGGCCCGCAGGGAAGGCGCTGTGCACCTTGCCGCTGATCCGCGCGGCGATCGTGTAACGCCGGCCGGTGGGCTTGAACCCGTCGCGCAGGCTCGCGGGATCGAACAGCATGCGGAAGCGCGCGACCGGCAGTGCCTGCGCGTCGGTGCTCGACTGCAACAGCGGCTCGAAGTGCACCTGCGCGCCCTTGACGGGTTCGAGGTAACCGGTGGTGGCCACGTTGACGTTCGACAGTCCGGCGGTGATCACGTCGTCGGCCGTGAAGCTCCCCTTGTCGAGCCCGAGCACGCCCAGGTGCGCCACCGGCGGCTCTCCCTGGCGCATGGTCACCGACAAGGCGTGGCCACGGTCGGCGACCACCTCGCCCGTGTTGAACTGTACGCCCCAGGCGCTCAGCAGTGCGGCCAGGTGCGATGACTTGTCGGCGCCCATGGCCGCCATCGGATTCTGTGCCTCGGCGCCGGACTGATCGGACTGGGCGATCGGGTCGACGAACACCAGGATGTGTCCGCCGCGCAGCGCGTACTGGTCGATGGCGAATTGC
>Ga0137415_10006061_pt1 | contig 11972 bp, 14 predicted proteins | sample CZODoug3_1_1_16f_FD_183082 | JGI IMG/M metagenome (GOLD analysis project Ga0137415, IMG submission 183082) | Vadose zone soil fungal communities from Angelo Coast Range Reserve, California, USA - CZODoug3_1_1_16fungal (Hybrid Assembly) | ecosystem: Environmental > Terrestrial > Soil > Vadose...
TGGCCCGCTCCAGCGTCCGGCCCTTGGCCCGATCCGCCAGCGCCGACGGCGCTGCAGGATGCTGCGGCGATCCCGGCGCCCGGCGGCACCGCGTTGCGCGATGTCGCCCCGCAACCGCTCTCCCAGTCTGATCTCTATCTCTCGCCGGTGCCGCAGGCGCCGACCTGGGAGCAGACCGTGACGACGGCGACGCCGTGGTCACCGCTCGCGAAGCCGCCGAGCGCAACGTCGTGGGGCGAGCTGACGAACGGAATCGATTGCCGCACGTCCGATGGCAACACCCATTGCATCACACCGGGCGGCCACCAATTCGACATCGCCGGAGCGTTTGCCGACGGGCTCACGATCGCTCCGGGCCAGCCGCGCTATCACTATTACAGCACGCCCGATGGTCCGGTCCGCTTCGACCCATCGGCGCTGACGCAAGGCGTGATCGACAATCCAACGGTTGGTCCGCCTCGGCTCGTTCATCCCGCAACGCCGCAGGGAACGCTGAACGAAGCAACGCCGCCCAGCCTTTACGATGCGGTGCAGGCCTTCTTGCGCAGGGAATCCGTATATCCACCATCGATGGCAGAGCTGCCATTCAATCCCGTCAAGTCCTATCTGACCAAGGATCAGAATGGGCTGCCGATGGTGGTGAACATCACGCAGCCGGAGCACGGCCTCGATCCTGGCGTCGTCGTTCGCTACGTCACCGAGTCACCATCCGGGGCGACCATCCAAAATGAAGGTTCGGGGTTGGGGTGGCTGCAGCAGCCCGGCAGCCGGTTTGCTGGCCCAATCAGCGAAGTATGGCAAGGGCACGCCCAGGAGATCATGGGAAAGATGAGGCCTGGAAGCCGGTGAGGCGCTGCGGTGAATTTGCGTCACGAGGTCGTCGTGGCGCGTTATCTCTTGGCACCATTGCGGTTCGAGCAGTAACATCGATGGACGATGCGCTGCACCGGACTCGGAGGCAGCCATCCTGCTCGGAGGCAACCAATGGAGACGTCGCAGTGGGAGCCGCGGGAGGTGATCGCGTTTATGCTGGCCCCGCTCGTGGTTCCAGTGGTTACGGGCTTGTACATCGGCCGAGAGCTGGACTCTACGGGCATATTCGGTTTGCTTATCGTCCTCATTGCGACCGTAGCCGGCTACGTCGGCACTTTGGTGATCGGCCTGCCGCTCTACGTGCTCCTGCGAAAGCATAACGCCACCGCATTCCTGTTCGCGCCCGTTTCCGGCGCCGTCATCGGGGCAGTTACGATGTGGTTGGTGTGGTCAGTGGGCGGTCTTGACAGGCTCCGGGATTCTTGGGGGTTCGGCGCCCTCATTGGCGCGGCCGTCGGGACGGTTCTCTGGCTGATCGCGCGGCCGGATCTGCGGCGCGATGGCGGCGGCGCCGAACGGGCGCAGTAGCGCCGGTTCCGGAAGTCTATCGCAGCGCAGACGACTTGAGCCCGCGGCGCGCGATCAGCGCACCCGACGTGCCATGGAATTTTTGGACCATTGCGTCGAAATCGGCAAACGGCATCATCTGGCGGTTCTCGGGCGACAGCATGGCATAGGCTTGATCTGCCTTGCCGGCGTCCCATGCCGCGAGAAAGGCCTGCATCGCGTCGAGCGCCTGGCGCTCGACAATCCGAGAATGGAGACGGTCTGGACCGGGCAAAACGTGCGGGATATCATCAATTTTTGGTGGTACCAGACGAGCTCTTCCCGCACATGCCCGGCAAGATATTCATCAGCTATCGGCGTGCAGACAGCGCGGCCGCTGCTCTCAGCGTGAGCCAATATCTGGAGCAGGCGTTCGGCCGCAAGAATGTCTTCATTGATGTCGGCATGCATGCGGGCGTGAAATTTCCCATGGTCCTCGAGCAGCGTCTGCAGCAATGCAAGGTCATGCTGGTGTTGATCGGGCCGGGCTGGCTTGACGCGCGCGACGAGGCGGGCCGCCGCCGGCTTGATGATCCCGACGATTGGGTCCGCATCGAGATCGCGCACGCGCTCAGACGAAACATCACGGTCATCCCGGTTCGCGTGAACGGCGCCGAGCTGCCGACGAAAGCGCAACTTCCGGAGGACATCAGGGGCCTTTTGGATCATCAGGCCGCGTCGATGACCACGGCGGGATTCCGGCATGAAATGTCCGGGCTCGCTCAGGATATCCGATCGATGTCCAGCCCCCGGCGTTGGCGCAGAACGGGGCTGCTGGCGGCCGCCGCGGTGCTCCTGTTGTCGATTGGCCTGCTCGTCTTGCTCAAGTTGCCGGAGCTGCGGAGCTCGTTCTTCCATCAGCAAACGGCTGTGACCAACAACGGGCTTTGGACCAGCCGGCCCGGCGAATGGGTGCTGTTCGAGTACAATAAGGACGGGATTGGATTTTTCTATCAGCCCGCAGCCATGCAGAGATTGTCGGACAGGGCCGTGTACACGGTTCGCATTCCGGCCAAGCCAGCGAGCCCGGCGGGACAAGATAGCAACAACACGCAGCCGGCCTACGAAGATGATCAAACGGTGGTCGCTTGCGATAAGCCGATATCAGCCTTGGCCGAGCGCACCGTCTATAACAGCGACGGCAAGATCATATCCCATTACAAGTTCGGCGACCCGGCGACCGTGGAGCTCGCCACGCCCATTTCCCCCGGATCGGTGCTCGCGGCGGCCCAACGCCTGGCGTGTGACGAAAGGCTGTGGAAGCCAACTTTCGCAAAGCAGGACCTGGTCGACGTCAAGTACGCTTTCCTTGCGCCCAGCCCGAACGGCGCAGGCAACATCTATTACGATCAAGCCAAGCCCATCAACGACGACGCCAACTCCCAATTCGAGGTGCTGACGTTCCTGCAATATTTCGCGGATCGCCCCACCTCGGAGCTGGTTGCGGGAGATTCAATTCTCGGCTTTGTTCCGGTCTATCGCACCTTTGGGCAGCGTCTGCGTGTCAATTGCCGCGACCGGAAGGTGTTGTCGCCAAAGCTTGAATATTATGACGCGGAGGGCAACCTCGTGATGGTGCAATTGCCATTTCCGTCGAACCCGCTCGATCCGGCTCCTGGCTCGCCGTATGCGATGCTTGCCGATCTCGTCTGCGGCTTGCGCGTGGCGGGAACGTATGAGGGCGTGAACCACGCGAAGAGCACAAAAGGCGGGCAGGGGGATCAGAGCATCACGATCGCGGTGGAGCAGAATGCAGCGGATTTGAAGGTTGTCTTCCAGACGCCGGGCGGCGGCGGCGAAGGCACCGGCAAGCTCGAAGGAAATCGTGTGAAGGCGATGTCCTTGCGCAGCACTGCGCCGGCTTGCTCCGGCACTTACGAAGCCTCATTCGACTTTGCCGGTGACACGCTGAATTGGACTTTCAAAGGTCAGGATTGCGCAGGCCAGATGGAAGGCCAGGGATCCGCAAAGAGAACGAAGACTTGAAGTGGCGGCACGATGATGAAGCCGCGGCGCATGGGTGAATCCTGCCAGATTGCGCCATGCTGGTAATGCGCGCGATGCGGCCGCGCAAGCCTGCTTACCGATACAAGCCTGCCGTCTACAAGCCTGCCGTCTACAAGCCTTCCCGACGCTCAATCGCCACGGCAATCCGGCGATATCATTTATAGGATGTGGTGGTTGCGACGACCGACATCGCGCGCGGGTCGTCGAAATGTGTGACCATGATCAGCCCCACGGGCGCGTTCTTGCCTGCCGGAGGAGGGATCATGAGCACGAGGCCTGGCGACCTGCTTTTATCCTTCTCATCACGGTTGGTCACCGGAGCCTTCTCAAACGCAAGGTGGAGCTTCTTCAGCGCATCCTCGACGAGCGTGAGCACACGCGCGCGGTCGACGCCCCGCGCGTTCGCACGGCATTGCGTCTCGTTGTAATCGTAGAACACGGCGCCGCCTGTGGTCGGGATTCGAAGGGCGTTGCTGGTCATCCCGGTGACGCCATCGGCCGGCGTGACGCGGGTGCCGACCTTGCGCGGATCGATGGCGCCATCGGACAACGGGATGCCCAATTTCTGCGACATGCAGTATCCGACGACGAGGTCGGCGACCGTCTCTTCCGGAGGCGGCGAGGCGCGCGCGGTCGTCACACCGATCGCCAGCGCGCTCGGGTCGTCCAGATAAGTGACTGCAATCATGATCTCGGGCGCACGCGGATTGCTTGCAGCAGGATGGACAATGAGCACGTAGCTCGGCGGCCTGCGATCCTGTGGCAGCTCGTCGCGGTTTTTCATGGCGCCTCCCTCGAAGGTGAGGCCGAGCCTCCGCAGCTCATTCTCGATGCGGGCAATGGTGCGCGCGCGATCGACGCCCGAGGCGAGAGTGTTGCAATAATAGCGGTTGGAATCGGTGTAGACGGCGCCGCTCGCGGTCGGGATACGAAGGGCATTGCTGCTGAAACCCGGGACGCGGCTCACGCCGGCGGCGCCGTCGCTCGGCGCGAGGCTCGTGCCGACGGTGCGCGGATCGATGGCGCGCGCCGGCATCGGGCTGCCGGTCTTCTGCGACATGCAATATCCGAGAGCGATGTCGACGGCCGCCTCTTCCGGCAATGGCGCGGCGCCAGCCGTCACCAAACCGGCGATCAGGACGACAAGAGAAACCGCCACGACGGATTTCATTTGCGCCTGCCTCACGTCCATCTCCGCTCTATCTTTGGTTGCATAGTAGCAGAGAGGCAATCGCCCGCAAGGGATACGTGCGCCAGTCGTTGCGGGCTCGACCTGTCGTCCACAAACCTGTCGTCACAAGCCTTCCGTCCACAAGCTGCAGCACGATCGCTTATCCAACCGCGGAGGCTTGACCTGGTGTCGCTGGAGATCAAACGCGTGACCATCACGCTCGCCCGTCCCGTCGGCCCGCACGATGTCGGTGCCGCGGAGGCGGCGTGCTACGTCGTCGAGGGCGATAGGGTGACGCTCACGGACCGCTCCGGTGCGCCGCTCATGCGCAGCGGGAGCGCCTCGCAGCTCGGCGATCCCACGTCCTGGTCGCGCGAGCTGCGCGCCGGCGAGAGCGCGCATCGCCTCGCGCAGGATCTGCTGTGGGCCAAATATCGCGCCGGGAAAAGCGGCAGCGATTTCTACCGGCCGCTGCACTATCCCCCATCAGGGCTGTGATCATGAGCATCCTCGTCCCCTTCGACAAAGACGAAGCCATGAGCACGCACAATGCCGCGCTCGAGGCGGCGCGGGCCGAGCGCACGATCCGCCTGTGGTGCGAGCAGCACGGCATCGGCCGGCGCATCGCCGGCGGCCCCTGGCGCGTCAGCCGCTGCGCGCTCGCCATGCTGCTCGACGGCGACATGGCGGCGCTCGCCGCCTACCGCGCGCGCGGCCGCGGCGATCCGTTGGCGGCGCCATACTTCGCGCGATGCGGGCTCGGGCGGCTGACGAAAGCCGTAGTTGCAACGCCACGCCCCTCGGTGTTTGGGGTGTAGAGCAGCGGACCTCGGTCAGGTCCGCGCCATCGAGCAGGCGTAATCGGCGGCAACCTCACTGCTTCACTCGAAACCCGGCAACGCCGGCAATGTCGGCAGCGGCGACGTGGCGGCGCATATGTCGATATAGTCTATACGCGGCATGTCTGATGACGCCGTGACCATCGATGCCGGGGCGCTCGCGCAAGCGGCGCCGGCGCCCGTTGAATCAAACAGCCGCGAATCAAACAGCCGCGAATCAAATAGCCGGCCTGCGGCGCATGAAGGGCCGAGCGCCGTTCACGCGGCGGCGCAGGAGCTGCGCAAGCGACGGCGGGAGAGCGCCTCCTCGCGGCCCTCGCTCGAGAGCCCGGGGGTCGATGACCCCCGGCCGCGGACGGCCGAGCTCGCCTACGACAAGGACGATGCGCCGGAGGAGATTTCGATCCGCCGCGGCGCGCAGGATCTCGCGGAATGGCGCGCGCACGAGGCGCAGCGCAGGCGCCAGGAGCTGGCGCGGCTCGTCGGCGACGATGAGGCGGCCGCCGAGCAGCAAGGAGCGGCACAAGCCGCGGAACTTGCCGCGGCCGACCCCGCGCAGCAGCACCCGCAGGGCGCGCAACCGCAAGCCCAGCCGCAGTCACCGGAGCAACAGCACGCGGCGGTGGTCCAGCAATTCGCGCAGGCGGCGATGACCGTGCAGGCCTCGCAGCAGCAGATCATGGACGTGGCGCGGCTCGAATTTCCCGATGTCGTCAAGGCGCAGAACCCGCTCGCGGTGCTGCAGGCCATGGCCACGCAGGACCCGGCGCGCGCGCAACGGTTCGCGCAGCTCGATCTGGCGATGCGCCAGCAACAGGCGCAGGCGAGCACGCTGGAGCACAACGCGCGCCACTATGAGACCCAGCGCAACAATTCCACGTTCGAGCATTTCGCGCGCGTGCAGGACTACGAGGTCGAGACCAAGATCCCGGAGGCCGCGCCCGGTCATCCCAATCGGCGCGCGATCCAGCAAGCCGTGATCGACGAGTTGCACGATGCGGGCCTGAGCGACGCGCAGATCCGCCATGCCTGGCAGCACGACACGACGTTTCGCTCCGCCACCGCGCAAATCATGATGGTCCAGGCCGCCCGCGCCCGCCTGGCACGCGAGCGCGCGCGCACCGCCACCCGCAAGCCGGTTCCCCCGGTGCAGCGCCCCGGCGTGTCCCATGGCCGCAACGCTTATGCCGCCGAGAACGCGCAGCGTCTGTCGGACCGCCTCGATCGCACCGGCAACCTGAAAGATGCTGCCCACCTCCTGGCCGCGCGGCGCGCCGCGCGACGGAGTTGATCGATGAGCGCCACCGTCAACGGCGAGCTGGTCAACGGCGGGCTGTTGGGCGCCATTTCCGATCCGGCCTGGATGGCCGAGCTCACGCGCGCGCGTGAACATGCGGCGCAGGCCGATGCGGCGCGCATCGCCAGCGACGGCCGCCTCGCGGTGGCGCAAACCACGATGCTCGAAGCGCTCGAAGCCGTGCTCGCCGAGGAGCTCAAGAGCGAATGCGAGGACCACTCGGCTGAGACCAAGCGGCAGTATGCGCTCGACATCAGGCGCTTCAAGCGCTGGTGCGTCGAGGGCGGATTGCCTTATCTGCCGGCGCGGCCGGAAGCCGTCGCCACGTTCCTGCTCGAGATCGCGGGCGGCGGGGGAAAGCCTCCGGCGCTGCGCTCCCTGATCAGGATGGCGAGCGCCATCGCCTATTTGCACAAGCTCGGCCAGGCCCAAAACCCGTGCGACGACGTGCTGGTGCGCGCCGCGCTGAGCTGGATCCGCAAGCGCCATGCCGAGGCGAACGCCGAGGCCAAGCACAATGCCGAGGCGAACGCCGAGGCTCGCGACGAGGCGCACAACGCGGCGCACCCGCCGATTCCCGACGACACCACCGACACCACAGGAGCACAGCCATGAGCAAACAAGAGCGCGGCGTTGGACCCTACAGCAACAGCGAGTCCGGCATTCGCCACGATCGCAGCGTCGACGTGGCCGGCAATCCCGTGCTGCGCCCGAAGGACATCAGCGACCGCGTCGACGAGGCCGGCACGCGCAACAATGGCCGCGCCGCGCCGCTGCCGAAGAAGTGAGCGTGACGGAGATCGTGGCAGGAGATCGTGACATGACCATCGGACCAGGCGTCGAGGCGAGCCCCAACATTCCGGTGACCGCCGACGAGCTTCACCGCCGCATCAACGCCGTGCTGTCCGCCAAGCGCCAGCGCGTGCTCAGAGACGGTGACGGCTGGCGGCTGGTGGAGTTCGCCAAGTGCAAGCCCGCCGACATCGCGGCGCTCGCGACCGAGCTCGGCTGCAAGGATGCGCACGAGACGCTCGTGGGCTAGAAATTAGGACACCAGCGCATGGCCGGCCTCGCGTTCCAGAAATATTGGCGCTTCGTGGAGGACCTGGCCGAAGGCAAGCACGCGCTCGCGACCGACAATATCCACGGATTCCTGACCGTGCGCGCGCCGCTCGGCGCGGATATGACGCTGGGCGATGCGCAGGTGATCAACGCCAACTGGAACGACGCCGCGCTCGAGGGGCAGAGCCTCACGCGCGCCGGCGGCGTGCTGACGTTCGGCGGCACCAGGCTCGCGATCACTGTGGGGCTGGTCGCCGACGATGCGACCGTGCGCGCGCTCGGCCTCTACAACGGCAGCAACAATCTGCTGATCGGCTACTGGGACCTCGGCGCCACCATGCCGCTGCGCTCCGATGCCACCATCTGGTTCGGCAAGGACGGCCCGTTCACGGTCTTCCAGCTGCAGTGAGGGCGCGGCGCGCAAGCCGCTGAGCCACCGCGCCTCGAGTCTCTCAAAGCATTCGAAGAAGGAAGCATCACATGACGCTCTGGAAATGGTCCCAAACCGCCGGCAACAACGCCACCGCCGATGGCACGATCAATTGGGCCGAAGGCCAGGCGCCCTCGACCGTCAACGACTCAGCCCGCGCCATGATGGCGGCGACCGCGAAATTCCGCGACGATATCAAGGGCGCGATCATCACCGGCGGCACATCGAGCGCGTACACGGTCGCCAGCAACCAGGTGTTCGACACGCTCGTGCACCTCGATGGCGGGATTGTCGCGTTCACCCCGCATACGACCTCGACATCGCCCGGCCCCGGATCGCCGGTCACGCTCAACGTCGACGGCCTCGGCGCCAAGCCGCTGCGATTCTCGCCCGGCGCCGAGCTGCCCGCCGGCACGCTCGTGCAGGGCACGCCCTATACCGTCAAATACAACAACAGCGACGCCGCGTTCTATCTCTTCGGCCTGACGGGGAATCCATATCTGATCCCGCTCGGTGGCATGATTGAGTACACCATCCCCACCACGACGACGCCCAACTCCAACTTCGTGTTCGCTGGCGGGCAGGCGATCTCGCGCAGCATCTATGCCGCGTATTTCGCATTGGTCAGCACGACATACGGCGCCGGCGATGGTTCGAGCACGTTCAACGTGATTGACAAGCGCGGCCGTGTGTCAGCGGGCAAGGACGATATGGGCCCCCTCGGCGCGGCGGGCCGGATCGGCAGCGTGGTGACGGACAGCGGCACGGTCGTTGGGACGACGCTTGGCTCGGCCGGAGGCTCAGCGACTCATGTGCTGACCAGTGGCGAGATGCCGGTCCACAACCACGGCATTACCGATCCGGGGCACACGCACTCCTACAATTCTCCGACCAACGCGTTCTCAGTGACCGGTCCGCAGGTCATCATCAATACGGGCGGCGGAGCAGGAACCACCGGCTCCAGCACGACCGGCATTTCCATCAACAATGCGGGCGGCGGCGGCGCGCACGCCATGCTGCAGCCGACCGTCATTGTGAACTATATTTTGCGGGTGCTTTAGTTAGCGGGCTGCGCGCCGGGGCGCGCGATCGATCATCGCTTCGCAAAGCGAGGCCGGTGCCGCCAGGAAAAAGAGCGGATCGCGTTTCGCCAAAGTCTTGCTGACATTGACGGCGTGGGAGAGTGGCCGATCGCCGACAAAAAAGCGGCGCAATGCCGCCAGCCAAAATCGAGCCAAGCCTCGTCGATACCAAGCGTACATCTCGCGCCTTGGCGCGATCGCCAGCTCAAGTGCCATTTGATAAGGCCCCTCGATGCACTCAAGAGCCGCGATGGTCTCATCGGTGCTAGGATTGGCTGATGCCGTATTTTCGTCCCGCGTCCACGCCGAAGCAATTTCGCTCAGGAAAGCGATCTTCCTGTCCAACATCAAACGAAAGAACGACTCGCCATCGGCGGTGAGAATGTTTTTTTGGTAGAACCCGATCTGGATCGCGCGCGCGCGTTTGTAGAGGCAAGTCAAATGCAACGGATACATGGCGCTGCCGATCGGGGGGTAGCGGAGGAAAAACCAATTTCCGTCCATCACCGCAGGCAATGGATAGCGATCATTGAGAATGATCTGCTTCGCGCCAGGACGGCAGGAAATTGCCTTGCCGAACACCAAAACGATGTCGTGATGGGTATGGGCGAGCGCCGTCGCTTTGCTGAGATAGTGAGGATTGACGAGGTAGTCGTCGCCATCCAGCATCAACACCCAGTCGCCGCGCGCCAGCTCGTAGAGCAGCTTTCGGTAGTTGGCCACTCGGCCAAGATTGGTCTCGTTCCGCACGTATCTGAGCCGCGGATCGCGTAGAAGGGGCCGAACTGCCTCCTCAGTTCCGTCGGTGGATGCGTCATCGCACACCACCACCTCCAGATCGGTAACGTCTTGCGCTAAAGCCGACTCAATGGCCCGCCCAACGATGGCGCTTTGATTAAAGGTCGGAATGAGAACAGACACGCGGACTTGAGAGGACATGCCTGTCAGACTTTTCTTCCGACAGCGCACCAATATGGCTCGAAGGGCGAGAACTCGATGCCCCGGAAACCGGCGTCCCTCAGCATATCTTCGATCTCTGCCCGGCTAAATCGCTTCTCCAAAGGCGAGCAGAAGCGGTCATAGGCGTCCGTGCGCAGGACATAGAGGGACTGCGAACGGTACAGCGCTAAAGGCCACGAGGCCGGAAGGATGTCCATCCGGTCCAAGAGTCGAGCAGAACGAGCAAGCGGCCAATAGATGCAGCAGGCGATCGCACCACATACGAGCGCCTGCATGCGCCGCGGAGCGCGGGAGATCAATCGACGGGCGAGATCACTGAGCCGCCACATTCGCCGGTAGGCCTCGTTGCGATTGTCAAGCGAATAGTAGATGTAAACGAGGACCAAGCCACCGCGTTTGAGCTTGGCTGCGATTGCGCACAACGCTGCAACTGAATCGGGGACATGGTGCAGGACGCCGAGCGAGTAGGCGAAATCGAGTGAGGCGTCATCGATCGGCATAGTGTTGGCCGATGCTTCCACCACCGCTACATTCGAAAAGGTCGCGAGATTTTTTCGGGCAACGGCCAACGCGTCGGGGCTCGGATCGATGGCGTAGAGCTTCCCCACTCGTGGCGCGACCATAGCCGCCCATCGACCGCTACCGCAGCCAACGTCCGCTCCGATACTATCCGCGGGGAGCTCAGACCAGGGAAACACCGCGAAATAGCGGTTGAAGAACTCTTCGCGACCTTGCCCCGAGAAGGTGCCTTCGGATTGGTCGAACCGCGACCATTCAGCACCAAAGCTCGCGACTGTCGCGCCGTCTACGTTCTCCGGCCAAGGGGCGTGCGGCCCCTTGAGAACCTGTTCAACCCGCCTCGCGCCCCTCTCCGAGGTTCCCATTTTGCTCCCTGCTCTTGACCCTCAGCCAGGGCACCCGGCCATGCTCATGTCATGAGTAGTAAAGTGCCATCTCCTTAGAGCAGGTCCCTCTCGATGTCTTCCTTCGTGCCCCTAACAACCAAGCGCAGCCAAAGGGATGCCACTACGCACCCCAGCGCAGCTATAATTGCCAAGTAAATCATGTTGTTCCCAATTCATCGGCCGGGCGCGAGGAGGAGGTGGTCGAGGGACGCTCACCATACGACAAGTCGAAGAACAGGAACAGGAGGAAAGTCCGGCTGAGCACACCAAGATCTGCCAGCATAACTCACTGGACCACAAGCATTTTCAGTGCGTGTCTTCGGCATCTCTGGCTCTCCGGGATGCAATATTATCGTGTCAACCCGGAATGAATCAACCGCACGCTATGAAGCCACCAGCCGCCGCCCCGTAATGAGCTCTGCGGAAGGCTGCCTTCCAATGGCTGAGCAACCCTTGGCGAAACGGGTCGTTGAGCCGATTTCGCTCGGCACCATCCGTCTCGATTGCGCACGCGCCTGACCGCAGCGAGCGCCAGTGAACCACCTGAGTCTCTCAGAGCATTCGAAGAAGGCACCCGACATGACGCTGTGGAAATGGTCCCAAACCGCCGGCAACAACGCCACCGCCGATGGCACGATCAATTGGGCCGAGGGCCAGGCGCCCTCGACCGTCAACGACTCAGCCCGCGCCATGATGGCGGCGACCGCGAAATTCCGCGACGACATCAAGGGCGCGATCATCACCGGCGGCACATCGAGCGCGTACACGGTCGCCAGCAACCAGGTGTTCGACACGCTCGT
>Ga0137415_10006062_pt1 | contig 11971 bp, 14 predicted proteins | sample CZODoug3_1_1_16f_FD_183082 | JGI IMG/M metagenome (GOLD analysis project Ga0137415, IMG submission 183082) | Vadose zone soil fungal communities from Angelo Coast Range Reserve, California, USA - CZODoug3_1_1_16fungal (Hybrid Assembly) | ecosystem: Environmental > Terrestrial > Soil > Vadose...
CAGGCCCCGTAGGGTCGCAGGACGCTCTTGCTGTCCTCACCAGGAACAATGCGCTCCATCGGCCTGACATAGCCCTCATTCTCTTCCATCAGGCGCGCGTAGTAGTTCAGGAAGTCTACGGCTTCATTGGCCTCGGCGATTGCCTCGTACCGGTTCTTCGCAACCTCGTACGTCATCAGGGCAGCGAGGTAGAACTGGCGTTTCTCAAGGATGTCAGCCGTCTTCCGAATAAGCTGGACGCGCTCCTTCCACGGCCGCTTGCTCCAGGATTCAAAATGGTCGTTAGCTGCTTCGAGAGCCTTCCGTGCAAACTCCGCGGTGCCTTTCTGGAAATATCCTAAGAGAACGGTTGAGTCTACTGGGCTGTGGACTTCGAACTCGCCGCCGGCAAGGACCGGTCGCCCGTTGATATGCATCGGATGATGCTTTCCAAAATCACGTTCAACCTGCTTCAGCGCCTCTTCGTACCGAGGATGAATCTTCTCGTCAGCCAGGAGGGTGACAAAGGTTACTTTCTTGGGTTGAGAAGTCACTTGCAATCCTAACAGTTCCCTTTCCTGAGTTCCACTCAGAAGAAGATAAGATTGCGCCTCCTCAAGCGCATGGGCAAAGTGGTGGGAAGTGAAAGTAGCGGTTAGTCGAGCTTGCTGAACGGGGGCACTCGGAGTCAGTCCTTCAGATGAAGTCTTGGAATCGCAGAGGTTGGGTATCTTCGGTAACCTTAGGCTGTCACGGTGGCTCTCGTCCTTCTGAGCCTGCGGACGCCTTTCCTGATAGCTCTTCCTGAGCTCGGATGAGAAGCGCCGGCTTTGCGCATCCAGTCCGGGACGATCACGGCTCTAATCAGTTCCTGCATAGTAATGCCTCGGTCTTTCGCCATCTTTCTTAGCTGGGCGTATATTTCCGGGTCTAGAGACTGCATGAACTTAGTTGCCGTTATTCATCCACGTATCCATTAGCGTGCTACCCTAGGATATAATCCCGTCGTGTACAGTCGAATTAGATTTCGGTTGTCGCCATCTACTGTAAGACAAACTAAGCGTGCGGCTGTTTAGCCACCGGCAACAACTCCATCAGCGACCTTACGGGAACCCCCTCGATGCTGTCCTTTCCACTCTTGTTTGCCAGAACGGTCACGCCTACCGGCTTCGATTTCACACTCTGGAGGGTCTCAATGGCAGCTCTGATGGTCTCACCCATCCGGAGGATGGTGTCCACGATCAATACCTTCTTTCCTTCAACTGCTGAGAAGCTAGGGTTTACCGCCCCAGCGACCTTTTTTTCGCCCAGCCTTTGGGGTCGTACGGATGCTACAGGTTTCCCCAGTGATCTTGCAACTATGAGACCAAGTGCCATACCGCCCGCTTCAATCCCGGCAACCACCTCCGGTTCCTCCATCAGGCCCTGTTCCACCGCTTCCCGTACCATGTCCGCCATCGCCCTACCCACGAGCGTCAATCGCCGGACACTAGAGCCTATCGGATTCCAGTTAACATAGACATCGTAAGCATCACGAGTCTTGACTCCATCCTTTCCGTGCAGCAACAGCCAGACAACCGTGTCAGCCTGGACCTTCAGCTCGTCGGCAATCTCATAAGTAGACATGCCTCGTTCTTTGAGTTCAAGAGCCTTCTTTGCAAGCTCTTCTAGAGATCTCGTAGAATATCTTCCTTCAAGGCAACTAAGCAGCCTATCCTAGTTATAACTTGTCGAAAGTATCCTATGTCAAGTGTCGCGGCATGAGCAATAGAACATATCTAGGAAGCAGGAAGCTTTCACAGAAGGATCAGAGTGAACCCGCGAAAGTTCCACACGGCGACTGAAGAAGAGATCAAGAACGCAGAAACAAGTGACGTGTACTTCGAGCGAACCAAAGAGATTCTTGAAAAAGAAGGGCTCTCAGATATTCACGTAACAGCCGAGATCACCACGGGCTCTCTTCCCAAGAACTGGGAATGGGGAATACTCGCAGGTATCGAGGAAGCTTCACACCTTCTAGAAGGACTCAACATTCGAGTGAGATCTTTTCCAGAAGGCACACTCTTTCGCCCCGTCGACTCTTTAGGTGTGCGCGAACCGGTCATGGTCATAGAGGGCAGATACCTGGATTTTTGTCTCTATGAGACTCCTCTACTCGGCCTTCTCTGCCAGGCCTCCGGCATAGCAACAATGGCAAGCAGAGTCCGCAGGGCAGCGGGCACAAAGACAGTTTTCTCGTTTGGAATCCGCCGCGCCCATCCTGCTCTAGCCCCAATGATTGATCGAGCATGTTTCATCGGAGGATTCGACGCGGTCTCCAGCATGATAGGAGCCAAACTACTAGGCAAGAGCCCAACAGGCACGATGCCCCATTCTCTCATAATCGCAATCGGGGATCAGATCCGCGCATGGAAGAGCTTCGACAAGTACATGCCGAAAGAAGTTCCACGAATCGCGTTAGTCGACACGTATTATGACGAGAAGACAGAGTCAATCATGGCCGCTCAGGCGTTGGGAAAGTCATTGTACGGGGTAAGACTGGACACTCCTAGTTCTCGGAGAGGCAATTTCCAAGAGATAATCAGAGAAGTTCGTTGGGAGTTGGACTCGAGGGGGTTCAAAGACGTTAAGATCTTCGTTTCGGGAGGACTAGACGACGAGTCGGTTAGGACCCTTTCAGAAGCCGGAGCCGATGGTTTCGGGGTCGGCACATCCGTGAGCAATGCACCCGTCGTAGATTTTGCTTTGGATATTGTAGAAAAAGAAGGAAAACCGGTCGCGAAGAGAGGAAAACTTGGCGGGAAGAAAGAGGTCTGGAGATGCGACAAATGTCTCCTTGACTATGTCCTCCTCGAAGGTGAACCTTCTCCATCGTGCTCAAACTGTGGAAACAAGACGAAACCATTGCTAGACAAGTTGTTGGAAAGTGGACGCCCATCTGGTCCTCTTCCTGCGCCAGACAAGATTCGAGAACAGGTAATTGACCAATTGAGAAAGTTGACAGCGTGACTAACGTCGAGCTGCTTTCTTCTTAGAGAGGACCTTTCTTCTCAACTCGGTCCCACAGACCCTGCACTTCTTCGCAGGCGGCCGATACCGTCTGTAACAAGCAGGGCAGTACATGATCCAGTCAAACCGATGAACTATTCCAAAGTTCGCGAGTGAGCTGTGGCCTATCTGTAGATGCTCGGCAAGATTCTGAATAGCATAGTCGTCGCTGACAATGACAGGCTCGTGACCGTCAAGCTTCAAGTCCATCGCTAGCGCCAATACTTCTCGGTCCGCTTTAGACAGATATCCTGATTCTCCCGCTCTGGAACTCGCGTCCTCTACGATCCCTTGAGCTCTTGGTGAAGGAGTCTGAACTTTCAGTTCGCCTTTCTCGCTGAACATTCGAAATCTAAGTTGAGGCATGGTCCCTGCAGACAGTTCTTCTTCTACTGCTTGCACGGAGTAGGCTTCTGTGGTTTTCGAAGGATTGAAACCCATGATGAAAGCAGACGTGTCGAGGACTAGCACCGTCAAACATTCTCCCTCTCTGAGGCCAGTCTCCTTAGACCCCGCTGCAGAAAAGTATCTCCGAAACGGACAAACCGTGCGCTAACAGATGACTTTCTCATCTCTAGTGGTTGTCTGTGGCGTATTTCTTTCACGGGATTTCCATCCATGACAAGGGTCGCGGTGGGTCCAGGTTCCTCTAGGCTGACTCTAAGTTTCTTGTCTGCTGGGACTACTATCGATTTGACAGGTTGGAGAGGGGCGATGAGAGTGAGGGCGAAGACATCGAGTGATGTCTCTAGAACTGGTCCCCCTGCCGAGAACGAGTGGGCTGTTGAGCCTGTCGGGCTGGCGACCATGAATCCGTCCGCCCTCGCTTTGATGATTCGTCTTCCGCTCTGAGAAACGTCAAAATTCAGCATCTTGTCGGGAACTGTCGGCAGGAGGAGAGCTTCATTCAGGCAGTTTCCGATGCGGCGATCATTCTGAGTGACAGAAACGCACCATTGTGCCTCCATCTGAAAATCTTGCTTGAGCCATCTGGTGAATGATTTTTCGAGATCTTCTGGTTCGATTTCTGTTAGATATCCTCTTCTGCCGAGGTTTACCGCTAGTATCGGGGTCTGAGGATTCGGCATCTCTTGAATGGCCTTCAACACCGTGCCGTCGCCGCCCAGAGTGATCAAGAGATCGACTTTCATTCGGTTGAGGGGTCTGCCGCCCGGCAGCTTCGCGGTCCGGGAAAGTTCGGCTTCTGGGACTGGTGTCAGTCCTGAATCCGTTATGACTCGGTATGTCCTCCGAGCCGTAGCTAGCGCTTCCTTCGACTGCGTCTTGGCCAGGATTCCAACTAGCTTGGTCATGAGAGTTCCGTTTGTCTCAGCCTATCGTGATCTGATCGCTTGAAAAGAATTCGCCTAGCCTCTTTTTCGCGGGAAGTCTTTTAGATGGACTCTTAGGCGATTAGTTTTCGAGCCAGAATTTCATGAGCAAGCCTGTCTATGTCGGCGAACTAAAGATCGGCCAGTATGTGATCATTGACGGCGAGCCCTGCCGAATTGTCGACTTTGAAAAGTCGAAGCCAGGCAAGCACGGATCGGCCAAGGCTCGGATCACTGCAATCAGCATCTTCACTGGTCAGAAAAAGACCCTTCTGAGTCCGGTGGATGGCAGAACGGAAGTTCCGATGATCGATAAGAGAACTGCTCAGATTATCTCCATCTCTGGGAATGTCGTCCAGATGATGGACATGGAGAACTACGCCACCTTCGAGAGTCCCCAGCCTGACGATGCCGAACTCAAGGCCTCCCTGGCCGCAGGAGTCGAAGTCGAGTATTGGGATGTTCTGGGGCGCAAGATGATCGTTCGCCGAAAGGGCTGACCCCCCCTTCTCCGCGAGAGGACCAGCTACCGTTAAGCATCTCAAATTACGTCCAGGTATGACTCTGGATGCTCTAGCACGCGAGATGAGGGGAACTCATGTGCTCGGAGCAGGGCGGATAGGGGAAGCTGTTGATGTCGTTTCAGAGATGTTTCGGGAACGTTCCTACACGAATTTCCTAACAATCGCAGGTCCCATGGTACCGGCCGGCTTTCGACTTCTGTTCGTAGATTTGATCAAACGCGGCTTCGTTGATGCAATCGTAACAACCGGGGCAAACTTGACTCACGATGTAATTGAGAGTCTAGGGCTTCACCATTACCAGGGCAGCTTTCAAGTCGACGATAGAAAACTCATCCAGCGCGGCTACAGCCGAATCGCCGACATCTTCGTCAAGGAATCGTCCTTCGAGAGACTCGACAAGACAGTCAGAAAGTTCCTGTCCAAGATTCCTGTCGCAGATCGCAGAAATATCGCGTTCTCTGAACTGCTATTCAAACTTGGCGGGATGATCAAAGATCAAGACTCCATCCTTCACCAGGCAGCACTTAGAAACGTGAAAGTATTCTCCCCCGGACTGCTAGACTCGATACTTGGACTAAGCCTCTGGAGCTTCGCTCAAACCGAGACGTTACAGCTGAACCCGTTCAGTGACGTGACAAAGATGGTGAACATGGCCATGGACGCTGAGAAGATTGGCGTGCTAATTCTAGGCGGCGGCGTTCCGAAACATCATACTCTGCTCGCGAGCGTTCTCCGTGAAGGAGTAGACAGAGCTGTCCAAATTACCTCGGACCATCCCGAACCGGGCGGGTTGAGCGGAGCACCCTTGGCAGAATCGATAAGCTGGCGGAAAATAAGGAAGGGCGGAAAATTCGTGGACATTTACGGTGACGCGACCATCTGTCTACCATTGGTCATTGGAGCTGTTCTGGACAGGGTTAAGAAGCGCGAGCGACGACTAGTAGAATAGGATGGAAGCCGTAGGGCGATCCCTCACCGATGCGGTCCGGAAGATGCTCCGGATGCCCAATGTTGACGAGCGGGCGATCAAGGAGCTAGTGAAGGATCTCCAGAGAACCCTCTTACAAGCAGATGTTAACGTCGAACTAGTTCTCCAACTTTCCAAAGCCGTAGAAGAACGTTCGATCAAAGAGAAGCTTCCGCCAGGAATCAATCGTCGAGAGCACGTCGTCAAAGTCCTCTACGAGGAGATGGCCAAGTTTGTGGGGCAAGACCCAGCGAAGGTCGAGATCCAGCCGGGCACGTTCCGGAAGATCATGCTGGTAGGGATCCAAGGAACCGGCAAGACGACCAGTTCGGTCAAACTTGCACGATTCTTCAGCAAGAGAGGCCTAAGGGTGGGGATCGTTTGCGCTGACACCTATAGGCCCGGTGCATACGATCAACTGTTACAACTAGCGACCAAAGCAGAGATTCCTGTCTACGGGGAGCCGGGAAAGAAGAAGCCAGAAGACATCGCAAAACATGGCCTCGAACATTTCAAGAAGGAAAAATCCGATCTCGTAATTATCGATACAGCGGGACGCCACCGGAACGAGAAGGACTTGATGGACGAGATGAAGCGCATCGCGTCCGCGGTCCAGCCGGACGAAATTGTACTGGCCATTGATGCAACGATAGGTCAACAGGCGATCCACCAAGCCAAGGCGTTCCACGAAGCTACCCCGATCGGCTCTGTTTTGCTGACCAAGATGGACGGCTCTGCCAAGGGCGGAGGCGCTCTGTCAGCTGTAGTTGCAACGGGCTCGAAGGTGAAATTCATCGGATCCGGAGAGCGAGTCGAGGACCTGGAACTCTTCGTCCCAACGGACTTCGCGGGTCGACTATTGGGCATGGGGGACCTGAATGCCCTTCTGGAGAAGGTGAAGGAGGCCGAGGTCAAGGTTCCCGAGGCGAAAGTTCGTCAGTTCATGGAGGGACGGTTCAGCCTCAAGGACATGTTCGATCAGATGGAGAATCTACGGAAGATGGGTCCACTTCGAAAGGTATTGCAGATGATCCCGGGAGCAGGAAACTTGCCAGAGGAACAGCTGGGGGTCGCGGAGGAGAAGATGACGGCATGGCGAGTAATTATTCAGTCGATGACACCGAAAGAGGTGGACGAGCCGCGATTAGTCGATAGTTCACGGGCGAAGAGAATAGCACATGGGTCAGGCAGATCAGAGAGAGAAGTTCGAGAGCTAGTTAACCAGTATTTCTCGATGCGGAAGATGATGAAGCAGATGAAACGGCGTGGACCAATGATGAAGGGAATGCCGTTCATCAAGAAATAATTATGGAATCAGTTAGCAGGAATGAGTCTTCGGGTCCGAGTTCTTATGCTCTAGTTTGTCTTTAACTCTTTCTTCTTCCTTCTCAAAATAGCGCACCCCTTCCTTAAGCACGGACCCGAACAGCGGGCCGAACGTGAAAGTTATGGCCGATATGGCTGCTCCGATCGAGAAGAAGGCCATGATAGCGGCAAATATCTTCCCTACATCGGTCGCTGGAGTGGCGGCTGGCCCCTCCGCGGTAGCGAGCAGCGCCATGAAGTAGAAAGATGCGACTAGACCCCATCCTTCGATTACCATGAGTCCGACCGTGCCAACGGCCATCACAATCGCCAGCACTACGATTGCGTAGAACGCTCTCTTTGTGAAAGGAGAGAGAGGATGATGAACGATCTCCGAGAGTCTGCTTGGCAATCCTTCCTTCTCGCAGCTCAGCAATCTCAGGGTCCGGGTGATTATCTCTTTTGATACTAGTCGAGGAGGAGCATAGAATGGACCGTTGTTCTCTGAGGAGGCCGTCTCTCTATGTGTGGAGGCTTAGTCAGGAAAAGGTTAACCTATCAGCCTAGTCCAACTGGCAACGAATAGAATGGGGCTACCGAAGCCGACCGTCCAGCAGCTCCTGAGCGAGAATCGGGATCATGCCTGCGCAGAGGCTCCTGAGATCTGCGTCAAGGTCATGGCCATCGCTGAACTCCCTGACATGTTCGGGGAATTCCAGGTGGTGGCGTTCTGGAACAATTTCGACCGTAAGGAGCACGCTGCGCTCATCCACGGGGATATTTTTGAGAAGGAGGACGTCCCAGTCAGGCTGCACTCTGAGTGTTTGACCGGAGATACTCTCGGGTCTCTCAGGTGTGATTGTCGTGATCAGCTCCAAGAGTCGATGCGGCAAATATCGAAGATGGATCGAGGCATTGTGCTCTACATGAGACAGGAGGGTCGAGGAATCGGTTTCATCAACAAGATCAGAGCCTACCAGTTACAAGATGAGGGATACGACACGTTCAAGGCCAATGAACTGCTCGGCTTCAAGCGGGACGAGCGCGACTATGATCTGGCAGCGCACATGCTAAGGTCCCTGCATGTCAAGTCTATCAAACTAATGACAAACAATCCCGCCAAGATCAAGGATCTTCAGCTGCACGGGATCCGGATAACCGGACGCATTCCAGTCGTCGTTCCGCCTAACAAGTACGACAAGTTCTATCTTGAGACGAAGAAGAGAGCCGGTCATCTTCTCGACAAGACCCAGCCGGAAGAGTTTCTCGAACAATCAGACGAATTGACGGACAACCATCACTGGGAACAAGCCGAGTAGTCTGTTGTATCCCAGACGGATTGTTGGATTCCTATCTACTCTTTGAAAGAGAGAATTTCCAAAGATGCCATCGCTCTATGTTACAGTGGTAACACGTCCCTAATCGCGAGCCCATGGATTGGGAGGGTACGTAGCCATGCCAACGTACGGGTTCTCGAAGGCAAAAGCGAACTCTAAGCTACTTCAAGAGTTCATGGCTACACCAGAGTAAACCCGGGATGACTCGGTCTGTAATTGTTCTTCAAAAAATAAATACTGTCATCAGGAATGCTGTGACTAGTTCATTGAACAGCTGAGGCGCCAGATCTTGATCCTTTCAGCCTGCGAGCCACTAGGGCGATCGAGATTGTGACGACTGCAGCCACAATTACTCATACAATTATGTAGAACACGATGGGGTCGTGTCCAATGATCGTGGGCTTTGGAGTTCCGAGGACGAGGTTCGTTCCGGTCAATGCGGATACTTGCATTGTACCGCATACTGTTCCCGCGTTTAGCCTAATGTCCGATGCATTCGTCCATTTGGCTCCCGTCCAGTACTGCATGGTTGTACTCGAAACCGCCGTAGGGGAGCGGATGCAGACTTGAGCGTTGCCCGATGATATGCCTTGTACGAACACGTCGTAATATGCTGGACTGGTCAGGTCTGGTGCTGGGATGCCAGAGTTTGGTTGGCTGAGCGTTTCGGTTGTGACGTCTACTGGCAATCCAAAGGGATCAGTCGACCCGGTGATGGTGACGGAGATGCCCGTTGTCGAGCTCTGGTTTGAAATAAGCCCCCCACTGATTCCACCCAGGCCAATCTGTGATTCCCCCACGCCAACCGCAATGACACCTGCCGGTCTGGCAATGCTGAGAGAGAATGTCCCAGTGCTAGGGCTGTTGTTAGCGTCGCCGGAATAAGAGGCGGTTATCGAAACTGTGACACTCGACGCAGCCGTATCTGTGTATGAAGTGTGATATGTCCCCGAACAACTATTTCCGCAGACGGCGTATGGGCTTGCGAAGAATCCGGTTGAGCTACTCGTAGTGAAGGACACACTACCAGTCGGAGAAAGCCCTGTTACGTTTGCGTTGCAAATGGTGAACCTCCCAACTTTTATCGACGATGGCGAGCAGGACATAGCCACGGATGTGGAAGCCTGTGCATTTGCTACTGATTCGCTTGTAGTGTTCGCTCCTCTTGTAACGGAGACATACTTGCTTCCACTCTCATGCTCGAGATCATGGGGGCTGATCCCGACTGGAGCCGTCGCAGCCACGGACGTCGAGGAGTCATTCTGGCTCCCGCTTTTGGTTGAAGTGAGGCTGGTCGTATATCCATCAAGGATTGATGCGCTGAGGAACAACACTAGTCCCAGGACCAGGGGAGGAACGAGAAGTTTGCGCACGATCTACAAGAGGCTCCGTCCAGTCAATAGAAGCATGAAGCATCGATCGGAAAAAGATTGTGCTTTTTGGCTTGGGAATACCCGCGACTCATTTCACGGCAATGGCTGCTGCTTCCCCTGATATCGTTTACTAGACTAGTCCGGGCTCTGTCAACTCTCCCTATTTGCACGATCTAGCACTTTCCATATCGGGGAACCGCTTTGCTATACGAACAGTTCCATCCGAGTAGAAAAACCAAAACTCGGGTTGTTATCAAGCGCAAAAGGAAGCAGCTATTCCCTCAGTTTGGAGAGATCAATCGCCCAAGATAGGCCCTGATCTTTGATCTGTCGGGCTCGTCCTGTTTTCGTACGGTTTCCTTGCTAGAAACCAGCGCTTCCTGAAACGCCCGACCAGCCGATTCTGCGGTTTGAATCGTTGGACTCGCTCAGAATACAGGTCATCTGGAAAATGATTTCGAGAAATCTCAGTGCAGTTGATGCTCGCAACACGAAAAACCGTTTTGGAGGTAATTAACGAGGAGTAATCTTACCTCCGAAAATAGGAGAAAGAATCCCGCAGAGTGTTCTGTTTCAAACCTGACAATCGCAGAATGAGCCCTGATCCGGAATCCGAGAGGTCGATTTGGAATCTGCAGGATCCGCGCGCTTGATCATGCCGATATCTTGCCTTTGGAGAAACAGTCGACGGTTCTATTCTGCGCCCTGAAACACAAGACTCGACTAGAACAGCTTCAACTGGCGGGACCCCTCTCCGAGAAATGTCAAAATATTTTGCTCCTCGCGACACAAACCAGCTCTTTGCATAGGTCATTTTGGAGTGACGAGACTCTTCACTTGTGCGCGAGGTCTATCCTCATTTCCCACGTGCGTTTGAAGCCTATTTTGCTGTAGACTTTACGGCCCATCTCGCTAGCGTGCAGCATCAACCGCTCATACTTGTTTCTCCGGCACCATTCGATCGCTTCCTTCACAACCATCGACGCAACACCTCGCCTCCGAAAATCAGGCTCAGTATACATCGACAGGAGATACGGCTGGGCCATCGACGTCCGGTGAGGCCTCGGCTGGACCGGCTGGAGCCATACACAGCCCCCACCCGCAACTCTACCATCGGAGCTCTTCACAATCCACGCCATGAGCTCATGATTCCTGAGACGTGCACGCGCCCACCGCTTGTAGACCCGGTCTCCGGTTACGTGCTGCTCACTGTTTCTGATTCCGAGCGCTTTCCACATAGCCCTACGCTGATGGACTAACGTGTCGAGATCTCGCAATCCGGCCTTATGGACTGACAGTTTTGGTCTTGCAGTTCGATGAGGTTTAGCTGGCATCTGTCTCGAGATGTCAAGAAATGCTGGTCGTCGAGGGCTTCGAGATTTCTAGCCCAGCTTCTTCGGATCGAACTTGTTCCCATACTTGTCGATGAAAGCCAGCTCTGTGAGCGGCATCCGATTCTTCTTTCCGATAATTTTCTTCACAGGATAGCCGAACGCGACAACCGCCAGAGGCTTTTGTGTGCTTGGAATCGCGAAGTCTTTGCTCATCTTCTCATCCTTAACTCCCGTGTAGATTCCGGAAATAACCCCTTCATCCCACGCGGCCAGCTCCATGTTCTGGACTGCCCGGCCAGCGTCAATAAGGTGGAAACTAGGAGTCGGAGCGGCAGCAACAATCACTGCGAAGTTAGCACTCACAACCCAACCCCCCGATGTACTATCCTCGGCCAACTTTTTCAGCATCTCCTTCTCTTGGACAAGAATGAACCTCCACTCTTGCTTGTTGTTGCCCGTTCCCGAGGCGCGAGCAGCCTCAAGGACCCTCAGCTTTACCTCTCGCGGAACATTCTTCGAATCGAACTGACGAACATCCAGCTTACTCAGAATCGTCTTGTAGGTATCCAAACTCTTCTCTCCCAGGTCTACGCTGGAATCAGTACCAATCTTAAAGAATTCCCTCGACTCGAACGGGTCTGCCATTAAGGAAACGTGGAGATTTGGATCAGCTAACAGTCAATCAGGTTATTGTTCAAGAGTCAAAACTCAAAGAGTTCTGCAACAGAGTCTGGACCAAACTCGGAGTCCCAGAAAAAGATGCTCAAGTCACA
>Ga0137415_10006063_pt1 | contig 11971 bp, 10 predicted proteins | sample CZODoug3_1_1_16f_FD_183082 | JGI IMG/M metagenome (GOLD analysis project Ga0137415, IMG submission 183082) | Vadose zone soil fungal communities from Angelo Coast Range Reserve, California, USA - CZODoug3_1_1_16fungal (Hybrid Assembly) | ecosystem: Environmental > Terrestrial > Soil > Vadose...
GACATCATCTCGCTGATCGTGGGCGGATCAATCAAGCCAATTGTCGAGCGGGTCTATTCCCTCGCCGAAACGGGCGAAGCCTTGCGTCATCTGATCGAGGATCGGCCGTTTGGCAAAGTCGTCTTGAAGGGATGATCGACATGGCAACCGGAGATCCACAGCTCCCGCACACCCATCATCCAATGGGACGATCCCCGTGCGTTGGCCGAAGTGGGCCAGACGATGACAAGACGCCGCTCGTTCGCGTTTAACCGGCTGCTGCATGCGATCGTCAAGCTGATCGAGAGCAAGTAGCGGTTCGTCGCTCCCGCTCGAAACCATCGCCCAAAGCTGGAGTTGAATCATGAATCAGTTGCTCGAGCGCTACCTAGAAGATTTTGCAGTGGGGCAGACGTTCGGTTCAAGGCGGCTGCGCATCGACGGGGAACGCGCCCTCGCATTCGCTGCCGAGTTCGATCCGCCCGACTCGGACCTCCCGCGATTTCCGCTCTTGCGCCGCTATCGAGGAAAAAGCGGAAGTTGAGCTACCTGGTCAAGCACGCCGATTTGTGAGTACACGGCCTATTACGCGCTTCCCGAAAGCTTTGACGATCCAGCAAGGACTTTGCAAAGAGATCGAGCAGCGCGATCGTGCTCCGCAAGTTCGCCTATGCTTGGTGACTTGAAGGCCTCGTTCCTCGTTCCGCATTCCAGAGAGACTGCCGGCCATGGTCAGGGGCTAGCGTTTGTCCCACACGCCGGCGTGCAGCGCCGCGGCCTCCTCCGCCAGCAGCGGGCCGATCACCTCGACCGGCCGCTGGCCGGCGGCAAACACCACCCGGCACGGGAGATCGAGCGTCGGGTTCTCCGCGTGGCTTCCGGTGATCCGCTTGAGGTCGTGCTCGGTGAGACCGAACACCACGCGGCCGATGCCGGCCCAATAGAGCGCGCCGGCGCACATCGCGCAGGGCTCGGCCGAGGTGTAGACGGTGCAGGTGGCGAGGAAGGCGGGCTGGTGGGCCCGCGATGCCTGCGTCGCCAGCAACCGCTCGGCATGGGCGGTCATGTCGCGATCGGGCATGTAGCCGTTCTCGCTTTCGATCAGCACCTTGCCGTCCGGATCGACCAGGATCGCGCCGAAGGGATGATTGCCGTGCGCCTGCGCGCGCTTGGCCACGTCGAAGGAGCGGCGCAGGAAGCTTTCATGATCGAGCGGCTGCATGTGGGACTCGCGCACTTTGACTGTCTTCGTTCACCAACCGTCACTGCCAACATTGTACCATTGCGTTCGCGGCAACGGATTTCAATGACACGACTTTTGCAGACTCATTTCTAGGCAGGACTTGTCCAGACAAGCCTTGCACGCAGGGAGGACAAGCGATGAGCGACGGCGCGGTCTGGCTCAAGGATCCGCTGGCCATCCTGGCCGACGACGCCGCACGCGGCGTGGTCGTGCAAGCCGGCCGCATCGTCGAGCTCGTGCCGGCGGGTGGCATGCCCTCGACGCCGCACGCGGCGGTGTTCGAGGCCGGCAACCACGTGGTGCTTCCCGGGCTGATCAATACCCACCACCACTTCTACCAGACGCTGACCCGCGCCGTGCCGGCGGCACTCGACCGCGAGCTGTTCCCCTGGCTGCAGGCGCTCTATCCGATCTGGGCGCGGCTCACGCCCGCGGCGCTCGACGCTGCCGCGTCGGTGGCGATGGCGGAGCTGCTGCTGTCGGGCTGCACCACCACTACCGACCATCACTACGTCTTTCCAGCCGGGCTCGAGCAGGCGATCGACATCGAGGTCGCGGTCGCCAAGCGCCTCGGCATCCGCGTGGTGCTGACCCGCGGATCGATGAATCGATCGCAGCGCGACGGCGGGTTGCCGCCCGACAGCGTGGTGCAGGACGAAGATGCCATCCTCGCCGACAGCCAGCGGCTGGTGGAGCGCTATCACGAGCATGGCGAAGGCGCGATGACGCAGATCGCGCTCGCGCCCTGCTCGCCGTTCTCGGTGACGACCTCGCTGATGCGCAAGACGGCGGAGCTGGCGCGGCGCCTGGGCGTGCGCCTGCACACGCATCTCGCGGAGACCGAGGACGAGAACCGCTATTGCGAAGCGACTCTCGGCTGCCGGCCGCTCGACTACCTGGAGGATTGCGGCTGGCTCGGCGACCATGTCTGGCTCGCCCACGGCATCCACTTCACACCGGCCGAGATCGCGCGGCTCGGTCGCGCGGGAACCGCAGTGTCGCACTGCGCCTGCAGCAACCAGGCGCTCGCGTCCGGTTGCTGCCCGGTCTGCGATATGGAGCAGGCGGGCATGCATGTCGGCCTCGGCGTCGACGGCTCGGCGTCGAACGACGGCTCGAACCTGATGCAGGAGGTGCGTGCGGCCTTCCTGGTCCAGCGCGCGCGCTTCGGGGTCGGACGCGTCAGCCATCGCGACGCGCTGCGCTGGGCAACGCAAGGCTCGGCGCGCTGCATCGGACGACCGGACCTGGGCGAGATCGCAGTCGGCAGGATGGCGGATCTCGCCTTGTTCAAGCTCGACGAGCTGCGCTTCTCCGGTCACGGCGATGCACTCGCCGCGCTCGTGCTCTGCGGCGCGCACCGCGCCGATCGCGTGATGGTCGGCGGCCGCTGGGTGGTCGAAGGCGGCACGATCCCCGGGCTCGACATCGACACTTTGATGGAGCGTCACGCGGCGGCGGCTCGAATCATTCAAGGCGTGGTGTGATTCAAACAAACACAATCGCGACAGTTTCTTTACATTTCAGATAAAGATCTTCGCGCAATTGTGAGAACCTGAGCGCGCTGCAAACGGCGCGCGCTTCACAACTTCGTGCTTGCGGGCGCGTGCAGCGCGTTGGATGAGCTCCAGACTCCGCGAACGCGCGGCCAACAAGCCTGAGAATTCGCCTTGTTGCGGGCGCTCATCTCCCTTCAATCGCCGGAAACACGAAAACGAAATCTCTGGTCCTGGGGTAGCGGCAAATATCCTTGCCCAATGCCTCTTTTGTGGCCGCGGCTGAAATTTGCGCACTGCCGACGCATGTCGTCGCGCTGGCTTTCATATCCGCGCGCTATCGTTGCCATGCGCACTCGACATTTCCATTTCGGCGCCTAGGTGAGGATAGGTTGACGCACGCTTGGTCGCACAGGCGCAACGTCACGGGCTCGCGCCGCTAGTCCAACAGCCGGAGAAGAACGATGATGAAAACGAAGCTGCTCGCCGTTGCGATCGGTCTGGCTTGCCTTGCCGGCGTGCCGACCCTGGCCGCTGCACAATACGCGCAGGCGCCGACCCAAGGCGCCGCCAATCCGCCGCCGGCCTACTACTACTCTTACGCCTACGGGCGCTGAGCGCGCGAAAGCTCCACAAGACGGCTCGCCCCGGCTGACGCCGGGGCGAGGCGATATCGCTGCGTTGCCGCAGCTTTCACATTCGAATCGATCTTTCCGGTTATTTTCCCGGAAGCTTGTCGTCGATACCCTTGACGTAGAAGGCCATGCCGAGGATCTGCCCATCGTCGAGATGGGTGCCGCCTTTGCATTCGACCGTGCTGGCGTCCTGCGCGACGATCGGACACTTGAACGGATGCATCTTGCCCGACGTGATCGCCGCTTCCGTCTCCATCGCCAGCTTCTTCACGTCGTCGGGCATGTTGGTATAGGGCGCCATGACGACCATCTTGCTGTCGAGCCCGCCCCACACGTCACCTGACGTCCACGTCTTGTCGAGCACCGCCTGCACGCGCTGGTTATAGTACGGCGCCCAGTTGTTGGTGATCGCAGTGAGCTGGGCCTTCGGGCCGAACTTCGCCATATCGGAATCCTGCCCGAAGGCGTGCGCGCCGCGCTGCTCGGCCACCTGCATGGCGGCTGGGCTGTCGGTGTGCTGCATGATCACGTCGGCGCCCTGGTCGAGCAGCGCCTTGGCGGCGTCAGCTTCCTTGCCGGGATCGAACCACGTGTTCGCCCAGATGATCTTGACCTTGATGTTGGGATTGACGGTCTGGGCGCCAAGGATGGTGGCGTTGATGCCCATGACGACTTCCGGGATCGGGAACGAGGCGATGTAACCGAGCACGCCGGCTTTCGACATCTTGCCGGCGATAACGCCCTGAATGTAGCGCCCCTCGTAGAACCGGCCGTTATAAATCGACATGTTCTTGTCGCGCTTGAAGCCGGTGGCGTGCTCGAAATGCACGTTGGGATATTTCTTCGCTACCTTCAGCGTCGGATCCATGTAGCCGAACGAGGTGGTGAAGATCAATTTGTTGCCGGCGCGCACCAGCTGTTCGATGGAGCGCTCGGCATCGGGGCCCTCGCTGACGTTTTCGAGATAGGTGGTCTCGATCTTGTCGCCGAATTCCTTGACCAGTGCCTGGCGTGCAAGTTCATGCTGGTAGGTCCAGCCGAAATCGCCGACCGGACCAAGATAGATAAAGCCGACTTTCAGCTTGTCGGCGGCGGACGCGCCGAACAGGCTCGCTCCGGCAGTGAGCACTACTGCCATCGTTGCAATGAGAATCTTTCTCATGGGTTTCTCCTGACACTAAGGGGTGGACAGTCGTCCCGATGCGCACGCGCCCCGTCGCGCACGCTTCGGGTATTCATCGATCGGGCACGAACACCGTTCCCAAGGCTGCCGGCGCGGTCGAGCCGCCGGTTCTTGCGCGCGAAATCAGAACAAGAACGATGACGGTTGCGAGATACGGCAGTGCCGACATGAACTGTGAGGGAATGCCGAGGCCCGCGCCCTGCGCGTGCAATTGCAAGATGGTCACGGCGCCGAACAGATACGCGCCGACTACCAGCCGGCCCGGACGCCATGACGAGAACACCACCAGCGCGAGCGCAATCCAGCCGCGGCCGGCCGTCATGCCCGGGATGAAGAACGGCGTATAGGCAAGCGGCAGATAAGCTCCGGCGAGGCCGGCGCAGGCGCCGCCGAACATCACCGCGAACATTCGTATCCGCAGCACGGGATATCCCAGCGCATGGGCCGAAACGTGATTGTCGCCGCAGGCCCGCAGCACCAATCCCGCCCGCGTCCGGTAGAGAAACAGCCAGACGCTGATCACCAGCGCCAGCGATAGATAGATGAAAGCGTCCTCGCCGAACAGGATGCGTCCCACCAGCGGAATATCGGTAAGGCCCGGGATGTAAAGATGCGGAGCCGTCGTTATTTTCTCGCCGACGAAGCCGGCGCCGATCAGGCCGGATAGGCCAATGCCAAGGATCGTGAGCGCGAGACCCGTGGCAACCTGGTTGACCGCCAGGCCCAGCGTCATCATCGCAAAGACCAGCGACAGCAACGTGCCCGCGGCCATGCCGCAGAGCGCGCCGATGATGGTTGAGCCGGTGAGCCAGGCGCCTCCGAAACCGCAGGCAGCGCCCACGATCATCATGCCCTCGACGCCGAGGTTGAGCACGCCGGCGCGCTCGGTCACGAGTTCCCCGGTGGCCGCGATCAATAGCGGCGTCGATGCCGCCAGCACCGCAAGAATGATGGCCTCAAGCAGCCCCACTGGACACCTTTCGTGACGGGAAAATCAGCCGGAAGCGGTAGAGAATGAGCGAATCGCAGGCGAGCACGTAGAACAGCAGGATGCCCTGAAATACCTTTGTGACGTCCAACGGGATTTTCATTGCGATCTGGGCCTGCTCGCCGCCGATGAAGGTCAGTGCGAGGAAAAGACCTGCAATTAATATTCCAATTGGGTTCAGGCGCCCGAGAAACGCGACGATGATCGCGGTGAAGCCGTAACCGGGCGAAATGCCCGGCTGAAGGTGCCCGACCGGTCCGGCGACTTCGATGATCCCCGCAAGCCCGGCGAGGGCGCCGGAGATCGCGAACGTCAAGAGGATCAATTGGTTGGAATTGAAACCGCCGAAGCGCGCCGCGCGGGGTGCTGCGCCGACGACGCGAATTTCGAAGCCTTTGATCGTGCGCCCAAGCAGTACGGTCGCGGCCGCAACGACCAAAAGCGCAATGATCGCGCCAAGATGCAGGCGGCCGCCTTCGATCAGGAGCGGCACGGTCGCGACCGGATCGAACTCCGCGGTGGTCGGGAAGTTGAACCCGGCCGGATCGCGCCACGGACCGCGCACGAGATAATCGAGAAACAGGTCCGCCACATACACCAGCATCAGGCTGGTGAGAATTTCGCTGGCACCGAACCTGACTTTGCAGATAGCCGGTATCAGGGCGTACAGCGCGCCCGCCACCGCGCCGAGCAGCAGCATCGCGGGCAGGACCCAATGTCCGGCGTCGGTGCCGTGCGTTTTCACGGCGAGCCAGCTGCCGGCGACGGCGCCGACCAGAAACTGCCCTTCAGCTCCGATGTTCCAGACGTTGGCGAGATAGCAGAGCGACAAGCCGATGGCGATCATCACCAGCGGCGTCGCCTTTACCACGAGTTCCTGAAGCGAATAGCTGTCGGTCAGGGGATCGATGAAGTAGACGCCAAGCGCGGAGATCGGATTCTTGCCAAGAATGGCAAACAGGATGCTCATGGTCACAATCGTCAAGCCGATCGCGATCAGCGGCGAAATCAGCGCGATCATGTTCGATCGCTCGGCCCGCTTTTCAAGCACCAACTGCATGAGCCGCTTCCTCTCGCGCCAGACTGCTTCCGCCCATCAGCAGGCCGAGCTTCTCGCGGTTGGCATCCGCGGTCGCCAGCGGCTCCGAGAGGTGGCCGTGGAACATCACGGCGATCCGATCGGTGATTTCGGCGAGCTCATCCAGGTCCTGGCTCGTCACCAGCACGGCGGCGCCGCCTGCGGCGAGATCGAGCAGGGCCTGCCGGATGACGGCGGCGGCGCCCGCGTCGACGCCCCAGGTCGGCTGGCTCACCACAAGGACGACCGGGTTGCGCAGAATTTCGCGGCCGACGATGAACTTTTGCAAGTTGCCGCCCGACAGGCTCGCCGCTTCGGGATCGCGCTTTGCCTTGCGCACATCGAACGCCTCGGTGGCGCGGTCGACCGTCGATAACGTCGCGGCGGTGTTGACGAAACCATGCTGGACCATTCCGCTGGCCGCGTGGCCTGTCAGCAGGGCATTTTCGGAAAGTTTCATGCGCGGCGCGGTGCCGTGACCCAGGCGTTCTTCGGGCACAAAAGCGGCGCCAAGCTTGCGGCGCTGCGTGATCGAAAGATGTCCTGCGGCTTGGCCGTCGATCACGACCGTGCCGGGGTCTTTGGCCAGCCGCTCTCCCGAAAGTGCTGCGAAAAGCTCATCCTGGCCGTTGCCGGCGACACCGGCGATGCCCAGGATTTCACCACCCTTCAACTCAAGCGAGATGTGTTCAAGCCTGACGCCGTGAGGATCGTCGGGCTCCAGGCTGAGGTCGTCGACAACGAGGCGCGGCACCGTGGTCCGCCGCCCGGCAGCGGCTTTGACTTCCTTGATGTTGGCGCCGACCATCATGCGCGCGAGCGAGGCGGCGGTTTCCGCCTGCGGGTTGCAGGTCGAGATCTTCTTGCCGCCGCGCAAGATCGTGGCCATGTCGCAAAGCCGTTTCACCTCTTCCAGCTTATGGCTGATGTAGAGTATCGCGCGGCCCTCGGCCTTCAGGCGATCGAGCACGACGAACAGCTGGTCGGCTTCCTGCGGGGTCAGTACCGCGGTTGGCTCATCCAGGATCAGGAATTTGGGATTTTGCATCAGCGCCCGAACGATTTCGATGCGCTGACGCTCGCCCACGGATAGCTGCCACACCTCGCGCCTGGGATCGAGCGGAAGCCCGTAAACATTGGACACTTGCTCCAGACGCGCGGACATGTCCTTGAACGATTCCTTGCCGTCGAGACCCAGTGCCACGTTCTCGGCGACGGTGAGATTGTCGAACAGTGAGAAATGCTGGAACACCATGCCGATGCCGCGCGCGCGGGCCTCCGATGGCCCGGAGAGAGTCATTTTCTCGCCCTGCCAGCGCATTTCCCCGTCGCTCGGCTGTATCAATCCGTAGATGGTCTTGACGAGCGTCGACTTCCCCGCGCCGTTCTCGCCGAGCAGCGCATGGATTTGCCGCGGCCAGATACCGATATCGATCGAGTCGTTCGCGAGAAAACTGCCGTAGCGCTTGGTCAACCCAACCGTCTGAAGTAACGGCGTTTCGCCGAGACGCTGCCCGGTAGGCGTCGGATCTAACATTCGTTGCCACGCGCGCTCAAGGATTGGTGCCTCAATACTGGGCTAGTTTGGACTTCGGTGTAAGTAGTGAAAAAGCGCCAGCGTTTGCCCAACACTTTGGCAAGCGGCTGCCTGGCGCTTCCCTCGGCCTTCCTTGGACTGGCTGTGTCCGCGGCCGTCCATGCCGTTTCGTTTCCGGCGCACATTGGAAGGTCTGTTGCAGAATTGTGACGGTCGAGACAAATCGGAACTGTGGATTCAGGCCCTGCTACGAATATGAGCAGCAATCATCCAATCGCAGGAAGCCCGCGGCGAACATCGATTGCGGGAACTTTCCCTGCTCCTTGCGCTCGGCAGAGCATTTCAAAAAGCCAATGGAAACGGGCACAACTTGATTTTGAACCGCCCGCTATGGCTGCCTTGTCCCCCTCTGGCGGCCCGCGCTGAGCGGCGCGTAACCTTCTGATGCACCGATCATTCTTGATGAAACTTCCGGCAAGCCATGGGGAATCTTGAGGCTTCTCGCCTCTAAGGAACGGCGCAAGTGTGGCGCCAACGGGCCTCGATCACGTGATCGTCAAATTAGGGGAATTGAGAATGTCCTACCGGATCAAAGCAATTGCGGCAGCAGCGCTGTCCCTTGCCACTCTTGCACCAGCTGGCTTCGCCAGCGCCGCAGACATCGCGGTCAAGGCGGTAAAGCCGGCGCCGGATCTTCCGTTCTTCCTGGTGATCGACGATCGGGTGACCTTCTCATGGATGCCCAAAGGTACCGATCCTGGTGTCTTCAGCGTACGCCCCGATGGCTCTATCAACGGCAAGACTGCAAAGCAGGTCTATTCGTTCACGCACTTCGATGCGTGGGCCTACGGGACCAACTTCTTCACCATCTCGATGTTCAAGTCGGATCATAACGATCCCGCCAATCCCTGCACGAACGCCGGAGTGGTGTTCAATCCCGGCACCGGCATCGCGACTCCCGCCAATTGCGCCGGCGCGACCGAATTCTACGGCCTGTTCCGCTCAACCTTCGGGTGGAACGAAATCTTCAACACCAAGGCCTTCACCATGGGGCCGCTGCACAACATTTCGTTCGAAGTCGGCATGGATGCCGGCACCGAAAACAACTATCTGTCGCCGGCCAAGCGTGACGTCGTCGCTGGTCTGCAGTTTGCGTTCGATCTGCCTTACAAGGGCTACTTCAACGTCGCGCCGTTGATGTACTGGGAGTTCTATAATCGGGACGCCTTCGCCCAGTGCGGCAGTGGCTTCTCCGGCCCGGTGCCCGGCGTAAGCTGTCTCGCCGATGGCGAGAGAAGCTTCAAGCCGACTTGGGCCGTCGAAACCAACTACTACATGGACCTCGGCTTTCTGCCGGAGAGCATGCAATACTTCTCCATCAGCGGTCGCGCCGGCTGGTATGGCAGGAAGGGCACCGAAGCCAACCCGCTTCCATATGCGTTTCCTGGCAACATCAACACAGCGGTTGAGTTCAACTCCGAACCGATCCGCCTGACGTTCGACGCCAGTAAGGCGTTCTGGGGCCCGAAATACACCCACTTTGTCGATGTCTGGGTTGCCTACCGTTACTGGCAGAACAAGTTCGGCATCGACCACAAGCTCAGCTCGATCTGCAATGTCGGTGGCGTGAGCAACAACTCCTGCACTGAGTCGACTGTCTACACTGGCGTCACTGTGAAGTTCTAACCGCCTGATTGTTCTCCAGGTGAAGATGATGGCGCCGCGATGAACCCCGCGGCGCCATTTCTGTTTCGGTAAATTGAGATCTCGAGCCTTGGTTCTGCGAACCTTGGTGCTGATTGAATCAATACAAGCGCCACTTTGTTTGATGCGTTTTTCTTTACGCGAGCCGGCAACCACCCCCGGATCAAGTCTGGGGGCATGCTTCGCTCGAAAGCAGCTATGGACGGCTATTTCTTCCAGGCGCCGGCGTGCACCGCTTCCGCCTCGTCCTCAAGCAGTGGTCCGAGGACCTCGGTTGCTCGCTGTCCGCTCTTGAACACCTCGCGGCAGGGTAGGTCGAGCGTGGGGTTCTCGGGGTGATTGCCGGTGAGCTTGCGCAATCGCTGTTCGCTCAAGCCGTAGACCAAGCGGCCGATGGCAGCCCAGTAGATTGCGCCCGCGCACATCGCGCACGGCTCGGCCGACGAATATAGCGTGGCATTCTTTAGGATATCCGGGCTGAGCGTCGTGCAGGCCTGCGTTGCCAGCAAGCGCTCGGCATGAGCCGTCCCGTCATGCGCCGGCATGTAGCCGTTCTCGGCCTCGATCAGCACGTTGTGATGCTGGTCGACGAGAATGGCGCCGAAGGGATGATTGCCATGGGTTACGGCGCGGCGGGCGACATCAAAAGACCGACGCAAAAAATGCTCATCGAATTCCCGCGCGCTCAGATCCGAAACGTTGGTCATCAATGCCCGGCCATGTGTCGTCCGATCTCGGTGAGATCGGCTTCCCCAGCGCGCGCCTCATAGACGAATTCGCCATGGAACATAACCACAAGACGATCGGAGAGTTCAAGCAGCTCATCAAGGTCTTCGCTGACCAACAGCACCGCGGCGCCGCGATTTCGGGCGGCCATGATCTCGGCATGAATTTGCGCTACCGCGGCGAAATCCAAGCCGAAGCAAGGATTGGCGGCGATCAGGACTTCGACATCGCCGCCCAACTCACGGGCCAGCACGGCGCGCTGTACGTTGCCGCCTGAGAGCGCCGAGATCGGCGTGTCGGGCGTGCGTGTCTTGATCTTGTACAGCCCGATTTTCTTTTCGGCGTCCTGCCGGAAGGCCGCGCGGTTGAGCCACCAGCCGCCGCGTGCAAACGGCGCACGGTCGAATTCGCGGAAGGCGATGTTGTCGGCGACGCTCATGCCGCCGACGCAGGCGTTCTTCAGCGGCTCTTCCGGCAGCAGCGACATCTTGTGCCGCCGCATTTCCTCGCGACTGGCGCGGTAGACGTCGCCAATCACCCTGATTTCGCCACTCTCGGCTTCGCGCTGACCGGCAAGCACTTCGACAAGTTGCCGTTGACCATTGCCGGAAACGCCCGCGATGCCGACAATTTCGCCGCCGCGAACGGCAAGCGATACGTTGTTGACCGCGATCGCGCCGGCGTCGTCAAGCGCATTCAATTTGCTCAGTTCGAGCCGCGCAGCGCCTACTTCGCCGACCCGCGCCGGCTGAACGGTTAGTTCTTCGGCGCCGATCATCATGCGGGCCATGGCGTCAGGGGTGAGATCGCTAACCTTGCCATGGCCCGCAAGTTTTCCGCGACGGAGGATGGTAACCTCGTCGGCGAACGCCATCACCTCGCGGAATTTGTGTGTGATCATAAGAATAGTCAGGTCGCCGCTGACGACCATGCCGCGCAGCATGCCCAGCACTTCATCTGCCTCGCCCGGTGTCAGGACCGAGGTCGGTTCGTCAAGAATCAGAAAGCGCCGCTTGAGATATAGCTGCTTGAGGATTTCGCATTTTTGCCGCTCCCCTGCGGAAATGTCGGAAACCCGCGCGTTGAGCGGGACCTTGAACGGCATGCGCGCGAGGAACGCCTCCAGTTCCTGCTTCTCCTTCGGCCAGTTCACGATAGCCGGTACGTCGTCGCGCGCCAGCACCAGATTCTCGGCGACCGTCATTGCCGGCACCAGCGTGAAATGCTGATACACCATGCCGAGGCCGAGCGCGTGAGCATCCTTCGGATTGGCGATTGCCCGTTCGCGTCCGCCGACCAGCACGTTGCCCTCGGTCGGGTGATAATAGCCCATAATGCATTTCACCAGCGTGCTCTTGCCGGCGCCGTTTTCGCCGAGCAGCGCATGAAACGAGCCGGGCCG
>Ga0137415_10006065_pt1 | contig 11967 bp, 12 predicted proteins | sample CZODoug3_1_1_16f_FD_183082 | JGI IMG/M metagenome (GOLD analysis project Ga0137415, IMG submission 183082) | Vadose zone soil fungal communities from Angelo Coast Range Reserve, California, USA - CZODoug3_1_1_16fungal (Hybrid Assembly) | ecosystem: Environmental > Terrestrial > Soil > Vadose...
CGGCGACCTGGCCGACGTTCGCCGCATCGGTGCTGCTCGCCGTGGTGCTGTGTGGGCAGATCCGGTTCCTGCTCGGGCTGACCGCGTTCTGGCTGCTGGACAACCGGGGCGTGCGCGCGCTGTGGGCCACCACCAGCGGGGTGCTGTGCGGGCTGGTGGTGCCGCTGGGGTACTTCCCGGACGGGGTCCGCTCGGTGCTCGGCGTGCTGCCGTTCCCAGGGCTGATCCAGACCCCCATCGACGTGTTCTCCGAGCGGGGTTCCCCGACCGGGCTGCTCGGCCACCAGCTGGTCTGGGCGGTGGTGCTGCTCGCCGCCGGCCACCTGGTGCTGGCCAGGGCAACCCGGCGATTGGTGGTGCAGGGTGGCTGAGCCGGACCCGGAACGAGGCGGCCCGGGCGGGTACCGCCGCCGGGTGTACCGCCCGCTGCTGGTCTCCCGGGTGCGCGGCCAGCTCGCCTATCCCCTGTCGTTCGCGCTGGACGTGCTCGCCCAGGCGATCGGCCAGGCCGTCGAGCTGGTGGTGATCCTGGTGCTGTTCAGCCGGGTCACCGAGCTCGGCGGATTCACCGCCGACGAGGTGCTGTTGATCTACGCACTGGCCGGGATCTCGTTCGGGCTGGCCGACCTGGCCGTCGGCCAACTGGACGAGCTGCCCCGCTGGATCCGTACCGGGGAGCTGGATGTGCTCTTGGCGCGGCCGCTACCGGTGCTGGCCCAGCTGATCACCGCCGACCTGCAGCTGCGCCGGTTGGGCCGGGTGATCGTCGGCCTGGCTGTGCTGGCCGCGGTGCTGACCAGGGCGCCGGTCGCCTGGTCGCCGCTGGCCGCGGTGCTGCTGGTGGTCACTCCGCTGGTCGGCACGGTGATCATCGGTGCCATCTGGGTGGCCACCTGCGCGGTGTCGTTCTGGGTGGTGGAGGGCCGGGAGCTGGCGAGCGCGTTCACCTACGGCTCGGCGCTGTCCACCGCCTACCCGATCACCGTGTTCGCCCCGTGGCTGCGCCGGTTGCTGACCTTCGTGGTGCCCGCCGCGTTCGTCGCCTACTTCCCGGTGCTGGCCCTGCTGGACCGACCCGACCCGCTCGGGTTGCCCGCCGCCCTGCGCTACGCCGCCCCGCTGGTCGCCATGGCCGCGACCGGGGTGGCTGCGCTGGTCTGGCGGTCCGCCGTCCGCCACTATCAGGGAGCCGGCTCGTGATCGTGCACGCGGTGGGGCTGCGCCGGGAGTTCGTGGTCGGCCGGCGGCGGTGGTTGCGCCGGAGTTCCGGGGCGGCGCGGCGGGTCGCCGCCGTGGACGGCATCGACCTGCGCATCGAGGCCGGTGAGACCATCGGGTTCCTCGGCCCGAACGGCGCCGGCAAGTCGACCACGATCAAGATGCTGACCGGCATTCTGGTCCCCACTGCCGGCACTCTCACCGTCTGCGGGCTGGACCCGGTGACCCGCCGGCGCGACCTGGCCCGCCGCATCGGCGTGGTATTCGGCCAGCGCAGCGCGCTGTGGTGGGACCTCCCGCTGGCGGACAGCTTCGCGCTGCTCGGCGCCATCCACCGGGTGCCGGCGGCGGTGCACCGGGAGCGGCTGGAGCGCTGCGTGGAAGTACTCGGGCTGGCCGGCATCCTGGCCACTCCGGTGCGCCAGTTGTCGCTGGGCCAGCGGATGCGCGGTGAGGTCACCGCCGCGCTGCTGCACGCCCCGCCGCTGCTCGTGCTGGACGAGCCGACCGTCGGGCTGGACCTGGTCAGCAAGGAGCGGTTGCGTGTGTTCCTGCGCGAGGTGAACGTCCGGGACGGGGTGACCGTGCTGCTCACCACGCACGACCTGCCGGATGTGGAGCGGCTGTGCCGGCGGGTGGTGGTCATCGACCGGGGGCGGGTGGTCGCGGACGATGGGCTGGGCACCCTGCGCGGACGGTTCGGCGGGCCGCGCGAGCTGGTGGTGGACCTGGCCGCACCCGCGCCCCAGCTGGACGGCCTACCCGGGGTCACCAGCACCGTGGTGGAGGCCGACGGGCTGCGCCGCCGCTTCGCGTTCGGGCCGGCAACCAACGCCGCCGACCTGGTCGCCGAGGTGACCCGGCGCGCCGAGGTACGTGACCTGACCGTGCTCGAGCCATCCATCGAAGAGGTGGTGCGCAGCCTGTACTCCACCGCCCAGCACCGCGGCTGACCGCCGTCAGCGCTCGTCCGGGTACCGGCACGCGGTGAGTGCGGACGCGGTGCGTGCCGCCCGCTCGAACGGCTCCACGGTGCCGGCGGCGCGGCACAGCACCTGCGCGCCCTCGAGCAGGGTGATCAGGGTGGCGGCCAGATCGCCGGCCTCGTGTTGCGCGACGCCGGCGGCGGTGAACTGGGCGGCGAGCTGATCGACCCACGAGGCGAATGCGCCAGCGGCGACCTGGCGCAGCGCGTCCCGGTCGGGATCCAGGCCCATGGTGACCGCGGCGACGGCGCACCCGCTGCCGGTGGTGGCGGCGTCGACCACCGGTCGGACCGCGGCCAGGAAGGCTTCGACGACGGCGGCCGGAGTGCTGGTCGGCAGGGTGGCGAGCTGGGCCCGGACGTCCTGGCCGGTGCGGCCGGCCGCCTCGGCGACCAACTGGGTCTTCCCGCCGGGGAAATGGTGGTAGATCGCCCCCCTGGCGGCGCCGCTGGTCCGCAGGACCTCGGTGAAAGACATCCCGGCGACCCCGCGCCGCCGCAGCGCCTGCACCGCGGCCGCCACCATGCGCGCGCGTGTGTCGGTAGCCATCCGCGCCTCCCCTCTTGACTAGTACGGTCATCCTACTGGAAACTCTCGCTAGTACGTGCGTACTAGCTCGAGTCTCCGCGCCCAGGAACGAAGGACGAACCGTGACCTCCCCCGACCACGCTGTCGGCAGCGCGTGCTGGTTCGACCTCGGTGTCGCCGACATCGACGCCGCTGCCGCGTTCTACCGCGACCTGTTCGGTTGGGTCGTCACCGAGTCCGACCAGGCCGGTTACCGGCTCGCCAGCTCGAACGGCCAGCTCATCGCGGGCTTCGGGCCCGCCGAGGATCCGCCGCCCCCCTACTGGACCGTCTACCTGCGCACCGCGGACATCTCCGCCAGCCTGCGCGACGTCGCGGCCGCCGGCGGAACGGTGCTCGTCCCACCGACCGCGGCCGGTGACGCCGGGACGTCCGCGACCGTGTGCGGCCCGGCCGGTGCGCCGCTGTCGTTCTGGCAACCGAGTAGCCATCTCGGCACCGCCACCACCGGCGGGCACGGCACCGTTTCCGGGGTCCGGCTCTGCACCGGTTCTCCCGACAAGGCCGGCGCATTCCTCGGCGCCGCCCTCGGCTGGCGAATGTGCCCCGACGGCACGATCGACCACCACGGGCGCACGGTCGCCACCTGGGCACGGACATCCTCCGTCGACCTCGCGCACTGGCTCGTCCGTTTCCGCGTCACCGACCCCGTGGCATCGCGGCGACGTGCCCTCGAGCTGGGCGCCTGCCCCACCGACGAAGGTCCCGACATCCTGCTCGACCCGGCCGGAGCGGTGTTCGGACTCGCGCCGTTGGGATAAGGCCTTGACGCCAAACAAAGCGTCAGTTCCCCGATCTCGGTCGGCGGATGCTCTCCAGCGTTGTTGCTGAAAACTCGCGAAGTCCATGACCATGTTCGTTTGTGGCAACAGCTCGCAAGGGACTCCTCAACTGGGCGGGTCCGAGCGTGCCGAGACCTACCATAGCGGGGTAAAAACCCCGCCGACGTAGCTCTCGGCGTCGGACGGCCTCGACGGAACGCAACAACACGCTGGCTCGATGCCCGTGGTGAGGGTGACGTCGTTGGTCGCGATTTGTGTGGTGTGTTCGGCGGGCTGTGTTTGGTGGGTGCAGGCTTGCAGACCATGATCACTGTAACGTCAGTCCGGTCAAATCCGTGATCAAAGCGGACTCCTGTACCACTCGACGTGAACGCGGCGGTTCGGGGGGTGTCGCGGAAGCCTGGCACGGGGCGCGCTGTGGTTCGGGAACTCCGGGTCGACTTTGATCACGAGTTTGGCAACCCTGAGGTTAAGTTGATCGTGCGCTGCGCCGGTTCGGCGGTTACCGACCACATCAGCGGCGGGTCGTCCCTCTCGAAGACCGCCGCTGTCGGGTGATGGGCACCCGGCACCGAACGGTGATCATCGGCCCCGCCGGGGCAGAATGCCTGGGTGACCGGCGACGACCAGCCCCTTGCGGTGTCGGCCGCGCGGTTCGACGAGCTGGTCGCCGACGCGCTGGACGGCATCCCGGACCAGCTGGCCCGGGCGATGGACAACGTCGTGGTGCTCACCGAGGACGTCCACCCCGATGACCCGGATCTGCTCGGGCTGTATGAAGGTGTGCCGCTGACCGAGCGCACCCACGACTACGCCGGCAACCTCCCGGACCGCATCACGCTTTACCGCGAGCCGCTGCTGTGGATGTGTGCGGACGAGGCGGAGCTGGTGCACGAGGTGCGGGTCACCGTGGTGCACGAGATCGCCCACCACTTCGGCATCGACGACGACGCCCTGCACGAGCTGGGCTGGGGCTAGTGAAGGTCGTTGGCACCGGAGAAGGCGCTCGCCCCAGCCACATTCAGCAACGACTGCACCGCGGTACGCACACATGTCGAGGCGTACCCGGTATCCATCCGCACCCGCGCCCTGGCCAGCTGGTCAAGTTCGAGGCCCCCGGCGACCGACTCGTCCACCTGATTTTGCCGAGCGGAACAGGTGCAGCCGCGCGGAATCAATCAGGTTGGCCGCGTCCGCCTGTTAGCCCGTGGCCCCGGCGCGCTTGGCGGCCAGCCGGGCCCGGACCTCGGGACGGCGCAGCGGGGGCAGCGTGGGCGGCGGCTGCCGGCGGGCGGGGAGCTCGTCCAGCAGCCGGGCGGTGATCGCGGCGATCTCCGCGACCGCCGCCTCGAACGGCTCCTGGGTGGCGGCCGATGGGCCCTGTACGCCGCTCACCTTCCGGACGTACTGGCGGGCGGCGGCCTCGATCTCCTCCGCCGTGGCGGACGGCTCCAGCCCCCGCAACGTCGTGATATTCCGACACATACGGCTGACCCTACGAGCCCTGGGCCGACCGCACACACTTTCATGCCGCCACACATAGCTCCCAACCTGTGTGCGGCGGCATGACGCTGTGTGCGGTGCGGCGGTGTTCAGCTGCCCGGCGCTGTGTGTGGTGCGGCGGTGTTCAGCTGCCGTAGAGCCAATCCACATGGCGGTAGTCGAACGGGTCGCGGTCCCGCAGGAAGGCGTTGCGCACCGACCGGAACAGGCCATCGCAGTGCCAGAAGTCGCCCCAGTCCCGGGCGGAGCGCTGCACCCGGGCGGTGCGGGCGGCGCGTACCTCGGCGTAGTCGCGCAGCGCCCCGTCCCAGTCCACGTCCGCCGCGCGAGGGTCCGCCGTGCACGGGTCCCCCGGGCCCGCGCCCGCATACTTGCCGACCAGCCCGGCAAGGCAGTCGGCGTCCTCCAGCGCCTGGCAGGCGCCCTGCGCGAGGTACTGCAGCATCGGGTGGGCGGCGTCGCCGGTGAGCGCCAGCCGGCGATCCACCCAGGTGGTGATCGGCTCCCGGTCGAACATCCGCCACCAGCGGTCCCGCCAGAGGTTGCCCAGCGCCTCGCGGACCGCGTTGCAGGTGCCGGAGAACGCCGCGTCCAGCTCGTCCGGGGTGCCCCACTCGGCGTCGCCGGCCAGCGCGCGCGGCGAGCGGAACACCGCGACCTGGTTGAAGATCTCCCCCCGGCGCAGCGGGTACTGCACCAGGTGGCAGTACGGGCCGACGAAGAACACCACGTCGTTCAGCGCCAGCTCGGCGAGGTCCGGGATGTCCGTGAGGGGCACAGCGCCCCGGTAGGCCACGTACGCCGAGCTGACCGGCCGGTCGTCGCTGAGCCGGGCGCGCAGCCCCGAATTCAACCCGTCGGCGGCCAGCACCAACCGGCCGGTGTCCCGCCGACCCCGGCTGACCGCGACCGCCCGGTCCACAGCGTTGGCGACCTCGGTGACCTCGGCGCCGGTGACCAGGTCGACGCCGGCCGCCCGGCACGCCTCGACCAGGATCGAGTGCAGGTCGCTGCGGTGGATCACCACGTACGGTGCGCCGTAACGGCGGTGCACGTCGGCGAGGTCGAGGTAGCTCAGTTCGCGGCCGTCCACCGCGTCCCGCATGACCAGCCGGCCGGGCAGCACGCCGCGGTCGAGCACCTCGTCGAGCAGCCCCCAGGAACGCAGTATCCGGGTGGCGTTGGGGGCCAGCTGCAGCCCGGCACCCACCTCGCCGAACTCCGCCGCCTGCTCCAGCACCCGCACCCCTCGGCCCGCCCTGGTCAGCGCCAGTGCCGCGGCCAGCCCGCCGATGCCGCCGCCGACCACCACCACGTCGGCCGGCGCGGGGTTCGCCCCGGGCCCGGCGATGGGGGTCATGCCGGCGCGCCCTCCACCTGCACCCGGTCCGCGTGCAGCCGCTCGAAGATCGGGGCATCGCTGAACCGGAACAGGTCCAGCTCGCTCTCGGCGGTCACCGTCAGCGGCACCCAGGACGGCACCGCGACCAGGTCACCGCGCCGCACCGGCCACTCCCGCTCGCCGAGGCGGACCACCCCGGAGCCGTCGAACACCTGCCACACCGCCGAGCCGACCTCACGGCGGGTGGCGGTGCGGGCGCCGGCGCGCAACCGGTGCATCTCGGCGCGCATGGTGGGCAGCACGTCCCCGCCGGTGGTCGGGTTGCTGAACCGCACCGCGGCGTGCCCCGGCTCCAGCACACCGGGGTACCCCTCATCCTCCAGGGTGAGCTGGTCGGTCAGCGCGGCGTCGGTGTGCTCCCATCGGTACGCGGCGATCGGCGAGCTGGTGCTCGGCCCCGGTACCGACACCGGCCGCAGCCCCGGGTGGGCCCAGAGCCGCTCGGCCCGAGACCGTGCCGGGGTGGAGTGGTCGGCCACCACTTCCGGCCCGAGCTCGAAGAACGCCGAGCCGGTGGTGTGCACGAACGGGATGTCCAGCCCGTCCAGCCAGGCCATCGGCGTGTCGCTCTGGTTGTGGTGGCCGTGGAACCGCCAGCCCGGGGTGAGCAGGAAGTCGCCCCGCCGCATGGCCACCGGGTCGTCGTCCACCACGGTCCACACCCCCTCGCCCTCCACCACGAAGCGGAAGGCGTGCTGGGTGTGCCGGTGTACCGGGGCGTCCTCGCGCGGGTTCAGGTACTGGATCGCCGCCCACAGCGTCGGGGTCGCGTACGGCGCGCCGCCCAGCCCGGGGTTGGCCAGCGCGATCGCCCGCCGCTCGCCGCCGCGCCCCACCGGCACCAGCTGACCGGACTCGCGGGCCAGCTCCAGCAGCCGCCGCCACCGCCACACGTGCGCCACCGCCGCCGGCCTCGGGCTGGTCGGCATCAGGTCGCCGATCTCCGCCCACAGGGGGACCAGCAACTCCCGTTCGAAGCCTCGGTAGAGCCGTTCCAGCTCCGGGGACGGCGTCGGGTGCCCCGGCGCGTCCACGGCACGCAGGACGACTGGTGAGGTGGTCATGCCCGCGACGCTACCGATATTCCGGCCAACGGGACGTACGATTCTGTGGTGAAGAACAAGCCGGCGTACAGCATCGAGTCGGTCGACCACGCGCTGCGGCTGGCGGTCTTGCTGCGGCAGGAGGGACCGCTGCGAGTGGCCGAGGTGGCCGAGCGACTGGGCGTGGCCCGGTCCACCGCGCACCGGCTGCTGGCCATGCTGGTGTACCGGGACTTCGCCGAGCAGGACGCCGAGCGCCGGTACCTGGCCGGCCCGGTGCTCGGCGGCGGGGCCGGTGCGGAGCCGGTCGCCCAGCTGCGCGCGGCGGCGATGCCGCACCTGGCCGAGTTGGTCCGGCGTACCGGCGAGACGGCGAACCTGGTGATCCTGCTGGGCGACCAGGTGCGGTTCGTCGCCACCGTGGAGTGTGACGCCATCCTGCGGGTCGGTGACCGGGAGGGCCGGATCCTGCCGGCGCACCTGACCTCGGGCGGCCGCGTCCTGCTGGCTCACCGGGACGATGCCGAGCTTACCGCGCTGTACGCGGCCACCCCCGAGGTCGACCTGGACGCGCTGCGCCGGGGCCTGCGACAGGTCCGCCGGCAGGGGTTCGCGGTGAACAACCAGGCCACCGAGGCCGGGGTGACCGCGGTGGGGCGGGCGATCCTCGGGCCGGGCGGGGCGCCGAGCGCGGCGCTGTCGCTGGCCATGCCCACCGCGCGGTACACGCGGACCCGGCTGCCCGAGTGGGTCGGCGAACTCGCCCGTTGCTCCACCCGGGTCGAGGCGGACCTGGTCACCATGGCCCAGGCCTGGCCGCCCACCGCTTAGCCGCGGCGGGCGCGGGCGCGACGTTTGCCCTCGTGCATCGCCTGCACCCGGGCCACCGGGATCTCCCGGCCCTCCGCCACGAGTTCCTCGGGCAGCCGCCGCGGCGCGGCCATCCCGTCCGCCCATGGATCCTCGCCGGCCAGCAGTGCCGCCGCGGTCCGCACGGTGAAGTCGCGCGGGGTGACCCGGTCCAGCTCGTCCCACGCCACCGGGAAGGAGACCGGCGTCCCGGGTCGCGCTCGAGGGCTGTACGCGGCCGCCACGGTGGCGCCGCCGGCCCGGGTGGAGTCGAGGAACACCTTGCCGCCGCGGTCCTCCCGGATGAACGCCGTGGTGGCCAGCGCCGGGTCCAGTCGCTCGGCCCTGGCCGCGATCGCCCGGGTGGCCGCGGCCACGTCGTCCAGCGGCGCCGAGTCGTCCACCGCCACGAACACGTGCACGCCTTTCGCGCCGCTGGTCTTCGCCGACCCGATCAACCCGAGCCCGGCCAGCACCTCGCGGACCAGTTGGGCGGTGCGTACCGCCAGCCCGAAGGCGTCGGGTGCCTCCGCCGGCGGGTCCAGGTCCAGCACCAGGTGGGTGGTCCGGTCGAAGCGCGAGGCGGTGACCAACGTCGGGTGGTACTCCACGGCCCGCTGGTTGGCGAACCACAGCAGCGTGCGGCGCTCGTTGCACAGGGCATAGGACACCTCCCGGTGCGAGGTCTCCGCCCACAGCGCCACCCGCTCGACCCACTCCGGGGTGTAGCGGGGCAAGTTCTTCTGCATGAACGGCCGCTGGCCGCGCAACACCCGGATCACCGACAGCGGCCGGTCCCGCAGCACCGGGAGGATTCGGTCGGCCACCGCGTCCAGGTAGTCGACCAGGTCGCGCTTGGTCGCCTCCGCGCCGTCGAACAGCGGCTGGTCCAGATTGGTCAGCGACACCCCGTCGCGCGTCTCGCTCGCAAGCTCGCCCACCGCGCCACCCTGGCGACCCTGCGGCGCGCTGGCAACCCCCAGAGCCGCTAGCCGCTCCCGGCCGGCGATGCCACGCGGGGCCGACGGACCTGGCCGCTCACCCAGACGGTGAACGCCACCAGCGACAGCGCGGCCCCGGCGACCGTCACCGCGATCCACCCGCCGACCGTCCACAGCACGGACGCGGTGATCGAGCCGATCGCGCCGCCGATGAAGTTCCCGGTGACGTAGGCGGTGTTCAGCCGGCTGCGCGCCTCGGTGGACAGGGCGAAGATCTGCGCCTGGTTCAGGATGCGCTGCCCCTGGGTGGCCACGTCCAACACCACGATGCCGACCAGCAGCGGGACCAGCGAGTTTCGGCCCAGCCCGCACACCACCCAGGAGAGCACGGCGAGCAGCCAGAACACCCCGGTGGCCCGGGTGGACCAGCCCCGGTCGTGCAACCGGCCGGCCCCCTGAGCCGCTATTGAGCCGAGCAGCCCGGCCAGGCCGAACAGCCCGATCACCGCCGTGGAGTAGCCGTACGGCGGGCCGCTGAGCAGGAAGGTCAGTGCGGTCCAGAAGATCGTGAAGGTGGCCATACAGATCACGCCGTAGACCATCGCGAGCCGCAGTACCGGCTCCCGGCGGATCAGACGCGGCACCGAGCGCAGCAGCTCCCGGTATGACTGGGACGTCTTGGGCGGGCTGACCGGCATGGCCCGCCAGAGCAACACCGACAGACCCAGCATCAGCACGGCCGCGCACAGGAACACGGCCCGCCAGCCGGCGGCGTGCGCGATCACACCGCTGAAGATCCGGGCCACCAGTATGCCGGTGAGCGCGCCGCTGACCACGATGCCCAGCACCCGGCCCCGGCTGGCGTCGTCGGCCAGGTCGCTGGCGAACGGGATCAGGATCTGTCCCGCCACGGTGCTCAGCCCGACCGCGACCAGCGCGCCGACCAGCACCACGATTCCCGGCGCGAGCGCGCACCCGAGCAGCGACAGCGCGGAGAGCGCCATCATCAGCGGCACCAGGTGGCGGCGGTTGCGCACGTCCCCGAGCGGGACGATGAACATGATCCCGAGGGCGTAGCCGACCTGGGTGGCGGTGACCAGCAACCCGGCCAGCCCCTGGCCGACGCGCAGGTCCCGCGCGATGACGTCCAGCAGTGGCTGGGCGTAGTACAGGTTGCCCACCGCGGCGCCGCTGGCCACCGCGAACAACAGCACCAGCATCCGCGAGATCCCGGGCGGCGCGGCCGGCGCGGTGGGCATGCCGGTGACCGCGGGCTCGGCACCGGCGGCCGGCGTGTCCTCCATGTCCGCCCCTCTCGCGGACCGGAGCGCCCGCCACCAGCCACGTTAGGCGACTCTCGACGCGAGGTCAGTTCTCGACGCGCTTGGCCAGCAGGGCGAACGTGGCGGAGCGGGCGCGCACGGTCCCGCCGAGGTCCTCGATGGCCGCGTGCAGCCCCCGCTGCAGGACGCTGAGCCGCTCCTGCCCGAGGCATTGGTGATCGCTGAACGTGGCCACCAGCGCCACCCACTCGTCGGCGCTCAGCGTGTGCTCCCACCGATAGGTTCGCGGTTCGAGCGAGCCGAACGCGTCGCTGCGCGCGAGCGGGTCACCGCCCGAGCCGGCGCGGTCGGCGGCGCTGGTGGGGTCGGCGGTGCCGGGGTCGGTGCGGTCACCGGGAGCGCTGTCCCGCGTGTGTGCCTCCGGCGCGTGCCGGCGGTACACGGCGTCCAGTGCGGCGACTGCCTGCTCCTCCAGCAGGTGGTAGTTCCAGAACCGGGCGAGCGTACCGCCCGGGCGCAGGACCTCGGCCGCTTTCGGGATGCCGCGGGCTGGATCGATCCAGTGCCATGCGTCGGCGCAGGTGACCAGGTCGAACCGCCGGCCGGCTGCGTCCCAGGTCTCGAACTCGGCGACCTCCACCGGGACGCCGTGGCCGAGCGCTACCTCGGCCATCCGCTCGTCCGGCTCCACGCCGAGCACGGACAGGCCGCGCTCGGCGAGCGCCACCGCGGCCTTGCCGGTGCCGCAGCCGACGTCGAGTACCGCCGAAGGGCGCGGGGCCGCGAGATCGTCGATCAGCGCACCGGGGTACGCGGGGCGGTGACGGTCGTACTGCCGCGCCACCGACCCGAATGACCCGGCCCTGGCCCGGTCGGTGTGCAGTTCGCTCGAGGACACCCGGGGGATGCTAGGGCGTCCCGTCAGGCCGCCGGCTCCCGGTCGTGGGCGGCGACTCGCTCGGTCGGCGGCGACTTGCTCGGTCGGCGCCCCAGGTGTTAGCTCCGTATTCCCCCTTTCGCGTGACGCTCGTTAGTGCGACGATATTTCGCATACCTGGCGCTTGTTCACAGATGTGAACATGGCACAACGTCGTCCGGAGGGCCCGGTGTATACCCAGAACCTGAATCCGACCGGTTCACTGACGCTGTCGGCACTGCTCGCGTCGCTCCCGCTGTTGGCCTTGCTGTTCACTCTGGGGGGCCTCAAGTGGCGCGCCCACTGGGCCGGCACGGCGGGGCTGGTCATCTCCATCGGGATCGCGGTGGCCGTCTACCACATGCCGCTCGGCACGACGCTGAACGCGGGGGTGTTCGGGTCCGCGCTGGGTGTCCTGGCGATTCTGTGGATCACCTTCAACGCGATCTGGATCTA
>Ga0137415_10006066_pt1 | contig 11967 bp, 12 predicted proteins | sample CZODoug3_1_1_16f_FD_183082 | JGI IMG/M metagenome (GOLD analysis project Ga0137415, IMG submission 183082) | Vadose zone soil fungal communities from Angelo Coast Range Reserve, California, USA - CZODoug3_1_1_16fungal (Hybrid Assembly) | ecosystem: Environmental > Terrestrial > Soil > Vadose...
CGTCGCGTCGTCGAGAACGCACCCCGGCACTTCGGCAACGCGCCCGCACGAATCGCAGCGAACGTGCTCGTGATGGTCTTCTCCCACCTCGTAGTACGCCTTGCCGTCGCCCAGGTCGATGCGCCGGATCGCGCCCTCGCGCTCCATCGTCGTGACGGCGCGAAAGACGCTCGAGTAGTCGGCCGCGCCCAACACTCCGCACACGACCTCGTGCAGCTGATCGATGGTCCAGGCGTGTCTTGCTTCGCCCTCGAATACGTTTCGCACAGCGTCCGTCACTGGGCTGGGTCGGGGCATATCGAGATCATAACGCTCTAACGCACTGAAGTTGCGCAAGTCGTTTGTGCAATACTGCCAAAGGTGATACGAACTGTCGCGGTCCTGGCTGCTGCGGTCGCGCTGATCAGCGCAAGCGCCGCATGCGGCGGCGGGCCGACTGCCAGCGCAGGGTCGCTGAACGTTGTCGCGGGCGAGAACTTCTGGGGCAACATCGCAACCCAGCTCGGCGGCTCGAAGGTCAACGTCCAAAGCGTGGTGACGGATCCGAACGCCGACCCTCACGAATACGAGAGCAACACCAACGACGCCCGCGCGTTCGCCAAGGCCGACCTCGTGATCCTGAATGGCGCCGGCTACGATGACTGGGGCAAGAAGCTTCTCGACGCCAACTCGAGCAGCCACCGCCAGGCGCTGAACGTCGCCGATCTGCTCGGCAAGAAGGCCGGCGACAACCCTCACTTCTGGTACGACGCGCAGTACGTAATCCAGGTCGCCAATGCGATCACCGCCGCGTACAAGTCGATCGACCGCGCTGACGCCTCCTACTTCGACCAGCAGCGCATCGCGTTCGGCTACGCCCTTGAACCCTACTTCGTCAAGATCGCGGACATCAAAGACAGGTACGCGGGCGTCGCGATCGGATCGACGGAAAGCATCTTCTTCTACATGGCCGCGCTGCTCGGCCTCAATTTGATCTCGCCTCCCGAGTTCATGGACGCCGTCGCCGAGGGCAACGACCCGCCTGCAGCGGCGGTCGTCAAGTTCCAGAACCAGGTGACGAAACACCAGATCAAACTGCTCGTCTTCAACAACCAAACGGTCACCGCAGTCACGACACATATCAAGCAGCTGGCGGAATCCAACAAGATCCCGCTCGTGGGCGTTTCCGAGACCCTTCAGCCGCTCACGGCCACGTTCCAGGACTGGCAGCTGTCGCAGCTGAAGCAGCTGGAGGCCGCCTTGAGCCTGCAGTCTTGAGATGACGGAACAGTCCGCAATAGTCGCTCGCGAACTGGCCGCACGCTACGGATCGCGCGCGATCTGGACCAATGCAAACTTCACCGTCCCCGCCGGGTCGTTCACCGCCATCCTCGGGCCCAACGGCTCAGGAAAGTCGACGCTGGTGCGCCTCATCCTCGGTCTGCTCCCACCGGCGTCGGGCGTCATCGAAGTGCTCGGTGAAGCTCCGAGGCGCGGAAACCCTCGCATCGGCTACGTGCCCCAAGGCTCGAACTTCGACCCCGAGCTTTCGATTCGGGGCCGCGACTTTGTCGCGCTGGGAGTTGATGGCCACAAGTGGGGTGTGCGCCTGGCCGGCCGAGCCCAAGTGGAAAACGCGGTCGACAGCTCGATCGCTTCAGTCGATGCCCGCGGATATGCAGACCGCCCTCTCGGGCGCCTCTCGGGTGGCGAGCAGCAGCGACTTCTGCTGGCGCAAGCGCTGATCGGCAAGCCACAACTCCTCCTTCTCGACGAGCCTCTGTCGCACCTCGATGTACGCAATCAGCAGGCCATCGTGCAGCTCATCAGCGCGGTGGCTCGTGAACGGCAGCTCACCGTCCTCCTCATCGCGCATGACGTCAACCCGCTTCTCCCCCACATCGACCACGTCCTCTACGTCGCTCAAGGCAAGCTGGCCATGGGCGAGCCGAGCGAGATCATCACTTCCGAATCGCTGTCGCGGATCTACTCATCGCCGGTCGAGGTCCTGCGCGACAGCCGCGGGCGAGTGTTCGTGGTTGGACTCGAAGAGGAGGTCAGCCACCCGCATGGGTGACCTCTTCCACTACGAGTTCATGGTCCACGCCTTCGAGGCGGGCACCATCATCGCCATCGTCGCGGGCGCCATCGGCTACTTCGTCGTGCTTCGCGGAACGGCGTTCGCCGCGCACGCCCTATCGCATATCGGTTTCGCAGGCGCAACCGGAGCTGTTGTGCTGAGCCTCAACCCGATCATCGGCCTCCTTGCGTTCACGCTCGGCGCCGGTGTCACGATTGGCGCTCTGGGCAGCCGGTTGCGCGAGCGCGACGTGACGATCGGCATCGTTCTCGCGTGGACGCTTGGGCTCGGTGTCCTGTTCATCTCGCTCTATCGCGGCTACGCGACGGCGGCCTACGCCATCCTTTTCGGCGAGATCCTCGGCATCAGCACCACCGACGTTACTGTGACGCTGGTCGCCGGACTGATAACGCTCGCAGCAATGATTGCCCTTTACCGGCCCCTTCTCTTCTCATCGGTCGACGAGGACCTCGCCGCCGCCAAGGGAGTGCCGGTCACTGCTCTGTCCATCGCATTCATGGCGATCCTCGCCGTCGCCGTGACCGAAGCCGTACAGGTCGTCGGCGTGCTTCTCATCTTCGCCCTCATCGTCACGCCTGCCGCGATCGCCGTGAGGTTCACGTGCCGGCCGGCCGTGGCCATCGCCATCGGCATCGCCCTCGCGCTAGCGTTCACGTGGCTCGGATTGACGATCGCGTTTTACTCGCCGCACCCGGTCAGCTTTTTCATCACCTCGCTCGCGTTCGGCACATACGTCGTCGTGAGACTCGCAGTGCCGCTCCGAGCTCGTATCCGGCGCATCGCGATCAGCCCGACCACATAAGCTCACCGCAGTCATGCACGTGCTCGTCACCGGCGGAACCGGCGCACTCGGCCGCGAGGTCGTGCGACGCCTCATCGATGAAGGCCATCGCGTACGCGTGCTCAGCCGCAAACACGCTGAGGGCGACGACTGGGTGCAAGGCGACCTCGTCACGGGCGCCGGACTCGAAGTGGCGGTGAAAGACATCGACGTGATCATCCATGCCGCGTCCGATCCGATATCGCCGCGCAAGTACCAGGCCACCGACGTGCTGGGCACGCGCCGGTTGCTCGCGATGGCGCGCGAGGCGGGCATCCGCCACGTCGTATACATCTCGATCGTCGGTATGGAGGGAGTCGCGTACCCCTACTACAAGAGCAAGCTCGCGGCCGAAGCGGTGATGCGAGAGAACATCGTCCCGTGGTCGATCCTGCGCGCGACCCAGTTCCACACGCTGATGGAGACCTTCCTCGACGGCATGAGCAGACTCCCTCGCCTCGCGTTGGTGCCTTTCACGTGGCAGTTCCAACCCGTCGACACCACCGAGGTGGCGGCGCGATTGGTCGAGGTCGCGACTGGCGAGCCAGCCGGCATGCTGCCGGACTTCGGCGGCCCCGAGGTGCGGGATTTCAAGAGTCTCGCGACCTCATGGCTCACGATGCGCAAGCTGGACAAGCGACTTCTCAACCTGTGGCTCCCGTTCAAATTCAGCCGCCAGTTCGCAGCCGGCGCAGTGCTAGTTCCCGACCATCGCGACGGCACCATCACGTTCGAGCAATATTTGGCACGGAGGTATCCACCGAAAGCATGAACAAGCTCGTCGACCGCTTCGGCCGTACCGGAGTTGCGGCAATCACCAGCGTGATCTGGCTGCTGCCGTTCGCGGCCTGGGCCGGCGCGGCAGACCTCTCGCCCATCGACCGCACCGCCACGCCCACGATCGCATTCACCATCGGCGTCGTGATGCTCGCGTTGTGGCTCGTGCTCGTCGCCAGCCTGGGCCGGTTCCAGGTGACGCCACGGCAGAGGCGGTTCGACATCGCCCAGATGTCACCGTCCGAGAAACGCTGGACCCTCGGCGTCTTCGCCTTCGCGCTCGGCCTCATAGCGTGGCTCAATGCGGCCGCCACCGTTGATTGGGGCCCGCTCGGCTCCGCGATCGGCGCGGGCGAAATCGGTCCGATCCTCCTCGCGATCGCGCTCGCGATCTTCGCCATCGCCATGGTTGCCGGGATCGTCTGGACGTGGCGCAAGGAGACCGAGGCCTTCCGCCGGCGCACCAGCGGCTGATGGGCATCGCGTACCGGCTGATGTACGCGGTCGGCTTCGCGCCGTGGGATCGGGTCATGCCCGCCGAGCTGAAGCAGGCGATGGAAGGACCCGACGCCCTGCCCAAGGGCCGAGCGCTCGACCTCGGGAGCGGCAAGGGAACCAAATCCGTCTACATGGCGGCTCATGGCTGGGATGTCACCGGGGTAGAGGCGGTGCCACGTGCGCTGAAAGAGGCCCGGCGGCGGGCGCAGGCTGCCGGCGTCACCGTCGACTTCCGTCTCGGCGACGTAACGCGGCTCGGCGACCTGGGTCTCGAGCCCGGGTACTCGCTGGTGTTCGATTTCGGTTGCTACCACGGCCTCAACGCCGCGCAGCGAGCTCGCTATGCCGAGGGAGTGACACCGCTCGCCGCGACCGGGGCGACGCTGCTCATGATGGCTTTCACGCGAGCCCTGCCCCCGATACCGTCCGGAGTCAGCGAATCCGAGCTCCGTGAGCGCTTCGGCCCGGCCTGGCAGCTCCAGTGGTCCAGGACGAGCAGCGAGGCCGGCACCCCGGCGATGCTCCGAGCCTCCGCGTCCTGGTTCTGCCTCAAGAAGGGGTAGCGGCAGCCACCACAGGCCCCCTCCCTGGAATAGTTGCTTGCGCAAGCAAGTAGATCCTGGTAGCTGCGGAACCGCTCCGCCACTAAATTCGAGGAGGACCAGATGGTCAAGTACGAAGTCGACAAAGCGCATACCACCGTGGGTTTCACGGCCAAGCACCTGGCGGTGTCCACGGTGCGCGGACAGTTCAACAAGTTCGATGCCAGCTTCGAAGGACCGGACGATGACCCCACGAAGATCACGGGCCAGATCCAGATCGAGGTAGCGAGCGTCGACACCCGCACCGAGATGCGCGACAACCACCTTCGCTCGGCCGATTTCTTCGAGGCCGAGAACTACCCCTACATCACCTTCAAGCTCAACCGCATCGAGCCCGAGGACGACGAGAAGTTTCGCGTGCACGGCGACCTCACCATCAAGGACGTGACCAAGCCGATCGTGCTGGACGCCACCCTCGAGGGTCGAGTCCCGGATCCGATGACCGGCGGGAAAGAGCGCCTCGGCATCAGCGTCAAGGGCCAGCTCAACCGCATGGACTTCGGGCTCAACTGGGACGGTATCGCCGGCGCCATCCCGATCGCGAGCCACACCATCAAGCTCGACATCGAAAGCGAGATCGTGGTCAAGGCCGCCGAGCTCGCCGAAGCGTAAAAGGTTCAACCAAGGACGAGGCTTGGAGCTCCCAGCCTCGTCCTTCTATTTATGTAGATGCCCCAGACAGGTCGGCATACCATAGGCGCCGTGAAGAACGGAGCCCGCTCCTCGAGCGTGGCGAAGGTGTGGGAAGGATTGGCGCGCGCGCATACGTCGGTGGCCGCCGCACTCGAGCGCGACATGGTGCCCGAGGCGGGCATGCCGCTGGCGTGGTACGAGGTGCTCCTCAACCTTTCCCGCGCACCGGGCGGGATGATGCGCTACCAGGATCTGGCGAAACTCGCAGGCATCACCAACAGCGGAGCTTCCCGCCGTCTCGAGCAGATGACCAAAGCCGGGCTGATCGAGCGCCGCTCCTGCCCCACCGATCGGCGCGGGGTGTTCGCCCACGTGACGCCCAGAGGTGAGGCGGCTTTCACGAAAGCACACGCAGTCTTCCTGTCGAGCCTCGACAAGAACTTCGGCGAGCGCCTGAAGCCGGGCGAAGCCGAGGCGATCAATGCGGCGCTGTCGAGGCTCCCCTAAGACGATTCCGCGCGTTTCGCCAGGTTGCTGAGCAGCGTTCCGAACTCCTTCGAAACCTGCGGGCCCATCATCCCGCCCATGATCGGTCCGAGCGGACCCTTCACCTCGACCCACTGGCCGACCGTCGTCTTCCCGCCGGCAGAACCGATGCGACAGTTGAATCGAAAGTAAGTCAGCGGCACCACGCTGGTCTCGAGCGCGAAGCTCTGACCAGGCACCACGTCGACAAGCTTCATCTTGTGGTGCTGGCCGGCACGGGTGTTCATGACCCCGGTGGTGCCGGACTGAAAGCCGCCCGACCAGTCCATCGTCGACACGTTGGGATTCCAATCGCCCCACGTGGACATGTCCGACCAGATCTTCCAGACCTTGTCCGGTGACGCGACGGTCTCGACCGATGTTCCGTATTCAGCCATCTCTTCTCCTCACGAGTACGACGTTCGGCTCGTCACCAATTCGACACTCGGCGCGAATTCTAGGCGGCAGGAACCGGCCGGACGACGACAGCCGGGGCTCTGTCCCTCGTCCAGTTGAGGAAGACGATCACCGCAAGCAGCACCAAGGTGCCAAGCACCTGGGCAGGGTACAGAGGCTGATTGAAGCCCCAGGGCGGAGGGGCCGAGGCGATCAGCGTCGCGGCCACCGGGTACGCCATCTCCGCGAGGGTCGCCAGCGAGGCCGGCGTCTTCGACAGCGCGCGGTAATAGAGGAGCAGCGCCAGCAGGCCCGGCACGAGAGCGATGGCAAGCAGGTTGGGCACGAAGTCACTCACTCGGTAGTGGCCGAAGCCACCGATTCCGCTCTGCACAAGCACGATCCCCACGAGCACTGGAAGGGCGAGCGTGAAGCGCAGCGAGGTCATGCTCCAAAACGAGATCGAGCCGAGCGCGAAGCGTCCCAGCACGGTGCCGCTGGCCCACAGCGCGGCCGCGCCGAGCGCGAGCAGGCCGACCTCAAGGCGCCCGTTCCGAAGGGCGGCCACCGGCGAAAAAGGATCGCTCGCGAACAAAACCATGTAGACCCCGGCGATCCCCACCGCCGCCGCCGGCCAGAACCACGGCCTGCGCCGCTCGCCGAGCACGATCCAGGCCAGCGCGATCGCGATCAACGGCTGCGTCTGCTGGAGCACGAACGTCTCGGCGAACAGTTGATGCTGGGCTGCGATCGAGAACGACGCCGTGAACAGGATGGTCGCGAGGGCCTGCGCCCCCGCCGCGATGATCCCGACGGCCGTCCATCCGCGCGCCCCGAGGGCACGGAGCTCGTGCCGGCTACGAATCAATACAGGGAGCAAGAACAGGGTGACGAGCGCATCTTCGGCGACGACGATCTGCGGCGACGACAGGTGCGAAACCAGTTGGTTGCGGAAGTAGGCGTCCGAAGCCCAAAGCGTGGCGGCCAGCGCTACGAACACGACCGCATACCGATCGATCAGCTTGTTCATCGACCTAGTTCAACTCCCTCCGATTCGCGATCCTTCCGAAACACGCAAGACGGCCCGGAACGGCATATTTGACGACAGAGCCGTTCCAAACTTACCATCGGTCACAGGGGCGGCCCGACCCAGGGACGCGGGGCATCGAATACAGGAGGTGGGCGTGGTCAGACACAAGCGCACAGTTTGGTACGTAATCATCGCCGTGGTCGCGGGCACGTTTGCTCTCGCACCTGCGGCAGTTCCCGCCGGCGGCAACGGCGATACGCGCCAGATCCCGGCTTCCGGGGTGACGTCGTTCAGCCCGACGCCGAGTGGCGTGGACAACGGCTCACAGCAACCCGAGCTGGGACCAGTTCAAGCGGACAGCGCAAGCGCCGCGGCAGCAGCCGGCGGAGGCAACGGCGTCAACCGGAGCCGATCGATCGCGCACGGCGCCCCGGACGTTTCGACGGTCCCGGTGACCGCCGGACAGGGCGTGTCCAGCACGGGACCGCTCTCGGTGCTGAGCACATTCGATGGTCTCAACCACCGCCAGCAACGCCTTGCCAACAACCGTAACCAGTTCTCGCTCGAGCCGCCAGACCAGGGCCTTTGCGTGGGCAACGGCATGGTCATGGAGATCATCAACGACGTGATGCGTGTCTACAACCCGGACGGGACTCCCGCAAAGGGCGTCGAGGACCTCAACACGTTCTTCGGCTACGCGCCCGCGATCATTCGCGGCACACCCAACGTGTTCGGGCCGTTCGCCACCGACCCGAGCTGCTACTACGACAAGGACACCAACCGCTGGTTCGCGGACATGCTGACGATCGACGTCTTCGCCAAAAATGATCCCGCCCACCACATCCGCGGCGGCGATTTCACCGGCACCAATCACCTCGACCTGGCGGTCAGCCAGACCAGCGACCCAACCGGGACCTGGACGATATACCGCATTCCCGTCCAGGACGATGGGACGCAGGGAACGCCCAACCACCACTGCACCGGGATCGCGCCATACGGCCAGGCGACCACACCGACCAACCCGAACGCCTGCCTGGGCGATTACCCGCACCTGGGCGCAGATGCCAACGGCATCTACCTCACGACCAACGAGTACTCGTTCTTCGGCAATGACTTCCACGGCGCGCAGGTCTACGCCCTCTCCAAGAGAGCCCTGCAGAACCTCGCGGCGACCGTCGCCGTGACCCAGTTCGACACGAACGGCGCGGACGCCGGCAACTCAGGCTTCACGGTCTGGCCGGCCACCGCACCCGCCGGCATCAACTCCACCGCCAACGGCGGCACGGAGTTCTTCATGAGCTCGAACGCCGCCGATGAGGCGCACGGCAACGGCGTCGCCGTGGGCCCCCGCCGCTCCGACCAGCTCCTGGTTTGGTCATTGACCAACACGTCATCCCTCAACTCGAGCCCAACCCTCACCCTGTCGCACAAGACACTGACCGCGGGGCTGTACGTGTTCCCCGCGCGTTCTGAGCAGAAGGCGGGCGAAACGCCGCTCATCGACTGCTTGAACAAGAAGTCGTGCGCGACGAACTTCGTATTAGGAGTGCCGGACCCCTTCGCGCCCGAGCACGAATACGCGCTTGACAGCAACGACACGCGCATGCAGCAGGTCGTTTTCGCGGCCGGCAAGCTGTGGGGCGCCCTGGACACCGCCGTCAACTCTTCCGCGAACACCCGTGCAGGCGTCGAGTGGTTCGTCGTGGACCCGAGCGCCGCAGGCGGGCCCGCGCTGGTCAACAGCGGCTACCTCGCGGTCAGCCAGAACAACGTCACGTACCCGGCCATCGCGGTCACGAAGGACGGCAACGGCGTGATGGCCTTCACCCTCGTGGGCAGAGACTTCTTCCCGAGCGCAGCGTTTGCATCGATCACTGCCGACGGCGTCGGAGCGGTGCAGGTGGCGGCTCAGGGAATCGGTCCGGCCGACGGCTTCACTGGGACGGCGGTCTTCAACGACCCCAACCCGGCGCGACCTCGCTGGGGCGACTACGGCGCGGCTGTGGTCGATGGGAACAACAACATCTGGATAGCTTCGGAGTACATCGGGCAGACGTGCACTTTGAGCGAGTACGTCGCCACAGGCGCCAGCTGCGGTGGAACCCGCACCCTGCTGGCCAACTGGGACACCAGGATCACCGAGGTGAACCCAGCCGGCTGAGCTTTTTGAAGAGGCCGGTCGCCGGCGCGACCGGCCTCTTCGTCTCGACCCTCTCCCTCCAGGTCAGCTCACCGATCGTCCATTAGCATGGTTCGTGCATGGAGGTCAGGCGATGAGTGAAGTCCAGGTCTCAGAGGCCGAGATAGCGGTTCACTGGCGGGAAGAAGAGTATTTCTATCCGCCCGCGAAGTTCATCGGCCAAGCGAACGCGAACGACCCCGCCATCTTCGAGCGATTCGCCGAGACGAACTTCCCCGAATGCTTCAAGGAATATGCCGATCTCCTGACCTGGGACAAGTACTGGCACACCACGCTCGACACGAGCAACGCGCCGTTCTGGAAATGGTTCGTCGGCGGAAAGCTCAACGCCTCGTACAACTGCATCGACCGGCACCTGGCGAAGTACAGGGACAAGGCTGCCTTCATCTGGGTCCCCGAGCCCGAGGCCGAAGCGACCCAGGTGATCACCTACCAGGAGCTTTACAAGCGCGTCAACGAGTTCGCGGCGCTGCTGAGAGATTTCTGCGGGCTGAAGGCGGGCGACCGGGTGACGTTCCACCTGCCGATGGTCCCGGAGCTGCCCGTATCGATGCTGGCCTGCGCCCGCCTCGGCGTTATCCACTCCGAGGTTTTCGGCGGCTTCAGCGGCGCGGCGTGCGGCGGCCGCATCGCGGATTCGGGCAGCGACATCCTCGTCACCATGGACGGCTACTACCGCAACGGCGACTTGATCGATCACAAGGTCAAAGCGGAGGAAGCGGTCGAAGAGGCGAAGAAGCAGGGCCAGAAAGTCGACAAGGTCTTGATCTGGCGGCGCTATCCCGGCAAGTACTCATCGAAGACCGAGATGGTGAGGGGCCGCGACTATTTCATCGACGAGGTCATCGCCGACTACAAGGGCAAGACCGTCGAGCCCGTCTCCATGCCCGCCGAGGCTCCGCTCTTCCTCATGTACACCAGCGGCACGACGGCCAAGCCGAAGGGCTGCCAGCACAGCACCGGCGGATACCTCGCATACGTGGCGGGAACGTCCAAGTACTACCAGGACATACATCCCGAGGACACCTACTGGTGCTTTGCGGACATCGGGTGGATCACGGGCCACTCGTACATCGTTTACGGGCCTCTGGCGCTGGCGGCCACCAGCGTCATGTACGAAGGCGTGCCCACGTTCCCGGACCCCGGGCGGCCGTGGCGGATCGCTGAGCGACTGAACGTCAACATCTTCCACACGGCGCCCACGACCATCCGCATGCTGCGCAAGCTCGGTCCCGACGAGCCCAAGAAATACAACTTCCACTTCAAGCACATGACCACCGTCGGCGAGCCGATCGAGCCCGAGGTCTGGCGCTGGTACTACCACGAGGTTGGCAAGAACGAGGCCGTGATCGTGGACACGTGGTGGCAGACCGAGAACGGAGGCTTTTTGGGCAGCACGTTGCCCGCGCTGCAACCGATGAAGCCTGGAAGCTGCGGCCCAGGCGTCCTAGGCGTCTTCCCGCAGATCCTCGACGAGGAGGGCAAGCCCGTCCCGAAAGGCAGCCAGAAGGCCGGCAACATCACGATCCGCAACCCCTGGCCCGGAATTTTCCAGACCATCTACGGAGACCCGGACAGGTTCGTGAAGACCTACTACGCCAAGTACAACAAGAAGAAGGACAGCAAGGATTGGCACGATTGGCCGTACTTCGCCGGCGACGGCGCGCTGCAGGCCGAGGACGGCTACTTCCGAATCCTGGGCCGCGTCGACGACGTCATCAACGTCGCTGGGCACAGGCTCGGCACCAAAGAGCTCGAGTCCGCAACCCTCACCGTGGACGAGGTCGCCGAAGCCGCGGCGGTGCCGGTGATGGATGAGCTGCGGGGCCGGGCGGTCGAGATGTATGTGGCCCTGAAGCCGGGGTTCAAGCCGAGCAAGCAGATCGAGGACAAGGTCTCGGCCGCGATCGACAGGCTCATCGGCAAGATCGCTCGGCCGAAGAACGTGTGGATCGTGCCGGACATGCCGAAGACTCGATCAGGAAAGATCATGCGCCGAGTGATAGCCGGCATCTCCAACTTCACGAGCCCGGGCGACATCACCACGCTCGCCAATCCCGAGATCGTGGAGACCATCAAGCATCACGTCGAATCGGAGAAGGTGAAGACCGGGCAAACGCCGCGCGAGCTGACCGAGAAGGAGCTGGAGGAGATCAAGTCCTTCGGGCGCGCCGAGTAATTTCCTCGTAGAGGGACTCGGTCTCAGCCGATGGCGAGACGCCCAGCTCTTTGTCGAGTAGGTCGCGGCACTGCTGGTACGCACGCACCGCATCCGCGCGATCGCCGTTGGCGGCGAGCAGACGCATGAGGCGCCGGTAGCCAGACTCGCGATATGGCTCGAGCCGCACCGCCTCTCGGGCGTGGGCGACCGCGAGCACCATCTCGTGGTTGGCGGCCAGCGCCTCG
>Ga0137415_10006067_pt1 | contig 11962 bp, 12 predicted proteins | sample CZODoug3_1_1_16f_FD_183082 | JGI IMG/M metagenome (GOLD analysis project Ga0137415, IMG submission 183082) | Vadose zone soil fungal communities from Angelo Coast Range Reserve, California, USA - CZODoug3_1_1_16fungal (Hybrid Assembly) | ecosystem: Environmental > Terrestrial > Soil > Vadose...
TTCATTCACCATTGGCTTGGGCATGTTGCCCCAGCCCAGTCCGGCCAGCAGCAAGGCATGCTTGGCGCCCAGATCGGCCAGCCGCCAGCTCTTGACCGAGACCACACCGAAGTCGCGCCCGTCGGTCAGGGCCGAGCGATCGGTCAACACCAGCTGGATATGATCGCGCGCCGCGGCCGCGCTGACCGGCCCCGCCATCAAGGCCAAGGGATGATCGGGGGCCGCCACCGCCAGCAGCTTCACCGATCCGGCGGGGCCGCGGGTCAGAAGATCGCTGGCCATCTCCAAAGGACCGCTGATCCCGAAAGCGGCCGCGCCTTCCAGCACCGCCTGGGTCACTGCACCCAACGCTTCCACCCGCAGGCGCAGCGCCACGGTGGGGTATTTCTTGCGGAATTCATCCAACGCTTTGACCAGCTTCTTGGCGGGCAGCATCACATCCACCACCAGACTGACTTCCGCTTCCAGGCCCTGAGTCAGCCCACGCGCCTTGGCCAGCAATCCGTCCAGGGCAATGGCCAGGCCCCGGCTGTCGGACAGGATGGCGCGCCCCGCATCGGTCAGCGCCGGGCGGGCGGTGCCGGCGCGTGCGAACAGGGTGACGCCCAACTGGCTTTCCAGATTGGCGATGGCGTAGCTGATGACCGAGGCGGCGCGCCCCAACCGGCGGGCGGCGGCGGCGAAGCTGCCGGTTTCCACAATCGCCAGAAAGACGGCGATCTGGTCCAGGGTGGGTTTTTTTGGCTCCAACTGTTCAACTTTCTCGAATAGTAAGATCGAAATTATGCCAGTTTTCAGAACAAGGCCAGATGCCCATCCTCCGCGTTGAGCTTCAAACGGAGAGTCCCCATGGCTGCGCCCAAAGTTCTGATCCCCTTTTACTCCCGCACCGGGACCGTCGAGGCGCTGGCCAAGGCGGTGGCTGAAGGCGCCGAGGCCGAGGGCGCCGAGGTGCGGCTGCGCCGGGCCCGCGAACTGATCGGCCATGACGTCATGAGTTCGGTGCCGGGTTGGAAGGAAAGCGCCGAAGCGATGAACGCGCGCTATCCCGCCCCCACGCCGGAAGATGCGGTATGGGCCGATGCCGTGATCTTCGGCACCCCCACCCGCTTCGGCAATGTGTCGTCCGAGCTGAAGGCCTATATCGACGGGCTTGGCGGATTGTGGGCGCAGGGCAAATTGGTCGGCAAGACGGGTTCGGCCTTCGCCGGCTCGTCCCAGCCGCATGGCGGCAATGAGTCCACGGTGATCTCGATGTGGAATCCCCTGGCGCATCTGGGCTTCATCATCGTGCCCACCGGCTATGCCGATGGCGTGATGTTTGCCGGGGCGGGCTCGCCCTATGGCGCGTCGGTGATTTCCGGCCATCCCCCGTCCGGCCCCACCGAGGCTGAACTGGCCGTGGCGCGGTTTCAGGGCAAGCGCGTAACCCAGGTGGCGAGAAAGCTCATCGCCGCTTAACATTGAGGGCATGCAAGAACTCTATCTCGAAGACTTTGCGGTGGGTCGGCGCTTCATCAGCACGACCCGCGGGCTGGACGCCGACCAGATCAAGGCCTTCGCCTCCCAGTTCGATCCGCAGCCTTTTCATCTCGATGAAGCGGCGGCGGCGGAAAGCTTCTTCCACGGCCTGGCCGCCAGCGGCTGGCACACCGCCGCCATCACCATGTCGTTGCTGGTGAAAAGCGGTATGCCGATCGCGGGCGGGCTGATCGGCGCGGGGGCGGAGATCCAATGGCCGCGCCCGGTGCGCCCCGGAGATGTGCTGCAGGTGGAAAGCGAGGTGCTGGCGGTGACGCCGTCGCGCTCCCGCCCCGAGCGCGGCATGATCACGGTGAAAAGTGAAACCAAAAATCAGCACGGTGAGGTGGTGCAGGTGCTGACCAGCAAGATGCTGGTTTGGAAAAAGCCTGCCTGAACAAGGAAAACCCTTCTTGTCATGCCCGCGAAAGCGGGCATCCAACTTTTCCATCCGGCGGCGCTGCCCTAAGTTGGATTCCCGCTTTCGCGGGAATGACAACGTTAGAGGGCGCGCGCAGCCCCGCTCTCAGCAGCATGGCGAATGCGCGAATCCTCCAGATCAAGTTCGCGCTCGATGCGGCGGCGGGCTTGGTCGCTGATCTCTTCCCGGTAATACAGATCGGCGATGCTGGCGCGCTCGGCATCCACGAATTGCAGTTGCAAGGTCGCCGCCGCGTTGCTGACGTCACCAGCCGCCAGATCCTGGCAGGCGGCGACGAAATAGGCACGGCGGTCCGTGCTGCGCCGTCTCAGCGCCGCCGCCATTTCGGGCGACGCCACCGCGCCTTCCAGAGAGTCCAGCCGCGCCAGGGCCGCGTCTATGCTGGCCAGCCTGGCGGCGATCTCGCGTTTCTTGTCGTCATCGGCCTCGCGCTTGCCGTGTTCGGCGATGCCCAGAAGGCCGATCACCCAGGGCAGGGTGAAGCCCTGGCCCACCAGGGTCACCAGGATCACGGCGAAGGTGACCAGCAGCATAAGGCCGCGATCAGGGAAGGGCATGCCGTCGGCCATCAGGGGAATGGACAGCGCCGCCGCCAGCGACACCACGCCCCGGATGCCGGTGAAGGCGATGACGAAGGTGCTCTGCCAGGGCGGGGCAGGGTCCTTCCGCGCCAAGGCCGGCAGCAGCAGACGCGGCAGATAGGTCGCCAGGAAAACCCAGATAAAACGCACCACGATGATGGCGAGGCAAACCGCCGCGCAGGCCAGCGCCAGATGTTCCCATTGTGTGAGGTCCAGGGTGTCGGCCACCACCCGGGCCTGCAGCCCCGTCATCAGGAAGATCACGCCCTCGATCAGATAGACCACCAGGTCCCAGACGAAAAATCCCTGCAGCCGCGTGGCGGGCGAGATGAAGCGCGGTCCGTTCCAGCTGACATAAAGCCCGGCGATCACGGTCGCCAGCACGCCCGATCCGCCCAGGCTTTCGGGCACCCAGAAGGCGGCGAAGGGCGTGAGCAGGGCGAACACCATCTCCACCCTTGGTTCGCCGGCCCAGCGGCGCAGCGACAACGCCCCCCAGCCGATAAACAGGCCCCAGGCGATTTCGCCCGCCACGATCACCAGAAATTCGCCGATCGCCGCCGGCAGCGAAAAGGTCCGCCCCAGGGTCACCGCGCCCACCGCAAAGCTGAACAGGATCAGGGCGGTGGCGTCGTTCACCAGCCCTTCGCCTTCCAGAATGGTGAGGACGCGCTGGGGCAGGGCAAAGCGCCGCGCGATGGCCATGGGCGCCACCGCGTCGGGCGGTGACACCACCGCCCCCAGCACGAAGCCCGCGGCCAGCGGCAGACCCAGCAGGTAATGCGACAGGCCCGCCACCGCCACGGCGGTAAAGATTACCGCGCCCACCGCCAGCAGCAGGATGGGCCGCAGGTTGGCGTGAAAGCCGCGCCAACTCATATCGACTCCGGCGCGATAGAGCAGCGGCGGCAAGAACAGGCTCAGCACCAGATCGGGGCGCAATTCGATGCGCGGTATCCCCGGCAGAAACCCGATTGCCAGCCCCAGCAGCACCAGGAAGATGGAATAGGGAATGCGCCAGCGTCGCGCCCCCAGGGCGGCGAAACCGGTTACCGCGACCAGGCTGAAGGTGAGGGGGAGTTCGGGGAGGAGCATGGGGGCAGTATAGCAAGCGGGTGGCGGCGATGCGGGGCAAGATAAAAATGGGAAGCGGGAAGTCGGAACCATTGCCGCGCCCGCCTCAAGTCGCGGACGCGCGGCGGGCTTGGCGGCGCCATTCATTTGCGCGGGGGGCGGTGCAGGTTGCATGGCGCCCACTCGCCTGATCGCTATCGCTCGAAGACCTGAGGTGCTGCCGCGCTGCGCCCGCCCTCAAGTCGCTGACGCGCGGGCGGTGCAGGTTGCATGGCGCCCACTCGCCTGCTCGCTGTCGCTCGCAGGCTCGGTGGCACTCAGTTTTTGTAAGCTCGCTGCGCTCGCTAACAAAAACTGGTGCACCCGACAGGATTCGAACCTGTGACCTCTGCCTTCGGAGGGCAGCGCTCTATCCAGCTGAGCTACGGGTGCGGACTTTGGCCGGTCCGGCTCGCTATAAAGAAAACGGGCCCGCCTTGCAAAGCGAGCCCGTTTTCGTAAGAAAAAAGCGTGTGTTCAGGCCTGGTTGCCGGCAAGCCCGGGCAGGTGCTCGGCCAGATGGGCCAGCGCGCCGTCGGGGTCCATATGCAGGGCGCCCGCGATTTCCTGGATATGTTCCGGCGTCAGCGCACCCTTCAGTTGATCGACACTGATCGGCTGGCCCTGGCCGCCGCCGGTCCAGGACGACACGAGATTGCCCAGTCCGGAAGAGTTGAGCTGTTCCAGCACGCCCGACATGCCGCCCAACGACGAACCTTGCAGGACATTGCTCAGAACGCCCTGGGCACCGTCACCGCCCAAAACTGCGCCCTTTACGGCGCCGACGACATCATCCAACAAACCCATTGCCTGCTCCTGTGAGAGTTAGGTGCTAAAACTACATCCAGGTTGCGACGCCGCCGTGACCGGAACAGGTGCCGCTGCGGTTTTTGTAGGTGACGGTCTTGCCGTCTTTGCACTTGGCCGAGCCGCCGCCCGCGGGTGCCGCCATCTTCATGGCGGCGGCCGGCTTGGCGGTCATTGCCATGGCCGGGGCAGCAACAGGCGCGGCTGCGCTCTTGGCGCTACCTTTCATGCAGGTGCCCATATACTCGGTGTATTTGGTCTTGGCCTTGTCGGCGGCGGCCATGGTTTTCCAGGTCGCGGCGCAAGTCTTCATGCTGGTCTGCTGCGCGGTGTCGGCGGCGCTGGCGGGCAGAGCGATGGCGGCACAGATGAAGGCGGTGGCGAAAAGCAAACGCATGCAAAGACCCCCTTGTTGATAATCCGACCGTGATCTTCCGCGCGCTGCAAAGACCTTGCAAGCGGATTCGCCCCTGTCTCGAAAAATTATTGGCTGGCAAAAAATGCTGCAATGCCGTCCTGCGCCCGCCCAATATCGCCGGCAGGCGGCAGAATCTCGATCCTGGCCCCCGGCAGCCGCGCCTGCAGCACCGGTGCCAGCTTTTCACCGCACCCGGCCAATGTCAGCACCGCCAGATCGCGGACTTTGGGCAGATCCTCGGTCGCCACTGCTCCCAGCATGGCAGACGGCCAATCGGGGCTGCCCGCGACGCCGGCAAAGGCGGCCGGGTCCAGGGCATGCACCAGCACCAGCTTGGCGCCCAGCGGCAGCGCGATTTCGCCGCGCAGCAGCTCGATCTGGATGGCCGAGCCTGCCCCATCCTCAGCCACCACCAGCATCGCCTTGGGCGCGCGGCGCGGCCCCAAGGCGGCACAGTCCATGAACAGCGGCTTGCCGTCCGGTCCCTTCGCGGGATGCAGCCGCGCCACCGTGTCCACGCCCGCCGCCTCGCAAGCGGCGATGAAGGCGCGGCGCGCGGCGCGGTAGTCCTTTTGCGGCTTGGGGCCTTCAGTGTCGCCGGGCATCATCCTAGTCTAGCGCCATGACGGCGCATCGCCCACTGCAAGAATTCAGAATCCGTCCTATCGGCGATCAGGCGCCTGCGCGGCTGCGGCGCAAGGATTTTCGCAGCCGCATCGCCATCCTGCGCGACAATGAACTGTTCGGCGAAAGCGTGGTGGAAGCGCGCGATAGCGGCCTTGCGGGCGAGAATTTCTATGCCACGGACAGGAACCCGCCTTATTGGAAAAAGGTGGACGGCGCCACGGACAAATTGTGGTTGCGCCGCACGGTGGCCGAAAAGCTGGTGCGGGTGAATGCGCGCGCCGCCGGGGCGGGGCTGGAACTTTTTGTATTTGATGCCTGGCGTCCGCGCGAGGTGCAGGCCTATTTCCACGATGTGTGGATGCCGCGCGAACTGCAGCGCCGCGATCCGGCGTTAAGCGGTGCGGCGCTGACCGAGGAAGTGGAACGCTATTGGGCGGCACCATCGGACAGCGCGGCCTCGCCCGCCCCCCATGCCACCGCCGCGGCGGTGGACTTGACCTTGCGCTGGAAGAAGGGCGATCCGCTGTGGATGGGCTCGCTGTTTGACGATGTCACGGCCCTGGCCAACCGCGACCGTTTTGAAAATCTTGATCCCGGCAATTTTTCTTTCTCCGATCAGGAAGCGCGCGCCAACCGCCGCTTGCTGCATTGGCTGATGGCGGAAGAAGGCTTTGCCGGCCACCCCGACGAATGGTGGCATTTTTCCTGGGGCGACCAGATGTGGGCGGCGCTGAGCGGGGCGCCGGCCGCGCATTATGGGCTGGCGATTATTCCCTAGCTCTCAATGTCATGGCCCGCACTCCGGCGGGCCATCACAATTGAGTGTGTGTCGCACACGCTATTCAAGAATCGGCCTAAAAGCCCCGTCCCAATTTTCTCCCGGCGGATGCTTCTCGTAATAGGCGATGCGCGCCAGATGCAGGTCGTACATTTTCTGGCTGGCCCCCGACAGGCGGCGGCATTGCGCGATCAACTCGCGCGCCATCTGCCAATGCTGTTTGCGGATCGCCTGGAAAATATGATCGTGGAACACGGTGAGGGCGCGGAACTTGGGCGAAGCCTTCGCCACCGGATTACCCAGAATGGCATACAGAGTGGTGGGCGAGGCTTTCGCCCCCATCGCGATAGTATCGATTTCCAGGAAGGCGAAGCCGCGCTCGGCCTGGCGCCGGGTCTCATCCGACACGATCAGCGCCGGGCCGTATTGATGCGACAGCGCCTGGAGGCGCTGCGCCAAAGCCACCGCATCGCCATGGACGCTGTAACCCATGCGGCCATAGCCGCCAAAGCCGCCCGCGATCACCGATCCGGTGGCGATGCCGACACCGATCGCCACCAGCGGCGGCGGGTCTTCGCCGTGCCCTTGCTGCGCCAATGCCTCAGTCACGCGCGACGACATGATCGCCATGCCGTTGGCCGCCTCGCAGGCGTGCAAGGCATGGTCGGTATCGTCCAGCGGCGCGTTCCAGAAGGCGGCAAAGCCGTCGGCGGTCAGCCGGTCGATGGTGCCGCCATGCGCCAGCGCCTGGTCGATCAGCGGTGTCAGGGCGCGCTGCATCAGGCTGGTGAAGCCCGCCGCGTCATTCTTGAAATCCGCCGCCAGCCCGGTCAGCCCGCGCACCCCGCACACCAGATAGGTGACGGTGCGGGTTTCGCCTTCCAGTTTCAGCAGATGCGGGCGGCGGGCGATTTTCTCGATGGTGGCGCGCGGCAGGGAGTCCGAAAAAGCCATGCGCAATCCGGCATAGGCCAGCCGCAGATCCTGTATCCAGGCCATCGCGCCGGCAACGAAGGCCAGGGCCAGAAACAGCGCCGGGGTCGCGGCATCGAGCAGCAAATTCTGGGCGGTGTAGAGATACCAGGAGAGCAGTCCCAGCAGCAGCGCACCCGCCATCACCAGCGCCGCGGACCAGCCCAGGCCGAAGCGCAGCAGAGTGATCATTGCCGTCCCCAGCGCCGCCAGGACAAGGGCCTCCAACGGCCGCGCCCAGCCGGGGCGGCTCAGCGCGGTATTGCCGATCAGATTCTCGATACTCTCGGCGATGATGCTGGCGGGGCTGGCCGCGCCCAGCGGCGTCCGGGCCATCTGGCCGGCGGCGCCCACCACCACGATGGCGCCCGGCCTCAAATCATTGAGGTTGGGCGCATCGGGATTGAGCAGGCGCTCGAAGGCATTGGCGGCGTAGCGCAGCCGCACCCGGCCGCCATCATCGGTGACAATCGGGCCATTTTTTGTCTCCAGCGCCGCGATGCCGACCCCGGCGAGGAAGCTCAAAGGATTATGTTCGTTGCTGATTACGGTGATGTTGGACTTGCCGGCGGCGACTCTCAGCACTTCGGCCGCCATCCCCGGCACCAGGGCGGCGCCGACCCGAAACACCAACGGCATGCGGCGCACCACCCCGTCGCCGTCAGGCATCAGGTTGGCGGCGGCCGACCCGGCGGCGTTGGTTTCCAGCAGAGCGGGCGAGGCGGCGGCGGCATCAAAGTGCGGCACCAGGGCAAAGGGATCGCTGGTGCCGCGATAGACGAAGCGCGCCTTGATATGCGGCTGGCGTCCGGCCAGGCCCAGCATCACCGGCGCCACGGCCTTGGTGTCGGCGATGGCGGCGGCCAGGTCATGTCCCGGTTCCGGCAGTTTGGCCAGCGCGGTGCGGGCCGCGTCGCTGCCGGGCGGCAGGCGCGCCGCCAGGCTTTGCGGCGAAGGGCCTGGCTGCAGCGGCGCGGCGAAGACGATGATCGCGGCGCCCTGGGCCGACAAGGTGCGCGTCGCCTTGACCAGACTGTCCTCGTCCAGCGACGGCAGCTCCAGCACCCGCACGGGCACGCCGGCGGTATCGGCAAAAGGGCGGGCAGCGTGGCGCTGATAGGCGTCGAACAGCCGGTCGCTTATGCCGGCCTCAATCCCGAAACTGTCTGTCAGGATCGCGACCGTTCCCAGCGCCAACAGCAGCGCCGGGGCCAGCCATAGGCTGAGGGGCCGGGACCAGGTCATCGAGGTCTTGGAAGAATCCATGTCCGGCGCAGACTATTCGCGTTAACCATGATGGGCTAGGCACCGCGAAACACTGGCCCGCCTCCCCATCGTGCGCGCAGCGCACAAGAGGGGGAGGTGCCCGTAGCACCGATCAGGTGCGAAGGGCGGAGGGGGTCACTTTGAAGTGACGCGGATAGCGACCTGGGCCAGCAGCACCTTGGCGCCTTTTTTATTCAGGGCCCGGTCCGTCACGGCCTGCAGCCGGTCGGCGATCAGGCCGACATCGGGCTGGGCGTCGGTGCGCACCATGTTGGCGGTGAAGGTCATCAGGTTGCGGATATAGGCGTCGCGCAGCACCGGCAGGGAGCGATTGACCTCGTCCCTTAAGGCGTCGTTGGGCACGTCCAAGCCGGCGCCCACCATCAGCATCCCGGCGGCGCGGTTGTCCGCCACAATGGTGGTGTAGATGGGGTCAACCATGATGTAGCTCTTGGACTGGGTGGTTTTGTGCTCTGGCGCTTTTTGGGCTTTGGGGGCATCCTGCGCGCGCACCGTCAGGCCGGCCCCGAGCAGGGCTGCGATAACAAGAACGGGAGCGTGAAGGCGCATTCGGAACACCAAATCAGCGTGGCGTGGGGCCAGTAAGCGCCGGATTGGTAAATCGAATTTTAACGGGAGCGGCAAATGACCAAACATAGATTGATGATCGGCAGCCTTTCGGCTGCGCTTATGGCGGCGGGAACCGCTTCGGCGGCCGACCATCCGGGCCAGAAATTCCAGATTTTCCCTGCCAATCTGGCCAAGCCCTATGCCACTCCCGCAACGGGCAACGAGTCCAATCCCATCCCGCGCCCGGCCGGCGCCATGCCGGAAGTTCCGCAAGGGTTCGCCGTTTCCCTCTTCGCCGACAAGCTGACCGTCGCCCGCTGGATGGCGGTGGCGCCCAATGGCGATGTCTTCCTGGCCGAACCCAGCGAGGGCGGCGGCAAGATCACCGTGCTGCGCGACAGCAATGGCGACGGCAAGGCGGACAAGGCATTCACCTTCGTCTCTTCCGGCTTTGTCTATCCCCATGGCTTGGCCTTCCATGACGGCTATCTCTATGTCGGCGACCTCAAAGGCATCTGGCGCATCCCCTACAAGGATGGCCAGACCGTCGCGGGCGCGCCGGAGAAAGTGACCACCAAAGTCGCGGACCTGCGTCCCCGGGGCAACCACGTCACCCGCGACATCGCCTTCGGGCCCGATGGTGGGCTCTATCTGGCGCTGGGCTCGCGGGACAATATCTCCGACTTCAAGCCGGGGGCGCAGGTCTTCAAGATCAATCCCGACGGCAGCATGAGCGAATTCGCCAGCGGCATCCGCAATCCGGTGGGCATCGCCTTCGCGCCCGGCACCAATACACTCTACGTCACCACCAATGAGCGCGATGGATTGGGCGATGACCTGCCGCCGGATTATTTCACCAGCGTCAAACAGGGCGGCTTCTACGGCTATCCTTACGCCTATACCGGCCCCCATCCCGATCCGGTATGGGGACCCAAGGATCCGGCCAAGGTGGCCTCGTCCATCACGCCGGACGTGCTGTTTCACGCCCACAGCGCGCCGACCGGCTTGGCCTTTTACACCGGCGCCAACTTCCCGGCCGAATATAAGGGTGATGCCTTTGTCTCGCTGCACGGTTCTTGGAACTCCGGCAATCCCACCGGCTACAAGGTGGTGCGGGTGCATTTCGTGGGCGGCAAGCCGGTCAACGGCTATGAGAATTTCGCCACCGGCTTCTGGAACGGGATGGGCAATCCGGGCGAGCCGGCCAAGGTCTGGGGCCGCCCGGTGGGCCTGGCGGTGGCCAAGGACGGCAGCCTGCTGATCGCCGACGATGTGGCGAATGCGGTGTGGCGGGTGACTTATACAGGGAAGTAGGGGCATTGACGGGCCCGGCCCCCGTCCCTAAAACCCCGGCCTCCGGTAGAGGCCGGAAAATCGGTTCGGGGCTGTAGCTCAGTTGGGAGAGCGCCTCGTTCGCAATGAGGAGGCCAGCGGTTCGATTCCGCTCAGCTCCACCATTTCCGAACCGAAAAATCCGGGATTTGAGGCTTTTCCAAAAGAGTTCCCGCCTTTACAAGGTATAGGCCTCAAGTAGCGAAGCGATAGGCCATTGAAAAAGTCATGCTGAACCCTATCGCCGCCCTGCTGATCGAAGTCCTGGAAATCTACAAATGGGTCGTGATCGCGGCCGTGATCGTGAGTTGGCTGACCGCCTTCAACGTCATCAACGTTCACAACAACTTCGTGCGCACCCTGCTGCGCATCCTGCTGGCGCTGACCGAGCCGGTGTTCCGCCAGGTCCGCCGCATCATTCCGCCGATGGGCGGGCTGGATCTGTCGCCCATCGTGGTGTTCGTCGTCATCTGGTTCCTGCAATACACGATCCAGTGGGCGTCGTTCCGCTACGGACTGTAAGCGATGGACTGTAAGCGATGACGGCCACGGTCATTGACGGCAAGGCCAGCGCCGCCAAGCTGCGCGATAAGATCGCCGCCTATACCGCCGAACTGAAATCAAAGCACGGCCTGCAGCCGGGATTGGCCACCGTGCTGGTGGGCAAGGACCCGGCCAGCGAAGTCTATGTCCGCAACAAGCGCAAGACGGCGGAGGCCATCGGCTTCAAGTCGGTGCATGTCGAATTGCCCGCCGAAGTGTCGCAAGGCGAGTTGCTGTCGCATGTGCAGGCGCTGTCCGCCGACAAAACCGTGCATGGCATTCTGGTGCAATTGCCGCTGCCAAAGCATCTCGACGAAAACGCCGTGCTGGACGCCCTGGATCCGGCCAAGGATGTGGATGCGCTGACGCCCAGGAATGCCGGCCTGTTGCTGTCGGGCCGCGCCCATCTGGTGAGCTGCACGCCGTCCGGCGTGATGCTGCTGCTGAAGGAATATGTCGGCGACATCGCGGGTAAAGAGGCGCTGGTGATCGGCCGCTCGCTGCTGTTCGGCAAGCCGGCGGCGCAACTGCTGCTGGCCGCCAACGCCACCGTCACCATGGCCCATTCGCGGTCGAAGGATTTGCCGGGACTGGCGCGCCGCGCCGACATACTGGTGGCCGCCATCGGCAAGCCGGAATTCGTCAAGGCGGACTGGATCAAGCCGGGCGCGGTGGTGATCGACGTCGGCATCAACCGCGTCGATGCGGGCGAGGGCAAATACAAGCTGGTCGGCGATGTGGACTATGAGGCGGCGAAAGTAATCGCGGGCGCCATTACGCCTGTACCCGGCGGCGTCGGTGCCATGACCATCGTCTGCCTGATGCAGAACACGCTGATTGCGGCGTGCACGCAGAATGGGCTGCCGCTACCCACGGCGCTTTAAAGTTCGTTTGTTATCAAATTTGCTCAGAACCCCCCTCTCCCCTTGAGGGAGAGGACGCAAAATCTTGCACTTAGCGGAACGCTAAGTGCTTAGATTTTGCTAGGTGAG
>Ga0137415_10006068_pt1 | contig 11961 bp, 10 predicted proteins | sample CZODoug3_1_1_16f_FD_183082 | JGI IMG/M metagenome (GOLD analysis project Ga0137415, IMG submission 183082) | Vadose zone soil fungal communities from Angelo Coast Range Reserve, California, USA - CZODoug3_1_1_16fungal (Hybrid Assembly) | ecosystem: Environmental > Terrestrial > Soil > Vadose...
AATGTGCGTGGCTTTTCGGTGCTGGGCGGTGGGGTGTATAGTGCGGGACCGTTTTTGGTTGGCACCGTGGCTGCTCCGCTGGGCGGCTGGCTGTCAGACCGTTTGAGCCAACGGTTTGGCAAAAAGATTGGGCGCTGTTGGATCGGCTGTAGTGGCCTATTGCTCAGCGGCGGAGCGATCTTTGTTGGTGCCGCGGCGACGGATCCGTATATTGCGGTCCTGTTTCTATCCTTAGGGGGTGGCGCCTTGTTTTTCTCCTCCAGTGCCATCTTCGCTACTGCGATCGACCTGGTCGGAGCGTACGCAGGCACGGTGACCGGTTTTGTCAACATGGGCATACATCTGGGTGCGGCTATTTCTCCCACCCTCACTCCTATTCTGGCCCACCGCTTTGGTTGGGAAAGCGCGCTCTACGTCGCCGCTGCCCTGGCCCTGCTGGGCGCATTGTTCTGGCTCGGGGTTCAGGCACTGCGGGGCCCCGGCGACGGCCGGACGCTGCTCCAGGTGCTGATGGCCGCCGGCTACGTCGTGGCAGCCATCGCTATCGTCCAATCGGTTTCTGACTCGCTGCAGCAAGGCGTCTTCGTACCGGCCGCGGGCACCCTCGGCCAGAAGAACGTGCTGGGCGCGTTTCTGGCCCTGCTCTGCCCGCTCGCCTACGGCGAGGTGGCGGCGGCGAAGTCGTGGGCGGGGCGGCTCCTCGCCTTGAACGCCCTCGCCATTTACGGCCTCGCCCTTTTCCTCAGCTTCAGCCGGAGCGCCTGGGTCGGCGTGGCGCTGGCGGCGATCGTGGTCGCGGCCGGCGTGAGGGGTCCTGGGCTTCGAATCGCGATCGCCGGCGCCGCCGGGGTCGTCGTCCTGGCTGCCGCCATCGCGCTTCTAGCCCAGACCGGCGGCCTCCAGCCCCAGCGCGCCGACCTCGGCGAGTTTGGCGACCGGCCGGCTGTCTGGCTGGACAGCCTGCGCCTCATCGCCAGCCAACCTTTGCTTGGATACGGGCCCGACAACTTTGGCCTGGTGTTCCCGCGCTTCGAGGCCACGAACCTCCACCAGCAGTGGGACAAGGCCCATTCCGAGACACTGCAGGTCGCGGCGACTCAGGGTCTTGTTGGCCTGGCCGCCTATCTCCTGATCCTGGCCGCGTTCATGCGGGCGTTCTGGCGAGGGCGCAGTAACATTGGCGCGGTCGCCCTCTTTGCGGGATGGCTGGGCTACACCGCGACGCTCCAGCTCAACTTCTCCGCCCTCGCCGCCGCCTTTCCTTTCTCGCTCTTCGCCGCCGCGGCCATGGAGATCTGGGGAGCCACACGCGACGTGCCGGTGATCGCCTGGACCGGCGGCCGGCTCGCGGCGGCGGCTGCACTGATCGTCACCTTCGTGCTGGCACTCGCCATGGTCGGCACCGCGCTCCCGTTCCTGGCCGACGCTCGAGTGCTCGAGGCGGTAAATGCGGACTTCGCCGGGAGGAACCGCGACGCCCTCGCCCCAGCTGAGGAGGCGAGGAGGCTCTGGCCGCGTGAGAGCGTTTATGCCGTCGAGGTCGGCAACATCGCGTTCGAGCGCCAGGATTGGGCGCTGGCGCGTGACGCATATGACGATGCAGCGGCACTCGGCACCTACAATCCGCTCGTGTATAGGAACCTCGCGCAGGCCGATCGCAGCCTGGGCCGCATCTCAGAAGGACGAGAGGCAGCGCGCAAAGCCGTCGAGCTGAACCGATTCGATCCCGCCAACCAGGCCCTGCTTGCGCAATTCGAGGCCGCGCAGCCGTAACCAAGGGATAGGGTCCAGCGATTGACAGACATGGGGCGGCTCGAGGCAGGTTACTCCCGGTGCTGATGACAACTCGGTCGAGGCAGGTCGCAGCCGGTGTGCTGGTCACATTGGTCACGGCGCTGGTGATTGGAGTCGTCCTCCTGGCCATGACCCCGGTCGGCTGCGGACCTGCGAATGCGATGGGCTTGAAGTCGATCACCAATCGCTGCAAATCGCAGCCCGTCGCGGCTCTTCGCTCGCCGAGCCCAAGTCCCTTCGTGGTCCCCAGCCCAAGCGCTCCGCCTTACACTCCGCCGGCTTCTCCCCCGTACAACCCGCCGGCGTCCCCGCCCTACTATCCAGCGGCGTCCCCGCCCTACTACCCAGGTTCCAGCCCGGCGTTCCCGCCGTTCTACCCTGCGGCCAGCGGCGCCAGCGGAAGCCCGGTGACACCGCCCATCCAGCTGAGCTGCACCCTCCCGGTCTTCGCCGGTCCGCCGGGAAGCGGCGGGTTCATCACCTTCCCCAGCGGCAGCTTCACACCCGACCCTAAGAGCGGCGTGACGCTTCCCTCGCCGAGCCCGGGCTCGTCGCCTCAACCCATCGGCGGGGGCCCGGGAGGGCCAGGGTACGGATACGGGTATCCCGGCTTGACCTGGGACGTGGCTCAAAAGAAGTGGCTGCCTGCGCCTTACGCATGGGTGAGCCCGGACGGCAGCAAATACGCCTACACCTCGCCGAACTCAATCTACGTGCAGGACGTGGCTGCGGGCACCCAGGTCGAGCTTGGCGAGGGCAAGGCATGGTCGATCGTCGGTGTCCTCGCGGACGGCGTGTACGCGACCAACCCGAACGTCGCCGGACTGTGGGTGCTGCCCTTCTCGTCGGCTGCGCGCCAGGTCACTGCGAGCGGCTACTGGCAGGCCGTGACCACGGGGGCGGCTTACGGCACCGCAACGTCGGCCGTCCCCCAGGGAGTCAGCACCACGATCATCAGGGTCGACCTCAAGACCGGAGCCATCGACTCGAACTGGTTCACGCGCCCGGGATCGACTATTTATATCAGCGGCCTCGACGGCCACGGCAACCCGATCCTTTACGTGAACTACTTCACGGGCCAGGGCAATGAGGTCTGGATCGCGACCGGCCCGGGCACCGGCCAGCCGATCATGGGCTCCCAGAACGGAGTCTTCGTCAACGGCACGCCCATCGCCGACAGCCACGGCGTCTGGTTCTCGGCGTCGATCCAGGACTTCAGCAATGGCGGCTCCAGCGGGCAGATTCTGTACGTGCCCAACTCCGGCGTGTTCGTGATGAGCAAGATCGGAGGCCAGCTGGCGGGGGGCTGCAACTAGCCGGCGCCGCCAACGAGCCCCGGACGGACCCCCGCATATCATCTCCTGCATGCCCGCCACCATCGCCGTGCTCCACGGTGACCAGACCGGCGAGGAGCTGCTGAAGGAGGCGGTCCGGGTCCTCGAGCCGGACGTCGTCGGATTCAAGGTCGAACGCCGCGATTTCGACCTCTCGCTGCAGCGACGCCGCGAGACTCGCAACCAGGTCGTCCTCGACGCGGCCGCCGCACTACGTGAGTGCGGTTACGGGCTGAAGGCCGCGACGATCACGCCCGAAGGGGCAGGGGACGTCGGCAGCCCCAACGCGATCCTGCGCAAGCAGATCGACGGCCGTGTCATCGTCCGTACCGGGAGGCGGATTCCGGGCGTGAGGCCGCTGGCCGGTGTCCATGCGCCGATCTCCGTCATCCGCATGGCGGTCGATGACGCCTACGGCGCGAAGGAGTGGCGCGAGGGTCACGACCTGGATGAATGGGCGTACAGGACCGAGAAGATCAGCCGGCGCACCAGCCGGATCGTGGCCGAGTACGCCTTCACGCACGCGAAGCGGATCGAGGCCAAGGTGTTCGGAGGCCCCAAGTACACAGTGAGTCCCGTCTACGAGGGAATGTTCAAGGAAGAGCTCGACGCGGCCGCGCAGCGCCATCCCGACGTGCGCTACGAGCCGCGGCTCATCGATGCCACCTACGCGCTCCTGCTCGCGACCACCGGCGAGTCGCTGGTCATCCCGGCGCTCAACCGGGACGGCGACACCCTCTCCGACCTCGTCATGCAGATGTTCGGCACCATCGCCGGAGCTGAGTCGGTGCTGCTTGCGTTCAACAGCGCGGGCGATGTCTCGGTGGCGATGACTGAAGCGCCCCACGGCACCGCCCCGTCGCTCGAGGGCAAGAACGTCGCCAACCCGATGGCGATGATCCTGGCCGTGGCCTCCCTGCTCGGCTACATGAAAGGCGAGCAGTCGCGCCGAGCCTCACGATCGGTCTACGAAGCGGCCCTCGAGACGGTCTCCGACGGCATCCGGACGGCCGACCTCGGCGGGCAGGCGACCACCAGCGAGGTCACGGACGAGGTAATCCGCCGCGTCCGTACCAAGATTGAAGTCTGGAGCGCGTTAGCAGACATAGAGAGGTAGGTTCCCTGGTCCCCGTGGGACAGGGGTTGGACGAGAGGTTAGGGATAGGCGTGAATACGCCGATACGGTATTTGGCGCTTGGCGACTCGTACACCATCGGCACCGGTGCGTCGGATGAGTCGCACAACTTTCCCTCGATCCTGTCGCGGCTGCTGGCGGGGGCCACGGTCACGGAGGTCCAGCTCACGAACCCGGCCGTCAACGGGTTCACCACCCTCGACTTGATCGCCAAGGAGCTGGACCGGGTCAACGGTCTGCAGCCCGACGTGGTGACTGTGCTCATCGGCGTCAACGACCTCGTCCAGAACCGCTCCGCCGAGGAGTACAGGGCCGCCCTGGTGACGATCTACGACCGCATCGGCGCGATGCACCTGGCCGCCGAGTGTGTGGCCTCCATCTCGATCCCCAACTGGTCCGTCGTGCCGGCCGCCGCACAGTACGGCGAACCGCGGCTGATCAAAGCGGTCACCAACGACTTCAACGCCATCGCCAGGAAGGAGGCCCTCGAACGCGGCTTCACCTGGGTGGACATCACAGGTGTCAGCACCTACCGCCTTGGCTCTCCGGGCTGGCTCGCGGCCGACGATCTGCACCCGGGCGACGTGCAGTACCAGGCGTGGGCCGAGGTCATCTGGGCCGCGGTCAAGGAATCCTGGACGTCGGTCGTCGCCAAAACTAGATAAGAAGACTCTTCCGCGGGACAGTGAGCAGGGCCCTCCCACCCGAAGCGCGGGAGCGCGTGAACGGGAACCGCCTGTCTCCGGCTGCATTGTGCTACAAATAGCACATGGCAACGGTAGGTGTTCGTGAGCTCCGTCAGCGTGCCAGCGAGCTGCTGCGCCGCGTCGAGGCCGGCGAAACCATCGAGGTCACAGATCGCGGGCGGCCGGTCGCCGTGCTCGCCCCGCTGCCCGAAGCTGGACCGTTAGAGCAGCTCCGAGCTGCTGGCGAGGTGATGCCTGCCGCCGGCAGCCTCACCGACCTCCCGGAGCCCTTGCCGGTGCCGGCCGGAAAGGAATCACCTTCGGTGATACTGGCCCGGCTGCGTCGCAATGAACGCTGAGCGCGCGATCTACCTAGACTCGTCCGCGATCGTGAAGCTCGCGGTCGCTGAGAAAGAGTCATCCGCTCTCCGGCGTTACCTGCGACGCCGGGCACCGGTCGTCGTGAGCGCCCTCGCGCGGACCGAGGTCGCTAGAGCGCTATTACCGCTGGGTCCAGCGGCGGTGCAAAGGGGCCATGAGGTGCTGAGCCGCGTCGAGCTGATTCGGATCAGCGACCGGATCCTCCTCGACGCGGGGACGTTGCTGCCTGCCCGGCTTCGTTCGCTGGATGCGATTCACATCGCGACGATGCGCCAGCTTGGTGGCAGTCTTCGCCGGGTGGTGACCTACGACAGCCGAATGGCGGAGGCAGCTTCGGCGATGGGGATGACCACACTCGCGCCCACCTGATTAGCCACCGCGCGCCTCCGACCCCAATGATTCAGCGGTAAACGTAGTCGACAGACTCGGCGAGCCTCGGCGGTGTGCCTTTGATGACGCCGATGAAGGGTAGAAGGTGGCCGGCGTGACCTGAGGCGTCAGCCGCCGGACAAACCCACGTTTCCGCTCATTACACGGTGATTCGCTTGAAGGATTCGGCGTACCGGTAGCCGGCCTTCTTCCCGATCTCCCGGCTGCGCTTCCGCAAGAACTTCTCGAAATCCCACTCACGACCGGGCTTGGCGACCTGGCTCTTGTGCTTCTTCAGCGCCTCCATCTTGAGGTCGAACGTGGGCGTGATGTCGACCAGGTAGTCGCCCGACGTCCAGAACGGAATCCACACCTCTTTGACGACGTGTGGCTGGTAGCCCTCTTTGAGGAGGCTTCGGAAGGCCCGAGGGTTGCGCGAGTCGGGATAGACCGCTGCCATCGTGGCCTCGCCCACCGCGAGGTGGTCGGGGTGTGAGCCCCCCATTGGCATGTCGATCGCCCGACCGGGCAGATGCGTGATGACGAGGTCGGGCTTGTGCTTGCGGATCATGCGCACGATGTCGTGGCGGAGCTTCAGGTCGGGCGCGAGGTGGCCGTCTTTGTAGCCGAGGAACTCGACCTTCTTCACCCCCAGCACTTTCGCCGCCGCGCGCTGCTCCTTCTCGCGGATCGCAGCCAGCTCGGAGTCCTTCTGCTTCGGGTCCTCCCCGCCCTGCGAGCCGTCCGTGACGATGACGTACGTCACCTTCGCGCCGCCCTTCGCAAGCTTCGCCACCGAGCCGCCGGCGCCAAACTCGGGGTCGTCGGGGTGCGCGGAAACGACGAGGACGCGGTCGAACTTGGGACCCTTGCCGTTGCTGCTCGCGGCGCGCCTGCTCACAACCTTTTTCTTTTTCGCCATTGCGCTCAGGTTACGAAATCTAGCGCTTCGACTTGACGATCGCGCCGAGCGACGCCAACGGGATCGCCGGCTGGATGGGTCGCCACAGCACTTCCAGCTGCTCCAGGCTGAGCCGCGAGCGCACGCCGATCACGCGACCCCCGAACGCCGCCGTCTTCGCGGCCGCCCAGCCCTCGCTTCCACTCACGCGCATCGGCACGGTCACGACCGCGGCGAGCGCGGCAGCCTCTTCCGCGGTCCGCGAGCCGCCGTCGGCCGCCGCCCTGGACAGGACGCTCGAGAGGTCATCAGCCATCTGCCACGGCTTTGCGAGCAGCGCGCACTGGTTTGCGCTCAGCCGGCCGATGGCGCTGATGTAGCGAAGCACCGGAGCGCCTAACAACCTCGGATTCGTGACCGGGATCGCCGACGCGAATGGCGCGTACGAGGCCGCGAACTTTATCGGCGCGAGGTGCTGGCGTCGCACCAGCGCGGAGGCGGCCTGCCAGGCGGCCACGGCCTCGTCGTCCGAGCGGGCCTCGAGGAAGTCGAGCATCGCGGCGCCCGCGTTGACCAGCGGAGCGACGACGTCCTGGTTGACGGCCGGGATCGACTCGGCGACCTTCACCCAGTCGCCGGTGTTGAGCGCCGCGACCAGCTTGGGAAAGGCATCGACGTCGACGTAGTCGAGCTGAACGATCTCCCCGAACGCTCCATAGCCGCGCATCGACTCGTCGTAGGTCAAATCCGCCTTCGCGGCGACCGTCACGGCGGCGCGCTCGACGGCAGCGAAGCTGCGGCAGCGCGTGAACGTGTCAAGGTCCCTCGTGCCCTTGATCGCCGCCAGAAGCGAGCGCACCACGCCCGCGGGTTCCGCGCCGGTTTGGCGCGTCACGCTGGCGACCAGCTGTCGGCGGTCGAGGACCCGGAGCCACTGGATCGGGGTGAGCTCCACGACACCTTTGATGAAAGTCGCCACCTCGGCGTTGTTGGGTCCGTAGGGAGCCGGCGCTTTGGTGGCCGGTCGCTTTGCCGCGGCGCGTACCGCGACCGCAGCCGCGGCGGGCGCCGGCGGGTTCGTGATGGCTGCCGCCGCACGTGCGACTGCCGCGCGCACCCGCGCCCGCACGGGTTTCGGGATCTGCTCCTCAACAGTGGCCAGAGGTATGGCCTCCTCGAGCGGCGCCCACAAGACGGCGATCTGCTCCTTGCTCAGCTCGGCGCGGGCGCCGACGACCCTGCCTCCATGGACGACCGTCTTGACCGCCGCCCAGCCAAGGTCGCCGGTCAGCTGGGTCGGAACGGTTCTCAAGGCGATCAGGGCGGCCGCCTCCTCCGGCTTCAAGTAGCGGGTCTTGGCCACGACCTGGAGCAGTGCGCGCGAGGACTCGGCATCAAGCCGCCAGCGACGGGCGAGCAGCTCGCATTTCTCTCTTGTCAGCGCCTGCACCGCGGTGAGGTACCGCATGGTGGTCGGGTCGAGCGCGTCGAAGCCGGCAACCGGAATGAGCGTGATGAACGGGGCGTAGTGGGCGCCGAATTTCAGCGGCGAAAGGTGCTCGCGCATCACGAGCGCCGACAAGGCCTGCCACGCGGTCGCCACCTTGTCGTCGCTTCGCTTGTCCAGGGCTTCGAACAGCGACTCGCCGGCCTTCGACATCGGCTCGGAAAGCCGCCCGTCGGTGCTGCGAATCGCGGCCTGCATGGCTCGCAGAGACTCGGTTGACGGGACGGCGTCTTCCTTGGTCACAGTCGAAACCAGCCGGCGTGCCGTTAGCACCTGCCGCCATTGCCAGGGCGTCAATTGGGCGGCCGCGTGGATGAACGCGTCAACTTCGGCTGTGTTCTCCCCGAACCGGCGCGACGCGTCGTCGTTGGCACGGAGGATGCGGCCCAGGAGGCCGTGGGTGTCGGGCGACATTCGAACACTTTAGTCGGCGTACACGGGCTGGCAGCCCGCCTTACGAACTGGCGGCTTTAAACGATCTCGACCTTGAGCAGGTTGGTCTGGCCGGGCCGCCCCACCGGCACGCCGGCCACCACCACGACCCGGTCGCCCGACCGCACGAGCCCGCTCCGCGCCGCCGCCTCGGTCGCATTGGAGACCATCTGGTCGGTGTCCCGACCCGGGCTCACGAGCAGGGGAATGACACCTGCGTACAGCGCGGTCTTGCGGAGGACACCTGGGTGCGGGCTCGCCGCGACCACTGGCACCCTTGGCCTTGCCTTGCTGCATCGCAGCGCAGTGGTGCCGGACTCCGTGAACGCGATGATCACCCGGGCGCCCAGCTCGTCTGCGGTGGTCGCGGCCGCATGCGCGATAGCGCTCCCCACCTCGCCGGGCTCGCGCCACATCTGACGCTCGCGCCCAAACGCCGGATGACGCTGGGTCGACAGGCAGATGCGCGCCATCGCGCGGAGCGCCTCCACCGGATGGGCACCAACCGACGTTTCCTGAGACAGCATCACGGCGTCGGTGCCGTCCCAGATCGCGTTGGCGACGTCCGAGGTCTCGGCGCGCGTCGGACGATTCGACGTCACCATCGACTCGAGCATCTCGGTGGCGGTGATGACCGGCACGCCGGCGCGATTGGCGCGGTCGATGACCTCCTTTTGGACCGCAGGCAGCTCGCCGAGCTTCAGCTCCACGCCGAGGTCGCCGCGCGCCACCATCACGGCATCGGCGACCTCGAGGATCTTGCCGAGGTTGCGGATCGCCTCGAGCTTCTCGAGCTTAGCGATCACAGGTGTGCTGCAGCCGAGCGCCGTGAGGTGTTTCTGGCAAAGCATTAGGTCCTCGGCCTGGCGCACGAAAGACAGTGCGATGTAGTCGACGCCGAGCTCGACCGCGAACTGCAGATCGATCAGGTCTTTCTCTGTCAGCGCCGGCAATGGCAGCGGGCGCCCGGGCACGCTGACCCCCTTGCGCTCGCCAAGAAGGCCGCCGCGTACGACCGTGCATTCAGCTCGTCCCTTCGACGTGGCGCGGACCGCGAGCTCGATACGGCCGTCGTCGATGAGCACCCGATCGCCCACGCGAAGCGCATCGACCAGCTCGGGGTGGCTGACCTCTATCTCGTCAGCGCCGCCGCGCGGCCCGCCCACGAGCACCACGCGGCGTCCACGCGCTAGGCGCATGAATGCCGTGTCGAGGGGACCGGTGCGAATCTTCGGTCCCTGCAGGTCGCCCAGGAGCGCGACCGGCCGGCCCACCGCCTCGGCCGCAGCGCGGACGTCCTCCGCGGCCTGGCGATGCGTGGCGTGGTCGCCGTGGGAGAAGTTCAGACGCGCGACGTCCATGCCCGACTGCACCATCGTCCGCAGGATGGCGGGCGACGAACTCGACGGGCCGATCGTGCAGACGATCCTGGTTCTTCGGATCACTTGGCGTATTTCTGGACACGGCGGCCGAGCTCGTCTTCGGCCGCGATCACCTGTCGTTCAAGCTCCGGCGCGCTGATGACGGCGCCGCCCATGCCGCGGACGAGGTCGCTCTGAAACCGGTCGGACGTTGCGACCGTGACGCCTTCGCCCGCACCGGCGGCTGCATACGCGATGCGCTCGATCGCATGGTCCGCCGAATGTCCTTTGCGCGTGAAAACCACACGCACGCCCTCCACCATCGCCTCCGCACTCGAGGTCGCCGACGAGTGGTGTGCATCGAAGACGACGGTCACCTCGTCGCCCGTGACCAGACCGTACACGCTGAGGCGCTCGACCAGCTGGTCGCGCGCCGCCTCCAGCGACACCCCAAGCAGTCGCTTGAGCGACGGCCACGCATGGATGACGTTGTAGCCATCGACGATGAGCTTCAAGGACGCATGCTCAACTGGCCCGCAACGATGAGTATGTAGTCGATGTGCAGAGCGCCGGTGATCTGCAGCGCCGCGCCGTAGAAGGCGTCACGGGCAGGCGCGACGTTCCACAACACGATGAAGAGGCCGATGATCGCGAGCTGCGAGTACCGGACGGAGAGCGCCTGCACCGAATAGGGGAGCCATGGGCGCAGGATGCCGAAGCCATCGATGCCGGGAATCGGAAGTAGGTTGAGCAGCACGCTGACCACCAACATGAAGGCGAGGAATGCGAGCGCCGCAAAAAAGGCGACGTTCGAATACGTAACCCAGCCGGCGTGGCCCGGGATCAGGAATGGAGCAGCGGCCAGCAGTGCACTGAATGCCGTGCCGACCGGCCCCGCAAACGAGACCAGCGAGTCCCAGAAGCGGCTGCGAAGCGCGGCGTGGTCGATGTACACCGCGCCGCCGGGTAGCGCGATTCCACCGAGCAGCAGAAAGATGACCGGAAAGACGATGCTCATCAGCAGGTTGGTGTAGCGGAGCGGATTCAGCGTCAGGTAGCCGGATGCTTTGACGGCGCGATCGCCGCCGAGGTACGCCACCACAGCGTGGCCGAACTCGTGGATGCACAAGGACGTGACCCACCCTGAGGTGACGAAGACGATCGTCAGCACCATGTTCGCCGCCGGCAGGAAGTTGAACCAGAGGGCGGCGCCGGTAATGGCAGTCATGACGATCAGGCCGACGAAGATCGGGCTGATGCCGAGCGCGCCGCGCAGCGACACAAGCGGCTTACGGCGGAGCGCGCGATCCTGCTTCGACTGCGAGCCGGCCGAGATGGGAATGTTGGGGCCGGCGCCGGTCTGGAGATGCCGCCTCAGGTCGTACAGGGTCAGACCCGCCTTCTGCAGAGCCGCAGACGTCGCCCGCGCATCCGAGTACAGGAGCGCAAGGAGGAGGTGGATCGAGTCCACCTGATAGTGGCCCAGGACCTGCGCTTCGCGGTTGGCATTGACGAGGAGCTGCCGCAGAGGCAGGCTCGCCCCTCCGTCCTCGCGCGTCGCCTCTGCGTTGATGGCCTGAGGATCGCCAACCAGGGTCCTGATCGCGCCGTACCCAGACGAACCACGGTCGGCAAGAATCGCCTCGAGCACGTCAACCGGACCCGCTTGCGGCGCGCCGCGATCGGAGGCAAGTGCCGTCGCGCGTTCGAGCACGTCGCGCGCGTCGCGATTGATCGGAATGTCGGCTGCGGCCTTTTCGAGCTCCGCGGTCGCATCACTCATGACTTGGTTCTCTGTCGCTGGACTTCGTACAGCAGGGCCGCGGCTGCGGCCGATGCGTTGAAGCTCGAGACATGCCCGGCCACCGGCAAGCGAAGGCGCACATCGCACCGTTCCCGGACCAGTCTGTGCACGCCCTCGCCTTCACTCCCGATGACGATGCAGATCGGCTGCGTGAGGTCGAAGTCCCACGGCGGCATCTCGCCGCGCACATCGAGGGCCGCGCACCAGATACCGGCCCGCTTCACCTCCGCGATCGCCGACGGGATGCCGGACACATT
>Ga0137415_10006070_pt1 | contig 11959 bp, 7 predicted proteins | sample CZODoug3_1_1_16f_FD_183082 | JGI IMG/M metagenome (GOLD analysis project Ga0137415, IMG submission 183082) | Vadose zone soil fungal communities from Angelo Coast Range Reserve, California, USA - CZODoug3_1_1_16fungal (Hybrid Assembly) | ecosystem: Environmental > Terrestrial > Soil > Vadose...
AAAACAAAACTTCTCCGATCACCTACACCGTCGACGGAAGGCAGTTTGTCGCGCTTGCTGTTGGACCCAATATTCTAAGTTTTGCGGTGCCATGAATATGGAAAATTGATGAACAGACATATTTCTGACGGGAGGGTTGTTCAGGCTATGTCGGCGCTCACAATTGAGGGTGCGGCGGCGCTTCGAGCGTGGCCTGCAGTGACCGTAATCTTAAGGTACCTATGAGAGTCAATCGACCGGGCATGCAATGGGAAGGAAATCTTACTGATGAGCCCGGCATTTTTTTGGTGTGGTAACCAGCGCCGCGACGCCCGCATAGGTCAATTGGTAAAGTTCATGTTCCAAGATCTCTGTCGGAAGTGGCTAGGCAAGTTTCGAGGAGGCAACCGTCTCCTCTCAAAACTCTGCAGGACGCAGTTGGCGTACTTCTTCATTTTGATCGCTATTTTCCCGATATGGCGGTTTTCAGTGGGACAGAGCTCCCCCAGTGTCCAAGATCAAGAATGGCCATCTTACGGCCACGATCCGGGAGGCATGCGGTTCTCGCAGCTCAACCAAATCAATCAGAGGAACGTGCAGCAACTCCAGAGAGCGTGGACGTACGAAATACCCGCTATGCCGGGCAATGGAATTGAAGCCTTTGAAAGTACTCCGTTGATGGTAGATGACATCCTCTATTTCGCCACACCAACGGGTCAGGCCATTGCGGTAGACGCGGAGACGGGCAAACAAGTTTGGCTTTTCGATGCAATTGGCGCGGGAGGTAATCGCCGACCCGTGGTTAATCGTGGCGTCGCCTATTGGCAAGGGAAATTGTCTTCCTACTGCAGAGCCGGTGAGAATAATTTTGATGGGCGAATCTTCTATGCGACTCCTGACGCCCGCCTGTTTGCGCTAGATGCTCAGACAGGCAAACCTTGCGATGGTTTCGGGACACACGGCGCCATCAATCTCCGCGATGGAGTCGCTTCCGAATGGCCAGAGTCGAAATTCGAGGTTACTTCGCCACCGGCCATCTACAAGAACCTTCTAATCATCGGGTCTGGATTGCAGGAGTTTCCGTCAAAAGGCCCAAGCGGCGTAGTGCGGGCGTTTGATGTCGAGACAGGAAAGCTACAATGGAAATTTGATACTGTGCCAAGTCCCGGTGAAGCTGGCCACGACACATGGGAGGGTGATGGATGGAAAGACCGTTCAGGCACTAACGCATGGGCGCCCATTAGTGTCGATGTCGAGAACCAATTGGTATTTTTGTCTCTCGGCTCACCCTCATATGATTTCTACGGCGCTGACAGAAAAGGAAGCAATCTCTTTGCTGATTCGCTGGTCGCCCTCAGGGCACACACCGGAAAGCCCGCTTGGTATTACCAGCTCGTACATCACGACATTTGGGATTACGACTTACCTGCACAGCCGGTATTAGTGACCATACATCGCGGAGGCATTGAGATTCCCGCGGTAGCCGAAATCACAAAAACAGGCTTCGTATTTCTCTTTGATCGCCTGACGGGCGCTCCACTGTTTCCTATCGAAGAACGATCTGTGCCGAAAAGTCACGTCCCGGGAGAAGTAACATGGCCCACTCAGCCGTACCCTGTTAAGCCACCGCCCCTGGCGCGAACGAATATCACGCGAGAAGCCATAACTGCGGTTACGCCGGATTCACGCAAGGATTGTCTTGAGAAGTTTGGTTCGATCCTGCCGGGGAGAACTTTCGATCCGTGGAATTTGTCCCTGACCCTGGAAATGCCAGGAACACTCGGGGGAGCCAATTGGTCCGGGGCTTCGTTCGATCCTTCATCGGGATATCTCTTCGTCAACGTAAGCGAGCTAGGGAGCGTTGGGGCGCTAAGCGAGCAACCAGCGGGGTCGCCCGAGGCCTATCTTTGGGGCAGTAAATGGGGGGCATACTCACGATTCTGGGACAGTCAGCGATATCCGTGCCAGCAACCGCCTTGGGGCACTTTGAGCGCTGTAGATCTAAGCAAAGGCGAGATCGCATGGAAGGTGCCGCTGGGAGTAGTGGACGCCTTGGAGGCGAAGGGCGTCCCGAAGACGGGTATCTATAACTTGGGCGGGTCCATTGTCACTGCAGGGGGGATCGTCTTTATTGCTGCGACGTCCGATCGCCGTTTCAGAGCGTTCGATGCACAAACTGGGAAAGAGCTTTGGGCAACAAAGCTTGAGTCCAACGGTCACGCCACGCCGCTCACGTATCTGGGAAAGAGAACGAATAAGCAGTTCGTGGTGATTGCTGCCGGTCCAGGCAGCAAGTTCGATCCCGAGAGTTCCGGCCCAACTGTCCTGGCCGCCTATGCACTGTTTCCACCAGGCCAATCGAGTGCAGCCCAAGCGAAACTAGAAGCTCAATTGAGGACGACACCGACCGGATCCGCAATTGAGCCGCCGGAACTGAAGTCGCCTCCGCTGGCACCAAACCAGCCAATTCCGTTTAGTCATCGGCGCCACACGGTGGCTGGAATGGACTGCGATTATTGTCATCAACTGTCAACCGATGGCAAACAGATGCAACTTCCCAATGTAACGAACTGCATGGTTTGTCATCGGTCAGTGATGAAGGCGAGCGCAGCAGTGCAGGAAATGGTTCAACTGGACAAGGCACACCAACAGATCATATGGAATCGAGTGTACCGACTGCCAAATTTCGTTTTCTTCAGCCATCAAAAACATATTGACGCGAAGGTGGAGTGCGCAGTGTGCCACGGGCTGATCCGTGATCGAGATGCGCTATGGCAGGAAAAAGATCTGTCCATGGTTAGCTGCTTTAACTGCCATAGACTGCGGAAGGCTTCGACTTCCTGTGGAGTTTGCCACAACATCGGTTACTGATCATAGGATAGGTCCGCTTCCTACGCCGGTCGTCTTGATCGCCCGTGGCGGGACAGGTACAAGTCCCGTGCCCACCACAAGAGCCCAATCAGCAGATGAGTCACAGGGGTTCAGAGCCATAGCCCTCCAACAAACAAGAAATGAAATCTACTAGAACCCGTTTGATTCGTGCTGGAGAATTCCTGCAATCATTGCATGAGCTGGTTGAAGAATCTGTGGCAGGCGCGGGTCTCTATCCGTTGTACTCGCTGGATGCACGCGTGAAGGCGAGGATTATAAGATTCGATGTGCGCTTTTGCGTGCGTTGGACGCTGTGCTGATTGTCGGCAGCTAGCGTATTGCAGCCAACATCGCAACCTGTTCATGCAAGTGGACGGTTTGCGCGGCGCCACAGATCCGCAGAACAGTTGACCTAAGACGCAGGAGGGTAATGTGTTTTCAACAGAGTTCCGTCAGTTGCTTCTCTTGCTGTTCATCGGTTTGTTGCTTGGAACTGCTTCTGCATTACCCCAAAAGGTGACCTTCTCCGTCGCGCCTCAGCAACTCGATGCCTTTGATTATGTCGAGATCACTGCCACGGTGGACGCACCGGACGTTCATAACCCGTTTGTAGATGCGACACTGACCGGAATCTTTGAGGAAGTAGACGGCCGCCAGCATTGGAATATCGAGGGATTTTGCGATTCAGATGACGGTAGCATCTTCCGCATACGGTTCATGCCGATGCAGGCCAGGAGCTACAAGTACTCTCTCAAGTTTGTCCAGGGGGGATTTGAGAAAACTGCCACAGGAATCTTTCAGGCAGTTGATGCCCATCGGCGAGGAATTCTGCGAGTTGATCCGCAGTATCCCTGGCACTTCATCTGGGCAGGAACAGGAGAGCATTTCTTTTTCAACGGAACGACCGCGTATTGGCTCATGGGCTGGCGCGATGACCGCACGATCCAATACAGCATTGAACGGCTGCATCGGCTGCAAGTGAACCGGATGCGTGTGACGCTCGCAGGCCGGGAGGCCAACTCGTTTTTCGGCGAGCCGGTTATGACCGGGCCAAACTGGACGGTCTTTATCGCCGCCTGGCCAGCACAGAATGCAGACGATCCACTTCATCCAGGTTTCGATTATGCCCGTTTCAACCTGCCGTATTGGCAGAAGTTCGAGCGGATGCTGAAGCTCGCCCGCGATCGCGACATGAACATTTCCCTGGTCCTTGACATGAATGACAGCAAGGTTCACCCCGACGCAGGCAGCGAGGATGAGCATCGCTACATCCGCTATGCGGTCGCGCGTCTTGCAGCCTTCTCGAACATTACTTGGGACCTTGGAGACGATCTCGACTATTTCCGAGACGAGAAATGGACGCATGACACCGGCATGCTGATTCAGGACCTGGATCCCTATAAGCACCTCGAAACGAGCCATCCTGCTGCCAGCAATGCTCACCAAGATCGCGCCTCTTCGTGGTTTGGTTTCACTTCCTACCAACAGTGGTCTCGGGACCAGCACCGGCGCATGCTGGAGTCACGGAAACTGCAGGAAAAAGCCGGGCGAATTATTCCGCAGACCAACGAAGAGTATGGCTACGAAGACCACTATCCACTATGGGCGGCTCCTGGGTCCGATTCCACTGATGTCCTGCGTCGGACCGCATGGGACATCGTGATGGCGGGTGCATATCAGACCGCCGGAGAAACCGCACGCCGTGGCACCAACATTTGGCCCGACACGGGAGGGGGTTGGTTAAACGGTCGCGGGGACGACACCATGACGATGTTTATCGGCTACGGCCACATGGTTGACTTCATGACCCGTTTCGAGTGGTGGAAAACGAATCCCCACGATGAACTCGTCAATAATGGCAATTACTGCCTGGCAGATCCCGGGAAAATCTACGCCGTGTATATGCCCCACGGTGGTGACGTCACCATGCAGCTTCAACCCAATCACTATGAAGCCTATTGGTTCAGTGCTTTGACCGGTGAGAAGATCGCTCTGCCTCCGGTGGAAGGGTCTTCGTGGACTTCCCCCAAGGCTCCGGATCAGAACGATTGGGCCTTGCTGCTGAAGGCCGACTAGTCGAATGGGCTGGTTCAGAGTGATCCTGATGTCAGCGGGTCGGTAAGAACTGGCAAGTATTGCGCAATATTAGATGAGCGAGCGCGTTAATGCCCTCGTGGATCGAAGTGCAGCCGAAGTCGCGGAACTACTGCGATCCAGCAGAAACCAGTATTGGATGATAGGTTGTCAAGAAGTTCTTGGACCTTAAAGTACCTTCCTTGGGTGGAGCCGAAGACTTGGTGAGCACAGGAATCGCGCTTGTCGTGGTGTCTGGGTTGTTTAATGGACTTTTCACGGCTCCGATGAAACTCGAACATCGCTGGAAATGGGAGAATATTTGGTTCATTTTCATCCTCATAGCTTGCCTGGTCATGCCGGCTACGCTCGTTTTTTCCATCACTTCGCCATGGTGGAACGTGCTGACACAAACTCCCCGCTATGCGGTGGTTGCTGCGCTTTCCTTTGGATTCGCGTGGGGGTTCGGCGCGATCTGCTTTGGCAAGAGCGTCCATAGTATCGGGGTCTCCCTGGCCAACACCTTGGTGATCGGTCTAAGTGGCGCGCTGGGCTCCATGGTTCCTCTCTTGATGACTTTCCAGATTCATCTTGGAAGGAAAGATCTCGCGTTGTTTGCCGGAGTCATCGCCTTGCTCCTCGGAGTTGCCGTGTGCGGGAAGGCCGGACGCATTCGAGATGGCGAGGAACAGACAGGGGGCACCGCTCCTCTGGCTGGTTATCTCCTTGCGGTGGCTGCGGGAGTCATGTCAGCCATCTTCAATATTGGGTACGCTCTTGCGCTACCGATTTCCGACGAAGGTGTCGGAGTAGGGCTGTCTCGATTCGCGGCCACTAACTTGATCTGGCTCCTAATGTTGGGCGCTGGCTCGCTTCCTAACATTGGTTACTGCGTTTTCCTAATGCAGCGAAATCACACCGCCTACCTGCTGCATGTACGTGACTGTTGGTCCTCCTGGGCCCGCAGTGGCGCTATGGGCCTGTTGTGGGGAGGAAGCATTTTTCTTTACGGAGCGGCCACTCCCAGGTTGGGACCGCTGGGGCCATCGGTCGGATGGCCTTTGAGTCTGGCGGTAGGTCTGGTGGTAGCGAACCTTGTGGGAGTGCTTCTTGGGGAATGGAGAGGCGCTCCTCGCCCATCCATAAAGCTGATGTGGTTTGGACTCACCATCTTGCTTTTCGCAATTGTTCTCTGCGGAATGTCGACGAGGTTTCCGGAATGACGCCAGATGAGGTCAAGCAAGCAATTCAGGGAAAGCTTATAGTTTCCTGTCAAGCCCGTGAAGGCGACACCTTCCACGACCCACAACTAATGTCGCGTTTCGCGGCGGCGGCGGTCGCCGGCGGCGCCGCAGCCATTCGGGCTAACGGGCCAGCTGACGTTCGGGCTATCCGCAGCGTGACGACTGTGCCAATCATAGGCATTCAGAAAGTCCGGCATCATGATGGTTTAGTTCTCATTACTCCTTCCTTTGAGTCCGCCAAGGCACTGGTCGAGTCCGGTGCCGATATGATTGCTATGGACTGCACCGAACGGGGTCAACAGGTTGGAGCCTTGGGTCTTATTTCTGAGATTCACGCCCAACTAAACGTTCCTGTGCTAGCTGATGTAGCGGATCTTGAGCATGCCATGAGTGCGGTGGAATCCGGAGCGGACTTTGTGTTGTCTACTCTTCGCGGTTATACCGAAGGCACGAACCACATACGAACATTTGATCGCAGCTTCATTGAGGAACTGGTTCGCACCAGTCGGGTTCCCGTCATCGCCGAAGGACGGGTATCGTCTCCGAAGGAGGCCCGACAAGCGATCGCGGCAGGTGCACTAGCGGTAGTTGTAGGCGCGGCCATCACGCGACCGACGGAGATTGCGCGCAGTTTTGCAGTGGCGATCGAAAGCGAATACGCGAGGCGCAATACCCTGAACTACGCCATCGGGATCGATCTCGGAGGGACCCAGACCAAATATGGAATTGTGCGCTCGGACGGCGTTCTTCTCTTCAAGTCTGCTGTGGAGACCCCCGCGAAGTCTGGCGCACGCGCACTACTCGACAATCTCAAACGCGTAATCGCGACAGCGACGAAACGGGCGGTAGAACTGGGCTATGAGCCCGCCGCCATCGGGGTTGCCACAGCGGGTTGGGTTGAGGGGACGGGACGCGTCGTATACGCGACGGACAACCTGCCGGGTTGGACAGGAACGCCGATCGGAGAAGAGCTTGCTCTGGCTTCCGATCTTCCCGTGGCGGTAGAAAACGATGCCAACGCGTTGGCCGTTGGGGAAAAACATTTTGGGGCAGCGACCTCTTTCGATGATTTCGTGTGCCTCACCCTCGGAACTGGATTGGGAGGGGGTTGTTACATCGGCGGGGTGTTGAATCGCGGCAAACACTATCTGGCCAATCAATTGGGCCACATTCCCTTGGTGGCGAATGGTGTGCTCTGCTCCTGCGGTGTTCGCGGCTGTCTCGAACCTTATGTCAACGCTGCAGCGTTGATCCGATATGCTGGCAACTCGCACTCTACCGCTGCGCAGGTGATCGCTGCGGCAAACGCTGGTGACGAGAAGGCGAACGTAGCTCTACGAACGGTTGCCCGTCACCTTGCCCGAGGCTGCGCAACGCTCATTGCACTCCTCGACCCTCAAGCCCTGATTTTGGGAGGTGGCCTAACCGAAAACAATCCCTTTCTGATTACAGTCCTTTTCGAAGAACTGCCGAAGTTGGTTCGTCCCTGGGAAGATCGCGGCCTGCGGATTGTTCCGTCGCAGCTCGGATATTACGGCGGTGTGCTAGGTGCAGCCGCGCTTGGCTTCGAGCGTGTGTCTAGCCTTGAGCCTAGCGCTACCCCCTGATCACGCAGTCGGTGCAGAAGACGATGCCAATGACGCCCAACTCTTGGCCCTGTATCTGGCGTAGGGTTGTTGCCGGAGGTGCGCATGAAGGATAAACAACATGGCCAGATCGCCAGCCTACCCAGATGCGGCACGCGCTGGTGAAGCTGCGCACGGTGTTGAAGAACTAAGGTGAAATAACCTAGTGGACGGCGCCGTGGCCGGAGAGTCCGTCCTAAGAAGCCAGTGACAGAAGACCTCAAAACCCCGGTCTTGGGGCCAAGTCGTTTCGTCGTTAAACCATCCTGTTAATTGCTCGGTGAAAATCTCCTCACACACCTCGCGCAAGGCTTGGTCGACCTCAACTCCTGAGTCACACTCGGGGATCAAGTAGATCGTTGGCTCTCGTACTAGGTCCAGCAAGGTCAGTTCCTGACTGGTTGGATCGGCCGTGTGGAGCCAATCCTGAAAGGGTTGCTTCGGATTCAATACAACCGCCGTCCGGTTGAGAGTGGCCATCGACAGTCTTCTCCGCCTATGCCGCCACCCACTCGTAGCGGTGGTGCAACCCACCCATCTGGGGAATGGCGATAATCCTCCCTCGTTTCATGACAGCCCGCGGTTCCGGCGCGTCCTTGACCAGGGCAAGGTGTGTCCGGGAGTGGTAATACAAGTCGACAATCTAAAACCCATAGTACTGAAGTACGAGAGATTCGTTATCCGTGGCATCCGTGGTATGGGCGTCCTGTCTGGATCCATGGAGCATTGGTAAAGGGTGGACAGGCCCTCTATCACTGCAGCCTGGAACAGAATCATCAGGCACCGCTTTTTCAAATACCCCAGTGGATGTTCGAATCCGGTGCCTGTTGTCGAATGCACCGTGCGGAGGAGCCCGCCGTTGACTGCGCAGCATTGCGGGATCTGAGGCGCCTTCACCACCATACCCGTTCCCCTAGTCGCGACTTCGTGGTAAAACGCCGGCGATGAAATATCACTTTACCGGATACAAGCGACTTCTTGATCCGGAGGGATACCCGGCGGTAGCTCCTCCCTGGGGGACATTGAACGCGATCAATCTGAACACCGGCGAGTATGTGTGGAAAATTCCTCTGGGCGAATATCCGGACTTGGCGGCCAAGGGAATGAAGAATACGGGTACGGAAAATTATGGCGGGCCGCTGGTGACGGCGGGTGGCCTCTTGTTGATTGGCGCGACGAACTTCGACAAGAAATTTCGAGCGTTTGATAAGTCGACCGGCGCGCTGCTTTGGGAGACGACGCTGCCATTCGCGGGCAACGCGACTCCGGCAACGTACGAGGTGAACGGACGGCAATTCGTTGTGATCGCCGCGGGAGGAGGAAAGGATCCGAGGTCCAAATCGGGCGGGGTGTATGTGGCGTTTGCCGTGAGGAAGTAGTCGGCAGGCAGCGCGGATACAAGCACGCCGATCGGATATTGGACTGCTGTCGTTTTTTCCGCAACACGGAAGCGCCGAATGGAAAGCAACGTTTTCCATTTGCTGTCGGATCGGTGCGTAAGCCGACCACGGCCGACTAGGACACTTCCTTACGTGGTCAATTTGTTTCCAGTTGATCCTTCCCCGGCAGTTTGGGGAACGTAGCATGAGGTTCCGTTTGGTACCAGTAGGCTACAGAGGATATATCATCAGTAAGAGGTAAATACCTTCCCTCGCTGATTGCGACCATGCTTTTGGCTATTTCCCAATGGCGTCCGGCAAGCCCTTGTAATAGCGGAATCCTTCAACCGACTTGCCATCCTTCATCTGAATACGGCTGCGGGCAAAGTCTTTGAGCGGTTTCAGTTCTGCCTCAGATGGATTTGCGTTGTAGTGCTCCCAGCCCGGCCCGTACTGGCTGATGTATTTGGAGAAGGCGTTCACCTCCTTGTCCACAAAGCCGCTGATGTCAACCCAGGTGTTCTCATCTTCGTGGTCGTAATCGTTGTAGAACAGATACTCGGGGATCATGTACTCACGCAGACCTTCCTGAGTGATCTGGCCCTCGAACAGCAGCCGCCACATGGAGGCGCGCGCCGCGTCGGCAGCCAGATAAGATGCAGCGCGATGATCCGATTTATGCCAGCGCTGATAATTTTTCCCCGGGTCCCAAGCCATAAGCACATCCGGGCGGAGCTTGCGGATCCAGCGCACCAGATTTTCCACCACCGCCTTGCGATCTTCGAATTCCAGGAGCCCGTCATCGTATCCCAGATTGATGTAGTGGTCTCCCGGAATCCCGAGCTCCGCCAAAGCTGCCAGTTCTTCCTGCCGGCGGATCTGAGCGAGCTGCATGCGCGACAAGTTCGGATCTTGGGTTCCAACGTTTCCGGTCGTCAGCGTAACGATGTAAACCCGATTTCCGTGCGCCTGCAGCAGAGCCAGGGTGCCATGCGACAAGGCATCATCATCGGCGTGAGCGCCGATAAGCATGATTGTCTTGCCGGTCCATTTCTCGACCTGGGCGTCAGGCTTCTGCGCGGGTTGCTGGGCGAACGCCAAACCAGCAACCCAGAGAAAGACATTCAGAATCCAGAACTTTTTCATGAGCCTCTCCCGAACAAAAGTCTACGAGGCGATTGAAACCGAATCTTTGCCGTTTTTCAGACGATTCAGTTACGGGTGCATCCGGTCCAACGTGCGGGCAAACGGAATTATCTCGCGGACGTGCTCCAGCCAGCAAATCCACGCGACTGCTCTCTCAATGCCCATGCCGAATCCCCCGTGCGGCAAGTACCGAACTTTCGCAAGTCGAGATGCCACCCGAAAGCTTCTTCCGGCAAGCCATGCTCATGGATTCTTTGCAGCAGCAGATCATAGGAAGACGTGCGCTGTGAACCGCTGACAATCTCCCCGTAACACTTGGGGCAAGCACGTCCATGCACAACGCAAGCTCCGGCGGTTGCGGGTCCAGTTCCCTGTAAAACGCCTTTACCTGCGCGGGGATACCGGTGCACCATCACGGGCCTAGTTCCACCCCCCGTCTTCTTGGCGTGGGCATCACCATCGATTCGACTCGCGATAGAGCCCCTCAGCGCGAATCGTGGGAGTTTAGGACATAGCCAGACCTAATACAACAAACAAAAAGTGAAATCCACTAGAACCAACTTGTTCCGTGCTGCAAAGATTCTGACAAATCATGGCGCGATGTAGGCTGGATCAGAGAGCTGCATTTACACCTTGCAATCTGATTGGTTTCCTCAACCGACATCGCAAGTAGCTCAAAAGGGGCAATCCGAGGGCTACGGGCCACACACAGTTGCAGCGAAGTGACGCGCTGGAGGCTACGTGTTTCAAGAAAGTTCAGTCGGTTCATTCTCCTGCTCTCGATGGGCTTGTTTTCCGTAAGTGCTGATGCATACCCCAAGAACGTTACCTTCTCCACCGCTCCTTCGCGAGTTGAGGCGTTTGATTATGTGGAGATCAGCGCGAACATCGAGGCTGCGGACGCTCACAATCCTTTCGTGGACGCGACACTGACCGGAACGTTTGAAACAGAGTTCTAGTGACCGAAAGTTAGATTCGGCAGCTCTTTAGTCCGAGGAAAATCAAGGAGTAAGATGAACGACTCAGTTATTGTTGGTGGAGCAAAAATGAAAAGTGGAGCAAAAATGAAAATCAGATACTTTGACTGGTTCAAGCGAAACATACTTGGAGTTACGGCGGGCCCGTGGTTGTGCCTGGTGACACTAGGTTTCTCGGCCTATGCCACTGATTACGCTACTAAGTTCCCCAAGACTGAAGCTCTCATCTCGGAAGGAGGTCACTGGATCACTGCCGGAACGCCCGGCGTCAACTGGCATGACACCATGTGTGGCTTCCGCGGCGACATGCATGTTTCTAGCGTTTCAACCACTGACGGCTACGCATTCGGTCCCTCCAGCTCAAAACGCTTTGGTGATTCACTCGCTCTGCTTACAGGAAGCTGGGGCCCGGATCAAATGGCAGAAGCAACAGTCCGGCAAATCAAACCTTTCGGATATCCAGAGGTAGAAATTCGGCTGCGAACTTCGCCAAAAGATGCGACCGGCTACGAGATCATGTGGAGCGCCCTAGGGAAAGAGAAGATCCCCTACATAGCAATCGCTACATGGGACGGCCCAGGAAGCAAGCCTCCCCACTACACCTACCTTAAACAACTCAAAGGCCCCGAATACGGCGTCTCTACTGGTGATGTGGTCAAGGGAGT
>Ga0137415_10006072_pt1 | contig 11954 bp, 13 predicted proteins | sample CZODoug3_1_1_16f_FD_183082 | JGI IMG/M metagenome (GOLD analysis project Ga0137415, IMG submission 183082) | Vadose zone soil fungal communities from Angelo Coast Range Reserve, California, USA - CZODoug3_1_1_16fungal (Hybrid Assembly) | ecosystem: Environmental > Terrestrial > Soil > Vadose...
GTCTCCAGCGTGAACAACACCTTGAAGCCTGCTCCCGGTCCTTCGCGCACATTGGCGCGGCCCGTCGTCTGTAGTCGCAGCGGTAACACGAACGGCACTTCGCCCCGGCGCGTTGCCGAGCGGTCGTCGCTGGCTACGCGACCCCGCCCCGCCGCCGCGGCATTCTTCGCCTCCGTAGCGAGATAGAGGGCACCGGCGTAGTTCTGCTGGTCGAATTCCGCGGTCGCGAGCTGCAGCAGCTGACTCCCCTGTCCGTACTCGGGCGATGGCGGTGCGTTGCTTCCATTCGCGGAACGCAGCGCCTGCAGCGCGATCTCGGCCTCTGCCATGCCCGACGCTGCCTCAGCCCGTGTCGCAAGTGATTGCAGTTTCGCCATCGCCCGCACGACTTCGTGCCGCGCATCATCGAGCCGGCTCTGCAGCTCGTCCACCTGTGCTTCCTGCTCCAGCACTTTGAGCTCGAGGCGCGCCGCGCGCTGCTCCAGTACCGTGTCGCGCACGACCGCCGGCGGGCGCTGCGTCACGCGCGCGGTATCGCGCGGCGCGCGCACCGGCGGTGTGTTGGCGGGATGATGCGGCCTACAGGCCGCGCCGAGCAGCGCAGCCATCAGAAGGAAGGGGCGCATGGGCGACTAAGTTGCATCGTGATGTGCATTCGTTCAACCGCGTAACCCTTGACTGAGCTTTGTCCGCTGATGATCCTTCGGGCGAGCGAAGGGGCCATGGCACGGTGCCGTGTGCTGGGCACCAGCGGACTAATCGAGGACCTGGGCTATCGCCTGCGGTCCTCGTGTCGTTTCTGGTTCGAGCTTCTCACCCTGGATGGGCTATGGAAGTCACGCTGGACGAGACCGACCGGTTGGACCTGGTGCTGAAGAAGTTCAAGCGTCAGATCACCAAAGCGGGCCTGTTTCAGGACATGAAGAAGAAACGTTTCTACGAGAGTCCCGCCGTTCAACGGCGGCGGAAGAGCAAGGCCGCTCGCCGCCGGAACCGTACACGCTAGGGAGTAGCTTCGCCGTCCGGTGTCTGATCCTCCTCGGGTCCCCCGAGGACGGGCGGATGCTCGTAGACCACCGGAGGTGAGCAGGTACAGGGCGTGGGCTGGGGCATCGCGAACTGGGCGCTGGCTCGCGGCGGCCGGTACTCGATGATAGAGACGTCCTCGATAATGCCGCCACAGAAATGGCAGTGAATCTGGGACACAGGGCCACCCTCCCCTCGGGCGCGGGAGCGCCCCTACCATTCACTCGGGACCCCGAATACGCAACTTCAAGCTCCCGGCCCTCGAGGAGGGTTAGACGCCGAGTTTTCCTACTCATCCCAAAGAATGACGCAGGAACCTTGCTGCCCGACTTGACTAATACCGTGGGAACTCACCAACCTACTTGCTCAACCTCGTACTCCTCGCCCCAGAACGAGGGCCGTGGGCAACAATGACTAAGAAAATTCACATCCTCGTCATCGAAGACAATCGCCTGCTGCGTGATGGTCTCGCGGCACTCCTCGATTCTCAAACCGAATTCAAAGTCGTGGCATGCGCGGAGGGCGGCTCGGCCGCGCTGCAGCGACTGCAGGAGTCCAGGCCCAACGTCGTGCTGGTGGACGCCGCATTAGGACGCAACCGCAGCCAGCGCCTCGTCGAAAGCATCAAAGAGGCGGCGCCGCATTCCCGCATCATCATGATGGACATGCTGCCGGAAGAAGAAGACGTCATCGACTTCATCAAGCGTGGCGCGAATGGTTTTATCGCGAAGGACGCCGCGCTCGAGGAGCTCGTCAACACGATCCGCCAGGTCGCCAACGGCGGCGACGTCGTCCCCCCGGCACTGACGGGCACGCTGCTGTCCCACATCGCGAAACAGGCGTCAGTGCTGCGCAACACACCGATGATGGCGTCGGTGCGAATGACGAAGCGCGAGCAGCAGATCACCGATCTGATCGCCGAGGGGCTCAGCAACAAGGAGATCGCACAGCGGCTTAACATCGCGACCTACACGGTGAAGAGCCACGTGCATAACATTTTAGAAAAGCTGGCGTTGCACAGCCGCCTCCAGATCGCGGCGCACGCGCACAAGAAGACCCCGCCGAAAGGCGACCGCCGGAAATTCGTCCGCTAACGCACCCTCACTTGGAGAAATCGACGCGGGGCGTCTCCGCCGCTCCCGGTGTCTGCAGCTCGAAATACGGTCGCGGTTTTTTCCCCAGCACTTTCGCCGTGAGCACCTGCGGGAAGCGGCGAATGTACGCGTTATACGCATTCACACTTTCGTTGTAGTCCTGCCGAGCGACGGCGATGCGGTTTTCGGTGCCCTCCAGCTGATCCTGCAGAGCCCGGAAGTTGTCGTTCGATTTGAGTTGTGGATAATTCTCTGCGATCGCGATCAACCGTCCCAGCGGCGCGGTGAGCGCCGCGTTGGCCGCCGCCATCTGTTGCAGATCGCCGCTCTGCACCGCGCCCGCCAGTTTGGATCGCGCCTCCGCGACCTGGATGAAGATTGTCTGCTCCTGCTTTGCATATCCCTTCACGGTCTCGACCAAATTGGGAATCAGGTCCGCGCGCCGCTGCAGCTGCACTTTGATCTGGGATTCGGCGGCATTCACCTTCTCATCCATCGTTTGAATGGTGTTGTAGCCGCAGCCGGCGAGGAGGGCGAGCGCGAACGGAAGGGTGAGAGCAGTCCGGCGTCGATGGGCGTTCACGAAGGGTTCCTTTCCATACGGTTCACGTACTCCGCTGTGCGCGTGACCGCGTCGAGATACGCGGCCGGCTCGGTCAGTATATCCGGGGCGAATCCTATCAGGGCACCCGCGTCGCGCACCAGACCGGCCGAGTCGGCGGGCGGCGTGCGGCCGGCGAGCCGCAGGGCCGCCCGCAGCATCGTCAAAAAGCCGGCGCGCGTACCGCGAACGATTTCGGCCAGGCGCTTGGGACGATTCCAGTCCGCGAGATACGCCTGCCGCAGGTGCACCAGCTTGCCCATCAGCTCGTGCTCGAGCTGCCTCCGCACGTCCTCACGACGGACGCTGATGCCGGCCCAGGGGTTTCGACCGGCTAGGATGCGGTGCGCCTCGCGGATGTCTTCATGCTCGATCGGGAATGTATCTGCGGAATCGCGCCATTCCTCGTCCGTGAAAATGAGCGGCGGCGGGTGTGTGGCGCTGACCCAATCGCTCACCGGCGCGCCGAGGCGGGCGAACAGATCGGCATCGACGCGATCCACGAGCAGCAGCGTGTTCATCGCGAGCGGCTCCCTGCTCCCCGCTCCCTGCTCCCTCGCTGCCGAGCCGTAGAGCAGCAGCGTTACGAGCCGTGGGCCAAGGGCCTCGACGACCCGGGTGGCGAAGGTCTCCAGTGTCATGCGCGCCATATCAGAATCTTCCTCCCGCCCCGCCGCCCGAGAAACCGCCCCCGCCCCCGAATCCACCGAAGCCACCGCCGCCACGGCCCTGACTCATGATCCAGAATGGCAGCCACAGGATCCGGCCCCGCGTGACGATGAGGAGCAGAATCAGGACCGCGATCAGCCATACGAGGGGAATCGTGATCCGAGGACTGTCTCCCGTGACCGGCGGCGGCATCGCGTACTCGGGATTGGTCAGCGTGACACCGAACTCCGTGGCGAACGCCTGAGCGATGAGGTCGACGCCGAGCCCCAAGCCTTTGCCGTAGTCTTCGGCGGCGAGCGCCGGCAGCATGGCGTCGCGGATTCGTCCGGCGCGCGCGTCGGTGAGGAACCCTTCGGCGCCGCGGCCGGTGGAGATGAAGACGTCACCCGTTCCCGGCTGGTGATTCTTGCGGGGCACGAGCAGGACGACGACGCCGAGGTTCTTGCTGCGGTCACCGGCCTCGCCCTGCGCGCCGACGCCCCATTGCCGCCCGATCTGCAGCGCCACATCGCTCGCCGATCGGTCGTCGATATCGGACAGTGTGACGACCGCGATCTCGCCGCGTGTCTTCTCTCGCACCTCGGCGATGACGGCTTCCATGTGCCGGACGGACGCGGCATCGAGGACGCCCGCGAAGTCGTTGACGAACCCGCGCGGCGGCGGTACGGAGACTTGGAGGAGAACGGCGAGAAGGATTACACTCATGCATGAACATAGTCGCCGTGGTGATTCTGGCCGCCGCCATACTGGCCGGACTGCTGCTGATTCCGCTGGGACTGCCGGGACTGTGGGTCATGGTCGGCGGAATTCTCGCCTTTGGATGGCTTACGAGTTTTCGGTCCGTAGGCGTCGCGACGATCGTCATCGTGCTGGGGCTGGCGTTTCTCGGTGAGATCATCGAGAACTGGATTGGGTTTCGGTATGCCAAGCGCTACGGCGGGTCTACGCGCTCCGGTTGGGGCGCGCTGATCGGTGGACTGGTCGGCGCGGTGATCGGCGTGCCCATCGCCATCATCGGCAGCGTGATCGGCGCGTTCATCGGCTCCTTCCTTGGCGCCGCGCTGTTCGAGTACAGCTACTCCCGGCACGCCGGCGTTGCAACTCGCGCCGGATGGGGTGCCCTGGTGGGACGCGCCGCCGGCGCCACGGTCAAGATCGCGCTGGGGTTGATCATTGCCGTCGTTGGTCTCTTTGCCGCGTTATCTTGAAGGCATGACTCGATCGATTCTAGTCCTCGCCCTCCTCGCCCCCGCTGCGATCTCGCTGGCCGGGCAAACGCCGCAGCAGGCCGCAATGACACCGCCTCCGGCGCCCACCAATCGTTGGTCACCCGCGCACAGCGCAATTGCGTTCCGCGTACGGCACCTCGGCATTACGTGGGTGGAAGGAGCACAGATCGTGGGCCATGAGGTCCGCATCACGATCGACGTCGAGGCGACCGAACGCGCAACGACTCCCTGACCCCCTGACCACGCTGCGTATTGTCCTCGCCTGTGTCGTCGTGCTCCCCACGAGCGCGCCGGCCCAGCATCCCTCTCCTTCGAGCCCGCCCTCCATTCGCTGGTGGCACGTGGCCATCGCCGCGGCGGCGATCGGCACTGTCAGCGCGGCCGACCAGCGTGTCGACACGTGGATCCAGGACCACCGCTCCTCGCACAGCGACGCGCTGGCGCGCGCGTTCCGGAACGGAGGGCAGCCCGAGGTCGTTTTCGGTGTTCCCGCAGCCCTGTTGACGGCCGGGCTCATCAGCGGTCACAAAGACCTGCAGCGCAGTGGCGTCCGCGTGCTTGCATCCGTCGTGCTCGCGGGAGTGATCACGGGTGGCGGCAAGGTCGTCACCGGACGGCTGCGTCCCAACGAGTCCACCACCCAGTACTCTTTCAAGCCGTTCACGCAGCACGACGCGTTCCCGTCGGGCCACGCCACCATGGCCTTCGCGCTCGCGGCCTCCCTGGCCGAGGAGATCCACCGGCCGTGGGCGACGGCGTTGCTGTACGCCGGGGCCAGCGGCACCGCCTGGTCGCGCCTCAACGATCATGAGCACTGGCTGTCGGATGTGCTGGCGGGCGCGACCGTGGGCGTCACGGCGGCCAATTTCATCGAGGGCCGGTGGCACTTTTTTGGCCTCGGCCCTCCGCGATTTCTCGTCGATCCGGCCGGCTACCGGCTGGAGTGGCGAAAGGTGTTGTAGCGCAGGCGCGCCCGGGCTAGTGGAGTGTCGCTCGGGGAGCTGAGGGCTGTGCGACGACTTGGAGGAACGCGTCGAAGACCGGCTGGGACCACCAGGACCGGCACGCGATCATCCGGCCGAGCGTCGAGTCCATCGACGGCGCCGCCTGCCCGTACCGCGAGGCCGTGAGGGCATCATAGACCTCAGCGATCCCGACGATCTGCGCCGCGAGCGGGATCTCGTCTCCCTTGAGCCGGTCGGGATAGCCGCTCCCATCATACTTTTCGTGGTGCCAGCGGATGATTGGCTTCAAGTCCCAGGGAAACTCGACGTCCGCCAGGAGGTCGAGCCCCCAGAGCGGGTGCATCTGCGCCACCTCAAGCTCCTCGCGCGTGAGCGGGCCCGGCTTGTTGAGAATCTCATGGGGCACCCGCACCTTGCCCACGTCGTGCAGGTAGGCGCCCAGCAGGATGGTCGTTTCCGCCTGCTCGTCGAGCCCCAGCACGCGCGCCATGGCAACGGCATTTTGGGCGACCCGCTCGCAGTGGCCGAAGGTGTAACGGTCGCTGGCTTCGATTGACCGGCCCCACTCCCGGACCACCGCCAGGTAGGTGCCCTCAAGCTCCGCCACCTTCCCACCCACGTGGATCAGGTCGACCCGGGCATCCAGCCGGCGGAACAGTCCATACGCGGCGTTGAGCAGGCGCAGCGCTTCCTGGTTCCGCTCTGTCGCCTGAAACAGCAGCGCCAGCTCACGCGCGGCTTCCGCTTCGTTCAGCACCGACCCCGCAGCGACCGCCAGCTCCATCGCCGAGCGGAGTCGCGACTCGGCGAGCGCCGGACGGCCCACCTCCCGATACATCATGCCCAGGACGCGATAGGCCTCGGCTTTGGCGCCCCGCGCCCCCAGCCGATCGTACAGCGCGAGCGCCGCTTCAGCGTTCTGGCGCGCGTTCTCGAATCGCTGACGCGCCACGTCCACTTCCGCATGATGCACCAGGCAGAGGCCTTGCAGATGCACGTCACCGGTGCGCTCGGCGATGGCGCGACTCTTCCGGAAGTAGCGGTCCGCCTCGTCGAACAGCTCCCGGTCGGCGCTGACCATGCCTAGGTTGTGGTAGGCAATGGCGCACCCATGCTCATCGTCGGAGGCGCGGTACGCGTCGAGCGATCGCCCATAACGTCTCGACGCCTCGTCCAGCTCGCCCTGGATATTCGCGAGGATCCCCAGGTTCTGCTCCACTCGCGCGCGGAGCTCGCGGTTTTCCCCGCCCAGCTCCAGCGCTGCCAGGAACGTCTTCCGGGCATCGTCCAGAGACCCGGTCGCCAGATCCAGCCCGCCCAGCGTATTCAGCGCCTCCGCCGCGAGCAAGTCGTTGCCGATGAGTCGTGCCTCGTCGTAGCTGCGCCGGCACAGGGCGCGGGCGAGCACGGACTCGTTCCGATGGTGCCGCACGACGGCGAGGCGCCGCAGCGCTTCCGCCAGCACCGTCCGGTCTCCGGTCACCTCGGCAGTCGTAATGGCGGCTTCGTAGCCCTCGATCGCTTCGGGCAGACAGCCTGCCCGCTCCCGGCTGCGCGCCTCGTACAGCAGGTCGGCGCTGCGACGCGTCACGCCGCGGGCGCCGGCCTCACCAAGCGATGGCATAGTCCGAGAAGTGGTGGAGCTCACCCGTGACGGTCTGAGTCGAGACGTCGTCCACCGACAGCAGGTACTCGAGGATCCGCAGCGCCTCGGTCGTATAGGCGATCCGTCTCGGATCGGTCGACTGTATCGTGTTGCAGTTCGCGTAACTCATCGTGAGGGACGCGGGCTGCCGGAAGGTCAGGCCCTGAGGTTCGAAACGCACGTGGCTCAGCGTGTCGGACGGCGCCACTGCGGTGATGCGCACCGCCGAGTCGAGGGCACCCGCCGGAACCGACAGCGTTGTGGTGCCAACGTGGATGGTTCCGCCCCCAGGGCCAACTGTCTGCGTGACCGAGTCGTACGCGGATGGCGTGCAGCGCACCACATCGAGGGGGATCGGAACAGGCGGCGGCAGCAGCGGCCACCCGCCGAGCAAGTCCCCTTGCGGCGCCGGCGCCGAGGGGTCGGTGCAACTGAGGGCGGCTAGCGCGAGCAGGAGATAGCGGGCCTTCATGAGCCCCTCGTCCTCTCGTCGAGCGCAGACCGGGGCCCGGTGATGCGCGCGGCTGCACCCTCCCTAGGCGCGGACACCGTGCTGGCGTCAGCGAAGCGGCTGACCCACGGATACTCAGGCTCCGGCCTGCCCGTGCGCACGGCGGCGGCGGCGCGGGCGAGCAAGGCTACGGGATCGATCGGGGAGTACTTGAGGTTGGCCACGGCATCATACCCGATCCGCAGCGTCGGCCCAGAGATCCGCGGCCCCGCCCGCCGAACGGCTTCGCGCAGCGTCTCGCCGACGCGCTCGGCGAGCTTCAGCGCGCCCATGTCATCGGTCCCAGGCGCTAGGACCGCGAATTCCGACGGGCCCCACGCGCCGACGACGTCGGACAGGCGCGCTGCCTGCGCTACGAGGGCGCCCGTCTTGGGATCGGCGGAGTCGGCTTCCACCGCGAACACGACGCATGCGAGCGCCCCGCGGTTGCGGAACATCAGCGCCCCGAGTTCGCGCGCCCGGCGCGCGAGCCCGGAACGGCTGTGCAATCCCGTCGCCGGATCCACCAAGCCCTCCGCCAGCGCGACGTCGATGTTTCGCTTCGCTTGCACATAGGTCTGGACCTTGAGCGAGAGCTCAGCGGGGTCACCCGGATAGCGCAGAAAGTCCCAGGCCCCGGCGCGGAGCGCGGTCACGCGTTGCTCCGGTGTCGGCTTGTCGGCAGTCACGATGAGGACGGGTACATTGGGTCCGATGTGCGGATCGTTGCGGAACAGACCACAAGCGTCGATCCCCGACATGTCCGGCAGCTCGGCATCGAGGATGACGAGGTCGGGCCGGATCCCCCGCGCCCACTCGAGGGCAAGCGCGCCGCTCGCCGGCTCGACCACGGCGTACCCATTCGTGTCGAGCACGCGGCCGAGGGAGTGGTCTTTTACGACCGCGATCAGGACGATCGTCGGAGCAGCCGGGGCGGTGACCATTGCGGGGCTGTCTACGCTGTCCGCAACAACCGGGCCTCGCCATTGCGGTCGAATCGAGCGGAAGTCATGGTTGTGGCGCGAGTCGGCGAGGTTCGGACGCTACACGATGTGTGGCGTGGATGCAACCATAAACGGTGGCCGGCGCGCGGCCTTCTAGTGCGGAGCCTCGATCAATTCCTCTGCGAGTGCCGCGAGCCGATTCGCCAGCTGCTCGGCCTCACGCAGCCGCTTCATGCTGCTGCGCCGATACACCGTGCGCGCGGTGAGGTAGGTTATGCCCAGCCACACGGGGATGACGGTGATCACGGCCGCGCCGACCAGATGCAACGCCCCCACGCCGACGCCGATGATCGGGCCCATGCCGCCGCCCCCCATCCCGCCGCCGATCCCGCCGAATACCGCACCCATGAGCTGATTCAGGTTTTCCTGAATTGTGATGCGCGTTTGGCCGCGGCGCACGGAGACGGCGACTTCCAGATCTCGGCGAATCGCCGGCCCCCGGGCGGCAATCCACGAAAACGACCGGCCGAACTGGCTCACTTGCCCCGCATTGCGCAGGACGCGCCGGATTTCTTCGACGACCGTCGCGTATTCGGACTCGGGCAGCTCGCCCTCGATCACGCGCTCGAAGAATATCTCGGTCGGCCCGGCCACCCAGTGATTCGTGCGGTTGGGAGGCAGCGTCCCGGGGGTGACATAGGGAGCGTGCAGCGACTCCGCCGCGGCGCGAACGATCTCCGGGGCGACGCCCACTTCGCCCGCCAACGCTTGCACACCACCGATCGTCATGGCGCCGGAGGCGGTCTTGTTCGCCTCGAGTTCGGTCGCCCGTTTGACGATTTCCTGCACTTCGTCTTTGTCGTAGCGCCGGCGCGGACCAGATCCGCCGCGAGTCAGCTCGTCGATCAGTGCCGCCGTGGTAGCGGTGCGCTGGTCGTGGCGGATCGCCAGGCCGCGCACGAGCGCGCCCTCGAGTTTGGCACCGATACTCGTCAGGCGGGTGCGGTGACTCGCCGACGCCTCGAGAAACCGTCCGGCCCGCACCGCGTCTTCGGTCGGCCAGCGACCCGGGACATCGCCGACGAGCATTTCGTACACGACGACCGCCAGGCTGTAGACGTCGGTGCGCTCGTCCAGATCGGCCAGACCCGCGGCTTGCTCCGGACTCATGTAGCCGGGCGTCCCCACGGGGAAGCCGGTCCGCGTCAGGTTGGCGCCGCCGGCGGTGCTCACCGCCTTGGCGATTCCGAAATCCGCCACGATCGGATGTCCCTGCGAGAACAGGATGTTCTCCGGTTTGATGTCGCGGTGCAGCACGCCCATGCGATGCGCGTACGACAGCGCATCCGCGACCGGCTCGGCGATCGCCAGGGCCTGCTGCTGCGAAATCGCGCGCCGGGGTGGTCCCTCGAGCTGCTGGCGCAACGAGCCGCCGTCAATGTACGGCATGACGTAATAGAGGAAACCGCCAGCCTCGCCCGAATCGTGCAACGTGAGGATGTGCGGGTGCTGCAACCGCGCCGCGATCTGAATCTCTTTCAGGAAGCGCTCGGCACCCAGGAAGGCCGCCAGGCCCGGGAGCAGTACTTTGAGGGCGACGGCGCGGTAGTGCTTCTTGTCGTCGGCGAGGTACACGGTCGCCATCCCACCGCGGCCGAGCACGCGCCGCAGCGTGTAGCGATCGGCGACCGCCGCTTCGAGGTTGGCGGGGATCTCCACGGTCTGGTCCACGCGGAGAAGTTACGCGGCTTCGGCTGCTTTGGTTACGACGGCGCGGGAGTCGTCGTACTCCCCTTCCCAGCGAGCCATCACTACGGTCGCCAGGCAGTTCCCGATGAGGTTCACGGTCGTCCGCGCCATGTCCATCAGCACGTCGACTCCCAGCAGCACGACCGCCGCTTCCGCCGGCAGGTGAAATGAGGCCAGGGTCCCGGTAAGAATCACGAGCGCCGCACGCGGCACGCCGGCGACCCCTTTGCTGGTCAGCATCAAGGTCAGCATCATGAGCAGCTGCTGCCCTAGCGTCAGCGAAACTCCGCCCGCCTGTGCCGCGAAGAGCGACGCGACGGAGAGATACAACGTGCTGCCGTCGAGGTTGAACGAATAGCCGGTCGGCATGACGAATGCGACGATGCGGCGTGGGACACCGATCGCCTCCATCTGCTCCATCGCCTTCGGCAATGCCGCCTCCGAGGAGGCGGTCGAGAAGGCGATCAGTGCCGGCTCCTTGACCGCGGCGATGAATGGGCGCAGCGGCACCCGCGCAAGTCGCGCGACCGGCAGCAGCACGACGAGTCCGAAAACGACGAGCGCGATGTAGAGCGTGAGGACGACGAGCCCAAGACTCTGCAGCAGCTTGAAGGCCCCTTCCGGGCCACCGTGCTTCACGACAGCCTGCCCCACAGTGAACGCCAGCGCGGCAGCCACACCAAACGGCGCGAACTTCATGACGACGCCGGTGAACTTGAACATCACCTCCGCCACTGCCTCACAGAATCCGAGCATCGTCTCCTTCGCTCGGCCGCGCACCTGCGAGAGCCCGATCGCGAATAGCACGGACCAGAACACGATCTGCAGCATTTCGTTGTTCGCGGCGGCCTCGAAGAAACTCTGCGGAACGATGTGCTCGAGCACACCTGTGAACGTGACCTGGCCTCCCACCGCGACCGCACCGGCGGTCTCTGGAGACACCAGTGACACGCCGACACCGGGCTTCAGGATGTTGACGGCGAGCAGACCGATGAAAAGGGCGAGTGTTGTGACGACTTCGAAATAGATGATGGACTTCAGGGCAAGCCGGCCGACGCGCTTCATGTCGTCGCCATGTCCGGCGATGCCGACGACCAGCGTACCGAAGATGAGCGGCACGATGATCGATTTGATCATCCGCAGGAATACGGTGGAGATCGGGCGGAGTGAGACCGCGAATTGTGGAGAGAACACCCCGATCAACACGCCGACCACCATGGCCGCGATGATCCACTGCGTGAGGGTACGGCGACGGAGGAAGGTCCACATTAGGCGGCGTGAAGGATAACCGCCCCAGAATGAGGCTCGCTAGCGCTTGATGAACGTGCCGCGCCGCAGCTCGTCGTAGGCGTGCTGCAACTCCTCCTGCGTGTTCATCACGATCGGCCCTTGCCAGGCAACGGGCTCCTGCAGCGGCTGTCCTGACACCAGCAAGAACCGCATCCCCTGCTCGCCAGCCTGCACCGTGATCTCGTCGCCGGCATCGAACAGCACCAGCGAGCGATTTCCCGTTTCCTGCGGACTCTCGCTGCCGGCATCGCG
>Ga0137415_10006074_pt1 | contig 11953 bp, 11 predicted proteins | sample CZODoug3_1_1_16f_FD_183082 | JGI IMG/M metagenome (GOLD analysis project Ga0137415, IMG submission 183082) | Vadose zone soil fungal communities from Angelo Coast Range Reserve, California, USA - CZODoug3_1_1_16fungal (Hybrid Assembly) | ecosystem: Environmental > Terrestrial > Soil > Vadose...
AGCACACCGACCAGTTCCTCGATGGCGCCGGTGGCGGAGGTCGACGTCAGCCGCGGCACGAAACCTCCGCGGCGCAAGAGCGACACGACGTCTTCTTCCTGCGTTCGATACAGGAGCCGCTTCATCACCGGGCCACCGATGAGCGACGTGCACAGGGCCATGACCACCAGCGCGACGAAGAGCTGCTCCTTGAGGAGCCCCGCCTCGAGTGCCAAGAGCGCGAGGATGATCTCCATGGCGCCGCGCGCGTTGAGCCCGAAGCCCACGGCGAACGATTCGCGCCAGCGCAGACCGCCCATGCGCGCCCCCACGGAGCACCCGAGCACCTTGGCGACGCTGGCAATCGCGAACACCAGCACGCAGAGGCGCAAATCGAAGGCGTGCACGAAGTCGAGGCGGAGGCCGAGCGAGGCAAAGAAGACCGGCGCGAAAATGTTGGTGACGAATTCGTGAACGACGGCGCGCGTGCGTTCGCGCAGGCGCGGGCTATCGCCGATGGCCACCCCCACCACGAACCCGCCCAGTACCGCATGGATGCCCAGGGCCTGCGTGATCGCCGCCCCGATGAGCGCCAGCAAGATGACCAGCGAGAGCACGCGCCCGCCGTGCGCCTCGTCGGGGAAGCGCGCGAGCAGCCGATCGATGCCCCGGCGCCCGATGGTGAGCACCCCCAGGACGAAGACGAAGGAGAGCCCGCCCATGGTGAGGAGTTTGTGCATCTCCACCGCGTTGCCCTGCATCGGCCCGACGAGCATGGAGAAGGCGAGCCATCCCACCGAGTCGTCGATCATCGCGGCCGCCATGACCAAGAGCCCCAAGTCCGTCTTGAAGAGCCCGAGATCGAGCAGCGTTTTCGCGATCACGGGCAGCGCCGAGATGGAGAGCGCCACGCCCATGAACAGAGCGAAGAGCACGCGGTGCTCCGGATTTTTCATGTCCGAATCAGGGAGCAAAAACCCGAGCAGCACGCCGCCGGTTAGCGGAAGAACGATGCCCAAGATACTCGTGAACGCCGCGCTTCTCCCGCGCCGCCGCACGATCCCGAGGTCGACCTCCAGCCCGGCGACCACGAGCAGCAGCACCACGCCCAGCGTGGTGTAGGCCCCGAGCATTTTTTGAGGTGTCGGTTGCCGAAACAACCAGGCTTGGGCGCCGGGGCTCAGGCGACCCATCACCGTGGGCCCCAAGGCAACACCTGCGAGAATTTCGCCTACCACGAGGGGCATGCCCAGCACGCGTGCGAGCTCGCCCATCAGGCGGGCGACCCCGAGCAGCACGGCCAGCGCCACGAGGAAGACGAGCGCGTCGTGCTCGGTCACATTCTGACGGATACCAGCTCTTTTACGTGGTCGCCACGGCTTTGCAGAGCGCTTCCGTGAAGGCATCCGTCGATGCCGTGCCGCCGAGATCGGCGGTGCGCACCTCGCCGCGCTCGTAGAGCGAAAAGAGCCCGCGGTCGATCTTCAGCGCCGCCTCGCTCTCGCCCAAGTGATGCAACATCATCACTGCGCTCTGAATGAGGGCTGTCGGATTGGCCAAGCCTTTGCCCGCGATGTCGGGCGCACTCCCATGCACCGCCTCGAACACCGCGGCGTCGTGCCCGATGTTGGCGCCGGGCACGATGCCCAATCCGCCCACGAGCCCCGCACCCAGATCGCTCAGGATGTCGCCGTACAGATTCTCCGTCACGATCACGTCGAGCTTGTTCGCGTTTCGCACCATTTGCATGGCGCACGCGTCGACGATCATCTCTGCAGGCTCGATCTTGGGGTGCTTGAGCGCCACCTTGCGGAAGCTCTCGAGCAAGAGGCCGTCGGAGATCTTCATGATGTTCGCCTTGTGCACCACGGTGACCCGCTTGCGACCGAGTCGCTCGGCGTAGTCGAAGGCGTACTCGCAGATCCGCGTGCAGCTTCGCTCGGTGATCAGCTTGATGGACTGCGCGACGCCCGGCATGATCATGAGCTCGAGCCCGGCGTACAGATCCTCGGTGTTCTCGCGCACGATGACGATGTCGGTCCCATCGAAGCGCGGCTCGACGCCGTGCAAGCTCTTGACCGGCCGCACGTTGGCGTAAAGATCCAGCGCCTGGCGCAAGGTCACGTTGACCGAGCGAAATCCTTTGCCGATGGGCGTCCCGATCGGCCCCTTGAGGGCCACCTTGTTGCGCCGGATCGACTCGAGCACACTCGCCGGCAGTGTGGTGCCCTGCGTCTCCGCGACGGCCGCGCCTGCGTGCTGCTCTTCCCAATCGATCTTGACGCCCGCAGCCTCGAGCACCACCTGCGTGGCCCGGCTCACTTCTGGGCCGATGCCGTCACCTGGGATGAGCGTGATCGTGTGTGTCTTCGACATGCCGCTTCGCCGAGCAGCTCTTTAGTATGACGAGTAGCCTTTGACCAGATCGGTCAGGCGCTTATCTTCGCCGTTCTCGAGAAGCCCGACGGCGACCACGTTGAGCCGCCCCGGTTGTGCGATGAATCGCGCCATCGCGCGCACCTCGTCCGCAGTCACCGCGGCGAACTTCTGATGCCGCTCTTCCGGTGTTTCGAAGCGGTCGAACAGATATCCCACGCCGTAATACCCGGCGAGGTCTTCCGTCGAGTCGCGCATCGATGCGAGATCCCACGCATGTCTTTGGCGCGCTTTGACGAGCTCCTCCTCGGTGGGCCCCTCCTCGGCGAGCTCGCGCACCACCGCGAGAATCTCCTCGGTCACCCGGGTGGTGCGGGCGTGCTGGGCTCCGGCCACGAAGTCCACCACGCCGTCGTCTTCGTAGCCGTCGTAGGAGGCGCCCACGTCGTAGCAGAGCCCCTGCGCGTCGCAAATCCGGTGATAGAGCCGCGTGGACATGCCGTCGTCGATGACCCGCATGAAGAGGTCCATGGCCGCGCGCTCTTTGGCATTCTCCGCAATGCTGCGGAAACAAACGCGAAGCTCGGTCTGGCTCGACATGTTCTCCACGATGCGCAGTCGCGGTTTTTTCTGATTCAAGGGCGGCGCGATCGCCTTCACGTGCTCCCCGCGCGGCAGCGAGCCGAAATTCTTCGCGCCCAGCTCGATGGCCGCATCGGCATCCACCGCCCCCGCAAATACGAGGGCGCTCGACGACGCCGTGTAGTGCCGCGCGTGGTGCGCCCGGAGGGCATCCACGGTGAAGCTCCGCACGTTCTGCTCGCCGCCGGTGATGGTGTAGCCGAGCGCGTGCGAGGGATAAATGAGCGCCCGCGAAAGATTGTCCGCGTCGACCTGGCGCCCTTCGTCGTCGAGGTCCTCGAGGATCTCTTCGCACACGATGCCTTTTTCGATCTCGATGTCGCAGAACGCGGGCCGGTGAATCACCTCACTGAAGAGGGCGCACGCCGCCGAGAGTGACTCGGGCGGAAGGGTCACCGAAAAAACACCGAAGTCCGTTTGCGTCGCCGCGTACAGGTACCCGCCAAGCCGCTCGAAGGCGAGGTTCACCTCGTGCGCGTTCTTCAGCCGATCGGTGCCGCGGTAGAGCATGTGCTCCAAAAAATGACTGAGCCCGTTGTTCTCGGCGGTCTCGTAGCGCGAGCCCACCCGAACGTAGAGCGCGGCGTGCGCGCGATGCAATTGCGGTTGAGGCACCGCGATCACCCGCAGCCCATTGTCGAGAACGACCGTGCGAAACGAAGGCCCTGTCATGAGTGGTGGATGCTCTAGGGCCCTTCGTCCTCGAAGTCCTGTGCCGGAGCGCCGCCGTCCTTGGCGTTCGGGTCCGCCAAGTAGGTTTCATCGCGCTTGATCTCGTTTTTCGACGTGTCGCGCAGTCGCTTCACGTAGACGGCGAGCGCCTCGGCCTGCTTGGTGGCGAGCAGCGTCTGCATGAACGTATCGCGGTCCTTTTCGAATTCGTCCTTGGTCGCCACCTTGTGCTCTTTGAGGCGAATCACGGAGAACCCATCGTCGGTGCGCAGCGGCTCCGCGTAGAGATCCCCCGTCTTGCCCTCGAAGGCAAAGGCCAGAATCTTCTGCCCCGTCTCCGGCGACAGCCCCGGAATCGGATCTCCACCCCGATTGAACGAACTCGACGTCTCCAACTTCGGCCGATCCGGATCATTCTCCGGCGTCAACGCACTCGCGACGACGCCCGCCTTCGAAGGAGAGCCGGCATCCGTTTTGGTCGCCTCCACCTTGGCCCCCGCATCGCCCTTGTCCGCCGCCGGCTCCTCTTCTGCCAGCGCCAGCACCGGCAAGGGAACGAGCGTCCCCGCGGGCTTCTTCAACGTCGTCGTCGCCTCTCGGATCGCGTCGTCTGGCGTCTTCCCTGCCTTGAGCGCCGATTGAATCTTGTTCGCGATGTCCTTGGCCGCCTCCAGCGCCTTGCCTTTCACGAACAGCTCGCGCGCCGCGTCCTTCTTGAGCGCCGCCTCCACCTCCGCGGCCTTGGCCGGATCGTCTTTCGCGATCAAGTGGTATCCGAACTGCGTCTCGATGGCATGCGTCGTCATCTCGCCCGGCTTGAGCGCATCCGCGGCATTCTTGAACGGTGTCACGAAGCCCTTCGTCTCCTCGCCCACGTCTGCGCCGCGCGCCGCGCTGCCGGTGTCCGCCGAGGCCTCGCGCGCAACGTCGGCGAAAGCCTCACCGCGTTTGATGCGCGCCGCCGCATCCGACAGCTTGCCCAGCGCGAGCCCTTTGGCCTCGGCCGTCGCGCCCTTCTCGACGCGCACCAGAATGTGCCGAATGTGATTCGCCTTCGGCAGCGCGTCGGCCTTGCGTGTGCCGACCAAGTCGGTCACCTGCTTGTCGTTGTCCTTGTCGGCCGCCCACTTGGCGACGTCCGCCTCGTTGACCGCCACGCCGTATTTCGATGCGTACGAAGTCTTGACTGCGACGCTCTCCACCGTGGCCGAGCTCTTCTCGTCGATGTACGTGCCGAGCCCCTCGACCTCGCTCACGCGCACGGGGGCGCGCACCAGATCGCGCATCTTCGCAGCGAGCATCTCGCGGCCCTGCTCTTCGCGAAACTCGAGCTCCGAGCGGCCCATCACGTTGCGCAGTGTGCGCTTGTAGACGGCCACGTCGAAGCGCTTCGTCTTCGGATCGCGGAACCCGGCGTAGACTCGGCCGTCGCCGATGTGGAGCTGGTAGGCGAGCTGCGGATTGTCGGACGGCAAGCTCACGTAGACGAAGCCCCGATAGATCGAGTCATCGAGCTCGTCTTTCGTCACCGTGAGGCCGAGGCGCTCCGCCTCGCTCACCAATAGCTCTCGCTCGATGAGGCCATCGAGGGCGACTTTGCGCAGACCCATCGCGCGCGCCCGCCGCATCCCGCCTTCTTCCTCGCGCGGAATGAGAATGCGGTACGCCGCCGTGAAATCCTTCGGATCGATGCACGACCCTTTGACGGTGGCTGCGCACGAAGTGCTGAGCGACGCTTTTTTCCGGCCGGCGGAGGTGTTGAATTCGAGGACGAAGACAAGCACCATCCCGACGATGATGGCGCCGTAGATGAACGAGGTCACACCTCGCTGTCGAAACATGTCGAGCATTGGAACGCCCCGCCGAATAGCACGGTTGGCCCCGCGAGCCCAATCACCCTTGGCTAGATCGACGCGCTAATGACGCGATTCGGCCATTTTGGCGACCCGCAGGGCCAGCCGAAGGGCTCCGTCTTCCAGGGAGAGGATCTTTTTCGAGAAGATCACCTCATAGAAGGTGTCGAGGGTGCGGTTCGCGTCGGCCGGGTCGGCCACCGGGGCCTGACGGGTGGTCACCTCGAGAAAACCATCGGAAAGGAGCGGTGCAGCAACCTGGCGCACGCGGTTGAACAGCTCGGGCTCGTCGTCCGAGGGGTATTGCGCGCGGCGAAGCCCCATGATGAGCCGGATCTCCAGGGGCGAACTGGCCCGAACACGAACGCCGGAATCGAGGATGAGGTTGTCGCGCACCCGATCGGCCAAGACGATCTCGTCACCGTTCGTGCGATACACCTCGAAGCCCGCGACAATGAGAGCTTTTTTCAGTTCCTGAGGGGTCAACGACTTCGGCTCCAATGGTTCGTTCCCCCCAAGAACCGGAAAATAGCCCCGAATGCGTCCGGGCAGTCAAGGGGAGGTAGTTCCGACTATGTAGGGACTTGTGTTGGGGAAGGTACCCCGGATCGGAAGCGTAGCTCACTCGTGGACAACGCGCGCCGACCAAAAGGCGACCCCAACCATGGCTGTAGCTAAGGCGCAAAAATTCGAGTAGCTGTATCCGGCACGGAGAAGCGAGTGCCGCTGCTATGATGGTTCAAGCTGTGAAAAATCGCAGGAGTCTCACACCGATATATGGCGTTCCCATTGCCGCAGGCACCTCGCCGACGCGTCGCAACGATATTCGCCGCGAGGTAAGTGAGCGTATTCAACTGCGCCAGCCCAAAGATGGGCCCAACGATACCAACGAGACCAGTGGCGTGACGCGCGATCGGGTGCTCGATGGGTGGGCGCTCAACGTCAGCCGCGGCGGAATCCGCTGTATTCTCGAAGAGAGTGTGGACCTCGGCGAGGAGTTCGAAGTCACGGTCGGCGAAGAGGGCAACGCCCCGTTGACGCGTCGCGGTCGCATCGTGTGGCTGCAAGAGGAGGCCGACGGGTTCATCGTCGGCGTCGAATTTCTTACACCCTCGGGCACCAGCCCCACGGCCGCCGCGGTCCCCGAAGGCGAAGACGTCGCGAAAGCACCCTCCGAGGCATAGACCCGTCGGCGTTCCAATGGAACGGCGGAACAAAACAGCCTACAGTCGGCGCCTATGGCAAGCGTCAAAAGCATCCTTCCCAATTGCGGCCTCTACCGCACTACCAAGCCGCTTCCGGAGCACGAGAGCGAGATCCCTTCGGGCACCCTCGTTTACTTCCACAACCACTCGGACTCCGGTCTTCCGGTCGTGATTGCGCCCGACCACAACATCATGAATCGCTGGCACTTTCACGGGGCCGGCGTTCCTTTTCGCGGGCTCTCCTGGGCCGACAGCCTGACCCGCATGCCCAACGAAGGCTTCTACATGCTCCGTAAGGATCTGACCTTCGACGGAGGCTCGTGGCCCAAGGGCACGCTGGTGCAGCTCGGCTATACGCGCACCGGCGATCCGATCCTGTTCATCGGGCAGCAGCGCGCCAGCCTCGAAGAAAATGATCTCTTCTTTTCGGACCGCGGTGTGGGCGTACGCCCCGAGGTGCTGGCCAGCCTCGAACCGTTGAAGGTCTATGAAGAGCCTGTCGAAGAAGGCGGACACTCGAGCGGCACGCAGTCACACTGAAGGGGGTCTCTCATGGACGAAAACCACGCTACCAAAGCTCGCGTCCTCCATTGGTTCGTTCGGGGCGGTTCGGTGCGTACCCCCGACGGCAAAGATCTTCCGGTCGACGTCGACCCCATCGTCATCGGGCGCGACGAGGGCGCCCAAATCACCGTGGCCGATCCGGAGGTGAGCAGCATTCACTGCGAGCTCCGCGCGGTCAACGAAGGCATCTCAGTGCGCGATCTCGGGAGCACCAATGGCACCTTCCTGGGGCTCATTCGCGTCAAGGAAGCGATCGTCACCACGCCCTCCGAGCTCACCATCGGCAGCTCGCGCCTTTTGATCGAACCCGCGGCCAAGCGCAGGGTCGACGTGGGCTTCTCCAATCATTTCGGCTCGCTGGTGGGCAACTCGCCGCGCATGCGGCGCGTGTTCAGCATCCTGGAGAAAGTGGCACCCACCTCGCTCAGCGTCCTCATTTTGGGCGAGACCGGGACGGGCAAGGAGGTCGTCGCCAAATCCGTGCACGATGCAAGCCCTCAGCGCAACGGCCCCTTCGTGGTCGTCGACTGCGGATCCATTCCGCCCATGCTCGCCGAGAGCTTGCTCTTCGGGCACGAGCGCGGCGCCTTCACCGGGGCGCACGAGCGGCGCAAAGGCGCGCTCCAAGAGGCCGACGGCGGCACGCTCTTTCTCGACGAGTTGGGCGAGCTCCCGCTCGATCTTCAACCGAAGCTCCTTCGCGCGCTGGCCGAGCGGCAGATCAAGCGCGTGGGCGGCAACGCAGTCGAGCCGATCGACGTGCGCGTGCTCGCAGCGACGCGGCGCGATTTGGGCCGCGAAATGAACGCCGGGCGCTTTCGCTCGGACCTCTTTTTCCGCATCGCGCAGGTGCGCGTCGAGCTGCCCGCCTTGCGCGAGCGCATCTCCGATCTTCCTCAGTTGGTCGAGGAAGTGTGCCGGCGCGTGGGAAAACCCGAGCACGCGCAGACGGTCATCTCGTGGCTCGAAGGGCACATGGGCTCGCACGATTGGCCCGGCAATGTGCGCGAACTGGTCAACGTGGCCTCGGTCGCTGCGACGCTCGCCGGCACCCCCGGCGCCATCGACGACGTGCTCACCTTGACGCGCGAGCAACCAGTCGATGCGGCGCGCCCCGCGGGGCCAGCCACGGCCTTCAGCGAGGCCAAACGAACCGCCATCGCGGCGTTCGAGCGCGAATACTTCGTCGACCTCACCAAGCGCGCCGGCGGTAACGTGAGCGAAATGGCGCGCCAGAGCGGCATGGAGCGCCACCACGTTCGCGCTTATCTGCGCAAGTACAGCATCGACAAGCAGTAGAGCCCCGCGGCCACCACGGCGAGCGCAAGGACCAGCAACAGATAGCGTTGCGCGCGCCGTGGAGAACGCGTTGCGGCGAGCGCGCGTGCCCCCGGCTCGGTTTTCATGAGCGCGCGCGCGCCGGGCGGCGGCGACATCTGCGGAAGCGCGGCTTGGGCCAGCGATGCGCCAGGCGCACGGCTCGATAGCGGCGCGCCCGGCGGCGGCGGCGGCACCGAGGGCGGCGGCGGGCGATTCGAGCGCCCGTGGACGCCCGACTGCCGGAACATGATCTGATCCATGAGCCGCTCTTTTTGATGCTCGGGCAAACCGGTGCCGGCGATCGCGGTGCGCAGGGCCTCGCGGCGGCGGTGGACTTCTCCGGCGAAGAGCCCGAAGAGCGAGTGCTCGAGCATCCATTGATCGGGCGTCACGCCGCTCTTGGCGACGTAGGCCCGGAGCGCCTCGGCGACGGCGCGGGCCGTGGGCGGGCGATCGGCGGGTTTGCGGGCGACCAAGCGCGCGTGAAGATCGCATAGGTCGGCGGGCGCGTCCGGCGCCCATTCGGCCAGGCTCGGCGCTTCGCCCTGCGTGAGATCGCGGATCACCTCCATCTCGGTGCCTTCCCACATCTTCCGGCCGGCGATGCACTCGAAGAGCAGCGCGCCCACGCTGTAGAGATCACTGCGCCGGTCGAGCGGATCGCTCATCACCTGCTCGGGCGACATGTACGCGGCCTTGCCCTTCACCTCGCCGGTGCGCGTGAGCACCTCGCTGGCGTCGATCTTGGCCACGCCGAAGTCGAGCAGCTTGACCTCGCCGTCGCGCGCGATCATCACGTTGTGGGGCGACACGTCGCGGTGCACGAGATTCAGCTTCACGCCGCTCGCGTTGCAGAGCTCATGGGCTGCGTGCAGGCCGTCGCACACCAGCGCGAGGATGTGCGCGGTCACCGCGGGCGCGACCCGATGCCCCTTTTGCTTGAGCACATCGAAGAGGCTCGAGAGCGTCTCGCCCTCGACGAACTCCATGGCGATGAACACCTCGCCCCCGAACTGGCCGCTGTCGAGCGCGCGCACCACGTTGGGGTGCGCGAGCATCTCGGCCAGGCGCGCCTCGCGCAAGAACATATCTCGCACCCGCTTTTCGCGCGATGCCTCGGGCAGGAGCCGCTTGAGCGCCACCAGCCGCACGCGGTCGCCCGGCCCGAACTGGACCGCCAGCTCCACGACGCCCATGCCACCTCGCCCAATGCGAAAGAGCGTCGAATAGTTTTTGGCGGGCGCGGGTTCCTCCACACTGGCACCGACGCCGTACGAGGCTTCGGACGGCATCGTCCCAGTATAATGCAACCATCGCTCACATGGAACGCGTCGCGCTCAGTCTTTCTTCGCGATCTTCTCGTTCAACTTCTTCACGACGTAGGGGTAGCCCTGATTGGGGGTCGTGAACATTTTATGGAACTGATCGTAGTAGTTCTTCGTAAGACTGGAGCCCTCGGTCACGATGTCGACGACCTTCATGCCGCCGGTCTGCGCGTGCACGAAGTAGTCGACCTGCACCGCGGGGTCGCGCGGTTTGAGCTTATTTTGCGCCTCGGTGCGGATGCGTGAGTCTCCGAGGGCGCCGGCCTTCGCGCCCTTGTAGGAGACGTCGTAGTCGAGCGTCTTGGCGATGTTCTTTCGGTAGTTCTTCTCCACGAGCTGCTTGAGCAGGCCGCGCACTTCCGTCTTTTGGGCATCGGTGAGCTGGGACCAATGGTCGGTGCAGCCCGAGAGCGTGGCGGGACAGGGCTTGCCGAAGGCGCGGCGCGTGACTTCGTCGTAGTCGACGAAGGTCTCGAGGGCGCTGTTGACCTGTGCCTCCCGGGCTCCGGAAGCGGGCTGACGAAGCAAGGTGGCGATTTTGTTGTGTTGGGTCTGCACGAACGCTTGAGCATCCGTGGCTTCATCGGCCGACGCGGCCGTCGAAAATCCGGTCAGGGCCAGGGCAGACACCAGGGCTACGATTGGAACAAACTTCCGCAATTTCATCGATATAGCTCCACTCCCGTTCGGCACCGTGGGCTGGGGCCGCGGGGCGCTTTCCGTCGGTTTCTTTATGTTCGACGGAGCAGAGTTGGCAACATTCTCCGCGATGAAAGACCGAGCCTCGGAAATCGCGGAGCAGATCGTCGCGTCCGGTATCGCGCCCGCCTGCGCCGTGGCCGCGGGCATTCGCCGCGGTGACCGCTGGTCGGTCGTGGCCGGGGGAAGCCAGAGCTTCTTCGATCTGGCCAGCCTGACCAAGCCGATGACCGCGGTGGCCGTGGCCGAGAGCGGCCTCGACGCTCGGCGTCCGCTCGGGGACTTCGTGCCGGAGCTCGCGGGGACGGCCACTGGGCCCGTGCCCATCGAGCTTCTGCTCGCGCACCGTGCGGGTCTGCGCGCCACGTATCCGATCTACGCGCCGCTGGTGGCCGGCGGCGAGGTGGATCGCGCGCGTGCGCTCTGGACCCTCGCCAATGCGCGGAGGCCAGAGGCCATCGGTCCGTGTCCGCTCGAAGGCTTTGCGCCGCTCTACAGCGACGAGGGGTACGTGCTCGCAGGCGAAGCGCTCGCCCGCTTCACGGGCGCGCGGGACGCGGGCGAGGCGGTGGAGCAGCTCGTGGTCGCGCCCCTCGGGCTGTCGGGACAACTCGGAACGGCGCGGGCCCTCGAGGCGCACGGGATTGCGCTGGCGGCGTGCGCGGCCCCCACGGAAGACGTGGGGTGGCGCGGCGGCGTGGTGCGCGGGCGGGTGCACGACGAGGTCGCGTGGGCGCTCACCGGCAGCGGTGGTTCGGGTCACGCGGGCATGTTCGGAACCGCGGCCGCGGTGCTGCGATTCGCCTGCGACGTGCGCGATCGCATGCGCGCGGGGCCCGAGCTGTCATGGCTCGTTCGCGAGCGGGCCGGCGGAACTTTGCGCGCGGGTTTCGATGGAAAGAGCCCCGAAGGTTCGAGCGCCGGCACGCGCATGGGCCCGCGGGCCTTCGGACATCTGGGCTTCACCGGCACGAGCCTCTGGATTGATCCGGACGCCGAGATCGCCGTTGTCCTGTTGACCAATCGCGTGCACCCCACGCGCGATCACCGCGCCATCCGCAGCGCACGGCCGGCTGCGCACGACGCGCTCTTCGACCTCGCGCTGTCGCTCAGCGACCAAAGTCGTTCGTGAAATAGAGATCCTTGCCCGGCCGCACGAGCCCCGCGCCGAGGCGGTGGTGTTCGTGGGCCATCATGTTCGCGCGGTGCCCCGGGCTCTGCATCATCTGCGCCAAGATTTGATCGATCTGCACGTGCACATCGCGCACGCGCCAGCCCTGCGGGGCGCCTTGGTTCTCGCCCTAAAGCCCGAATTCGC
>Ga0137415_10006075_pt1 | contig 11953 bp, 11 predicted proteins | sample CZODoug3_1_1_16f_FD_183082 | JGI IMG/M metagenome (GOLD analysis project Ga0137415, IMG submission 183082) | Vadose zone soil fungal communities from Angelo Coast Range Reserve, California, USA - CZODoug3_1_1_16fungal (Hybrid Assembly) | ecosystem: Environmental > Terrestrial > Soil > Vadose...
AAGCGGCGCGCGTCCTCGAGATTGGCGAAGGGCGACCCGGCGGGCAGCGGCGCCGGACGGCTCGACAGGTCGGCCACGACGTCGAGATCCGCGACGCCGCCGGGACTGGTTACGCTCACCCGGAGACGGTCGCCCTCGGCTTTCATTACCGCCCGGCAGTGCACGTAGCCGTAGTGCGTGAGGAGATTTCCACCGACCGCCATCAGCAGCCGGTCCGTGTCGCTTCGCAGGATCCTCAGCCCGCGCAGCGATGGTTTCGATGCGAACCGAGTGAACATCCGGTACCCCGTCAGGAAGAAATCGACACCGAACGCCGGAGGAAGAAACGCCGGATGCAATCGCCTCGTCTCCACCATCGCAATCGCGATGAATCCGTAGTCGTCGTAGGTGTCGACCGCCAGTCCCGGTGGGAGGAGTTGCTGCAACATCTTCGCCGGGTAGGCGTAGGTGAGGACCAGGGAATGCGTGAAGAAGGCGTCGATCGGGAGCGGATGACGGCGCAGGCGATAGAGCATCAATGCACCTTCTCGACCGTCAGCCGGCCCCAGAGCATGGAGCGGTCGCGCGCCGCCCATTCCGTCGATTCGCCCGGCGGCGGCTCCATGAAACTGCGGAGCACGACCACGGCTCCATCCTGCGCGCTGCGGCGCACGGCGGCCATCAAGCGCTCGCCGTAGGCGGGCTCCGTGCCGTCCAGAATGTTGGACAGGCTGAACCCGATGAATGAGGCCGGCGGGCAGCCCTCGAGATAGGCCGCCGCATCGGCGCATACCAGCTCGAGCGCATCTTTCCCTCCCCCGCTCGCGGGGGAGGGCAGGGTGGGGGCGATGTAATCCGGCGGGTCGGTCCCAAGGAAAAACCGCCATGCATACGGGTTGGCCCGATTGGGATGACGTGCCCAGCAGCGCTGGAGGCGGGCGCGGATCACGCGATCGAAGCGCTTGGGCAGCACCCGCACGAAGGTCGAGCTGTAAATCGCGCGCAATGCCAGCGGGTTGATGGCCAGCGCGAGCGCGACCTTGAAACGCACCGTATTCAGGTGCGCGCGCCAGTAGAGAACCTGCGCGGCTGGATCCGTGAGCTCGAGAAAGTGTCGAAGCAGCGACCGGCGCAGTCCCATCAGCGGAAGAAAGCGCCGCCCGGCCGCGAAGAACCGGTCGGCGGTCCCGGCACGAGGCGCGCCGCCATGCAACCGGTCGCGGACGTAATCCACCTGCGCTGGATTGATGTCAACCGCGGTGACCTCGAGCCCGCGAGCCGCAAGCGCAATGCTTGTGGCACCGGCCGAGGCGATGCAGAACATGCGGCCGGACGCCGGCAGCACCTCGGCCTCGATGTCCCAATCCTCATACATCTGTCCAAAGAGGAGGCGGGGTTTGCCGCGGCGAGCATCGAGACGTCCTCGCTGCCATGGCGTGGTCGCGCTCATCGACGCGTCGTGCTCCAGATTAGGGCGACGAGCGCCAGGTTCTGCGTCAGCATGTTCGCCGGTTCGGGAATCGTGCGACGGCTGAAGAGTAACCCGCCGCCATTCATGGCGCCGAGAAGTGCGGTCTGGGCCGTCGCCGCCGTCCGCGGCGCACGCCCGCTCAGCACCCACACCGCCAGCGCGACCTCGACGCTGCCGACCAGCGCCAGCGCCTTCCTCGCGTGCACCGGCCGCAAGCCGGGCAGGCCGGCGACAACCTGTAGGTGTCGCTCGTTAGGGGCAACCAGCTTGCACCAGCCACCCTGGTAGAGCCAGACGGCGGCGATCGCCAGCCTGGCGAGCGCCTTCATCGCGTGGCCGCTAGGCCAAAAACCACGGCAAGAAAGGCGAAGGCCACGATGAAGATAACGTCGGCGAGCCGGTTTTGCCGTCGGATCTCAGCCGGGTAGTAGAAGAGCTGGATCGGCACCCGCAGCAGCCAGAAGATCGCCAGGAAGGTGCTGAGAAATCGGCCGAGCGGGCGGCCGCTCCCCAGGTCCGTCGGGAAGAGCAGCGAGAGAGCGGCAAATCCGAGCACGACCAGCACGATGTAGGCGGCATGGACGTAGAAGACCTGGCGGACCATCTCCGAGGCGCCGGCGAGGTTCTTCCGGTATTGCAGCCGAGCTGCCAGCGGCAGGTTGGCGAGGCCGATGGCCAGCTGGACGGCGCCGGCGACCTGAATCCAGGCGGAGAGCGAGAGCAAGTGCTGGCTAGCCTACCTCGATTCCCGCTAAGCTGTGCGCAGATTCCCTGACAGGGAAGGAGGGAGAAAGCTCGATGAGAACCGTGGCACGTGGGATCGCGATCGCGCTTGCCGTCGCGTTGGCCGCCTGTGGCGGCGCCAGTTCGACCGGAACCACCACCTCGAACTCATACCAGGGTAAGACGATCCAGCTCGGCGCGATCCTCTCGCTGACGGGCGCCGGTGGCGTCTACGGCCCGAGCTCGCAAAAGGGCATGGACCTGGCCGTGGAGAAGATCAACAACTCGGGCGGGGTGAACGGCGCCAAGATCGCGCTCGACACCAAGGACGACGCCTCGGACCGGCCGCAATCCGCCCAGGTGGCGCAGACGCTCATCCAGCAGGGCCAGTTGCTCGCTCTCCTCGGACCCACGCTTTCCAACTCGGCGGTCGCCGTGCATCCCTTGGCGGAAAGTTTCAAGATCCCGATCCTCGCCGTCAGTACCACCGGCATCCACATCGTCCCGGACTGCAACTTCCCGAAAACCGATCCGTGCAAGTACGTCTTCCGCGACAGCCTTGGAGAAGAGTCGGCGATCCCGACCAACATCAAGGTCTACTCGGACGCGAAGCATCCGAAGACCGGCGTCCTGATGGTGGCCAACGATGACAAGTTCTCCTCAGACGGCGGCAAGATCGTGCAGAACACCGTTGGCAGCTACGGCATCCAGCTGCTCGACACCGTGCAGTTCAGCAAGACGACGGCCGACTTCGCGACGCCGGTCACCAAGGCCGTCCAGAAGAACCCCGACGTGATCTTCATCACGAGCCTGGGCGGCATTCCAGCCAAGATCATGATCGAGGCGCGCAAGCAGGGATTCACCGGCCAGTTCCTCGGCGGCAACGGCTTCAACACCGCGGTCGTGTCGAAGCAAGCCGGAGACCAGGGCAAGGGCGCTCAGAGCGGCAGCGCCTGGTACATCAACAACACGTTCACCTCGAACGCGGGGTTCGTGCAGGCGTACCGGGCGAAGTACAGCGCCGATCCGGACCAGTTCGCGGCCCAAGGCTACGCCGCGATTCTGATCCTCGCCGATGCGGCGAAGCGCGCCAACCTGACCTTCAGTGACACCGCTGGTGACCGGACCAAGCTGCGCGACGCCATGGAGTCCGTGAACATCGACACCCCGCTTGGCCGCTTCCAGTTCACCAGCAACCACGACGTCAAGCAAACCATCTGGGTCATCCAGATGGACGGAAACGGCGGATTCACCCTGGTGAAATCGGTGACGCCTAGCTGAAGGCGCGTTGACCCAGCAGGTCCTCAACGCGATCTTCATCGGGTCGATCTACGCCCTTTTCGCCGTGGGCTACACCCTCGTCTTCGGCGTGCTGGATGTGCTCAATCTCGCGCATAGCGCCGTCTTCATGCTCGGCGCCGTCGTCACCTACTCATTGGTCGCGCTCCACGGGATGCCGTTCCTGCCGGCCGCCGTCATCGCCATTCTCGTGTGCGGCTTGCTGGGCTTGCTTATCGAGTTTGTGGCGCTGCGCCCGCTCCGCCGCCGGAACGCTCCGCCGATCTCGGCGCTCATCTCCACCATCGGGCTGGCGCTGATCTTCGTCGCCATCGTCGAACAGGCCACGTCGGGGACCCTGTTCAGCTGGCTCTGGCAGGATGGCGCAAACTCGGTCCGCTTCCCCGCGGGCACGGTGCCCAACCCGACCTACCACGTCGCCGGACTGACGATCGAAGGAACGAAGCTCGGCATCCTCATCATCTCGGTGGTGCTGATGCTCGTCCTCGGCTACGTCATGCGCTTCACACAGGTGGGCCGCGCCCTGCGCGCCGTCGCGGAGAATCGGCGCGCCGCGACACTGCTCGGGATCAACGTCGATCGCATCTTCGCCTCGACCCTCTTCGTGTCGTCCGCGCTGGGCGGCCTGGCCGGCTTGTTGTTTGGCCTCGCCCTCTCGGACATCAGTCCCTACATCGGCCGTGACCAGGTCGAGCTGAAGGGTCTGGCGGTGATCGTCCTCGGTGGCATGGGCAGCATTCCCGGCGCCGTTCTGGGCGGCTACCTGCTCGGCCTCATCGAGGTTTTCGCGTTCGTCCGCTTCGGCAGCAATGTCGAAGCCGGCGTGGCCTTTGCGGCCCTGTTCCTCGTGCTGGTTCTGAGGCCGCAGGGACTTTTCGGCGCCAGGCTGCGCGAGCGACTCTAGTGACGGCCTAGGCCAGCCGTGGACTTCTTCATCAAACTGTTCACCGATCCCGTCGGCTTCTACAACCAGCACGAGCTGCTGATCGCGCAGATCGGGATCAACGCCATCCTCGCCATCTCCATCTTCGTGACGTTCTATTCCGGACAGCTGACACTGGCCAATGCGGGCTTCATGGCGATCGGCGCCTACACGACCGTCATCATGAGCCTCTACCTGCCGACGCCGCTGCCGCTCAACATCCTGGTTGGCGTGGTGCTAGCCGGCGCTATCGGGTTCCTCGTCGGCCTTCCCGTGCTTCGACTGCGCGGGGTCTTCCTCGCGATCGCCACCATCGGCTTCGTCGAGGCACTCCGCCTGGGTGTGATTCTCAACGTGCCTATTACGGGCGAGGGCCAGGGCTTGACGAACCCGAGCGCCGATCCACTCGGCGGTATCGTCCCGATCCTCATCTCGGTGCCAATCCTGACCTACCTGGTCTGGCGGCTGACCCACACTCGGCTCGGTCAGGCCTGGGCGGCGATCCGCGAGGACGAGCTGGCTGCTTCCAGCAACGGCATCAACGTGCCCGCCTACAAGATGATCGCCTTCGTCATCAGCGCCCTCGTCGCCGGCTACGCCGGAGCACTCGAGACCCATATCAACTTCTTCGTCGACCCGACCGAGTACAGCGTTACCCGCACCATCCAGATCCTGACCTTCGCCGTGGTCGGCGGGACCACGAACGTGATCGGCCCGATCGTGGGCGCGCTCTTCCTTACCGCGCTGCCGGAGATCGTGCGCCAGTTTGCCGCCTACCGCGACGTCGTCAATGGCGTCATCCTGATCCTTGTCATCATCTTCCGGCCGCAGGGCATCGTCGGCCGGGGCGGCCTCGCCATCATCGCGCCGCGCTGGTGGACGCGCTGGAGAACGCGTGAGCGCGCTGCTGCAGCTCACTAACGTCAACCGATCGTTCGGTGGGGTGCACGCCGTCGATGACGTGTCCCTGGAGATCGAGCAAGGCACGATCTTCGGCCTGATCGGGCCCAACGGCGCCGGCAAGACGACGCTGGTGAACCTGGTGACCGGCTACATCCGGCCCCAATCGGGCAGCATCCAGCTCGTCGCCGGGGAGGGCAGGGCGGGGGCCGTCGAGCTGGCCCGGCGCCCGCCATACGCGGTCGCCGGCATGGGGATCGCCCGGACCTTTCAGACGCTTCGCCTCTACCGCAACCTGACGGCGATCGAGAACGTGCTCGCCGGCATGCATCTCCGCCGGCGGGACGACACGCTGCAGCAGCTGATACCGATAGCGCCCTTCCTCAAAGAGGACCGCCGACGGTGGCAGCGGGCGCGCGAGCTCCTGGGTCGTGTCGGGTTGGACCCGGACACGTTCGGCAATCGGCAGGCGGCGACGCTGTCCTACGGCGACCAGCGCCGGCTCGAGGTCGCCCGAGCGCTGGCGCTCAATCCGCACCTGCTGATCCTCGATGAGCCCGCCGCGGGAATGAACCCGGCCGAGAAAGACCGCGTCCGTGCCCTGATCCAGCAGCTCAACCAGGATGGTTTGACCGTGCTGCTCATCGACCACGACATGCGGCTGGTGATGGGTGTCTGCCGCCACATCGCCGTTCTCAACTTCGGCCGAAAGATTGCCGATGGCCCGCCAGCCACGGTATCCCAAGACCCCGCGGTAATCACGGCGTACCTCGGAAGCCAGGCGCAGAAGACGGCGGTGCACGTCCCCGGATCCGAGGAGATGGACGTGGCGGCCACCTCGACGGCGGTCTCCGCCGAACCCACCTCTCCCCTGCTCGACGTTCGCGATCTCCAGGTTTCCTACGGCGCGATCCAGGCGGTGCGCGGCGTCTCGTTCGGTGTCGCCAAGGGGGAGATCGTCGCTCTCATCGGCGCCAACGGGGCCGGCAAGTCGACCATCCTCAATTCCCTCTCGGGCGTGCTGCGGCCACACTCCGGCACTGCGCGCTTCGGCGACCTCGACCTCACGGCCGCGCCACCCGACCAAATCGTCCGGCAGGGTCTCGTTCAGGTACCCGAAGGACGCGAGATCCTCGCTCGTCTCACCGTCCGCGAGAACCTCGAGCTCGGGGCGTGGGCGCGACGAAACGGCCGCTCCGCGCATCGCGACATCGAGGGATTGATGGAGCAGTTCCCGATCCTCGGCCAGCGCCGGGACCTACCGGCCGGGCAGCTCTCGGGCGGCGAGCAGCAGATCCTCGCGATCGCCCGCGGCTTGCTGGCTCAGCCGAAGCTTCTTCTCCTCGATGAGCCATCGCTGGGCCTTGCGCCGCAAATGGTGGACACCGTCTTCGACGTCATCAAGAAGATCCACAACGATGGCGTCACGATCCTGCTGGTCGAGCAGAACGCGCTCCGGGCCCTCGAGATCGCCGATCGCGCTTACGTGGTCGAAACCGGGCGAATCCTGCTCAGCGGCACCGGTGCCGCCCTTCGCCGAAATCCCGAGGTCCAGAAGGCATACCTCGGCGGGTAACCTTAGCTTACGAGGGCGCACTATTGGGAGGACGTGACATGTTGAATTCACAGGACATTCGCCGCTTCCAGGAACGACTCAAGGCGGAGCGCGACACCATCGAGTCGCGCATCGCAACCAACAAACGAGGCATTCAAGAAACGGTGCGCGACGAGTCCGGTGTCGGGGATTTTGAGGATGAAGCAAGCCTCATCACGGAGCGAGAAGCAGAGATTGACGAAAATGACCGGGATCGAAAAGAACTCGCCCAGGTAAAGAGAGCGCTCGAGCGCATCGAACACGGAACCTACGGACTCAGCGAAGTCTCCGGCAAGCCCATCCCAATCGAACGCCTGGAGGCCGTCCCTTACGCAACAACCCTCGTCGATGAGCGCCCGAAGGAAACTGAGTAGCCTCAGCGCACCTGGTTCGCCAGGCGCTCGCGCTGATCTGCGTCGAACCATGGAGGGTCGCCCGCTTGCGCGTTCTCGGTCGGGCGGCGCGGCGTCTTCGACGTCATCAAGAAGATCCACAACGAAACCGGGCGCATCCTACTCAGCGGCACCGTGCCGCACTTCGGGGAAATCGGGACGTCCAGAAAGCCTACTTCGGCGGCGAGCGCCGCTAGCTGGCTGCCGTCGTAATGACGCCGGTTGAAAGTTGCAGAAGGCGCACGCGACGCCCACCGCCTTCGGCGATGTAAAGGTTGTCACCCACGATCCCGATGCCGAACGGATCGTAGAGCTTAGCGTTGATGCCAGGCCCGCCATCGCCACTGAATCCGGGGGTGCCCGTCCCGGCCACCGTGCTGATGTTTCCACTTCGATCGATGCGCCGGATCCGCTCGTTGTTCGAGTCGGCAACGTAGAGATTCCCGGCTGAGTCGAACGCAAGGCCGTTCGGGTTGTTCAGCTGGGCTGCAGCAGCCGGCCCGCCATCCCCGCTGAACCCGCACGTGCCGGTTCCTGCCAAGACGGTTATGACTCCCGCTGGACTCACGCGGACGATCCGGCATCCGCCGATCAGGTTAGCCATTAAAGCGTTCGGCGCACCGTCGGCCACGTACAGGTTGTCGGATGCGTCGAATGCCAGGTACCGCGGAAGCCACATCGGCGCCGGCAGCGATGACGTGTCGAGACTGGTGACCGTCCCATCCGGGCTGATCGGGCGCACCCGACCGTTGAATGAGTCCGCCACATACAGGGTGCCATGGCTGTCGAACGCGAGGCCGAGCGGGGCGTAGAACCGGGCGGCCGTCGCCGGACCGCCATCGCCCGAGAAGGCCCCGTTCGGGTCTGGGTTCGAGTAGGTCGCTCGGTCCAGGGTAGACGGACCGCTGCCAGCGAACGTACTGATGATCCCATTGGAGCCAATGCGTCGGATCCGATCCCCCCAGAAGTCGGCGACGTAGAGGTTGCCACTGCGGTCAAGCGCCATCCCCGTCGGCGCCTGAAGGTCCGCTTTCGTTGCGGGGCCACCGTCTCCGCCTTCGGCAAAAACGCCGGTTCCGGCAACGATCGATAGGCGCCCATTCTTCTGCAGCCGGTAGATACGTTGGCCGGAGTAATCCGAGACGTAAACGCTGCCGTCGCCTCCAACCGCAATCCCTTCCGCCGCCTTAAACGTATGCGGAGCCACGATGGTCGGGAGGACCTTTGGCCCAGCCACGTGGTTCTGAATCGCCCAGATCTGAACGAACCCGATGCTCGCGATCGTGGCGAGCGCCAGGCCTACTGCCAGAACGGTCTGCGGGCGCCGCCAGCGCCCCGGGTGCTCCTGCCACGTGCGCCTCGCCCGATTGAGAATGTGGGCGGCCTCGCTCTCGGGCACTGCGGCCGCACGCTCGTGAACATAGCGGCGGACTTCCTCGAAGTCCTTCATCGTGTTACCTGCTCGCTTGGCACCGAATAGCCTCCCAGGGAGCCTTCGAGTCGCCGCAGCGCTTCATAGAGGCGGGTTTTTGCGGTGCCTTCTGGAATGCGAAGCTCGGTCGCCACCGCCTTCAGCGTCAGGTCTTCAAAGAAGTGCAGAAAGATGACGGCACGCAACTGCGGGGAGAGCCTGGCGACCGCGCGCGCAACATCCAGACGTTGCGTGGCATCGGGCTCTGGCGCCCGGCTGACGACGTGCTCCGTCAGCGTCAGCCAGCGTACCCAGGGACGGCGTCGCCAGCGCAGGCACTCGCGAAGCACGATGTGGCGTAACCAGGGGCCGAACGCCGATGGCTCCCGCAAGCTTTCCCGACGTTGCCAGGCAATCACAAAAGCCTCCTGGACAGCATCTTCGGCAGCGCTGAGATCGTGGAGGACGAAGTCCGCGTACTGGAGCATCGAGCGAGCGTGTTTTCGCAGGGACGCCTCGAACGCTGCGGAATCATCGAGCATCTTCCCCCGCTCCTCCGCCACCATGCTGGTCACCCTACTAGAGGGCTTGGCCGGCCGGAAAAGTTTGGCTGGTTAGCGAAATTGGTCCGCCAGCCGCACGCGCTGATCGGGATCCAGCCAGGGTGGGTCTCCGGCTTGAGCGTTCTCGGTCGGGCGGCCCGCCGTCTTCGTCGCGGTCAGCACGCAGGTGACTCGCGGATCGCTCGCGATCCATTTGAGGACGGCCTGCGCCCAGGTCCGAACGCCAAAGGCCTTGATCACCTCGGGGGATGGCGGCCCGTCGAGCACGCCGAAGCGCAGCGGGCTATGGGTAAGGACGCCGAGCCCCAACTCTGCGGCGAGGGGCAGGACGCGACGCTCCGCCTCGCGGCGACGTGGGTTGTAGGGGACCTGGACCATGTCGAGGCGTCCGGTTCGCATTAGGTCGCAGAGATCGTCGAAGCCACTCGGGTCATAGTGGGTGGCCCCGACCACATCGACCTTCCCCTCCCCTTTCAACTGCTCGAGCAGCCGCAGCTGCGCCGGCCAGTTGACGAGGTTATGCACCTGGTAGATCTCGACGCGGCCAAAGAGTCGCAGGGCGTGATTGGCCTGCTGACGCCCTTCCGTCGGGCTGCTCGTCCAGATCTTGGTGGCGATGATCGCCTCCTGTCGGCGACCCTTGAGGGCGCTGGCCAACGCATCCTCTGCCGCGCCGTACATCGGTGATGAATCGATCAGGTTCATGCCGACCGAGAGCGCCTCATCGACGATCGGGGTGCGGTCCTCTCGGGGCGTCGCCCCACGCGAGCCGCGCTTTAGTGCGATGCGAGCGTTTGAGACGTTAGGGGGACGCGGTCGGAGAGGGCTTGGCCGACGCGCTGGTCGACGCGCTCGCCGGCTGAAGCGCGGCGAGCTGCTTGAGGATGTCCCCGACGAATTTGATCTCTTGGGCATAGCCGACGAAGTCGCCTCTTGTCAGGTCCGCCTGCGCCTGGTCGTAATGCGCTTTGGCCGAGGCGATCAACTGGGCCACCGTTCCGGTCGGTGGCGGAGTCGGACCACCGGGTGTCGTCGGTGTCGCCGTCCCGAATAGAGATGCCAGCGCCTTGTCGAGCGTGTCTTCCATCACGACATTCTGGCCGCTGGCCGCGATGACTTTCTTCAACTGCGGAATCGGAACGTTGGTGGCTTCCAGGTAAATCGGCTCGATGTACAGGAGAGAGTTCTCGATCGGGAGGACCAGAAGGTTCCCGCGGATCACCTGCGACCCCGCCGCATTCAACAGCGCAAATTGCGACTTGATGACGGGGGCTTGATCGATGTTCGACTCGACCTGTTGCGGGCCAACCACCAGGCTGTCCTTCGGGAAGCGGAAGTCGAAGAGCGTTCCGTAGTCCGGTGCATCGGAACGCGCCGCCAGGTAGGCGATCATGTTCGTCTTCCCATTCGGCGTGTAGGGCAGGATCGTGATGAACTCTTCCTTGGCCTCGCCCGGGAGCCGGCTGATGACGTAGAAGGGTCGCATCGGCAGGGGACCGCTCGCCTGCTGCTGGTTTTCCTTCGCGATGTTCCAGAGATCCAGGCGCGAGAAGAAGTCACGGGGGTCGGTCATGTGAAAGAGCGTGAACCGCTCCGCCTGCAGGTTGAAGAGGTCGCGGGGATAGCGGATGTGTGCCTGCAGCCCGGCCGGCATCTGGCTGAATGGCTTGAACAGGCCGGGGAAGATCGCACCGTAGGTGTTCGCGATCGCATCCTTGCTGTCGATCTGGTAGAAGGTCGTGGTGCCGTCGTAGGCATCGACCACGACCTTGACCGAGTTGCGCGCGTAGTTGACGTTGAAGAAGGCACCCGACTGGTCGGGCGCCATCTCACTGTACGGATAGTGGTCGGTCACGGTGAAGCCATCGAGGATCCAGTAAACGCGGCCGTCGACCACCACCACGTAGGGGTCCTGGTCGAAGCGCAGGAAGGGCGCCAGCGCCGCGACCCGGTCCTGCACGGCGCGATTGAAGAGGACCTGGGTCTGGGCGGTCAGCTGCGGGCTGATCAGGAGGTTGATGTCACCGAAGCGGACCGCGAACGCCAGGCTGCGCAGCCCCGAGGTCAGCGGCACGCCGGTCTGTCCGGTCCAGTGCGTGAACTTGTCGGTCTCCAGCGGGTAATCGAACTCCGCCTGCTTCGAATCCGCCAGCACGTAATCGGTGGTGTGCCGGCCGAAGTAGATGCCCGGCTGGGTGACCTCCGGCTGGCCGGCGGGCGGGATGTCCTTGAGCGTCAGCACGGGGTAGCCCTGGGCGGTTGCCTCGTTGGCGCGAGCGGCGACCACCCCGTAGCCGTGCGTGTACTGCAACTTCAGGTTGACCCAGTTCTTGACTTCCGGTGGTAGATTCTCGGGCTTGAGCTCGCGCGCCGCAAGCAAGAGCTGCAGATACTGGCCACCCAGCTGGTAGCGGTCGACCGCGACCTCGTTGGGATAGAACTGGTAGTAGGTACGCAGGCTCTGGATGTTCTCCAGCGTCTGCGGCAGCGCGAGCTGCGGGTCCCAGAGACGCGCGTTCTGCACCGTCTGCGGATTGCGGGCCACCGTATCAGCGGTGAGCGTGTCCGTCGGCGTGAAGGGCCGGTCCGCGATGGCCGCCAGCCCGTAGGCCTGGCGGGTGAAGTCGATCTCGTTCTTGATGTAGGGGGTCTCGCGGGAGAGCTGGCTGGGCAGCACCTGGAACTGCTGGATGATTCCC
>Ga0137415_10006076_pt1 | contig 11951 bp, 9 predicted proteins | sample CZODoug3_1_1_16f_FD_183082 | JGI IMG/M metagenome (GOLD analysis project Ga0137415, IMG submission 183082) | Vadose zone soil fungal communities from Angelo Coast Range Reserve, California, USA - CZODoug3_1_1_16fungal (Hybrid Assembly) | ecosystem: Environmental > Terrestrial > Soil > Vadose...
GCCGCGGGACCGGACTCGCGCGGGCTCTTCCAGCAACGCGAGTCGTGGGGACCGCTCGCCGTGCGGCTCGACCCGGCTGGATCGACCGGGCTCTTTCTCGACCGGCTGGTGAACGTCCCGGGCTGGGCGACCATGGATCCGGCATTGGCGGCGCACGAGGTCCAGCGCAACGCCAACGCCGGCGACTACAGCCGCTGGGTCATGCTGTCGGTCGCGCTCACCGACGCCTTGATCGCCAACGACCCGTCGCAGGTCACCTGCACGGGGGGCACGCTGCTGCCGGGCGCGACGCCGAGCGCGAAGGCGGCGGTCGCGCTCAAGGCGGCCGAGACGACGCTGGGCAACCCGTACTGCTTCGACGGTGGCGACGCGAACGGCCCCACGCACGGCGGTGGCGGCGCGGGCTGCGAAGGCGCGACCGTCGGCTACGACTGCTCCGGCATGACCTTGTACGCCTGGGCGCAGGCCGGCGTGAACCTGCCGCACTACTCGGGCGACCAGTACAAGCTCGGCCGCAAGGTGCCGATCACCGCGGTGGCACCGGGCGATCTGGTGTTCCTGCAGAACTCGAGCGAGGGCATCCACCACGTCGCGATGATCTGGAGCGTCGACGCCGGAACCAAGACCGGCTCCGGGCAGATCATCGAATCCCAGGACTTCAACGTCCCCGTCCACGTCCGCAAGTGGAGGGGGGTCGATGAGTCAGAAGTCATGCCATATGCGGTCAGGCTGGCCGGTTGACGACTCATCCATCAAGATCAGGAACAACAACCCCCTAAGGAGGAGGTGGCCTCGATGAAGGTCCTCATGTCCGCAGTCGCACGTGTGTACGCGGCCGCTCCCGGCGATACGTCGACGTGCACGAAAAAGCCGGTAACGATCAACATCCTCGACGGTGCGGGTGCGCCGGGTCTGACCGCCTTGCAGCACCTGATCAACATCGTCGCGGTGATCGTGATCAGTCTGGCCGCGCTGTGCTGCCTCGGCGGCCTGTCGTGGATCCCGCTCGGCAAGACGATCGGGGTGCACGGATCGGGCCAACACGGCCGGATCATGGTGGTCGGTGGCCTGGCCGTGGCGTTCATCGTCGGGCTGATCGCCGTGCTGATCAACCTGGCCTACAGCTGGGGCTCCGGAGTGACCTGCTGATGCCGCATTACCCGGGCCAGCAACCCCGACGATGGCCGTACGCCGTTGTGGCGGTGGTCGTCGCGGTGGGCGCTGGCCTGTTGGTCGGGCGGGCAACAGCCGACGGTTCGACCGGGGCGGCGGCGACGCCGAGCGGCGGCAGTACGACGTGCCCGGGCGGACGTGACGTGCCCGGGCGCAATGCCGCCGCGGTCTGCCTCGTCCAGGCCTACTTCGCCCTGGAGAACGTTGCTGCGACCGAGCGCGACACGAAGCTCGCGAACCTGATTCGGGCAGACCAACTCGACGGGCAGCGACAGGCGTACAAAGCGCTGGACGCGAAGGTCGCTACTGAATACACAGCCGTGGCGGCGACCAAGCTCCAGCCGTCGCAGACGTTGCCCGACACCGACGCGTCGGGGCAAGCCTGGGTGGCGTTCGTTGACAACTACAAGGACGGCTCACCACCCCTTGCGCAGTGGTGGCTGACCTCGTTCGAACTGCACTGGCAGAACGGACGATGGTGGCTTGCTGGCCCCATAGGCACGCAGGTCAACGCGACGCCAACGACGGCGGCGGCGGCTCCCGCACCGGGCACCGGCTTCGGGCCGGGATGGGTGGCAGCCGGTGGCTCGTAGGGATCGTCGCCCCATGCCACGCACTCGGAAGCGAGCGGCGTGGATAGTCGTGCTGACCATCTTCGGGTTCCTCGTCGGGACCGCTGCCCTCGGCGCGCAGAACTCGGTGGGCGCGGACCCGTCGACGAACTGGCAGCTCACGCCGACGGCGGGCCTGCAGAACGCAACCGCCTCGGACGGCGTCAAGTACCCGTACCTGGTCATGCCGACCGGGGGGCGGTGGTACCTCGAATGCCCGATGCAAATCGAGCCTGCGTCGCGCCAGTTAGTTCCCTCCATCAGTCTCAGCCTCGATCACGACCGCTGCGGTAACGACCAGGGCTCGGTGCACACCTACTCGGGCGCCAGCTGGAAGACGACGTCACTCGCCTCGGTGAACGTCGATCCGGACGACCCGCGGTGCGGGCAACTCATCGCGCACCGAGCCGATGCGGTCCCGCCGGATGCCGTGTCGCCGGTGTTCTGCAACGATCGGGTGCTGGTCTACCCGACTCTGAACAACACGCTCGCAAAGCAGCTTTCGACGTGGTGGCCCGACAACGTGCTCGACACGTGCCCGCCGCCGAAGCACTCCAGCCTGGCCTGCGGCAAGCTCGACGACGGCAAGGGCGAGACCGTCGCCCTGCAGTGGTGGCACGGTGACCACAACGGCGGGGTCGATTGCAACCACATCCCCGCCGACCACATACCGGTGTCGATCACTGCGTGGGCCCAGGGCGACCCGGCCCGGGTCAAGCAGGCCTGCCAGCTGTTCAACAACTACTTCCTCGGCACCGCAATGCCGTTCATTCCTACGCTGGACATGCTCTCCGCCGACCGGCAGGCGTTACAGGAGTCCGGTCCGGCCAAGAGCCCGCCGTGGCAGCACGCCGTGCGCGGCAAGGACGTCAAGACCGCCACCGCGTTCGACTGGAACCGCATCGCCGGCGCGGTCGGTGGCTGCCTCGTCGGCGGCGCCGGCGGCAGCCTGCTCGGCGGTCCGGTCGGCCTGGTTATCGGCTGCGCGGCGGGCGGGATCGCCGGCGTGGCCGCCGCGAACTGGCTGGAGGGCAAGGACTGCACGCTCACCAGCTGGCACTGCATCGTCAACGCCGTCTCGCGGTGGATGGCCAACGGGCTGGTCGACGAGCTGAAGTTCGCGCTGAACCAGCTCGTCCACGGGCTGAATCCGACCACCCTGTTCGGCACCGACATCTTCATCCGATTGTGGTTGGTGCTGACCCTGATCTCGGCGATGCTCGCGATGCTCTACGCGTTGCTGTCGCTCGGCGTGTCGATGGCGGTGCTGCGCCCGTCGATCGCGATGACGACGGTGCGCAACATCGCCATCTGGGGATGGGGGTTGGCGGTCGCCGTGCCCTTCGTCAAGCTCGTCCTTGCTGCCGTGGACGGGCTGACGACCGCGATCACGACGGTCGGCGCGGGGTCGTCGTGGTCGGACCTGGCGGCGCGGTTCCAGTCCGTCTTGGGCGCGTCGCTCGGGGCCGCGGTGCCGTCGAGCTCGGACGTGACGGTGAGCATCCTGCTGTTCCTGATGTTGATCGTCGGCGGTGTCGCGGCGCTGTTCCTGGCGGCATACGCGTTGGGACGGTCGGCGGGTATTGCCCTGGCCACACTGGGCATTCCGATCGCGATGGCCGGGCTCGTCGGGCCGCCGGCGCTGCGGCGCGGTCCGCAGGTGACGCTGGCCATGCTGTTCGGGCTGATCATGTTCAAGCCGCTGGTCGCGGTGGTGTTCCTGCTCGGCATCGGGCTGATGGGCACCGGCGCGTCCATGGCGGCGTTCATGATCGGCGTGCTGTGCGTGCTCGGCGCCGCGTTCGCACCGTGGAAGATCATCCGGCTGTTCGGCGCGGGCATCGACCACGTCGCCCACGGCGCCGCCGGGCACACCGCGGTGGTCGCGGGCGCGGCGGCGGTCGGTGGCAGCGCCGGATCGCTGTACCAGCAGTCGCGCGGAATGTGGCGTTCCGGTGGCGGTGCCCCGGCGTCGGCGGGCACGGCTGCAGTGGGTGCCGCCAGCCCGCCCAGTTCCGGCGGCCGGCACGCCGCCGTCGCCGGTGCGGTGCGCGGGGCGCCGCTCCGGGCCGCGCAGCCGGCGACGGCCGCGGCCGGCGCCGGGTCGAACGGGAACGGACACCGCCCGACGCCGCCGCCCCCCGCGTCCGGATCACCGCGCACCGCGCAGTCGCCGACAACGGCCCCGGCGCCCCCGCCGGCCCCGGCGCCGTCACGCACCACCGCCGCCGATGTGGTGGCTCGCCATCGAGGAGCCGACTCATGACCGCATCGCGCGAGCGCACCTACACGTTCGGCCCTCGCGAGCCGGGCGGGCTGATCCTGGGCCAGTCGGGCGGGCAGCTGTTCCTGATCGCCGGCGTTCTCGGGATGTTCCTCGCCGTGCTCACACCGGGCATGTCGTGGGCGGCCCGCCTGGTCACGCTCGCGCTGATGGCGCTGCTGCTCATGTTCGGCTGGATGCCGGTCTACCTCGGGTTGCCGCCCATCCACTGGACGCGCCTCTATGTCTCACTGAGATTGCAGCGGTGGACCAAGCAGGAGACCTACCGAGGAGGACTGTTCCGGATGCGCAGCGATGAGTGGGAGGTTCCCGCGGCCCGGCTCCCCGGATTGCTCGGCGCCACCCGTTGGCTGGAGCTGGCCACCGGGCCGTCGAGCCCGCCGATCGGCTTGTGGCACGACTTCCGCGAGCACACCTATACAGCCGTGCTGGTCTTGGAGGGTAGCTCGTTCCACCTGCTCGAGACCGAGGAGCAGGAGCGGCGCGAGACCGCGTACGGGCGGATGCTCGCCGCGCTGTGCGACTCGACCCGGCACATCAAGCGGCTGCAGATTCTCGAACGGACGGTGCCCGACACCGGCGACACCCTGCACCGCGACTACACCAACCGGGCCACGCACCTCGCCCGTCCGGACCTGCCGCCGCCCCCGGACGCCGCGATCGAGTCGTACGAGGCGGTGATCGCCGCCGCCGGGCCGGTGGGCCAGCGGCACGAAACATACGTCGCCGTATGTTTGGACGCCAAGGCGGCCGCGCGCGACATCGCCCGGGCGGGCGGCGGCGATCAGGGCGCAGCGGCCGTGGTCGACCGCGAGATGCGCAGGCTGGCTGCAGACTTCACCGCGGCCGGCGTCAAGGTGCAGGGCTATGCACCGCCGCGGCAACTGGCCTACATCCTGCGGACTGCGTTCGACCCGTCGGCCACGCCGCTGGTCGACCAGCGCGGCGGCGCCGTGTCCGACGTCCCCGGCGGATCGCCCGGCCTGGCGTCCGGCGTCGATCCCCGCCAGGCCGGACCGGCCCACGCCAAGTCGCTGTGGTCGTCCTACCGCACCGACTCGGGCTGGCACCGCGGGTTCTGGGTCGCCGAGTGGCCGCGCAAGGCGGCGCCGTCGGCATTCCTGACGCCGTTGCTGCTGTTCTGCCGTTACCGCCGGGCGATCTCGTTGACGTTCGAGCCACGATCGACCCGGATATCGGCGAAGCGCCTGGACAAGAAGGCCGACAAGAACGAGGGCGAGGAAGGTCTGCGCTCGTGGTTGCGGCTGCGGCGCAAGCGGCGCTCCGCGATAACGAAGACGCACCTCGAACGCCGTGAAGAGGCGCTGCTCAACGGCGAAGGGATGCTGTCGGTGCGGGCGTTCGTCGTCGTGACCGCGACCGATCCGGACGAGCTCGACAGCGCCGAACACGACGTGATGAGCCTCGCCCAGCAGTCCCAACTCGAGCTGCAGCCGATGTACAACGCTCACGACCAGGCGTTCGCAGTGGCCGCCGTGCCCATGGCGAGGTCGCTATGAGTAAGCGACAGCAGCAGGAGCCGGGCGCGCATCCGGACTGGGTGTCTGACGACGACAAGACCCTGCGCCGCAACCAGCGCCACCTGCGCCGCGAATCGGTGCGCAACCTGGCCGACCTGACCAAGGGCACCCGCTTCCTCGGCTACGGCCCACCCGGTCCGGCCGGCGGCGTCGTCTGGCTCCGGGAGAAGCGTCCCTCGCTGGACGAGACGACCGACCAGCTCGCCGGCACGTACCCGTTCGTCGCCGGCTCGGGGTTGCCCTACTTCGGGCAGTACCACGGCGTCAACCGGCTCAGCGGCTCAGCCTGGGGATGGGACGGGCAGGTCGCCTATGCGCAGGGCATCGTGTCCAACCCGGCGATGGTCATCTACGGGGTGATCGGCTCGGGCAAGTCGATGGGCGCCAAGTCGATCCTGTGGCGGGGCATGCCGTTCGGGCGCAAGTGGGCGGTGCCGGGCGACATCCGCGGCGAGTACGGGCGCTTGTGCCGGGCCGCCGGGGGTGAGCCGATCGTGCTCGGCCCGGGCTCGCCGATGCGGTTCTCGCCGCTGGCCACGCCGGGCCGGCCGACCGGCGTCCACGAAGGGTTCTGGCGCGAGACGATCGCCAACCACCGCGCCACCACCCTGTCGTCGCTGGCCAAGGCGGCGTTGCAACGCGAGCTGTCCCCGTCGGAGAAGACGGCCCTTGACCTGGCCCTGCGCTCGGCGGTGCACGACGACGGCGACTCGTCCCGGTGGAAGCAGCCCACCCTCGGTGACATCTGCACCTGGCTGCTCGACCCGCCGCGCGACGTGCTCACCCGCGAGCTCATCCCGAACGTGCCGCGCTTCGTCGACGAGACCTACGACCTGGCGCTGACGATGCGCCTGCTCGTCCGGGGAGTGTTCGCCGGCGTCCTCGACGTCGACACCGACGCCACGATCGACACCAACCGCCCGGCCGTCGTCGTCGACCTGTCGCGACTGCAGCTCGACGACGCGTCGCTGGCCCTCGTCGTGACGTGCACGCAGTCGGCGATCGAGCTCGGCGTCCAGTTCGACGAGGCGGTGTGGACGATCTGCTACGACGAGGTCTGGCGCTACATGCGCTTCTACGGGCTGGTCGGCCGGCTGGCCAACCGGATCAAGGTGGTGCGCGACCTGGTCGGCGGCATCCCGCTGCTGATCGCGCACCGTCCCTCGGACTGGCAGACCGGCGACCCGCGCCTGGACTCCATCGCCGAGGGCATGCTCAAGGACATCGACGTGCACGTGCTGCACCGGCAGTCGGCGATCGAGGGCGGGGCGGCCGGCCGGATGCTCTCGCTCACGTCGACGGTGGTCGACATGCTCACCGCCCTGGACCAGGGCAGCGCCATCTGGCGGGTGGTCGACCGCAAGGGGGTCAGCCACCACCTCGTCGTCGACCACGTGATCGACGCGAACGGCGCCGAGTGGCCGATCATGCAGACCGACTCCGCGCTGGTCGACGACTACCGGCAGATCGCCGACGCCGGCCGGCAGATGACCACGTTGCTGGACAAGCAGCGCCAAGCCCCGGTGACCATAGGAGCATCCTCTTGACCATGACCAGCGAGGACCAGCAGGCCGCCGGCTCCGGGGAGGAGCTGCCGCCCGTTCCGCCGGCCCGAGTAGGTCCGCCCCGACCGGCGTTTCCGGCGCACGCCGCTCCGGAGCCACCGCCGGATCCCGCCGCCGAGCCGACCCCGGCGCAGCACTCCGCGCCGCCGGCAGCCGCGCCGTCGAGCGTCGAGCACGGCGCCCGACCCGTCCCGGTGTCCAACGCCGCCGCGCCGTTCTCGATCGTCGAGCCGGCGGGCGGACGCGACCAGCTGTCTGCGCTCGGGCCCCGGGAGCTGATCGGGCCGCTGCCCGACGACCACCACGTCGTGCTCGACATCGCGCGGCGGCAACTGCGGCGGGGGGCACTGGCGCCGGTGGTCGGCTGGGAGGGTGGTATCGGCCGGACGACGATCACCCGGGCGCTGGCGGCCGCATTCCGGCGCGTCCGGGGCGAGGACCCGGTGACCGTCGACGCCGTCCCGATGTGGGGCGCGCTGTCCGCCGCTGCGGATCGCCCCGCCGAGTACTGCGCCGCCGACCTGGCGACGATGTCGTGGCCGATCCCGCCGGGGGTCATGCCCCGGTTGCTGACCACGGTGGACGGGCTGCCGACGTTGGCCGGTCCGTCGCCGAGCCGGGGCGTGCTGAGCGAGCCACGGACGATGCTCACCGCGATCGACCGGATGGCCAAACTCGCCCGGCTGACGTTCATCGACACCGTGGCCGATATCGCCGGATCGCCCACGCGCGACCTGATCCGCAATCCGAACGCCGCCGTCGTCTGGGTCGCGTCGGCGACGCGCACCGGGCTGTGGGGCGTCGCCGAGGCGCTCACCTACTACCACGCGATCGGCGCCGAGCACGTCGCCCGGCGTTCGGTCGTCGCGATCGTCGGCAGCCGCCGGCACTGGCCGGCCGACGCCGCGGCGGCCGAGGCGCAGCTGACCGGACTCGGCATCGAGACCGTGCGCGTCCCGTACAGCTCCAAGCCACTGACCGACTCGAAGTGCCGGCCGAGCGTCGAGCGGCTGCTGGCAGCGGTCGTCCTGCGATCGAGCTGAGCGCTCGATGCCCCGCCCCAAGCAGCCCCCGGCGCTGCGGCCCAACGATCTGGCGGTGATCGGCGTCGGCCTGACGATCTTCGGGCTGGCGTTGGGCGCGCTGGTCGGGGTCGGTCTGGCGGCGTTCCTGTTCGGGGACGGCTGGGCCGGCCCATCCGGGGTTGACGGTGCCGCGCACGAGCTCGGTGGCTTGTTGAGCGGACGCCCTGGGCATGGCCTGGAGGCGGATGTCGCCCGCCGACTGCCCGGCGATGTCGCGCTGTGGGTCGTCGTCGTGCTGGTCGAACTCGTCGTGCTGGCCGCCGGGATCCTGTTCGCGCGCTGGGCCGGGCAGGTGGTGCACCCGGTGTCGGGCGGGGGCGCCGAGCCCGGCGCGTCCCGACTGGCGTCCAAGGACGAGGTCGCGGCCGCGCTCGGCCGGCGCCGGCACCCGCTGCGCCGCGCCGCCGGCGTCGTGCTGCGCAAGGTTGCCCCACAGATCCCGATGCGCGCCGCACCGGTGAGTTGGCCCCTGGGCCGGGCCCACCGGCTCGACCTGTGGGTGCCGTACGACCGGACGGTGGGCGTCATCGGCCCGGCGACGTCCGGCAAGACGCTCGACGTGGTGGCGCATGCCGTGCTGGCCGCGCCGGGTGCGGTCGTGCAGGTGGCGGCCAAACCCGACGACGTGCTGCTCACGCTGGCCCGGCGGGGCGAGCCGGTGGCCGTGTTCGATCCGCTCGGCCAACTGCCCGGACTGCCGCCCCTGACCTGGGATCCGCTGCACGGCTGCGTCGACTCGACCGTCGCCACCCGGCGGGCGAAGGCGTTCACCGCGGGCACGGTGCTGGGCGCCGCCGCCGATAGCGATGCCGCCACGGCTCGAGGCGCCGCGGCCGAGGCGGCGAAGGTGTTGCAGTGCTACCTGCACGCCGCGGCGCTGACCGGACGCACCATCGACCACGTGCTGTCCTGGGTGGCCGACCCGGTGGCCGGCGACGTGCCCGAGACGATCCTGCGCGAGCATCCGCACGCCGAGTCCCACTGGGCCGATCTGCTGCGCAACGCCTTGCGCGAACCGCCCACCGCCACCTTGCAACAAGCGATGGATGCCTTGCTGCACAAGGAGATTGCCCAACGCTGCCTGCCCAGCCCGGGGCATCCTGCCACTGACGTCGCGGACCTGCTCGCACGCGGCGGCACGATCTACTTGCTAGGCCTGGACGATCCGGTGGTGTCAGTGTCGCCGCTGCTCACCGCCGTCGCCGACGACGTGCTCGACATCGCCCCGCCCGGCACGGTCGCCGTCCTCGACGACCTGCCGTCGGTACCCGTCCCGACGCTTCCGCCGGGCGTCGTGTGGACGGCGCCGTCCCGGCAACGGCTCGCCACCTGCTACGGCGACGACACGGCGCGGGCGATCGTCAACGGCACCGCGGTTCTGGTGTACCTCGGCGGCGCCGCCACCAAGGAGCTGGCCAAGCTCGGCGTCGAACGTCCGCTGCGGCCCGGTGAGGCGGTGGTCGTCGCGGGCAAAGCACCGTTCGTCGCCCGGCTGCGGCGCGTCGTTGCCGGCAAGACGGGCGCCGAGCTGCTCGCGGACCTCGAGGGGGCGCGGGAGCGAGCGACGGCCAGCCCGGAAACGTCCTGGCACGCCCGCCGGGATCCGGCCCGATCGGCCCTCGCCGCCGCGCACGAACGCGGGTTGCACGTGGACACCTGGCGGCAACCATGAGCGAGACTGGCGGCATGGACGAGCGCGAGCAGGCCGAGCAGCGCCACGGCATGGCCACGCCGCGGCACCGGCCCGACATCGTCCCGGGCAACGAGAACACCGCGGGCCAGTCGACCCTGGCGGCGTTTCAGCGCTCGCGCACGCTCTATCCGGGCCGGATGAGCCCCGAACAGCGCGACCTGCGCGAGCAGTCCCGGGCCGAGCAGCGCAGCGGCAAGGTGCTCGATCGGCTGGTCCGGGTCGGCGTCCGCACGCTGCACGATCGGCGGCTGCCGCACTCGGCCGGACAGCTCGACCACGTGGTCATCGCCGGCTCGGGTCTCTACCTGGTGAACGTCGTCGCGATCACCAGCCGGCGCCCGTTCCAGTGGCTCGGCGGCAAGCCGTGCGTCGCCGGGCAGACGCTGACCGGGCTGGCCGACTTCACGGTCGCCGCCGCCGACGAGATCGCGACCACCGTCGCCCGCGACTTCGACCCGGGCTGGACGATCGCCGTCTTCCCGATGCTCACCGTCGTCGGCGAGAAGTTCGGCCTGCACGTGGACGACGGCGTCGAGCTGGTCGGCGTCGATCGGTTGGCCGAGCGGGTGATGTACCGGCAGTCGCTGCTCGACCCGGTCGAGATCGCCCTCGTCGGTGACGCCGCCGCCCGGGCCTGCCCACCCGCGAGCTGAGCCGCGTCAGGTGACGCGGAGCAGCCCGACCTGGGTGATGGTCAGATCGAGGGGCTCGGCCATGTTGGAGCTGCCGCAGCCGAGCTCGCGCGAGGCGAAGGCGAACACCGGGTAGGAGCCCGGCGTCGTCGGGGTCACGCGGGCGCTCAGCGACGTGTAGGTGAACGACGTGACCGAGTCGAGCTCGTTGGCGACGTGCTGGACCGCGGTCGGCGGCAACCGGTCCTCGTGCGGCCCGACCTCGGGCGTCGCGCCCGGCCGGCCCACCACCAGCATCTGCGAGATCACCCCGCCGACGCCCTCGGGAACCACGACCGTCACCGTGACCGGATGGCCGGACCGGCCCGCGGCCAGCACGCTGTCCGGCCCCGATCTGGCGGTGGCGGTCGCCTGCGACCCGGCGAACAGGCCGGCGGACAGCAGCACGCCGGTGGAGCAGAGGATGCCGATTCCGCGCATGGCGGGCCTCCTGACGAGCGGATGCGTCTATCAGACGTCACGGGCCCGGCCGGGGCAAGGTTCAAATCCGGCTCAGGACGCTGCCGCCTCCACGGCGTTGCGCCGGTGGGCCTGCGGGCTCGACCCGTAGCGCCGCTTGAACGCCGTGCTGAACGTGAACGGGCTGGTGTAGCCGACCTGGCGGGCGACGGCGCCCACGGTGGCGTCCGGGTCGAGCAACAGGTCGGCGGCGAGCGCGAGCCGCCAGCCGGTGAGGAACGCCATCGGCGGCTCACCGACCAGCTCGGTGAATCGACGGGCCAGCGCCGCGCGCGAGACGCCCACCTCGCCGGCGAGCGAGCCGACCGTCCACGGATGGGCCGGGTTGTTGTGCAGCAGCCGCAGCGCCCGTCCGGCGATCGGGTCGGTGTGCGCGCTGTACCAGCTCGGGGCGCGCGCCTCGGGCCGGGCGAACCAGGCGCGCAGCACGGCGACGACGAGCAGGTCGAGCAGCCGATCGAGCACCGCCTCCTGCCCGAAGTCGTCCTTGCCGATCTCGGCGGCGAGCAGCGGGATCACCGGGCAGTCCCACTCGCCGTCGCGCAGCACGACCAGTTGCGGCAGTGCGTCGACCAGCCGGCGACTGATCTCGCCGGCGCCTTCGTAGGTGCCGGTGAGCAGCACCGTGCCGCCGTCCGGATTGTTGCCCCACGTGCGGACGCCCTGGCGCATCGACTCGGCGACGTTCACGCCGTCCGGCGTCGTGCAGAGCTGGCCCGGATGGATGACCACCTGCGGCGGGGTGGTGGGCGAATCGGCGACCGTGTAGTGCTCGGGTCCGCGAATCACGGCGACGTCGCCGGCGTCCAGTTCGACCGGCGCGTCGTCGTCGTGCGCCACCCAGGCGG
>Ga0137415_10006078_pt1 | contig 11950 bp, 11 predicted proteins | sample CZODoug3_1_1_16f_FD_183082 | JGI IMG/M metagenome (GOLD analysis project Ga0137415, IMG submission 183082) | Vadose zone soil fungal communities from Angelo Coast Range Reserve, California, USA - CZODoug3_1_1_16fungal (Hybrid Assembly) | ecosystem: Environmental > Terrestrial > Soil > Vadose...
GTCCGAAAAGAGCTTCTCTCGAAATTGGATCCTAAAAAACTCGAAGCGGCGACCGAGGTCCTGGAGGCGCTGCAGGGCATGATCGAAACCGATACGTGACGAGTCCCAGCGGTCAAAGCGCCGGGCCGTGCCGGCGAGCGAACACCTGGGTCCAATAGACGAGTTCGGAACTCGACAGATTCACGGAAAACGCCATGCCGATCTCCGAGAAGCGCGAATCCATGATGTTTTCGCAATGCGCCGGGCTGTCCAGCCAGCCTTGGGTGACTTCCGCGGGTGTCATCGCGCCCGCCGCGATGTTCTCCCCGACGACGAGGTAGCGACCATACCCCGCCCGCTCAACCCGCGTGGCAGGAGCGCTGCCGTCGTGACCCCGATGGTCGAACCCGCCGTAGACGGCCATGTCCTGGGAATGCGCGAGCGCCGCGTTGGCAAGCAACGGATTGAGTATCAGCGGCGCCGCCGAGGGATAGGTCTTGCCGCCGCAGCGGCGGCCGGTGAGACGCGCCCGATTCACGAGATCGAGAATTTGACGGCTGATGACGCTCGAATCCTTCGCCGACGGTACGGCGACCGGCGCCGCGAGGACGATCCATATGTCGCGGCCCTGCCGCTGTGAGCCGATCTCGCTCAATCGGCGATCGGTCAACGTGCCGCAATAGTCGGCGGCGAGGATGCGTGCGACCTCTCCGTCGCTCACGGCACCAGTGAGGTGAACCGCGGAGGACTGCGCGGCCAAATATCCGGCAGAGGATAGCGCCTTCTGCAGCGAAGTGCCTGCCGCCATACGCTGCGCCGCCTGCCGAAGCCTTGAGTCGTTGCGGAACGGGCTTCGAACCGGCAGGGAACAATCCTGCATCCGCGCCCGATTGACGGCGTCCTTGAGGTCCGCGCGCGCGGCCGGCGCCAGCGCCAACAAAACAGTTGCTGCGGCTGCAGTGGCAATCGACGCGGTTTTCACTTGTCCGGTACGATGGAGTTGTCCGGCAGCATGGCGGCCGAACTGGGTCCCAGAGCGAGGGGGTTGCCGGGAAGCAGACGGCCCGCGGGTGTACCGATCGGTTCGGCCAGCAGCCTGCCTGCCTTTGGCGCGAGCCAGCGCTCGAGGTCGTCGAAGACGGTGAAGACCGCCGGAACGATGACCAATGTCAGCAAGGTCGACGTCACCAGTCCGCCGATGACGGCAATGGCCATCGGCGAGCGAAAGTCGCTGTCGCCACCCCAGCCGAGGGCGACCGGCAGCATGCCGGCAACCATGGCCACCGTGGTCATGACGATCGGCCTCGCACGCTTGTGTCCCGACTCCAATATCGCCTCCAGCCGCGACTTCCCGGCCCGCATCTCTTCAATGGCGAAATCGACCAAGAGAATGGAATTCTTTGCAACGATACCCATGAGCATCAAGATGCCGATCACCACGGGCAACGAGAACGGGCGGCCGGTGAGCAACAAGGCAAGGACCGCCCCGCCCAGGGACAACGGCAGCGCCGACAAGATAGTGATCGGCTGGAACAGGCGTGCGAACAGCAGGACCAGAACCGCCAAGACCATGAGGATGCCAGCGGCGATCGCCAGGAGGAAGTTCTGGAACAGCTCGTTCATGAATTCGGTATTGCCGGTCTCGACCAGATGCACGCCTTCGGGCAAGTGTTTCAGCGACGGCAACGCGTAGATTTTTTTGGTGGCGGTCCCGAGCTCGACACCGATGCTCAAATCCGCCTGGAAAAACAAGCGGCGGCTCTGATTGTAGCGGCGCACCGCGGAAGGACCCTCGCCGAAACTGACGTCGGCGACCGTCTTGAGCGGTACGCTGGCGCCCGACGCCGTAGGTACCGGCAGGCTCTCCAAGGTCGAAAGATCGCGCCGTGCGCTCTCGATGAGGCTCACGCGAATCGGGATCTGCCGATCGCTCAAGGAAAATTTTGCGCCGTTCTGCGGCAAATCGCCGAGGGTCGCGATGCGAATGGTCTGGCTGATGTTCTGCACGCTGACGCCGAGTTCGGCGGCGATGTCGAGCCGCGGGCGCACGACGATTTCCGGCCGCGGCAGATCGCCCTTGATGCGGGGATCGTGGATTTCACCCAATCCGCGCATCTCTGCGAGGACCCGATGGCCGGTGCGCTCGAGCAAGGCGGCATCATCGCCGGTCAAATAGAGCTGTACGTCGCGCCCGCCGCCGCCTTCGGAGAAGTTCATTTGGCCGTCCGGCACCTGACTGAGCAGCGGCATCATGTGCTGCTCCCATTGTTTCTGGCTCAAGGCGCGCTCACCCCGCGGCACCAGGCTGATGTAGAGGGTTGCGGTGCGGATCTCGCCGTCCTCGCCTCCGACGAACTCGACCACGTCGGTGACCTCCGGCTGCCTTAGAAGCACCGCAGTGGTGGCCGCCGCAACCCGCGACGTATCGTCCAGGGTGCCGCCGGGAGGCAGTTCGATGTCCAGCTCCGAACTTGCATAGTCCTCGGCAGGTAAGAATGCCTTCGGAATGATCGACAACGCTCCGGCCGACAGCGCGAAGAACGCCGTGCCGAAGACCATGGTCTTCCAGCGATTCGCGACGCACCACCGCAGCAGCGACAGGTAGTACGTCATGATGGGACCGTCTTCGGCATGCGACGGCATTGCGTCGCTGCGCAATGCATAGGCGGCCAGGACCGGCGTGATGAGCCGCGCCACCATCAGCGATATGAACACCGCCACCGCAACCGTGAGGCCGAACTGCTTGAAATACTGGCCGCTGACGCCGCCCATGAAACTGACGGGAAGAAACACGGCGATGATGGTGAACGACGTGGCCACCACGGCGAGGCCGATCTCGTCGGCGGCGTCGATGGCGGCCATGTAGCCGCTCTTGCCCATGCGCATGTGGCGCACGATATTTTCGATCTCGACGATGGCGTCGTCGACCAGCACGCCGGCGACCAGGGAGAGACCGAGCAATGTGATGTCATTGAGGGTGAAACTCATCCACTGCATGAAGGCGAACGTCGGCACCGCGGACAATGGAATGGCCAGAGCCGAAATCACCGTTGCGCGCGCACTGCGCAAGAAGAACCACACCACCGCGACGGCCAAAATCGAACCCTCGATCAAGGCGCCGATGGCCGAGTGATAGGTGCGAAGCGTGTGGTCCACGGTGGTGAATACCGGCTTGATATGGATCGACGAGTTTTCCTTGAGGATCTTGTCGAGTTCCGCCTGCACCAATTTGGCGACCGCCACGTCCGAGGCGCCCTTCGCCTTGAAGACGCCGAAGGTGGTCGACTGCCGGCCGTTGAGTCTCGCGATGGTGCGCACTTCGGCAACGCCGTCGTGCACGTCCGCGAGCTCGCGCAGGCGCAGGGACTTTCCGCCCGGGCCGATGATTTGCGAATCCGAGAGCGCCGCTGCGGTCCTGGCGCCGCCAAGAACGCGGATCGCCTGCTCACCGCCGCCCACTTGTGCGCGGCCGCCCGCGGTGTCCAGGTTGAGCGCCCGCAATTGCTCGTTGACCTGCACGGCGGTAAGCCCCAACGCCTGCAGCCGGCCAGGGTCGAGTTCGACGCGAATCTCGCGGTCCACCCCGCCGCCGCGCGTAACCTGAGCGACGCCGGGTACATTCAGCAGGCGCTTGGTGACGGTGTTGTCGATGAACCAACTCAACTGCTCCGGCGTCAGCGCAGTCGTGGTCACCGCGTAATAGGCAAAGGCGCCGCCGTCCACATTCTCGCGCTGCACCAGCGGCTCCATGATGTTCTGCGGCAGGTCGTTGCGCACTTTGGCGACGGCGTCCCGCACGTCCGTCACCGCGCGGTCGATGGGCGTCCCGATCTCGAATTGAACGTTGGTATGGACGAGACCCTCCACGATGAACGTCGTGATATTGCGGACGTTGCCGATGCTCGAGATCGAACCCTCCACTTTCTGGGCAATCTGAGTCTCCATCTCCGTGGGAGCCGCGCCGGGCTGCGTGATGTCCACCCTCACCAGCGGAAACGCGATGTCGGGCTGCAGATTGATCGGCAGACGGATGAAGGCCACTAGCCCAAGAAAGAAAATCACCACGAAGAAGACGATCGGCGGAATCGGATGTCGGATCGCCCAGGCGGAAATGTTTTTCATGAGCCGCTCGAATCCTTGGACACCGGTCTCACGAGTTCGCCCTCTTGCAGGAACGCGCCGGCCGTCGCAATCACCCGCTCCTCGCTGTTGAGGCCGCCCGCGATGGTAACGCCGTTCTGCACCATGCCGGACACGCGCACCGCGCGCCGCGCGACTTTATTCTGCGCGTCCACGATGAGCACGTAGCTGCCTCGATCGTCGGTCAACACCGCGGTCTGCGGCAGCACCGCACGCTCGGCATTGCTGACGGTCACTTCGGCGCGCGCAAACGCCCCCGGGCGCAGGTTCTGATCCTGTTCGAGGGCGACGCGCACCATCCCAAGGCGGGTCGTCGGATCGATGACGGCCCCGAGCAGGCGGACCCGACCCGGATAGCTCTGGGTGGATCCGGTCAACAGGACGTTCACCGTTTGGCCAACCTTCAACGATGGCAGATCCTGTTCGGGAACCTGACCGCGCAGTTCGATCTCGCCGCCCTCCGACAAGCGAAACAATGCCTCGCCGCCCGGACTCGCCGTCTGGCCGACTTCGACGTTCCGCGTCAGTATCACGCCGTCGGCCGGCGCCCGCACCTCGGCCCGCGCCAGCCGGGCCCGCGCTTCGGCAAGCAGGGCCGCGGCCACCTTGACCTTCGCGGCCGCCGTCACGGCACTTGATTTGCGCCGCTGCGTCTCTTCAGCCGACAGTGCGCCCGAGGCACCGACCGCCTCGGCTCTCTGGTACTCGGCCTGGGCAAGTTCGGCTTCCGCACGCGCTTGTTCCAGACCCGCTTCGAGATTTGCCACCTGCGGTTGGAGCACCGATACATTGAGCCGCGCCAGGACCTGACCGCGTTTCACGCGATCGCCCGCTTCGACGTAGATGGCCGCCACTCGACCCCCGTCGCCCTCCACTCCGATGGGCATGTCATACCGAGCCGCAATCGTGCCGACGATGCTGATGGTGGTGGGCGTGGTGCTGACCACCACGCGTGTCACGGTCACTGTTGGTAGTTCATGCTTCTTGGCGTTGCTGTCCTTGATCGCCAACGCCTGAGTGAGGCGCAAGGCCAGCACGGCGGCGATGGCCACTGCGCACGCGATCAGCAACCACATCCCGCGGCGCGGAGTCAGCCACGAGCCCGGTGCCGACGATGACCCCTTCAACAACATGAGAAACCTCAGTCAGCGACGCGATCGATCAATAGGTCGCGTGTTCCATCCTGGCCGACATCATAGGTAAGTTCGCCGTATAAATCGCCTGCCGCCGGCAATGGTTGGCCGCTGAACGATACGCGTGCCGTGATGGAGACGCGCCGTCCTTTCGTCAGAACCCGTCCCGGCAACATCGAGTCCGCGGCGGACAGATGAATCTGGGTGCCGATGGCGGCGCTGGTCAGGCGCTTCGCGGCCAGCGGCGGGCCCTTACCGCCGGGTTCGCGCGCGAACACGAACAACGGGGCCTCGCGGGTCAGGCGCGCCTTGATCGCCGGCGCGATCCGGATGTTCACGCTGACGTCCGCATCGGATGCCGCTCCTTCGGGCGCGTTCACCACGGTCGCGTTGCCCGCGGGCGAGTTGCCCGCCTCGGCGGGTCCCAACTCCGCGATGCGCGCGTCCAGCATTTGCTCGATCTGGGCCGGTGGATGCATCTCCTTGAGCGCCAGCCAGCGGTTGCGTGCGGCCGCGACGTCGCCGCGCGCTGCCGCAGCGAATCCGCCGTACAGCAGGGCCTTCGGGTTTCCGGGCTCTATACTCAAGGCTTGCTCGAACAGTTTCGCCGCCTCCGGTGTAATGTTGCCCCCGGCGCGCAGACTCATCGCCTCGCCCAATCCCAGCGCAGCCTCCGCATTGCCGGCGTCGAGCCGGTGCGCGTGGTCGTAGGCCACGATGGCATCGTCCATGCGCTCGAGGGCAACGTACGAACGTCCCAGCATGAGCCATCCGGTCACATCGTTGGGATCCTCGCGCAGGTGCGTTTCGAGCTTCGCCACCATTGCCGCCACGTCAGGGCCGGCCGCCGGGTTCTGCGCCGAATCGTGCCAGTGCCAGTTCGACCACAGCGGGTAGAGCGCGGCGGCGGCGGCGAGGATGAGCACGCCGGCGGCGGCACCGACAAGGCGGCTCTGGCGGTGCCGTAACAAAGGCACCACGACGGCGGACGCAGCGAGCGCAGCCATGAGGGCTGCGACGACGACGAATAGTGTCATGGATTACAGGGGTCCTGGCGACGCTTCATCGTCGAGCGGCATGCGCGAACGCCCGCGCACGACGCGGACGATGATGAGGATGCCCAGCAGCAGCACAATGAACGGCGCGCCCCAGATCAACGCGGTCTTCCGATCGAGAGGCGGATTGAAGCGCACGAACTCGCCGTAGCGGTCGGTCATGAAGTCGAAAATCTCATCGTCGCTCTTGCCCGCGACGAGCATTTCGCGAACCTGACGGCGCAGATCCCTGGCCAGTTCCACGTTGGAGTCGGCGATGGATTCGTTTTGGCACACCAGGCACCGAAGATCTTTCACAACGCGCTCGAAGCGCGCCTGCAACGTGGGATCTTCGAGCTGGCCGTTGGCATCCAACGCGCGGGCGGTCACGCCGCCCAGCAGGCACAGCGCGACGGCGATCAGCAATGCGGCGATCAACCGGCCGGCGTACCGGGGCGCCGGAACTTTCGCGCTCACGCGCCCGCTCCCCGCGCGGCGGCGATGCGCGGCAGGAACTCGCGCCGCCAGACCTCAGGCGTCATCGGCGAAATGAATTTGTAGATTATCCGGCCTCGACTATCGACGAGGAAAGTCTCCGGCGCCCCATAGACACCCCAGTCGATGGCAGTTCGGCCGTCCGTGTCGAAGGCGACCGCTGCGTAAGGGTTTCCGAGTTGCTCCAGCCATAACTTCGCTTTGTCCCGCTGGTCCTGGTAGACGAGTCCAATGATGGGCACCACCTTTTGTTGCGCGATCTCGAGCAGCGCTCCGTGCTCCTGGCGGCAGGCTTCGCACCAGGTACCCCACACGTTGACGATGTAGACCTGGCCCTTGAACTCGGAATTGTTGACCGGCCGGGCCGGATCCATCACATCGGTGAGCGCGATCGACGGGGCAGGTTTTCCGATCAGCGGCGACGGCAAGGCGTGGATGTCGCGCTTCGGATTGAGGCCAAACGCGAACAACACCGCCAGTGCGATGAAAGCCGCGAAGGGCAAAAGAAACTTCCACATCATGCAGCTCCGAACTTCATGCGGCTCCGAACTTCGGTTCCGGATCGGGAGGCGAGCCCGCCTCATCCTTCACCGGAGCCGGCACCCTGGATCGATAGCGTCGGTCCGTGGCCGCCAGGAATCCGCCGATCGCCATCACCAAGGCGCCCAGCCAGATATAGCGAACCAACGGCTTGTACTGGATGCGCATGCTCCAGGCACCGTCGCCCAGGGAATTTCCCATGGCGACGAACAGGTCCCGCGACCAGGTGACGGAGATCGCGGCCTGGCTGTTGTCGGTCCCTTGAACCCAGAAGTGCCGCTTCTGCGGCTTCAAGATCGCCACGGGGGAACCTGCGCGCGTGACTTCCACCAATGCTTCCACGGCATCGTAGTTCGGTCCGCGCACGTCCGTGGCGTTCACGAACCGGAAATCATAGCCGGCGATGGCGAAGGTGCCGCCCGGTTTGAGCGCCACGTCCTTCTCGATCTTGTAGCTCTCGACGCCGCTGGCGCCGATGGCGAAAAGCCCGACACCGAAGTGCGCGACCGCCATGCCGAGCAACGCTCTCGGGACTTGCTGCCCGAGGCGCAATCGGCGAACGGGTTCGAGCAGCGCCGAGAAAATGATCCAGAAGCCGAAGATCAAGCCGATCAGACCGACGCCATGGAAGGACCGGAACACCAACCCCTGAACTGCAAGGGCCATTATGACGGCCAGCAACAGCAGCCACCACAGCGGTTTGGCGGCCGGCGTCAGTTTGCCGCGCCGCCACACGGAGTGCATTCCCACTGCCAGAAAAATCATCAAGGGCACCATGGGCACCAGGAACATCACCGCGAATACCGGAGGCCCCACGGATATTTTCCCGAGCCCCAGCACCTCGTACACCAGCGGCGAGAGCGTTCCCCACAACACCAGTCCCGCGACGCCCACCAGGATCACGTTATTGACGAGCAGAAAGAACTCCCGCGACAGCAACTCGAATCCGCCGGGTACGTAAAGTTTCGGCGCGCGCCAGGCGTACAGCGTCAGCGAACCGCCGATGGTCAGCACCAGGAACGCCAGGAGGTACAGACCGCGGGTCGGATCGCTCGCAAATGAATGCACCGACACGAGCACGCCCGAGCGCACCAGGAACGTTCCAACCAGGCTCAACGAGAACGCGAAGATCGCCAGCAGCAAGGTCCAGCTCTTGAAGATGCCGCGCTTCTCGGTGACGCTGAGCGAATGAATCAGCGCGGTGCCCACCAGCCAAGGCATGAAAGACGCATTCTCCACCGGATCCCAGAACCACCAGCCGCCCCAGCCGAGTTCGTAGTAGGCCCACCAGCTGCCGAGGGCGATTCCGATGGTTTGGAACAGCCAGGCGAAGATCGTCCACGGGCGCGTCCACTTGGCCCATGTTTGGTCCAGCCGGCCCTCGAGCATGGCGGCGATGGCAAAGGCGAACGCCACGGAAAATCCGACGTATCCCGTGTACAGCATGGGTGGATGGATGGCGAGCGCGAAGTCCTGCAGCACCGGGTTCAGATCCGCTCCGTCCTGCGCCGCCGGAATCAGCCGTTGAAACGGATTGGAGGTCCACAGCGTAAACAAGAGAAAGCCGCTGCTCACCAAACCCATCACGCCGAGGACGCGGCTCGAGAAGGTCATGGGCAAACCGCGGCTGAAGGCGGCGACGGCGACGCTCCAGATGGCCAGGATCGAGATCCACAGCAGCAGCGAGCCTTCGTGCGCTCCCCACAGCGCGGCAACCCGGTAAAAAAGCGGCAGGTGCGAATTCGAATTCTTCGCAACGTACAGCACCGAGAAATCATAGTTGACGAAGCAATACACCAGGCAGACGAAGGCGACCGCGACGAACACGAACTGGCCCGTCACCGCCGGCCGCGCCACCGACATCCACACGGGCTTGCCGCGCCATGCGCCGACCAAGCCGAAAAACGCCTGGGACAGGCTCAAGCAGAAAGCCAAGATGAGGGCGAATACCCCGAGTTCCGGTGCCATAGATGCTCCTGCGCCTAATCTTACGTGGTGGGCCCTGCAGCAGTCGGACCAGGGGCCGCCTTCTGTTTCAACGATGCGGCAACTTCCGGCGGCATGTATTTCTCATCGTGCTTGGCGAGAACCTCGTCGGCCACGAAGGCCCCGTCGGCGCCCATGGTCCCATGGGCGATGATGCCCTGCCCTTCACGAAACAGGTCAGGCAGCACGCCGGTGTATTCGACCGGGACCTGATGCGCGAAATCGGTAAGTACGAACTTCACTTCCAAGTCGCCCGGCTTACGCGTCACGCTGCCCTTGACGACCATTCCGCCGATGCGAAATCGCTTCGCGACCGGGGCTTTTCCCGCGGCGATTTGGCTGGGGTCGTAATAGAACATGAGTTTCTCGCGCGATGCCATCATGGCGAGCGACACCGACGCCGCCACTCCAGCGAGAATGGCGAGCACCACGAACAAGCGTTTGCGTCTCGGAGTCATAGTCATACGTTCTCGTCCATTGCCATTGCACGGACCGCGCGGCTCCGCGCCGCCGCGAGATAGCCGCGCGCGGACCAAAGATTCCAACAGAGGACGGCGCCCGCAAAGCCGAAGCACGGCCACACATAGCGCGCATAACCGCCCATCGACCAGAAAGCGCTCATCGTGATTTCACCGCCTCGCGCACCCAGGTGGCTTGGCGCTCCCGATTGAGCACCTCGCCGCGCACCCGTATACACAGTACCGCACCATAGAACAACATGAACCCAAGCAGCATGGACAGCAATGGCCACAACATGCTGCCCGGCATCGCGGGCTTGCCGATTTTAGCAACCGTGGCGCCTTGATGCAGCGAGTTCCACCACAAAACCGAGTAATGAATGATGGGCACGTTGACCACCCCGACGATGGACAGCAGCGCCGCTGCCCGATCCCCGCGCGCCGGATCCTCGAAAGCCGGCCGCAGCGACATCACGCCGACATACAAAAACAACAAAATCAGCTCCGACGTCAGCCGCGGGTCCCAAGCCCAATACGTGCCCCACATGGGCCGGCCCCACAGCGACCCTGTCACCAGCGCGAGCAGCGTAAAAGACGCTCCGACGGGCGCAGTCGCCGCAGCCACCGCGTGGCCCATCTTGATGCGCCAGATCAGCCCGATGCCACCGGCCACCGCCATGGTGGTGTACGCAAACAACGACAGCCACGCCGCCGGCGCGTGCACATAGATGATCCGAAAGGCGTCGCCCTGTTGATAGTCCGGGGGCGCAAACACCAATCCCGCCACGGTCCCATAACCGATCGCCAGCGCGGCCAGCGCGAAAAACCACGGCGTCAGCGCCGCGGCAACGCCGAATACGTAGGGCGGAGACGCCAGCTTGTAAAACCATGTCCACATAAGTTCTTAAGCTACCTACTCGAGTGTGATGCGCAGCGCCGCCGTCGCCGCGAACGGCGCCAGAGTGCAAGTTAGCACGCACAGTGCCGCAAGCAGGTACAAGGCCCCCGCAGCGCTCGCACCCGAAATAGCCCGGTCCGTGGCTCCGGCGCCGAATATGAGCAGCGGCATGGCCAACGGCAGGACGATCAGCGACAACAGCACGTTGCCGCGCTTCAAACCCACCGTGAGCCCGGCGCCGATGGCCCCCAGCCAACTCAAGGTCAAGGTGCCCAGGCTCAGGCTCAGCATCATGGTCCCGAAGGCCGCCTCCGGAATCGCAAGCGCCGTGCCGACGACGGGCGACACCAGCACCAATGCTGCACCGCTTACCAACCAATGAGCCAAGGTCTTCGCCATGACGATCACATTCAGGCCCTGCCCGGACAGCGCCAGCTGTTCCAAAGTTCCGTCGTCCGCATCGCTCTTGAACAGGGCATCCAGGGACAGCAGCGACGATAACAGTGCCGCCACCCAGAGAACACCCGGTGCCATGTCTCGCAGTAGCGACAGCTGCACGGACAAACCCAACGGGAAGAGCGTCGTCACGATCAAGAAGAACACCAGCGGCTGGAGCAGCTGATCCGGCCGACGAAAGGAGAGTGCGAGCTCCCGGCGCAGCACCAGAAGGAATGCTTCCCAGACGCCGACCTTCACTGCAGCTCCAGCCGCCGGGTCTGCACAGCGACGTTCAGCTCGTGATGCGCCACCACCAGTGCCACCCCGCCCTGCCCCACATGCTCCGCCAGCAGCGCCGACAGTAGCGATGATCCCGACCCGTCGAGATTGGTATAGGGTTCGTCCAGCAGCCACAGATCGGCACGAAACGCCAGCACCCGCGCCATGGCAACGCGGCGTCGTTGTCCGGCGGACAACACCCGAGCGGGCAAATCCGCGCAGTTCGCGACACCGGTGCGTTCCAAGCTCGATCGCAATTCAGCGACTGTGACGCGGCGCTTCAGCCCCACGGTGAATCGTAGATTCTCGAGGGCGGTCAAATCGCTCTTGAGCGCCGGCTCGTGGGAAGCGTAGGCGAGCGCACACTGGTACTCGGCGGCCGTGGTGGCGATCGACCGGCCCTGCCACGCAACGCTGCCCTTTTCCGGCCGCAGCAGACCGCTGACCACACGCAGCAGCGTGGTCTTCCCCGTGCCGTTGGGGCCGGACACGTGCATCAATTCGCCCAGATGCACGTCGAGGCTCACGCCTCGGAGCACATGACGATCGCCGCGCCAAACGTGGACCTTC